>Ga0335075_10001881_pt1 | contig 34168 bp, 31 predicted proteins | sample Lox_Sample_24_FD_206723 | JGI IMG/M metagenome (GOLD analysis project Ga0335075, IMG submission 206723) | Soil microbial communities from Loxahatchee National Wildlife Refuge, Florida, United States - Lox_Sample_2.4 | ecosystem: Environmental > Terrestrial > Soil > Wetlands | place: USA...
GGCCGCGCAGGCCACCGCGAGCCAGGCGGGCCGGATCACCCGGCCGTCCCTTCGGCGGACGGCGAGCAGGATCCGCCCGAGCAGGGGAACGCCCGCTGCCAGGCCAATGATCGCCACGCACGCAGCCGCGACGGTCATCAGTACGGTGGCGCCGGTGACCGATGGTGACCCTGGCGATACCCATTGCCACCCGGTGGCAAGCTGCGCCAGCATCGCGACGCCGAGCGCCCCGAACGCGGCCAGCGCGCAGCCCAGCGTTGCCATCTGCACGGCCGGCGGCTGCGCCGGCCCGGTGAGGCCGGTCAGCGTGACACGAGCCAGCAGTCCGTGCGCTGCCACGTCGGCGCTGCGCCGCCAGTTCCGCGGCTGCTCGGCGAAGTCGGCCAGCAGCAGTTCGGCGAACTCCTCGCCGTACCTGGCTCGCCACGACGGCGGGTACCAGCGCAGCAGCCGCGCCACCTTGCTCTCGGCCGTCACGCCGGCCCCCAGCTACGGGACAGCCGGCGCAGCCCGACGTCGGCCACCCGTCGCTGGTCGGCCAGATGAGCCCGCAGTGCCTGCGCGCCCGCTGCTGTCAGCTGGTACGGGCGCCGCCGGTCGACGCTCGGCAGCGCTTCGATGAATCCCTGGCTCTCCAGCCTGCTGAGTGCCTCATACAAGGTCCCCGGCGCGAGCCTGACGCCAGCGAACTGCTCGATGTCCTTGGTCAGCGCGTACCCGTGCTTGGCTCCGTCGGCCAGGCTGGACAGGATCAGCGTGGCCGGGCCGGCGTACTTGCCGAAGGTGACGAGCGGGGCGCCTTCCGGCGGGTTCTGGTCTGCTCCCGATGCACGCACGACGTCATCATATATCGTCAGCCGATCGATCGGCACGCGGAATTTCACCGGTAGCCGCCGGGAAGAAGGTACGGCAGGCGGGACCGCAGGAACTCCCGCGGGAACTCATCACGCAGCCGCCACAGACCTGCATCGATGACGAAATGCGCCATCACCGCGCCGAGAAACACCCCGTAGAGCCACCGCATTGCAGGCCCGGCAGCGAGCTGGTCGGAGGCGACCGACAGCCCGGCGCCGCCCAGCAGCGCGATGTTGCACAATGCCGCCAGCTGCGCGGTGCGCCCGAAGCTCGCACGGGCGATCCCGGCACGGGCGATCCCGGCACGGGCGCGTGGCTCGCCGCCTGCCGCGAGCAGGCCCATGAGCAGCAGGTACTGCACGCCGTGCGCGATCGTCAGGCCTGCCACGGCGGCGTACGGCGATGCGAACACGAACACCGGCAGGCTGAACGCCAGCGCCGTGAGGTACACCGTGCAGAATCCGGCAGGCCGGTCGGCCCGTGGCCTCGCCAGCAGGCAGCCGGCGCCGACGATGCCGCAGACCGCGAACGCGATCGCCGCGACTGGCTCCAGCGCGGGAACCGGCAACCGCACCGGCAGCTGCAGCAGGCCCGGACGTGCTGCCAGGCCGGCGATGCCTGCCAGGCCGGCAAAAAGGAGCGCCCGCCGCTCTGCGCGGCTCAGTGGCGCGAGCCGCTGCGCCGCCGCGCTGAGCGCCGTCAGCCCGAGGTTCTGCTTCTGGTAGTGGAAGAACTGCCAGCCGAAGTACGGCAGCAGCAGCCAGTAGAGCGCGGCACGCGGCACGCTGGTGGCGATCGCGCCGGCCCCGGCAATCAGCGCGACGGGCCACCAGATGTACCGGGCCCGGTGCCGGCGCATGTGCGCGCGCACCTGCGGCACCGTGTAGAACCAGCCGGTCGACGCCACGTGCACCGACGAACCGGTGAACAGCAGGAACGCCAGCCCTTCGGGGGCCGGCGCGCCAGCCGGAGGGGCGAGCGCGATGGCCGCTCCGGCCGCGGCGAGCGTGACTATCACTGTCCCGGCAAGCCAGGCTCGGGCGCCGGGTGAGCCGCCGGCCCGGTGGCCAGTGCTGGCCGGCCTGCGAACGGCAGCCGCCCCGCCTGCGGCAGCTGCCCCGCCCGCCGCAGCCGTCTGACCCGCGATTGCGGGCCGCACCAGCTCAGCCGCCACCGCAGCCGCCCGTCGCGGACGAGCTCGCCGCCATCGCGATCAGCACGAGCAAGGCGGTGAGCACAGATATCGGGATCAGGGCGAGCAAGACTGTGGCCAGCCCGCGGCGCCGGTTCTGCGCGTCAGCCATCTCACCAGTCGCGCCAGGCATCTCATCAATCATGAGGGCCATGCTAGATCGGCTACCGATATACCGTCAACCGATATCTCGCCTACCGGACTAGCCGGGAGTGCGCGCGGAGGCCTGGGGGCGCGCGATGATAAGCGCATGGTCGATCTGATCCTGCGCAACGCCCGGCTGGCCGGCCGGCCCACGCTCACCGACATCCACGTGACCGGCGGCGTGATCACCGCGATCGAAGCCGGCCGCCCGGCGAGGCCAGCGACCGGTGACCCCGCGGCGGCGCACACGATCGACCTGGGCGGCCGGCTGGTTACGCCGCCGCTGGTAGAGCCGCACATACATCTAGACGCGGTGCTGACCGTCGGCCAGCCGAGGCCGAATGTCTCCGGCTCCCTGTTCGAGGGCATCGCGGTCTGGGCTGACCGGGTTGCCGATCTCAGTTATGCCGACGTTCAATCGCGGGTGCGGCAGGTGCTGCGGTGGCAGTTGGCCTGCGGCGTACAGCACGTCCGGAGTCACGTCGACGTTTGCGATCCCGAACTGACTGCACTGCGCGCCCTGATCGACCTGCGCGAGGAGGTCCGGGGCCTGATCGACCTGCAGCTCGTCGCGTTCCCGCAGCAGGGCATCTTCGGCTTCGACGGCGGCAGCGAGCTGATGCGCCGGGCCGCTGCACTCGGTGCGGACGTGATCGGCGGTATCCCGCACTACGAGCTCACTCGCGAGGATGGCGTGGAGTCGGTGAAGTTCGCGCTGGCTCTGGCCGACGAACACGGGCTGGCCGTCGACATTCACTGCGACGAGACCGACGATGATCATTCCCGGTTCGTCGAGGTGATGGCCGCCGAGACCATCAAGCGAGGGATGTCTGGCAGGGTCACCGCCAGCCACACGACCGCCATGCATTCTTACAACGGCGCGTACGCCTACCGCGTCATCAACAACATCGCCAGAGCGGGACTGCACATGGTGACTAACCCGCTCGACAACTCCGTACTTCAGGGGCGGTTTGACACCGGCCCCATCCGCCGCGGCCATACCAGGGTCAAGCAGCTTCTCGAAGCCGGCGTCAACGTCTGCATCGGCCACGACTCGGTGATGGACCCGTGGTACCCGCTCGGCTACGGCGATCCACTGCAGGCAGCGTTCGTGCTCGTGCACCTGGGTCAGCTCTCCGGCGACGGGGAGTTGCGCCGGCTCATCGACATGATCACGGTGAACCCGGCAGCCGCGCTCGGCTTGTCCGATTACGGGCTTCGGACTGGCGGCCCAGCCGACCTGGTCGTGTTCGACGCGCCGTCCGAGGCGGACGCACTGCGCCTGATAGCGCCGCGCACGCTGGTGTTGCGCGGCGGTCAGGTCGTGGCACAAGCCACGCCCGCTCACCACACGGTCCGCTGGCTGGGCACCGACGAGTCAGTAACGTTCCTGCGGCAATAGCCGCCGTCCTCCGCCCGGCGAGCCCGCCGCGCCCCCGTCGAGGCGGCGGGCCACCCGCCGTCGTACGGCTGCCGCCGTCGGCATCGCGCCCTGCCGTGCGTCACGGACGGAGATCCCGTTACGGCATCCGTACCAGGGCTAACGCGCCATCGGCTTAGAGTACTGTATCTACAGATCTGTAGAAGTCAGGATGGCGCGCTGCACGAAGGGCAGTCATGGACTCGTTTCTCACCCACGCCGGATACGCCGCCGTCATCCTGCTCGGCTTCCTTGAGGCATGCTGCGTGCCGATCCCGTCGGAGATCACCTTCGGTTTCGCCGGCGTGCTGGCCTTTCAGGGGCACCTCAACCTGGCCCTGGTGATCATTCTCGGCACCATCGCAGAGGTGGCCGGCTCCTACGTCTCCTACGCAGTCGGCCGGGTAGCCGAACGCCCGCTTATCGAGAGTTTCGGCCGGTACCTGCTGATTACCAGGGCGGATATCGACCGTGCCGAACGCTTCCTGGCCGGCCGCGGTGCGTGGGCGATCCCGGTCGGCAGGGCGCTGCCGTTCGTCCGCTCGTTTACCTCGGTCGTGGCAGGCCTCACCGGCGTGCCCGCGATCCGGTTCGGGGTGCTCAGCCTGATCGGCACTGCGGTCTACGCGAGCGTGATCGCGAGCATTGGATACGGGGTGGGTTCGGCCTGGCACAGCGTCGCTCATGACCTGTCGCTTGCTGGCTACGTGCTGGCCTTCGTTGCGGTCGCGGCAATCGCGGCCTTCGTCGTCGTCCGGCTGCGTCAGCGGCGGCGCGAACTCCAGGAGACCGAAGCCCGTCAGATTCGCGACCACGCGCCGCGAATCTGACCGGACCGTGCTCGGCGCGGCTTCGGTTTTGTGCGCAAACCAAGATCAGCTAGGACTTAGCATCGGTTTGAGCCTCTGCGGGCGACCTTATCTGATGTTATGCCCGGTTCGTGACAGCACTAATCAATGCTAAGTGGGCGTCGGAGCGGCGCAATAGCGGCAAATCAAGACAGCCCCGCCTGAGCGAGCTCCACCATCGCGTGCAGGTCACCCGCGGCGTCAATCGCCGCCAGCCCGCAGATTGCCAGCACCGCGATAGCCAGGGCCAGCAGCACGATCCTGCGCCGCGGCGGCGGCCCGAGCAGCGCGTCGACCCGGCGCGGCACCGAGCCCCGGCGGCCGAGCTGGCTGGGGCCAGTCAGGCGGGCGAGCACCACCGCGGGACCAGGACGGCGGGCCGGCGCAGCGGCAGCCGCCAGCGCCGCCTTGGCCACCGTGTGCGCGACCAGCGGCCGGCTACCAGTTACCGATGCAGCGCGTTCGTCGGCCCAGCGCTCGACGCTGTAGTTGACCGCGGCAGCCATCGGGCGCAGCAGCGGATTGGCGGCCGCGGACAGCCGCGCTAGCGCCGTGAAGACGTAGTGGCACGCCGACACATGCGCTCGTTCGTGGGCCAGGAGCGCTTCGCGCTCGGTCTCGGTGAGAGCCTCCATCATCCCGGAAGTGATCACGATCCTGCCGGGCCGGCCAGGAACCGCGTACGCGTCAACGCTGTCATCCGCGATCGTGAGCACCTGCTCGCCGCCCGCCAGCTCACCATCACCAGCCAGGCGACGTGCTTCGCGGCGTGCGCCGATCAGCGCCGCGGTACGCAGGCACGCAGCTCGCACCGAGGCAAGCGCCGCCCCGCCGAACAACGCGGCCGCGATCACGCCGACGGGCAGTGATGCCGGATCCAGATGGATGACGGCTCGGATAGACATGCCACCCATGGAGTCGACCACCGGAAGGCGCATGGCTGCGGCCATGGCAATGAGACCGAGCGCCGCGCAGCTCGTTCCCGCCAGGATCACGGCGCTCAGGGTCAGCAGCCACGTGGCGGTCCGCGGTGGCAGCCGCTCGGCCAGTGGCCACGCGCCCAGCGCGGCCAGCGCGGAAACGGCGATCGGCACGTAGATCAGGACGTGCATGCCCGGCCTATCCAGCGCCCTCGTTTTGCTGGCCTGCGAGCATGCGGCGCAGCACCTGCTCGTCCGCCGTCGATAGGCCGGAGACGAACCGGGCCAGCACGGCCTCCCGGTCCGCCTCGGCGTCAAGGACCCCGCGCATCCGCCGGGCCGCGAGTCCTGGCTCGTCAGCGACCGGTGTATAGGAGTAGGCCCGCCCGGCTCGCAGGCGAGTGAGCACGCCCTTGGCATGCAGCCGCGACAGGATGGTCACAACCGTCGTGTACGCAAGATCACTCTCAAGGGCATCCCGGACCTGCGCAGGCGTCAGAGGCGTGCCCGCTGACTGCAGCACCGCCAGTGCGGCCGCCTCCAGCTGTCCGGCCGCGCGCCTGCCGCTCGCGCTGGGCGTCCGCTCCTCCACGTGGCTCACGGCCTCCCTGTTTCCTGCCGCCCCGCACGGCGGCGTGGTCCGCCACTCAGCTCTCAACAGGTCAACTGGTTCTCAAGACCCGCGCTGCGCAACAGCCTGTAGGCGAGTGTAGTTCCAGGCACTATGCGCCGGGGCAGGACTTGATCACCGACATCGCCGGCGATCTAGTCCTGCCGAGTCCGTGACACTCCGCGGACAGGTGCGCTAGCTCGCAGGTCCCGGCGTCTCAATCGCCGTCCATCCGTTTACGCCTCGTATCTAGACGGTCTCAGCGTTGCAGGGCCTGTACAGGTTCTACTCGTGCGGCGCGAATGGCGGGGTAGATACCAGCCAGCAGGCCAATCGCGGCTCCGGCGAGCGGGGCTGCTATCACTGGCCCAGGGGGTATAACGGCGGTCAGGTGACGGACCAGCGCCGATGCCAGCACGCTGAGAACAGCGATCGCTGCACCGGCCAGGCCGCCGGCGATGCCGAGTGCCAGGGCCTCGCAGAGAAATTGGGCGGCCACCCGCCGGCGGCTCGCGCCGAGCGCGCGGCGCAGCCCGATCTCCGGGATCCGCTCCAGCACGGCCACGAGCGTGGTGTTGACGATGCCGACTGCTCCGACGATCAGGCTGATCCCGGCCAGCAGCAAAAACAGGCTGCTCACTGTCCTGTTGATGCCATTCTGGATGAACGTGGGATTGGCCGGGGCAGCGACCTGGAAGTCAGACGGGGCATTTGGCCGCAGCGCCACGGCGACTTGCCTGGCAACGACGTCGGCAGCGCCGGGACGAGTGATGACCGTCATACTGGCGCCCGGATTCGCCGGAGCACCGAACCGGTCCAGAGCCGTCGTCGCCGGGATTATCACCGACAACAGCTCGCCCTGAGCCCGGCTGAAGGCGGAGATGATGCCGATAATGGTGTAAGGAACCCCGTTGATGAACACCGCCGGGTAGCCGGTCAGCTGGGCGATACCTAGCTCGCGGGCGGCAAGGGCACCGATGACCGCCACCGGCAACGAGCGGTTCTCGGCAAAGGAGTCATAAAGTCGTCCGGTCCGGACGTGTGCTCCCATTGCCACCAGCGCGCCAGGATCGGCAGCAGTGACCTGCAGCCCGGTCGTTTCCGTGGACTCGACGGCAGTCGGCGTCTGCTGCGCGGACACCTGGACCGGTCCTCCTCTCTGAGTCTTGCTGACTTGCCACCAGACCCCGGCTGCGGTCACGCCCCTGATCGCGTCCACCCGCTGGTCCGCATCGGGCGGGAACGAGACCGATGGCCCCGTGCCGACATCGGTCACCGCGATTTGCGTCGCGGCGAGCAGACTGAACTGCTTGCTGATCTGGCCTTGCGCGGTGGCGGTGAATCCGAGAATGGCGACAAATGAACCGATGCCCAGGATCGTCCCGAGCATGGTCATGATCGACCGGCCGGGTCGCTGTGACAGCCCAGCCAGCGCCTCATCCGCTGTGTCGATGACGGAGCCGCTACGCCACCCGCGGCGCCGCGGGAGGCTCAGGCGAGCAGCTACTTTCTCACTCACCGGGTACCTCCGGGCATCGTGCCTGTGCTCGCGGGGACCGGGGTCGCGGTCACGTCCACGGCGGCGAGGCCGCCGTCGCTGAGTCGCAATACCCGCTGCGCCATTGCCGCCACGGCCCCGTCATGTGTGATGACCACCACGGTCTGGCCATCCCGGTGCAAGCTCCCGATGACGGACATGACTTCGGCAGTAGTCGCGGTGTCGAGGTTCCCGGTCGGTTCGTCACACAGCAGGAGCCGTGGGCTGGTGGCCAGCGCACGGGCCACGGCGACTCGCTGCTTCTCCCCGCCTGACAGGGCGCTGGGCAGCGAGTGCAGCTTGTGCTGCAGGCCGACGCGGGCCAGCGCCTCGGCTGCCAGCGCGGGGCGGGCGCCGCGTCGCGTTCCCGCGTACGTCAGCCCGAGCTGGACATTCTCCAGCGCCGAACGGTAGTGGAGAAGGTGGAACGACTGGAACACGAAGCCGATGGATCCGCCACGGAGCCTGGTCCGGTCCCGCTCGCGTAGCGCCGAGGTATCAATCCCGTCAAACAGGTAGCGGCCTTGGGTTGGCCTGTCCAGCAAGCCGACGATGTTGAGGAAGGTGGACTTTCCTGCGCCTGACCGGCCTTGCACCGCAACGTACTCGCCGGGCAGTATGCGGGTCGTGCAGCCACGCAGGGCCGTCACCGGCGGCGGGCCCGGGTAAATCTTCCCGACTTCATCGAAGCTGACGACCGGCACCCGGTGACTGCCGGTCATCCCGCTCCCACGATCACCCGCTCGCCGGCCTGCAGTCCCCCGGCCCTGGTCGGCCGCACGGCCACGAAACCGCCCGAGCTGGCACCGGCTATGACCGGAACGATGACGACCTGGCCGCCGGGGCGGACTACCGACACGCTCACCTGACCGTCGGCCGTTGTAGAGATCGCCGATACCGGCACCACCAGCACCGCGGTCGCCGTCTGGGCTGAAGTGATCGTCACCTGAACGTTCTGGCCCAGCCACGATGCGGGCAACTGCCGCAGCGATCTGATGCGGACCGGAATCTCCGGGCCGGTCTGTCTGCCGCTGACCTCGGGCTCCACCCTGCTGACGATGGCTGGCTCGGACACCTGTGAGCCCGCTGAGACCAGGACTACCCGTGAACCTCGTCGGACCAGCGAGCTCTGTGACGGATCAACATCGGCGGTTACCCCGAGCTTGCCATAGCTGACTGTCACCGCCGGGCCGCCGAGCTTCTCACCTACCCGGGAGGCTACCTGCTGGATCCGCGCGGGAAAGGACGGCACGTAGACAACCTCGGCCATCGGCAGGTAAGCGTGATGTACGCCACCGGCCGGCTGATACCCGATGCCGGCGTACAACGCCGCCAGGGCCCGCTCCGTGCCGCGGCCGAACGTGCCTGCCGCGTCGGTCCCGGATCCGTAACCGAGTTCGGCGAGCGCGTTCTGCAGCTGCGTTACATCGGGCCCGGAGTCACCATCGGTGAGATTCCGGTACGCCCGGATCACCCCTGGCAGCGCTATCAACGGCCGGCCGGAAATCTCCGCCACTACCATGCCCGGATAAACACTCTCGCCTGTCCGGGCCTTGTCCGCGGTGACCACCAGCAGGCTAGCCCCGAGCTCAGAAGCAGGGTCCGCAGTTACCTCGCCGCCACTGACTACCGTGCCTCGCGTCACCACTGAGCCGGACAGCACCTCCCGGACTACCGGAGCCGTCAGCTGGGTGGGTGGCGGCGGGGCCGTCAGCGCCGCTACCGCGGCAGGCGACTTTACGAACCTGGCTGCGACGACACCGGACGCTGCCGCCACCACACACAGCACCGCGAAACCGAGCGCGATCCGGCCGCGCTTGCGCGGCCGGGCGGCCGGACCACCCGTCAGCGGCGCAGCTGGCAGCTGGAGCTGTGGCTCCTGGAAAGGCAAGACTTCATCGATGTCAGCCACGGAACGCAGGACCTAGCTCGCCGAGCCCGCGATCACATGGAGCGCCGCGGCCTGGGTCCGGGCAAGCTCGCTCTTGAGCGCGGTAAGCGCAGCGAAGTTCTGCTGGATCGATGTTTCCTCATCGCCTTTTTCAACGCCGTACCAGATCGCAACCAAATTGGTCTTCCGCTTGCATCCGATGTCTGCGACAGCAGTATCAGTCTCCAACTTCGACGGCGTACTTCCCACCGGGTCGGCCGAGAAAGTCTTGAACGGCCCGTACGGGCTGCTGTAGTTGAATCCGTGGGCGGCCATGCAGGCAGACCACTTCGTGATTGCCGCAACCACAGCAGAGCTGGTCAACGACTGGGAGTACGCAGTGTTCATCAGCTGCTGCGCCAACGTCAGACCTGACACCCGCGCCTCGCCAAGTGCCCTGTTCGCCGCGCCCGAGCAGCCGCCCGCCGGCAGCTTCTTGCCGCCATAGCTGACGGGCTTGCCATTGGGGTGCAGCACTTGCGCGGCCGTCCCTCCTGCCAGCACGTAGTTCCAGGCCCTGGTAGATTCTCCAGGCGATATCGGCGGCTTCGTGACCATGAGCGCCGGCGGCATCTGATATCCCCACTTCCGTGCCGCCGCAGTATCGGTCAGCCCGTAGCGCCGGTACATTGAGGGGATAGTCGGCCCGGCGTAAACCTGGTGCGGATCAACGAAACCGTATGTCAGCATGCAACGCGCGACCAGGATGTTATAGGCCTCGACGTAGGTATCGTATTCGGCGGTCGTCTGCAGGTAAGCAAACATCGGCAGCAGCGGCGCCCCTGGAGGCGGCGAGTAACTGGTGCTCCTGACATTTGTAGCGCCACTGGCCGCCGTGCTACCTGAACCCGCGCTGCCTCCTGTGCAACCGGCTGTCGCCAGGCACACGACTCCGAGAAGCGCTACGGCCATCACCCCGATCCAGCCCGGTCCCCGGCGCGCCACGCCGGCCCTGCCGTTAGCCAGCAGCATTCCGTGTCTCTCCTGTTTCCCGTGTCACCGCTACAACCCATGCGCGCCTCCCCGGCCGAGTTCACCGGAGAGGCGCGCTTGTCTGTTTCAGTTAGGTGCAAGCCTTCTGTGACAGATCGAGGTTAGTAACCGAACCGAGGTTCGGCAGACCGGAAATGGCTGGGAACTTCACCGAGTACGGCCCGCTGTAGTCCGTTCCTGAGTAAACCGTGACCGAGCAGTTGTTAATGAAGTTGTAGCCCGACCCGGCGTCGTTCCAGACGCCTTTGCCGAGGCCGTCTGTAGCGCTGATCCCGTCGTAGGCCCCGCCATAGTTGGCGTAATTGAAGTAGAGGGCATTGTTCTCGGTGAAGTTGGGGTCGTTGCCTTCCAAGCCCTCCTCCGCGCCGGCTTCGTCACGAGTGTAGAAATAACACATGTTTCCGGCACCACTCGCGCCCGGATCGTATGGACCGTAGTGATAGTTACAGTTCTCACCGCTGTTCGTGGCGAATGCAGGGGCCGCCCCGAGTAGCGCTCCGGCCGCAAGCGTGGTTGCCGCTATCGCGGCAGCCAATAACCGACGTGACATGCATCGACCTCCTCATGAGAGCGCGGGCAGACGAGGACCGACCTGCCCTTCGGCGAAGCATAACCTTCTCGGACATAGTTAACAACAGGATGATTGTTTGTCTGATTAGTATATTTATGGTGTCGAAAGGGATCGGGTGTCGATGTTAGTTTGGCGCAGGTGGCGGCGCCGCGGTCTCGATCGAAGGGTGCCGGGCAGGTGCGGGCTGCGTCGGGCTGTGCGGGTCAGGGAGGTGGGTGTGAAAGTTAGCGCTGCTCGCGGCCACGGCCTGTGCACGTGCGCCGTCTGGGAATGACCTGAGCCCCTGAGCCCCAAGACGGTTGTCCGACCGGAGCAACCGCCCGCACGGAACTCACGGCGATCGAGCGCCTGAGCTGCGCCTGCCGTCCGCACTAGGCGTCCGCGCCGCCGCGTGGCTCACGGCCTCCCTGTCTTGCTCGTCCGCCCCGCACAATCTGGCTCGATCCGGCGGACCCTCGCCGGTCTGACAGTTCCGCTAGCCAGTGACAGCGGCCGTCGTTTCACCCGGAATCACCAGTTGCTCCTGGACCTTGCTCTCGCCCTGCAGCTTGAAGAACAGCGCGTAGAGCAGCGCCGCCAGCGCGAAGCCCACTTCGAAGGTCAGGTCACCGAGGGCCGGGTAGTGCTTCGGCAGAACGCCCACGTAGTCGGTCTGGTTGGCGAACAGCCAGATCGAAACGCCGATCGCGATCGCCATAGCCGCGAAACCTGCCCAGGGGTTGTGCTTGCGGTCGAACAGGAACCCGTCCACCCGCTTGCCACGCCGCAGCAACTGATCAGCGAAGAAGACGCCGAGCCACGGGCCGATCCAGTACGAGATGACCAGCAGGAAGTTGTTGTACCTGGTGCCGGCGTCGCTGAGCCCGGAGAGCGCAAGGAAGAAACCGGCAATGCCGAACACGATGGCCACGATCGCCCGGCGCAATGTCAGCGGAAGCTTGATCCCGAGCGCGAGGAATGACATCGAGCCTGAGTACACGTTGAGCGCGTTCGCGCAGATCGCGCCCAGGGCAATCGCCAGCAACGTGGCGTCGGCGATACCGGTCGGCAGGTGGCTGACGAACCCCGCCGTCGGGTTGTCCACGTACTTCGCGGCGCTCGTCACCGTGGCCGCGGCGGCACCGACCACCTCGAGCAGGACGCAGGAGATGAACACGCCGAGGCCTGCCCACAGGCCGGTAGCCGTCCGGTTCGTGTCCTTCGGCAGATAGCGGGTGTAATCGCTGGCGTAGGGGTTCCAGCCCGCCGCGTAGCCGAACGCGGCGCCGAACGTGATCAGCCAGCCGCCCGGCACACCCGCGATGTGCGCCTCAGGGTGCGACTTCCCGACGATCACCACCGAGGCGATCAGGAAGACCACGACCAGCACCGGGAAGGCCCACCGCTCGAAGGCGTGCACCAGGTTGTGACCGAAGAACGCGACCGCCAGCTGCACCACGACGATGATCAGCAGGCAAAGCTTGGTGTTCCAGCCAAGCAGGGCGTTCAGCGCGAACGCGCCGCTGACGCTGTTGACCGCGAACCAGCCAACGCCGGCGACTAGCGCGTTCACCCCGGCGGGCAGGACATTGCCGAGCCAGCCGAAACCGATCCGGGACAGCACCATCTGCGGCACGCCGAACAGCGGGCCGCGGGCAGCCAGCATGCCCATCGACAGCGAGCCAAGCGCAGTGCCGAGTATGACCGCGAGCGTGGCCATCCAGAATGACTGGCCGAAGAACCACACACCGATGACGCCGACGAAGATCGTGGCGAATTCCATATTCGGCGAGACCCAGGTCCAGAACTGCTGGAGCGGCTTGCCATGGCGCTCACTGAGCGGGATGTACTCAGCTCCGCCCGGCTCGATGGTGGCGATCTTGTCGCCATACGTACCTTCGCGAACATCGGCCTCGATCACTGCGGTGTCTCCCGCGACTGTGGTCTCGGTCACTTCCTGTTTACCCCTCGGGTAGTTGCCTGCAGGTGTTTGTTCGGATTGCGGTAATGATCCAGACCCAAGTCTGACGCACCGTTGTTTCCAACATGTGTCGCCTGACGCCTGATTCCCCAGGGGAAACATGCGCAGGTGACTGGCCGGATGCCGCTGGCTATCATCGGTCCATCTGGCGGCGCTCGAGCTGGGGGCGCGGATGACCGGCGGCACGGCATGAGAAAACCCCTGTGGGCCCGGCCTGCCTGTGACCCGGATCTGCCGGCGGAACTGCGACTGCTGATCGCTCACGGCCGCCAGGGCGCTGAGGCTCCTGCGGATTGCAAGCCGAGATCCTCGGCACTGCGGCGCTGGCGACAGCAGCGTGACCTCGATCGTCAGTCCGACAAGATCATCTTTCCGCATGACCTGCACGGAACCGATCGGCTCCTGCTAGCCAGAGCCCAAAATGCCGTCGACACCATACTCGGCTCCCGGGTACGAGCGGCCGGCCTACTGGAGCCTGATGAGCCGGCTCTGCGGCGGCACGAATGGGAGATCGCCTGTACCAGCCGCGAGCTGACCAGAGTGCGCGAGCTGCCGGCCGCCGACGTGGCAGCCGGCGCGTTGACGGCGGCGGTGGTAGACGCGCAGCAACGCGCGCTTGCACTCGCCGAGGAATCCACGATCAACCGGATTCGTGCGCTCGAGCGCTACGCCGGGCAGGTCGCCGCCGCTGACGATGCCCACCGTGACTGGGAGGCGGCACTAGGCCAGGGCGGACTGAACGATATCTACCTGGACCTGGTCGCCAGGACAGCGGCGGACGAGCTTGCCGTAGCTGAACTAGGCGAGCTCACCGAGCGAGCCGCGACTACTGCGGACGTGCTCAAGTCCAGCCTTCGGGACGCATTTACTACAGGTGCCGCGCTGTCGCTACCTGTGCCACGCGCCGGCTAGACACTGCCCTTTCATGATCCTCGAGACTTGTGCACCACGCTCCCGCATGCATAAGTCTCAAGGATCATGGCGAATGGCGCTCAGACAGCCTCCGACCGCGATAGCTGGTCCTCCGCGAGCGGCTCCGCACCGGCCCGCAGCAAGCCGTAGGCCACGCCGTCCGTCAGTGCCTCCCAGGACGCGGTCACGATGTCATCGGAGACGCCGACCGTGGTCCATTCGCCGTCGCTGTCCGCAGAGGTAAGCATCACCCTGGTGACAGCGCTGGTAGCGGCACGGCCGTCCAGGATGCGGACCTTGTAGTCGACCAGGTGAATACCTGACAGCTCCGGGTACACCTCCGACAGCCCACGGCGAAGAGCCTGGTCGAGCGCGTGCACTGGCCCGACTCCCTCGCCGACCGCGACCACCCGGCCGGTGCCGAGGAGCAGCCTGACGATCGCCTCGCTGCGATCGGCCTGGTCAGCCCGCTCGATAACGACGCGGTAGCCCTCGAGCTCGAACCAGGCCGGCAGAACGCCAGCGCTCCTGCGCACCAGCAGTTCGAAGGAAGCGTCGGCGGCCTCGAACGCGTAGCCGCGATGCTCGGCCTCCTTTACCTGCTCGAGTACCCGCCCGGCGAGGGCCGGATCGGCCGACAGGTCGAGCCCGAGCTCGGCCGCCTTCGCCAGCACGTTGCTCCGTCCGGCCAGCTCGCTGACGAGCACCTGCGCCTTGTTGCCAACCGTGCCGGGATCGACGTGCGAGTAGGCGTCCGGCCGCCGCGCGATCGCTGAGGCGTGCAGCCCGGCCTTGGTTGCGAACGCAGACGGCCCGACGTACGGCTGCCTGGCCTCGAACGGCAGGTTGGCCACTTCCGCGATGGTCCGCGCCGTCGAGGCGAGCGCTGCCAGCCGGCCGTCGGGCAGCAGCGAGTGGCCGCGCTTCAGTTCCAGGTTGGCGATGACCGAGAATAGGTCCGCGTTGCCGCACCGCTCGCCGTAACCGTTCGCTGCTCCCTGCACGTGCAGGCCGCCAGCTGCCACCGCAACCACCGAGTTGGCGACAGCACAGGACGAGTCGTTGTGGAAGTGCACGCCGATCGCGGTCCTTGACCGGTCCGACACCTCGGCCACGATCCGTGCCGCGTCATCCGGCAGCGTGCCGCCGTTCGTGTCGCACAGCACCAGGGTGTCGGCCCCCGCGTCGGCGGCTGCCGCCAGTACCTCGAGCGCGTAGCCCCGGTCAGCGCGGTAGCCGTCGAAGAAGTGCTCGGCGTCGAAGACCACCCGCCGGCCAGCCGCCGCCATGTAGGCGACCGAATCGGCAACCATCGCGACGTTCTCTGCCCGGCTGGTCCGCAGCGCCTCGTCTACGTGCAGCGTCCAGGACTTGCCGACCAGTGTCACGATCGGGGTTTGCGCTGCGAGCAGAGCGGCCAGCGACGCGTCGCCTTCGACGTGGCGCCCCGGCAGCCTGGTCGCGCCGAACGCTGCCAGCGTCGCATGCTTGAACTCCATCCGCTTGGCACGCTCGAAGAACTCTGCGTCCTTCGGGTTGGAGCCCGGCCAGCCGCCTTCGATGACGTCCACGCCGAGACCATCGAGCACCGTGGCCACCCGCAGTTTGTCGGCAACTGTCAGGTCAAGGCCGACCTGCTGGGAGCCGTCCCGCAGAGTGGTGTCGTAGATCTCGACCTTCGGCGTGACCGTCTCGGCCTGGCCCGGCCGTGCCGTCATTTCGCCCCTCCGAACCGGCCGAGCAACTGCTCCTGCCAGTCAGCTGTCGTGGCCGGCTCCCCGGCCGCCAGCACCGAGTTGACCGCGGCGTCCAGCTCCGCGGCCGCAGCCTCCTCGCCGAGGTGCGACAGCATCAGGCCGGCCGACAGCACCGCGCCCGCCGGGTTCGCCAGGCCCTTGCCCGCGATGTCCGGCGCCGATCCGTGTACCGGCTCGAATATCGACGGACCGGTGCGGTCCGGATTCAGGTTGCCGCTCGCCGCGTAGCCGAGCCCGCCGGTCAGCGCCGCGCCCAGGTCGGAGATGATGTCGCCGAAAAGGTTGTCAGTGACGATCACGTCGAACCGCTTCGGGTCATCGACCATCCACAGGCAGGCCGCGTCCACGTGCGCGTAGCCGAGTTCGACGCCGTCCTCGGCCGCCACCTCGTGCGCGATCCGGGACCACAGGTCGCCGGCGTGCGTGAGCACGTTCGTCTTGTGCACCAGCGTGAGCCGCCCTGTCCTGGCTGCCGCGAGTCGCGACGCGTACCGTACGCAGCGCCGCACGCCAGCCCAGGTGTTCAGCGACTCCTCGGTTGCGGTCTCGAACTCGGTCCCGCGGTGCACCGTACCGCCGGCGCCTGCATACAGGCCCTCGGTGTTCTCCCGGACGATCACGAAGTCCAGGTCAGCGAGCGCGTGCTTGCCCACCGCACCGCTGACACCCGGCCTCAGCTTGGACGGCCGCAAGTTGACATAGAGGTCAAGCTCGAACCGCAGCCTGAGCAGCAGTCCCCGCTCGAGTACGCCGGGCGTCACGTCCGGACTGCCGACCGCGCCGAGCAGGATCGCGTCGGACTTACGCAGTTCCTCTAGCACGCTGTCGGGCAGCACCTCGCCGGTCTGCAGGTAGTGCTTGCCGCCGAGGTGGCAGCTCCGCCAGTCGACGTGGAAGTCGTGCCGCGCCGCGACCGCGTCGACGCACGCCCGCGCGACCTCGGTCACTTCCGGGCCGACGCCGTCACCGGGAAGGTGCGTGACGACGTGCGTCCGCGACGCGTGCGACGCGTGCTTCCCGTCCGGAGCTACCTCTCCTGCCGATGCTTCACCCGCCATTACTCGTCCATCTCCTTCGCGGCAGAGCCGAGCCAGCTCATCATGTTCCGCAGCGGCTTGCCGGTCTGCTCGATCTGAGCGGTGGCGGCCTCCTTGCGCAGCCTGGCGAAGTTCGGCCGGCCGGCGTCATCCTCGGCAACCCACTCGCGGGCAAACTCGCCGGACTGGATGTCGGCCAGCAGTTGCGCCATGGCCTGCTTAGTCGCGTCCCCGATCACTCGCGGGCCGCGGGTCAGGTCGCCGTACTCGGCGGTGTCGCTGATCGAGTAGCGCATCCACGACTCGCCGCCCTCGTACATGAGGTCGACGATGAGCTTGAGCTCGTGCAGGCACTCGAAGTACGCGACCTCGGGCTGATAGCCCGCCTTCACCAGGGTCTCGAAACCGGCGTTGACCAGCGAGGTCACGCCGCCGCAGAGCACCGCCTGCTCGCCGAACAAGTCACTTTCGGTCTCCTCCTTGAAGGTAGTGACCAGCGCGCCGGCCTTCGTGCCGCCGATCGCGGCGGCATACGACTTGGCCAGGTCCCAGGCCTTGCCGGTGGCGTCCTGCTCGACGGCGACCAGTACCGGGGTGCCGTGGCCCTCCTCGTACTGCCGCCGGACCAGGTGGCCAGGGGCCTTCGGCGCGACCATCGCCACGTCGATGGTGTCGGGTGGCGTGATGTAGCCGTAGCGGATGTTGAAGCCGTGCGCGAAGAACAGCGCGTCGCCCGGCTTCAGGTTCGGCTCGATCGCGTCCGCGTAGAGCTTGCGCTGGGTAGTGTCCGGGGTGAGCACCATGATCACGTCAGCCCATGCGCTCGCCTCGTCCGGCCTGGTCACCTCCAGCCCGGCCGCCTCGGCACGCTTGCGCGACCGCGAGCCCTCAGGCAGCCCGACCCGCACGTCACAGCCGGAGTCGCGCAAGCTCAGCGCGTGCGCGTGACCCTGCGAGCCGTAGCCGAGCACGGCAATCTTGCGAGCCTGGATGAGACTGAGGTCTGCGTCGGTGTCGTAATACACGGTGGCCATGGTTGTGGCGTCCTCTCGAAATCAAAATCTTCTGGGCGGGAACGGGGAGTCAGGCGGCAGTGTCGGCCTGCTCGGGAACTGCGGTCAGGGCCGGTCCGTCATCGGTGATCACGCCGGCGCCGCGTGCCAGCGCGATGCGTCCGGTGCGGACCAGCTCGCACGTGCCGTAGGGGTCGAGCATCGCGAGCAGCGCGTCCAGCTTGGCCGGGCTGCTGACCGCTTCGAGCACGAGCGTGGTCGGGCTCATGTCCACGACGCTGGCACCGAACACGCCGGCCACCTCGAGCAGCTGGCCGCGCAGCGCGGGATCAACCCGGACCTTGATGAGTGCGAGCTCGCGCTCGACCGCCGCGCCATCGGATAGCTCGACGACCTTGAGCACCCGGACGAGCTTCTCCAGCTGCTTGCTGACCTGGTCGACGGGGGTTGACGCGCCGTCGACGACAATCGTGAACCGGCTAACCCGGTCATCCTGCGTCGGACCGACCGCGAGGGAGGAGATGTTGAACGCGCGCCGGGAGAACAGTCCGGCGATGTGCGAAAGCACTCCGGGCTTATTCTCTGCGAGCACCGACAGCGTGTGCGTAGTCATCAGATCCCCATCTCCCGGCGCGTCGCCGCTCTCTGCTCTTCCGGGCTGAACTCCGGGCCCAGCACGATCTCGTCATTCGGCAGCCCGGCGGGCACCATCGGGAAGACGCCTTCCCGGTCGTGCGTCCGGAAGTCCACCACCACTGGCACGTCACTCGGCGCCAGCGCCTTGTCCAGGACCGTGTCCACCTCGTCGGCACGCTCGCAGCGCAACCCGAGGCAGCCGTAGGCCTCGGCGAGCTTCACGTAGTCAGGGATCGCGGTGCCGAGCTCGACCGAGGAGTAGCGCTCGTCGTAGAAGAGCTCCTGCCACTGCCTGACCATGCCAAGGAAACCGTTGTTGAAGATCAGGACCTTGATCGGAATCTTCTCGATGGCGCAGGTAGCGAGCTCCTGCGCGGTCATCTGGAAGCAGCCGTCGCCGTCGATCGCCACCACGAGCTCGCCCGGACGGCCAACCTGCGCGCCCATCGCGGCCGGGACAGCGAAGCCCATCGTTCCCGCCCCGCCGGAGTTGATCCAGCTGCGCGGCTTGCTAAAGGCGTAGTGCTGAGAGGCGTGCATCTGGTGCTGGCCGACGCCGGCCACGATGATCGCGTCACCGCCGGTCAGGGCGGACAGGCGCTCGGTGACGTACTGCGGCTTCAGCGGCCCGCCCGGATCCTGCGTGTAGCGCAACGGGAACTGCCGCTTCCAGCCGTCGAGTACGGCCAGCCAGTCGGCGGTCTCGCCGCGGTCCGCGTGCGGACCGCCCGAACTGATCGTCGCGGCCACCGTGTCCGCCAGGGCCGCCATCGTGAACCTGAGATCGCCGACGATCGCGACATCCGGCTTGCGGTTCTTGCCGATCTCGGCCGGATCGATATCCGCGTGCACGATCCTGGCCCGCGGCGCGAAGTCGGACAGCTTGCCGGTGACCCGGTCGTCGAACCGGGCGCCGAGCGCGACCACGAGGTCTGCCTCTTGCAGCGCGGCGACCGCCGGGAAGGTGCCGTGCATACCCGGCATGCCGAGGGCGAGCGGGTGGGCGTCGGGGAACGCCCCCCGTGCCATCAGCGTGGTCGTCACTGGCGCCTTACTGAGCTCGGCGAGCCGGAGCAGGTCCGCGTGGGAGTCGGACTTGATCACGCCGCCGCCGACGTACAGCACCGGCCGCCGGGCCTGCAGCAGCAGATTCGCTGCGGCACGGATCGCGGCCAGGCTCGGCGGGCCGGGCACCTGATAACCGGGCAGGTCCATGACCGGCGGCCAGGACCACGGCCCGGTTGCCTGCTGAACGTCTTTTGGCACATCGATGAGGACCGGGCCCGGCCGGCCGGTGGTGGCGATGTGGAACGCCTCGGCGACCGCCGCGGGGATCTGCGCCACATCGGTGACCAGCTCATTGTGCTTGGTGATCGGCAGGGTGATCCCGGTGATGTCGGCCTCCTGGAACGCGTCGCTGCCGATCAGGCTGGTGCCGACCTGGCCGGTAATCGCGACCATCGGAACCGAGTCCATGTATGCGTCAGACAGCGCGGTGACCAGGTTGGTCGCGCCCGGCCCGCTGGTGGCCATGCAGACGCCGGGCCGCCCCGTGGCCCATGCGTAGCCCTCCGCCGCATGGCCTGCGCCCTGCTCGTGCCGGACCAGGACATGGCGTACAGACGAGGAAAGCAGCGGGTCGTACGTCGGCAGGATGGTCCCGCCGGGGAGCCCGAAGACTACCTCGACACCCTGTTGCTCGAGGCTGCGAACGAGTGCCTGGGCTCCGGTGAGCTCTTGCACGACTAACTCCTTCTTGCTTGTGCCTGGTTTCCGGTCCAACAAAAAACCTCCTTGCCGTCTGGCAGGAGGTGGTAGCGCGAGCCCGGAAGCGGGTTCGCGCTACGTGATAATAAGTACGAGGTACTGGCGGAGGCTCACTACTGGTCCTGTCTGGATGATCTTGTTCGGCTAACCCCGGGGCCGGATCCGAGCTCTGCTCGATCCAGCTCTGCCCAGGCGCAGACCCGCCTCATTGCGAGCGGCCCGCCTCGTCGCGGGCCCAGCCGTTACTTGCCGTGATTACCATACCGTACTGCCAGCACTAGCCGCTGGCAGACTCGGTTACTCACGCAAGTGATCTCCGATTATGACGGACCGAGCAGCCCGAGCGGGGCCGGCGCAGCGTAGATGATCCGCAAGGCCGACTGGCCGCCCGCTATCGCCACCGGCGCGGCGCTGGTGACGGCGGGGAAAGTGGCGTGCGCACGCAGCACGGCGATCATCGAGTGCAGGTACGCCAGGTGTGACATCCGGGCCGATGGGTCTGCCGCAGCCAGGTCAGCCCTGCGGAACGGGACACCGGGGCTGGCGCCCGGACCGGAGTCCGCGAAACTCACGACCTCCACCGGTTGCCGACGGGACAGGGCCTGGATCGCCAGCAGCAGCCGGGCGTCGACCTTGCCGGCGGCTATCTCGCTCCGGGCCTTCGGCCAGGCCGTGACATTCCCGCTGCTCAGCAGCTGCTCGCCGAGCTTGATCCGCTGCTGCACGTCCCGACTGAGGGCCCTCTGGTACGCCGCTCCGCCTGAGGTGTCCAGCGGCTGGATGGTGACCCGCGCGGAACCCAGACCGAAGCGGGCTAGCACTACCGGAGCCACGTCGCTGGCGAATCCCGGACGTGCCCTGGCGAAAAGATCGCGGAGCTGCGGCGTCACCGCAATGAGGCTGGCGTCCGGCGCTGACCCTGAGTTCGCGCCGATCCGCTCCTCCTGGCTTGGCGGAATTCCGATCGCTGATAGTGCGGAGCACATCAGGGGATCGCACGCCACGACGGCAGCCGGGCCGACCTGACTCTTGACCCAGGCCGCAGCCAGCCTGCGGCTCATCGCCTGGGGACCGTTATTTGCAGCCGACGGGAAATTGCCGCCGGCGTTGTGCGTCGCTTGGCCCTTGACGGCCGACTTGGTCGACGCCTTGACCGGCGGGGCGGTGGCCGCAGAGGTGCCGTGCAGAGACATGCCGATGGCTATTCCACCGGCCGCCAGCACGACTGCCCCGACCGCTACAAGCGTTGCGGTGCGATAGCGCCAGCGGCCGCGTACCGGCCCCCTGCCCTGCTGCTGCCACCTGGGATAGCGGCCTGGCGTCGCGCCGTCTTCTGGCCACAACCAGCCGATCGCTCCCGGTGCGGGCTCGGCGGCGTGGGGCGGCCACGGCCCGCGAGGCGGCACAGTCCCGGGAGGCGGCACAGTCCCCGGAGGCGGCACAGTCCCCGGAGGCGGCACAGTCCCGGGAGGCGGCCAAGTCCCGGGAGGCGGTTCCGCGCGGCGCGGCGGGTCAGCCTGGGTTGCCTCCTGGGCCCATGCTCCCGGCTCGGCCCAGGTTGCCTCCTGGGCCCACGTTCCCGGCTCGGCCCGGGTCGCATCCTGGGCCCACGTTCCCGGCTCGGCCCGGGTCGCATCCTGGGCCCACGTTCCCGGCTCGGCCCGGACCGGTCCCTGCGCCAGGCCAGGCTCGCCGCCAGGCACCGGCTGCACGGTGCTGGTCGGCTGCACGGTGCTCGCTGGCTGCACGGCAGTCACCGGTCCCGCAGCACTCAGCGGCTGCACCGGACTCCCCGGTCCCCCGGCAGCCACCGGCTGCACCGGACTCCCCGGTCCCCCAGCACTCACCGGCTGCACGGCACTTGCCGGATCGCCGCCGAGCACTGGCTGCGCTTCAGTTACCGGCTCCTCGGGACGCAACTGCCCGGCAGCGCTCACCAGCTCCTCGGCGCGCCGCCGCTGCCCGGCACGTGGTGTTTGCGCGGCCCGAACCTGCGCCGGTGCATGCGGTATCTCCGCGGCTTGAGGCTCCCCTGAAGCTTGAGGCTCCCCGGCGGCCCGACGTTCCTCCCCAGCCCTGGCCTGCTCGGCGGCAGGCGGCGCCTCCGCAGCCCGAACCTGCCGAGCGGCACGCGGCGTCTCCGCGGCCCGAAGCTCTTGCGCGGCCTTCAATGCCTTCGCGGCACGCAGCGGCTCCTGCACGCGCGGGGTCTTGGCGGCATGCCCTGGATTCGCGGCGCGTTCGGCGGCCGCGGGCGGATGCCCGGCGTGCTCAGTCCCTGGCGCGGAGTCGGTCACGACTGGTATCGGCTCCGTGTTCGGCTCCCGCTGGCTCGGCGGCTCCCCATTCACCCGCTCGGCATCGATAGCTGCCTGGATGCGGCCCACGTCGGTGTCCGAAAGGTCCCGCGTGACGGGCTGGCTGGGACCTGACCGCGTCGAACCTGGCACCCGCCGGGACAGTGGTGCACCAGTACCGTCGTCTTTCATACGGCCCAAACCCCCCAACACCGCGCGCGTACCCGCGGAATTTCGCAATTATGACCGGGGTAGTTACTCAGTGCATGCAAAGAACAGAAAGCTGCCGCGTGAAGAGCACGCACCTCGTCACCCCTTCCGGTTGGATGCTCTGGCGTGAACATAGTTAGCTTCCGAGCGGGCTGGGCGCGTCATATTCGACCTCTACGACCTTTTGCCCGGACCGGGTCGCCTGGCTGACGTGGTTGAAGGCGGGGAAACTCGCGTGCGCCTGCAGCAGGTGGAGCATCGCCTGCAGGTATGCCGGCGCTGACACCGACGCTGCTGGTACTGCCTCTCCCAGGGTCATAAGGCGGAACGGCACGCCCGCGCTAGAGCCGGGACCGGAGTCAGAAAAGCCCACGACGTCGACTGGTTCCAGGTTGGCCATGGCCTTGATCACGAGCAGGAGCCGCGGGTCGACCGCGCCGGACTCCAGGTCACTCTCGGCTGCAGCCGACGCGGACACCTTGCCGGTGCTCAGCAACTGCTTGCCGGCTTTGATCCGCGTCTGCACGCTCTGGCGAAGCGCGGTCACGTAAGCAGCCGCGCCAGTCGCAGAGACCACTTGGACAGTGACCCTTGCATTGCCGCGACCGAAGCTGGCTAGGTCTGTCAGAGCCACCTCGGCGCCGAGGCTTCGATTTGTCGCAGTGATCAGCGTGCGTAGCTCCGGGGTGACGACAATGAGGCTGGCGTTCGACAGCGACGTCGATTTCTGTCCGATCAGGACCTGGTTACCGGAGAACCCGCTGTTCGTGAGCGCGGCGCACGTCTGCGCATCGCACGCGACAACCGCTGCCACCGCCACCTGCTGGGCGATCCAGTGCGCGGCCGCCGTGCGGCTGGCCGTCAGCGCAGGATTCATGGCATCTGTGCGTCTGCGCTTCGCCGCGTGATGTGTGCGCGCACGAGAGCCGCTGGCTGTGGCGGAACCACCACCACGAGATGGCGTGGTGGCTTGCCTCCCCGGCCTCTCGCCGGTCGAGTGCGTACTTGCCTTGAGACCTGATGTTGCTGCGTGCGCGCCGGTGTGCGCTGAGGAGGTATGCAGAGAGATACCGACGGCTAGGCCCCCGACCACCAGCACCAGCGCTCCCAGGGCGACTAGCGTGGCGGTGCGATAGCGAGAGCGGGTCGATGCGGTCCAGCGGCCTGGCAGGTGCCGCTGCAGGCGGCCTCCCCGCGGCGCGGTGTCCTCAGGCCACAGCCAGCCGATCGTCCCCGGCGGTGGCTCACCGGGCGGCCACGCCGTGAGCGGCCGCGGCTCGGGCGCAACCACGGGCTGGGCTGTAAACACCGGCTCCTCGGTGCCCACCGGCTGAGGCACAACCGCCGGCTCCTCGGCACGCACCGGCTCAGGCACAACCAAAGGCTCCTCGGGGCGCAGCCGCCCAGTGGCACTCGCTGGCTCTTCAGCGCGACGCGGCGATACGGCCCGGGGTCTTTCTGCGGCCCGTAGTTCCTCCGCAGCCCGCAGCGCCTTCGCGGCCCGCAAAGCTTCGCTAGCACGAGGAGCCTTGGTGGCATCCGGTGTCACCGGGGTGGTGCGCGGATGCCCGACCTCCTTAACCCCCGGCCCTGAGTGGGTCGCGCGCGACAGCGGCTCCGTGTTGGGTTCGTGCTGGACCGGCATTTCTGTATTCGCGTGTTCGGCATCGATGGCGGCCTGGATACGATGCACGTCGGTGTCCGACAGGGCCGGCCTGACGCGCTGCGTAGGAGCGGACCGAGTCGAACCTGGCACGCGCCGGGACAAGGGTGCGGCGCTACTGTCGTCTTTCATGTGGCCCAACCCCCCTAATACGGCGCGACGTTTGGCATTCGGCACCTTGCTTCAGAAGACGCCGGGTAGAAGGGCGGCGGTACGGTTTCGGTAATCGCGGTAGGCCGGCAACGCCCGCAGCAGTACCTGCTCCTCCTGCACTGCTCGATAGACTTGCAAACCGCACATAGCGACCCACAGCGCTAGTGCCCAGTAACTGTTGACGGCGATGGCAAGACCGAGTGACGACACCATCTCGCCGCTGTAAAGGGGATGACGCACCCAGCGATAAGGTCCCTGATCGACGACGTCACGAGCTTGCGCAAGTACGGATACGTTCCGATCGAGGTATCGCAGAGACCACACGGCCCACGCCATGCCGCAGGTCAGCAGTGCGTCAGCGAGAGCCTGGCGGTCCGGACCCGGCGGCGAGCCAGGAAGCAGGGGAAGCGCGAACGGCAGCCAGGTACTGGTTACTGCCGCGGCGTGGGCAGTCACTGAGCTACTGGTCGCGATTGCCGGACGGCGCCGAAGGTAGCACGAGATGGCCAGCACGTAGAAGGCGACGGCGAGCACAGTACCGACGGACCGTAGCACTCCGGCGGCTCCCGAATGGGACCCGTGGTCCAGGCTCATTACGTCGGCGGCAATGGCCCCGGCGAACGCCGGCACCATTATCAGCCTGCCGACATCGAGTCGCAGACGGCCGAGCGGTACGGCCACAACGCCTCCTACTTAAATACGTGAAAAAGCGTGTGTGAGATGGTGATGAGCCCTGCCCCAAGGACGACAACAAAGAGGGCAGGGAGCAGGCAGCCGATCAGGGGGAAGGTCATCTTCACCGGAACCTTCTGCGCTTGCGCCTCGGCTCGCTGACGGCGCCGCACCCGCATTTCCTTGGCTTGCTCCCGCAACACATTGGCGACCGGAATACCGAGTTCGGTGGACTGAGTCAGGGCCGAGACGAACGCCCGCAGCTCTGGCACGCTCGAACGCTCGGCCATCGCCCGCATAGCTTCGGCGCGAGACTTACCGATCTGCATCTCCTGCAGCACGCGTGCGAACTCCGCAGCCAGCGGTCCTTTGAGGTTGCGCGCGACTTGGGCGAGTGCGCCGTCGAAACCGAGACCAGCCTCCACGCAGATAGTCAGCAGGTCCAACCCCTCCGGCAAGGAGAGCGCGAGCCGCTGCTGCCTCTTCAACCCCGAGTTGTAGAGCCATACGTCGGGCAGGAAGAAACCCGCGGCCGCGCCAGCGCCGCCGGTCAGCACGAGGAGCGCCGGATGCCGCAGCGCGAACAGCGCGCCAACCGTGCCGAGCACTACCACGCAGACTGCCTTGCTTGCCAGCACACGGTCCGGCGTCCAGCCCGGCGGGTTGCCCGCGACGTCCAGCCTTCGCTGCAGGGACGGGCGGGCGGAGGCAGGCGAAAGCCGAGCTGCCATATCCGGCAGCCAGTCGGGCAGCGTGAAGTGGCCGGCACCGCCGGTCCGGCCGCCAGTCCCGCTATCGCGGGTGTACCGCTGGTCGATCGCAGCTAGTGCCTGGGTCACGCCGCGTTTCCCCTGGCGTCTCGGCACCAGCGCCGTTGTTAGAGCAACAATCGCGAGCACGAATGCTACGATCCCACCATAGAGGAGCCCAGAACCTGACATTCTAGACCTCAATCTTGATCATTTGGCGCATAATCACTATGCCAATCACCATCAGCATGCCTGCACCCGCGAGCATGAGCTGGCCTACGTGCGTCGTGTACAGCGGACGCATGTACGTGGGTCTGGTGATGAGTTCGAACGCGCCGACCACCACCGGCAGTGCAACGAGGACGCCCGCTGACAGCCGGCTTTCCGCACTGAGCGCATGTACCTGACGGCGCAGGTGTCCGCGTTCCCTGATGGTGTTCACCGTGCTCGTCAGCACCTCGGCAAGATTGCCGCCGATCCCGCGCTGAATCCGGATGGCCATGACCGTCCACCGCAGGTCGTCGGAGTCCATCCGGTCCGCAATTGTCTCGAGGCAGTCCTCGAGGTCGGCTCCGAGCCGGGCCTCCGCGAGGCCGCGTGCGAACTCTCCGGCGGCGGGCTGGGAAGCCTCACGCACTGCCGCGTCCAGGGCCTGCAGCAGCGAGAAACCCGACTGAAGTGAGCTGGCAAGGAGCTGAAGCAGATCCGGCAGTTGCTCGGCGAATGCGCCACGACGCCGGCGGATCAGGAAGTTCAGCAGCACCCGCATGCCGAGCCAGCCGACCAGCGCTCCCACCAGGACACCTATGAATACGTCGCCGGTGAGGAAGCCGACGGCAGCCGCGACGACAACGGCCACGCCGCCGCCCAGCAATGTCCATTCAGCAGGCTTGCGTGCGACCGCCGCCAGCTCCAGCCGGCCAGCGAGGCGCTGCTGGGCCTCAGGGCTCATGAGCCGCTTAGTCACGTCGAGCGCGACGCGGCCAGCCTTTCTCTCGGCGTCCGGATCGGCGTCCCGACTCGCGCCAGGCCGTGGACCGTAGCGCGCTATCCGCCCGGCGAGATCCCGTTGCTGGCTAGCGCGCACTCGTGATCGGAACACCGTCACGGCAAGAATGAACAGCGCCGCGAAGATCGCGCCCAGGCCTCCGGCTAGCGACCAGCTCACCGCACTGACCCTCCGTACGCCTGCGGCTGGAAGACTCCCGGTGGTATCTCGACACCGCGGTCGGCCAGGCGGTCCAAGAACATGGGGCGCAGGCCCGTGGGGCGCAGCAGGCCACGCGAGTGGCCGAACTCATCCGTCGCAGCGTGAAAATCGAACCTGAAGACGTCCTGGAGCACGACAACGTCGCCCTCCATGCCCTGCACCTCGGTGATCTGGGTGATACGGCGAGAACCGTCCTTCAGCCGGGACTGGTGCACGATCAGGTCGATCGCCGAAGCCATCTGCTCGCGGATGGCGCGCTGGGTCAGCTCGACTTCCGCCATCATCACCATCGTCTCCAGCCGCGACAGCGAATCCCGCGGGGAGTTAGCGTGGATAGTGGTGATCGAGCCCTCGTGGCCAGTGTTCATAGCCTGGAGCATGTCGAGGGTGGCTGCGTCCCGTACCTCGCCGATGATTATCCGGTCCGGCCGCATCCGCAGCGCGTTGCGCACGAGATCGCGGATCGTGATCTCACCGCGTCGCTCCAGGTTGGCCGGACGCGACTCGAGCCGGAGCACATGATCCTGGCGCAACTGCAGTTCGGCAGCGTCCTCGATCGTGATAATCCGCTCGTCCTCTGGAATGAAGGCGGACAGTACATTGAGCGTCGTGGTCTTGCCCGAGCTGGCGCCACCGCCGATCACGATGTTCAGACGGCCCTGCACGCAGAGCCGCAGCAGGTCTGCCACCTGCGGGGTGATGGTGCCGTAACGGATGAGATGGCCGACGGTGAGGGGCTCGGCGGCGAACTTCCTTATCGTCAGCAGCGACCCGTCGAGCGCCACCGGTGGCACAACCGCGTTGACCCTGCTGCCGTCGGGGAGTCGCGCATCGACCATCGGGCTGGACTCGTCCACCCGCCGGCCAACCCGCGCAACGATTTTCTCGATGGTGCGGCGCAGATGCGGCTCGTCGGCGAACGAGGCTCCCGCCGGGAACAGGCGGCCGTTCCGCTCAACGTAGATCTGATCATGGCCATTGACCATGATCTCGGACACGTCAGGATCGCGCAGGTACGGCTCTAGCGGTCCGTGGCCGAGGATGTCGTCGGCCACCTCCTGTGCCACGCGCGCCCTGTCGGCCACCGTCATGGGGGTCTCATCGCGCTGCAGCACGACCTGCAAGGCCTGGGTGACCTGCTGCTCCAGCTCACGCTGGTCCAGGTGCGTGTCGTAGAGCGTTGGTCCCAGCACTGCGAGCAGCGCCTCGTGCACACTACGTTTCAGCGGGCCGAACGGGTCTTCATAGCGGGCGGAGCGCCTGGGCACACCGCGCCGTTCGACCGCGGACCCGCTGGCCGGTCCGCGCTGGGAAAGACGGTCGGAGAGGGTCATGCGACCCGCCTCTTGCCGCGGGACCGGCCTTCTGCGGACCGTCGGGTCGGCGGACCCAGCAGCCGCTGCTGCACAAGCTTCATAACGGACTGGCTGACCGAATGACCGGGGCTGTCCAGCACGATGGGCGTGCCCTTATTCACCGAGATCGGCACCGCACGACTCGAAGGGATCTGCGCCGCGATCTCGGAGCGCACCACCTTCCGTATGTGTTCGAGACTGAGCCCCACCTTCGAGTCAGCGCGGTTCACCACGACCGACCGGATCTGTCTCGGGTATGACAGCATGTCCAGCATGTCCAGAGCGACCCGAAGGTTCTTCAGTGCGGTCACGTCCGGTGTGGTGAGCAGCACGAGCTGCGACGAGACGTCCATCGCGGTGAGTACGTGCTCGTTGAACTGCGCGGGCGTGTCGACGACGACAAAGTCGTACATGCCGCGCAAGACAGCAAGCAACTCGCCGACCAGCCTCGGCGGGATCTTCTCCGCATCGCCGGGGGTGACCGGCGCGAGGAGCATGTCAAGTCCAGGCTGGTAGCGAGTCAGCAGCGAGGCGGCCCCTGACTCGTCCAGATGACCTGCCATCGGCAGGGCGTCCAGGATCGTTCTCAGCGGGTCGAGCTGCACGCTAATGCCAACATCCCCGAACGACAGGTCGAGATCGACAACGCAAACCCGGCGGACACCCAGCCTGGCGAGCGCAACACCGAGATTGACTGCGAGCATCGTCTTTCCGCAGCCGCCCTTAGCCGCGAACACGGTGACGATTTGACCCGGCGCGGACTCCTCGTCCGCCGGCGGCGCCAGCATCCGCCGCGTTACCTCGTAGGATCGGCGGCAGGCAGCTGCCATGGCAGCGTCATCCCCGACGGGTACGACGTCGCGCACGCCCGACTGCATCGCCCGCATCAGCAGCGTGACGTCAACCTCCCTGCGGGCCAGGATCACCCCGACCGCTGGCCGCGCCAGCCGGAGCGCTGCGGCGAACGCGAAGGCGTCGCTGGTCACTGCACGCGGGCCGATGATCACCAGGGTCTCGTTCGGGTCACTGTCCAGCAGGTTGGCGGCGGCGGCGAGCGTATCCGCTTTGCGCACTTCCCCGTCGATGCCAGAGAGCAGCTCCCCGGCACTGGAAGCCGGCTCGCAGAGGATTGGCAAGGTTCTCTCCTCGATTCAAGGCGTGTACGAGGTTTGCAAGGAATGAATGAAAGTGTTATCGACGCTTGTGATGGAGCCCTTCGTGAGCAGACCGAAGGTCGGATCGCCCGCACTAGTGACGAGGATGAGCTTCTCCGCCAGCGCCTGGGTCGGCACGGCGAGCGTCACGAGCACTTCGCCGACAGAGGCCGGTGAAGAGGCAGAGTTCACTTGGCCGCTTCCCAGCTGCCCCGCTGCCGAGCTTGCGCCCTGAGAACCTGGCGGGGTGGTCACAGATAGTACTTGCACCCTGGCGGCGACAACGGCCGTGACGATCTTGCCCTTGTCCGGCGGCTGATGACTGGTGCACGTGTACGTGATGGCTCCGCCACTCGACGCTGTGTCGAACACGGCGATATAGGAGCCGGGCTGGACGTATCCGGCCACATCAGCATCCAGGCACATCTCCATGGTCACTGCGATGTCGCCTTGCGGCAGCGGGAGCACTGCGCCGTCACTTCTGGCTGCGAGTGTTCCGGGCTTGGCCAGCATGTTTAGCAGCAGCACCTGGCCCTGGCGCACAAGGCTACTGATGACCAGATGCTGGTTCGCCGCGGTCACAGACTGCACCGCCGGGGCAGACAGCGACAGCGACTCTGCCGGCACCTTCTCGGTGATCAGCAGATGCTCAGCCTCGGCAGCGCGCAACGAGGTGCCTGCAGGGATCACGTGGCTGGCCGCCATCACGGTTTCGGCCTTCTGGCCAGCGATGGCCCGGTCATTGGCCTGGCGGACGTAGGCGAGGACTGCGACGATACCGACTATGCCCAGCGCGGCTGCCAGCGTGATGGTCAGCAAACGGGATTTCACAGTAACTCCACTCTGCGGTGTGGTAGGCGGGCTCAGCCGGTCAGGTCGATGAGGTAGGCGCCCAGGCTGGGGCCAGCAAAGCTGCCGGTGGACGGAATAACCCCCTGAACGAAATAGCCAGTCACGCAGTCGTTGGTGCCGGTGCACGTGTTGGCCGGGTCGAGCCAGTCCGGCTCGGAGAGGCCAGGACCAAAGTCGTAGCCGGTGACGACGAAGTCTGCGAAGCCCTTCAGCGCGTACGTGTTTACGGCCGAGTTCAGCGACACGTAGACGGGCACCAGGATGGCGGTCTGGTTTTGCTGCGCGTTCTGCAGCGTCGTCTGGCACGCCGCCGTCACCGCTGCAGTGCTCTCCGGGAAAGTGGGTCCGGTGATCGCCAAAGTGCAAGTTCCCGGTGCAGCCTGCGCCCAGCCGAAGTTGCCGGACCCGTCCGCTCCGGCCGGCTCCGTAGCGCAGCCAGCACCGTTGCCTGGGTTCAGCATGAGTTGCTGATCGAAGCTGGCTGAGGGTAGCGGGTTCTGCGAGTACGGCGGGGCAGGCGCGAACAGCGTGCCCCGCTGCGTGTCCTGGTCCCATTCGCATGCCGAGATCGCGAGCCCGACGGCAGTAGCCGTCGACGGCGCGCCCCATTCGGCCTGTGCGCAGGCGCGTACAGTTGTTCCTTGATAGGCGGAACCCATCAACGTCGTCGCGAAAACCGGGGGAAGCAGCGTCGAACCGCTGGCGGTTCGCGTGGCGGTGTAAACGTCCGCGAAGTTAGTGCCAGCCGGCGGTTGCGACGGGCAGCTCGTTAGGCTCCCTGGGCCAGCTGGGCAGCTACCAAGGCTGCCGGAGCCGCAGATGAGGGTGACGCCTTCTGTTCCGCCCGTGAGGCTGGAGGCGTTGCCGTCGGCCAGTTGGTTGGCGACATCGTTCGTGCATGCACCAAGGGCACAGCTCTTCGCGACTCCCAGCGCCGCGGCGTCCGCGCCGTTCTGAAGCTCGGCACGTTCCTGATAGAGCTGACCCACGTCGATGACCAGCGCACCCATTCCCAGCAACACACCGCTGCCGATCAACACCGCGACGAGCGCCGCGATCACGCCACGCTCGTCGCGCCGCAGCCGCACCAGGATGAGCCGAGCGAGTGAGGCAGTCAGGTCTCGCACGGCATGACCCCTTGAGCGGTCAGCACCATGGGAGCGCCAAGACCGGACCCCCCCAACAGACCGGCAACGGCGCCGATCGGTGTGATGAATGAGAACGTATAACTGACATTGACCTGCGCGTTTGCAGTCGGTCCAGCGCCTGCCGGGCAACTCGCCACCACCGTGGTGGTCACCCCGCTCAGGTCTGGCGCCGCAGCCGCCACCCTGGCTTGGACAGCGGCGTTGGGGTAGCCCAACGCCGCCAGCCTGACTCCCTCGCGAGCAGCCCCAGTCAGGGCTATCTGGGCGTTCAGAGCGCGCCCGAAGTCGATGATCCCGAACACGATCAGCAGCAGCACCGGCACCACCAGCGCGAACTCCACCACAACAGAGCCACGATCCGGTACCTTGCGGCTGCGTGACGGTGCCGGCTTCATCGTCCGCAGACCCTTCTTCTTCATCGTCTGCAGACCCTTCTTCGGACCCCGGCGTGTCACCGCCTTCGCGTGCCCAGGCTTACGGCTCCCGGTCAGAGGTGTTGGGCGAGGTTTGTAAATGCACCTCCGAGTGCGGTGCCAAAAGCCGCAATCGCCCCGGCCGCCAGCGCTGCGATCATTACCAGGAGGACGGCATACTCCACGGCGGTCACACCACGGTCGTCCCGGCGTACGGGCTCAGCAAGGAAGTTGTGCAAGAACGCGATGACCCTGAGCATTGAGTGCCCCTTCGAGGCTGGGCAAGCGGCCAGCCCGCTCGCCGCGGGAGGACGGACGGCATCATGCCGCCCGGCTAGTGGACCACCCTGAGTGAAGTCGGCTGAGGTTCACCATCGGTCAATTGGCCAGATAAATCCGGCTGAGTAGATGACATGTCGGGCGATCGGCTGACAGTAAGTCGTCAGTCGGCCGACATTGGTACCATTCCGAGGCAGTTTCTGCAGAACTGCGCCCCGAATGCCAGGCTTTGCGCATACGTTCAGGCAGCATGAACGTGATCTGGGCCGCCACCGGGGCCGTATTGGGCCTCGCGGCTGGCGCCGCGCTGAGGGCCACGGTCTTCAGGCTGTCAGTTGCGCCGGGCGAGCCACAGCGGACGGCATGTCCGCGGTGCGACGGCCTGGTCTCCCGGCGGCTCGCTGTCCGGTGCCCGCGGTGCGGAACGAGCCTCGGCACTCCGCTCGCCCTGGAGCTGAGTACTGCCGTTGTCCTGGCTCTGCTGTTTGGCAGGTTCGGCGGTCAGCCCGACGTCGTCGCCTTTGGCTTCTTCGGTGTGCTGGGGGTCGCCCTGGCCGCCATCGACATCGCTACCCAGCGGCTCCCCGACCTGCTGACGCTGTCCGCATATCCGATCTTGATCATCTTGCTCGCGGGCGCGGCCCTGGTCGGGCACGACCTCGCTGGCCTCGGGCGAGCCCTGCTGGCTGGACTAGCCCTCGCCGGGGCCTTCCTTGTGCTCGCCCTGCTGCGCCCTGGCCAGCTTGGCGGCGGCGACATCAAGCTGGCCGGCGTTGCCGGGCTGGTCCTGGGGTGGCTCGGCTGGCCCGCTCTCATCGTCGGCGTGGCGCTCGGCTTCGTGCTCTCCGCACTCGTCAGCCTGGCATTGATTGCTGCACGGCGACTCACGCTGCGCAGCGCAATCTGCTTCGGCCCATTTCTCATTGCCGGTGCTTTGTCCGCAATGCTGACAAGTACTCACTAATCATGGCTTACGGCGACTGCTGAAAGCATGACGCGGCAGAAGCACACTCCGGTCCGCAGACCAGTATTACGCGCCGTAATCGACTGATTACAGTGCTAGATTGAGTTTTAATAACGATAAGTTGGTGCATGCCATGCACCGGTGTCACGACAGTGGACTCTTGTACCCAACTTCGGCGCCGGGGCCGGTCGGCCTCGACGAAGTGGCCCGATGTCCGGCTTGACCAGCGGATCGGAGAGAGGAAGAGCGACGCCCCTCGAGTCCTCGCGAGGCCTCGTGTACAACTAAATCATATCAATTTAATCTTTAGTATCAGTTTGGTGGTTCATAGAGCGGGCCAGCGAAATCCCTTGGGGGGGAGATTGCGATGCCAATTCATCTCGCTATCGTCGACGGGCAGACGCTCACCCGTTTTGGCCTGCGCGTGCTCGTCGCTCAACACTCCGACATCGAAATTGTGGCCGAGTGCCAGTCAGCCGCTGACGCGCCCGCGATGATCGCGGCGGCACGGCCGAACGTCGTGACGGTCGACATCGCCCTGCCCGGCGGCGATGGCCTGCGACTCGCTCAGCAGTTGCGGGAGCGCTACGCAGACATGGGCATCGTCATGCTCGCATCGCGGCAGGAGGACGACGTACTGTTCCGGGCACTGGAGACCGGGCTGTCCGCGTTCGTGTCGAAGACAGCACCGTTGGACGAGGTGGTGTGCGCAATCAGGCACGCGGCGGTAGCCCCGTTGTCCTTCACGGCATCCGGCCTGGCCATGGCAGTAACGCGACGACGTAGCGCGCAAGACCGGCTCACCCTGAGCCCTCGCGAGACCCAGGTTCTCCGGTTGCTGCACGACGGGCTGTCGACTCCAGCGATCGCATCGGCCATGTTCATCAGCGTGTCCACGGCGAAGACATACGTGGCACGGGTGTACGAGAAGCTCGGCGCGACGAGCC
>Ga0335075_10001882_pt1 | contig 34149 bp, 38 predicted proteins | sample Lox_Sample_24_FD_206723 | JGI IMG/M metagenome (GOLD analysis project Ga0335075, IMG submission 206723) | Soil microbial communities from Loxahatchee National Wildlife Refuge, Florida, United States - Lox_Sample_2.4 | ecosystem: Environmental > Terrestrial > Soil > Wetlands | place: USA...
CCCTGGTGCGCCGCTACCGCGTTGAACGCGGCCGCGCCGGCTAAGCCCACGCCGAGCAGACGCAAAAGCACCACATCCCTCGGCGTGTCGGGGACTTTTGTGTCTGCTCGCGCTTAAGTCTTAAGCGGAGTGCCGCCGTCAGCCTCAGCTACTTGAGCAGACGCGACATTCGCCGGTCGGCCAGCACCTTGCCGCCGGTCTGACAGGTCGGGCAGTACTGAAACGACTTGTCGGCGAACGACACTTCCCGCACGGTGTCTCCGCACACCGGACACGGCAAACCGGTGCGCGCATGCACCCGCAGACCGGAGCGCTTCTCCCCCTTCAGCGTGGCGGCCTGTTGGCCGACTGAGCGGGTCACCGCGTCGGTCAGCACCGACACCATCGCGTCGTGCAGTGCGGCCAGCTGTGCGTCCGCGACTTTGCCCGCCGTGGCGAATGGCGAAATCTTGGCGACGTGCAGGATCTCGTCGCTGTAGGCGTTGCCGATACCGGCGATCACTTTCTGGTCGGTGATGACGGATTTGATCCGGCCGGTGTTTCCGGCCAGCAGGTCGGCCAACTCGTCGACGGACAGCTGCAGTGCGTCCGGCCCGAGCGCGGCGATGCCCGGCACCTGCAGCGGGTCGTCGACGAGCCACACCGCCAGCCGTTTCTGGGTGCCCGCCTCGGTGAGGTCGAAGCCCGGCGCCGCACCGGGCGTGCCCAGGTGAACGCGCAGCGCGATCGGGCCCTTGCCGGGTCGCAGCGGCGCGGCGGCCAGCTTGTCCGACCACCGTAGCCAACCGGCCCGGGACAGATGGGCGATCAAGATCAGTTCGCCCGCCCGCAGACCAAGATATTTGCCCCACCGGTCGGCGCCGGTCACGGTCAGACCGTGCAGCGCGTTGATCGGCGGGGCGAAGGTCTTGAGCACCGAGAACGCGACGACGTCGACGCGGCCGACGGTCCTGCCGACGGCGTGGCGGCGCAGGTGGTCGGCCAGCGCTTCGACTTCGGGCAGTTCAGGCATGCCTCCAGTGTGCCGGTCAGCGCCGGGCTGTGCGCCGCACGTCACGAACGACCAGCGACAACACCCAGCTGACGATCGACAAGACGATCGCGGCCCAGATCGCGGTCCACCAGAAGTGGTCGATCGCCAAGCCCCAGTGGGTGGTGTGTGCGGTGATCCACGCCGTGATCATGAGCATCAGCGCGTTGATGACGATGTGGATCAGGCCCAACGTGAGGATGTAGAGCGGGATCGACAGGATCTGCACGATCGGTTTGATGAACGCGTTGACCAAACCGAAGATCACCGCGACGACGAAGATGATGCCGACCCGCTGCAACCTGGTGTCGCCGCCGACGAAGGTCAGCCCATGCACGACGAGGGTGACCACCCAGAGGGCGAATCCCGTCAACGCCGCGCGGATGACAAATGGTCCCATGGGGTGAACCTACTCTGCGGATCGCAATAAATAGGTGTCCATGATCCAACCGTGACCAGCACGGGCGTCGGCTCGCAGCGCGACGATCCGCTCCCCGACCTCGCCGATCGTGCCGGCGACGAGCAACTCGTCGTCGGTGCCGAGATAGGCGCCCCACCAGATCCGGGTGTCGGGCGGGCACCCGCGAAAGGAGCACTCGCCGTCAAGCATGACCACCGCCGACCCGGACAGGCCATGGGCCCGCAACCGGCGACCCGTGGTGATCAGCACCGGCTCGCCGACGTCGGTGAGCGGGATGCGGTGCCGTGCCGTCAGCGCCTGGATGGCGGTGATCCCCGGGATAACGTCGTAGCTGACGTCGATCTCGGCCGCGACGGCCTCCAGGATGCGCAGCGTGCTGTCGTAGAGCGACGGGTCCCCCCAGGCCAGGAAGGCTCCCACACCGTCGGGACCGAGTTCGGTGGCGATGGCCGCCGCCCAGATCCGGGCGCGGGCCGCGTGCCAGTCGGACACCGCCTCCCGGTAATCGGCGTCCTTCGCCCGTGGCGGATCGGGCAGCTCGACGAATCGGTAGCCGGGCTCGCGGATGAACCGCGCGCAGATTTCCCGGCGCAGACCCACCAGGTCGCTCTTGGCTCGTTCTTTATCGCGCGCTTTGTCCCACGCGAAGAACACTTGGGTCTGGTTGAGCGCCTCGATCGCCTGGACGGTCATGTACTCGGGGTCGCCCGCGCCGATACCGATGACGTGGATGTGCCGGGTCATGCGCGCAAAGCGTAATAGGACCTAGTCGAAACCGTCGGTACCCGATACCATCGGTACCAAAGCTTGAGCGATGAGGAGGAGTGGCGCAAGTGACCAGTGCGGTGAAGCCGGTTGGGCCAAGTCGGGAAGAGTTCTCCGAACGCCTGCTCAAGGGATCGGTCAAGAAGTCATACGCCCCGGTCGTCGACATCGACTGGGACGCGCCGCTGGACCCGGACAAGTTCTACCTGCCGCCGCGGACCGTGTCGCTCTACGGCACACCGATGTGGGACGAGATGACCCGCGCGCAGCGTATCGAGCTGTCGCGCCAGGAACTGGTGAACACCTTGTCGGCGGGAATCTGGTTCGAGAACATCCTCAACCAGGCGCTGTTGCGCAAACTCATGCACGAAGACCCCACCTCCCGGTCGTCGCACTACGCGCTGACCGAACTGGGCGACGAAACCCGCCACATGGTGATGTTCGGCAAGGCCATCGAGCGGGTCGGCGCCAAGCCCGTTCGCCCGCGGCTCTACCACCGGATGATCATCAACACCCTGCCGTTCTTTTTCCGCGGGTCGGTGCTGTGGGTTGCCGCGCTGATCGGCGAGGAGATCTTCGACTCGCTGCAGCGCCAGATGATGGACGACCCCGAGCTGCAGCCAATCATCCAGCGGCTGATGCGGATTCACGTCACCGAAGAGGCCCGCCACATCCAGTTCGCACGCGACGGCCTGCGCAAGCGGGCACCGCAGATGCGACGCCCGGAGCGGTGGTTCGTGGGCAACGTCAACGGCCTGGGCGGCTTTTTCTTCCGCTACCTGTTCACCAGCCCCATCCCCTATGCACGGGCGGGCCTCGACGGCCGGCAGGCGCGCACCGCCGCACGCACCAGCCCACATCGCCACGAAGTTCAGGTGGCGGGCTTCGCTCCGCTGGCCGCTTTTCTCAACGAGGTGGGTTTGATGGGCCCGTTCGCGCGCCGCGGCTGGACGCGCACCCGGTTCTTGTGATCCACGACGTCATCGTCGTCGGCGGGAACCTTGCCGGCTTCCCGACGCTGGACGGCGACGTGATCAGTTCGGTATTCGACGACGACACCCAAACCTGGTCGCTGACCACCGGCGACGACGAGACCTGCCGCGCCCGGATCGTGGTGGCCTGCAGGTCACCCTTTGCGCCTTGGATTCCAGACCTGTTCGGTCGCAGGGAGTTTCGCGGCGTGTCGTTTCACGCGGCAGCCCCCGCCGACTTCGACCCAACCGGCCTGCGCATCGCGGTGATCGGCGCCGACGCCGCCGCCGGGCAGTTGATCGGCCGGCTGGCCAAATCGGCGGCCGCGGTCAAGGTTTTTGCGCTTCCGCCGCGCCGGGTCGTCCCGCCAATCGGACGTGTCGGGCGGTTTGTGCGTCGCCGTCACACCAAGGTGGTCGCATCGCCTATCGAGGAGGTGACAGCGGCGGGCATCCGCACCGCCGACGGTGTCCACCACGACGCCGACGCCATCATCTACGGCACCGGGTTCTCCGTTCGGGCTGGGCTCGCTCACGACGCCCTCGTCGGCGCCCGTGGCGTGACCATCCAGCAGGCCTGGACCAACGGCACGGAGCCCTACCTCGGGCTCGCGCTGCACGGCTTTCCTAACTACTTCATCGCCGACGGCCGGGACCTGCGCGAAGCGCTGCACCACATCAGCGCCTGTCTGCAGCTCGTGAAAGGGCACGCGCGCATCGAGGTGCGCCGCAGCAGCCAACAGGTATTCAACGAGCGGGTCCACCTGGGCCGGCCCCGTCACCGAGCGCTGGCATCGGCGTTCGACGTGTCGCCGTCCGGAGGTGTGCATGACGACACTTACGACGGTCCGGCGACCCTGACCGCGGCCGGCACCTCCCGACAGGTGCGGGTCCGGCTGACCGGACACGTCGACCCCATTGACGGCCAATACCATTGGCAGGGAACGGTTTTTGATCAGCTACCGGCAGATATCACAAGGGCCCGCACAGCGACTTTGGCGGCGGGTGAACATAGCGCGTCAGCGCGCATCGTCGAGGAAACACCACAGGGCACCCACTCGATCGTCGGCGTTGGCGCGCCCCCATTTGCACTGGCAGACGTCGAACTCACCGGCTGACGCTCGACTATCGGATTACCAGGCAATCCGCGTAGTCTGATGCCAGGCGTGTATGGGGATTGTCCCGGCAGTGCTTCGGGTATGCGGGGAGTGGTGGCAAATGCAATGGCAACCGAAACCAACCCGCTCAACGTGGTCGCGGTCGGCGCCTCGGCCGGAGGCGTCGAGGCACTGACTCAACTTGCGGCCGGTATGCCGCCCGACCTGCCGTATGCGGTTCTGATGGTGCTGCATATGCCGGTCGGAGCGCCCAGCGTACTGGCCCGCATCATGGATCGCAGTGGACCACTTCCGGCGGCTCAAGCCGTCGACGGCGAACGCCTGAAACCGGGAACTATCCGTGTCGCGGTGCCGAATCGGCACATGCTCGTCTACGACCACAAGATCGCACTGTCGGAAGGCCCTACCGAGAATGGCCACCGGCCCGCGATCAACGCACTGTTCCGTTCGGTGGCGCTGACCTTCGGCCAGCGCGCGGTCAGCGTTCTGCTGTCCGGTCTGCTTGACGACGGGACACTGGGGTCAGCGGCCATCCGCTCACGAGGCGGCACGACCATCGCGCAGTCCCCAGCTGACGCACTGTTTCCCGCCATGCCGCTCAATGCCATCACCGCCGGCGTGGTTGACCTCCAGGTGGAGGCGACCGAAGTGGGCGGCCTGCTCAAGCAGCTGGCCGACCGGGATTTTGAGGACTGCGAGATGGACACCGATCCCCGCATGGAACTGGAGAACCGCATCGCGATGGCACGACGGGTTTCGACGGATTTCGACGCCGAGGTGCTCGGCCCGCCATCCGCTTATACCTGCCCTGACTGCAACGGGACGCTGATCTCGGTGAGCGAGGGTACTTACCGCTGCCATGTCGGCCATGCCTGGACGGCCGATGCACTGCTGCGCGCACGCGACGAAGAGATCGACAGCGCGCTTCGGATCGCCGTACGCAAGCCTGCAGGAAAAAGCCAAGCTTTCGCGCAGGCTGGCCGAGCAAGTCACTCCCGGGATCCTGAGCGACCGGTACCAGATGATCGCCGGCGAGGCTGAGCATCCGATGACTGCGCTCGGCTATCGGTTGTCAGGCGCCTACGCCAGATCGAGGGCTTCCGATGGGTAGGCCGGCTAGTTCCCTGGTCGTCTCCGAGGACATTTCAGGAACCGTTTATCTGCTCACTGTCGGCGGTGTGCTGGACGGCAGCACCTATCTTAGGCTGCGCGATGCTGTCATCAAGGCTGCGCTGGACGAACCACAGGCAGTGCTGATCGATGTCACCGCACTCGACGTTCCGGTATCGTCCGCGTGGTCGGTGTTCAGCAGCGCACGCTGGCATGTCAGCACGTGGCCCGACGTTCCGATCGTCTTGGTGTGTGGCCACGCCGGCCGGCGGAGGACGATTGAGCGCACCGGCGTGACCCGTTACGTGCCGGTGCATGCCATGGTCGATGACGCGGTGGCCGCTGTGGCCGACGGTCGACGTGCCCGCGCACGGGCCCGCACAGATCTGCCCGCCTCACTTGCCAGCCTGCGCAGGGCCCGCGAATTCGTCACCGAATGGCTGGCGCAATGGTCTCACGAGGATCTGATCGCGGTGGCTACCGTCGTCGTCAACGTCTTCATCGAGAACGTATTGCAGCACACCGCCAGCGCGCCGGTGCTGATCCTGGAATCCGACGGTATGGCGGTATTCATCTCGGTCCAGGATGACAGCTCGACGCCGGTGACCCGCCACGAAGATCCGTACCGCGGCGGCGAACGGGTCTCCGGCCTGGCGATCGTCGCGTCGGTGTGCCGCGCCTGGGGTAGCCTGCCGACGCCGTCCGGAAAGACGGTGTGGGCAGTCCTGGGTCCCGAAAATCGGCTCTGAGCGCGAGTAGTGTTCACTTCCGCGACCGGTTGTCGGCGGACGGGACGAGATGGACACAAAGACCGACGAATCATTCGAAGCCCTGCTGCGCTACATGCGGGATTTGCGTGGGTTCGATTTCACCGGGTACAAGCGCGCCACGCTGATGCGGCGGGTTCGCCACCGGATGGCCCAGTCCGGCTATGAGACATTTGAAGAGTATCTCGACGTGCTGCAGGCCAGCTCCGACGAGTTCTCGGCGCTGTTCAACACCGTCCTGATCAATGTCACCGCGTTCTTCCGTGATCCCGGCGCGTGGGAGTTCATCGCGACCGATGTCATCCCACGCCTGCTGGCGGAGCGCGGCCCGGACGCCCCTATTCGGGTTTGGAGCGCAGGCTGCGCCTCCGGGCAGGAGGCTTACACACTGGCCATGCTGCTGGCCGAGACGCTGGGGCCCGATGCCTTCCGGCAGCGGGTGAAGATCTACGCCACCGACGTCGATGACGACGCGCTCACCGAGGCGCGAGCAGCCATTTATGAGGCCAAGGCCGTCGAGTCGGTGCCGGCGGAATTGCTGGACAAGTACTTCGAGCAGCAAAACGGCCGCTACATCTTCCACAAAGATCTTCGCCGCGCGGTGATTTTTGGCCGCAACGACATGGTCAAAGATTCACCAATCTCCCGGGTGGACCTTTTGGTGTGCCGCAACACCCTGATGTACATGAATGCCGAGACACAACGGAATGTATTGGGACATTTGCATTTTGCGCTAGCGTCCCAGGGCACGCTGTTCCTCGGCCATGCCGAGATGTTGCTGAGCCACACTGATCGGTTCACCCCGCTGAACCTCAAACACCGGATCTTTCGGAAGGCTCCGGGCTCCCACGGCGGCTTGGAGCGTTACGATCCCGCCGCGACAATGTATGACCGACACGGCGATCTGCCCAGTTTGACCACCGTGCGTGAGTTGGCTTTCCGCGCTAACCCGGTGGCCCAGATCGTGGTGACCGGTGACGACACCGTCGCGATGATCAATCAGCAGGCCGAGACCATGTTCGGGCTGTCGGCTCGCGACATCGGCCGGCTGCTGCGCGACCTGGAGGTGTCCTACCGGCCGGTCGAGTTGCGCGCCTATCTCGAACGGGCCAAAGTCGAGCGCCGGTCCGCCCGCATCCAAGACGTCAAATGGCAACGTCCGGGTGCAGAAGCCGTCTGGTTCGAGATCCATGTCAACCCGCTGGTCGACGCCGAGAACGGGCTACTGGGCGTGTCAATCGTGTTCTTCGACGTTACTGCGACTAGGGCGCTGTTGGACAAGGTGGTCACGACCAACCGTCAGCTCGAGGCGGCCTACGAGGAATTGCAGTCCACTAACGAAGAACTCGAGACCACGAACGAGGAGCTGCAGTCCACGGTCGAGGAGCTGGAGACCACCAACGAGGAATTGCAGTCCACTAACGAAGAACTCGAGACGATAAACGAGGAGCTGCAGTCCACCAACGACGAACTGCACACCATCAACGACACCCTGCGCGAGCGCAGCGTCGAACTCGACGATGCCCGTACCTTCCTCGACTCGCTGCTCAACTCGGTGCCCTTCGGGATGATCGTGGTCGACCGCGAGATGCGGGTGGTGGTGTGGAATCGCGGCTGCGAAGAACTCTGGGGACTGCGCACCGACGAGACCAGCGGCCAGATCCTGATCAACTTGGATATTGGGCTGCCGATGGACACCGTCCGTCCGCTGATCGGCAATGCGTTCGTGGATCCGGACAATCCAGGCGAGTCCATCGTGGAAGCTGTCAACCGCCGAGGCCGGCCTACTCAGGTTCGGGTGACCTGCACCGGCTTTCAGGCCCCAGAGGGCTGCGTGAACGGAGCGCTGCTGTTGATGGAGCCCCAATCCTGACCGCACCGCCGTGGGCTCGGCTCAGCTCGTGAACAGCTCGTCTGCTTCTTTTGCTTGAACGATCGCGGCGGCTTCATGCTCTGCCGCGGCGGCCCGGTGCGCCTCTGCGGCGTCCTGATGTGCCTCACCAGTGCCGTCACCGGCGAGCACGGCGGCCTGCTCGTGGGTAGCCGCCGCGCGGCGGTGCGCCTCGCCGGCACCGCGGTGTCTTTCCGCGGCGTCTTGATGTGCCCGTTTGGCTCGTGCCAGCGAATCGAGCGCGTGCTGACGCGCACGCTCGGCGGTTTCGGCGCTGACGGGCACGCCCGCTGCCAATTCGGCTCTGCGCTGTTGCAGTTCGCTGGAGCGCTTCCGCGCCGCCTCGGCCCGTGCAGCCGCGGCCTCGTTACCCGCCGCCCCCGGCTCGGCGATGGTCATGAGCGCCGCTCCCCCACATCGCTGCACTCTGCATCGTCACCGGCGCCGGTCATCAGGTGTAGCGTTCGGACTCAACCAGTTGGCGGGCCACGACCGCCAACGCCGTATTGGAGCTCTGCGACAGCCGCTTCAGCAGTTCGAACGCCTGCACTGCGTCGACCTTGAACCGCTCCATGATCATGCCTTTGGCCTGACCGATGATGTCGCGGGACGCCAGCGCGCTGCGAAACTGCTCGTCGCGGCGAACCATAGTCCACGCCACTGCGGCGTGAGTGGCCAGGATCAGCCCCATTTCGGTCGCTTCCTCATCGAAGGCATGCGGCTGCTCGGCGTAGAAGTTCAGGGCACCCGTGTTGTTGTGGTCGGCGAACAACTGGAACGAGATGATTGACCGGATGGGAGTTTCGCCGGCGTCTCGACAGTAAGCCGGCCAACGGTTTTCGACCCTCATGTCGTCGATCCGGATGACGTGGTGTTCCCAGGCCGCCGACAGGCACGGGCCCTGCTCGTGTCGCTGTTGGATTTCATCGAGCAACACCGGGTATCGGTCGGTCGCCGCGGGCGTTCGCACCTTGCCGTTGCGGGATGCGACGGTGATGCCGGCATACTGCGCACCGGGCATGGCGCCCACGGCGCTCTGGGTCAGCTCTTCCAGCGCTGTGTCGATATCGGTGTTCTGCTGCTGCAGGGTTTGCACCAACTCCGCAACTTCCCGGATGATCCCGCTCTGGAGATTTCCCGTCGTCATGTTGCCGCTCCGATCGTCTGCTTCGACCGCGATGCTGACATTCTTCCGCGCTCTGGCAAACCAGGCAACAATCGAAGTCAGGGCCACCGCCAGTCCCGCGTCCTAGTATTTGGACGGTATCTGCGGCTCACTGATCAACACTGATGAAGGAGACGGCGTGCGGTTCAGCTATGCGGAGGCGATGACGGACCCGACGTTCTACATTCCACTGGCAAAGGCCGCCGAGGCGGCCGGATACGCCAGCATGACGATTCCCGACAGCGTCGCCTATCCGTTCGAGTCGGACTCGAAGTACCCGTACACCCCCGACGGCAACCGCGAATTCCTGGACGGCAAGGCGTTCATCGAGACGTTCGTGCTGACCGCCGCGCTGGGCGCGGTCACGTCGACACTGAGGTTCAACTTCTTCGTCCTGAAGCTTCCGATCCGACCGCCGGCTCTGGTGGCAAAGCAGGCCGGCTCGCTGGCGGCGCTGATCGGCAATCGGGTGGGTCTCGGCGTGGGCACCAGCCCGTGGCCAGAGGACTACGAGTTAATGGGTGTCCCGTTCGCGAAGCGCGGCAAGCGAATTGACGAGTGCATCGAGATCATCCGCGGGCTGACCACCGGCGACTATTTCGAGTTTCATGGCGAGTTCTACGACATCCCCAAGACGAAGATGACTCCCGCTCCGTCGCAACCGATCCCGATCCTGATCGGCGGTCACGCCGACGCCGCGCTGCGACGGGCGGCACGCGCCGACGGCTGGATGCACGGCGGCGGCGACCCGCAGGAGCTCGACCGGCTCATCGGGCGGGTCAGGCAACTTCGCGAGGAGGAAGGCAACAGCGGGCCGTTCGAAATCCACGTGATCTCGGTCGACGGCTTCACCCTCGACGGTGTCAAGCGTCTCGAGGACAAGGGCGTCACCGATGTGATCGTGGGCTTTCGCATCCCCTACATCATCGGACCCGACACCGAGCCACTCGACAGCAAGATCCGCAACCTGGAGATGTTCGCCGAGAACGTGATCGCCAAAGTCTAGCGGCTACAGCGGATCCCACTTCGGAGCCCGCTTCTCCCGATGTGCTTTGGCGGCCTCCAAGGGGTTGTTGGTGAACCCGCTCAGGATCTGGGTACGGTTCTCGATCTCCTTGGCGTGCCGCAGGCTTGGCGCGTCCAGCGCGGTGTTGAGGCCGATCTTGGTCTGCCATACGCCGTAGGCGTTGTTGTCGACGATTGAACGGGCCATCTTCAGTGCCGCGGACATCAGTTCGTCCGGCGCCACCACCTCGTGCACCAGCCTGATCCGGTACGCCTCGTGGGCGTCGATGATGCGACCGGTCAGCATCAGCTCCCGCGCCACTCCTGCTCCGACGATCTTCGGCAGCAGGTAGCTGGTGCCCATGTCCATCGACGAGAAGCCTGCCTTGATGAAGACCGACCCGAATCGTGCTTGCTGCGAAGCGATTCGGATGTCGCTGTGCAGTGCGAACGCCAACCCGCCGCCGACCGCGACGCCGTTGACCGCGGCGATCACCGGTATCGGTAGCTCGTAGAGCCGGGTGTACAGGTCGGCCAGCCGGACCTGGGAATCGTAGCTGATCTTGAACGCCGGGGTATGCGGCGACGGTTTCGGCTGTTTTACCCACGCCTCACCTTTACCGCTCAGGTCGGCGCCGGCGCAGAATCCGCGCCCGGCCCCGGTCAGGATCGCTGCCCGAAACTGGCCTGTCTCGAGCACATCGAGCACGTCGTCCATGGCGTCGATCAGCGACCCGTCGATGGCGTTCAACCGGCTCGGTCGGTTCAACGTCACACCGGCGATCGTGTCCTCGAGCGTTGTCAATTCCACAGCGGTCATACAGCAACCCTAAGGGAGCACTCAGCGTCCGCCCCTAGCGTGGATCGCGGATCCATATCTTCAAGGAGCGCACATGGCAAGGACTGACCGCGACAGCTGGGGTTTGGCCAGCAGCGTCGGCGCCACGGCGACCATGGTGGCCGCCGCGAGGGCGGCGGCCAGCCGACGTCCCGATCCGGTGATCAACGACCCGTTCGCCGAGCCGCTAGTCCGCGCGGTCGGGGTGGACCTGTTCACCAAGGTGGCTTCCGGTGAGTTGGATTTCGCCGATGTCGACGACGGTGCCGGATTTCCTCGCATGGTCGACACGTTCGCTGCCCGGGCCCGGTTCTACGACGACTACTTCACCGAAGCCGGCATCGCGGGCGTGCGCCAGGCGGTGATCGTGGCGTCGGGGCTGGATGCTCGCCCATACCGGCTGTCCTGGCCAGCGGGCACCATACTCTACGAAATCGATCAGCCCGAGGTCATCGAATTCAAGACCACCACACTGTCCGAACTCGGCGCGGTTCCGGGCGTCGAACATCGCTCGGTCGGTATCGACCTGCGCGAGGATTGGCCGGTGGCTCTGCGACACGCGGGCTTCGACGCCACCCAACCGACGGCCTGGCTGGCGGAGGGGGTCCTGATCGGATTTCTGCCGCCCGATGCCGAAGTTCGTCTGCTGGACAGCGTGACCGCGCTGAGCAGCACCGGCAGCAAGTTCGCCGCGGACTACGGATCGGTGGGCGGTCAGACCGCGGAGGCGCAACGGCAGGCCCAGATCATGACCGACCGCTGGCGTGAACACGGGCTGGACCTGCACATTCCGGACTTGACCTATCCCGGCGAGCACACCGACGTGGCGGCCCACCTGCGGACCGACGGGTGGGATACCCGGACCTTCGTACTCGCCGACCTATTCGCCGCGGCCGGATTGGCGCCGCTGGCAGGCGACGCGCAGACCAGCGCACCCGCCTCGATCGACTTCGTCCGGGCGACTCGACGGTAGATAGCAGTTCAACCAGGTATTCAACACATTTCGCATTCTGGAGGATCTCGATGGACACCGGCAACCGTCCGTTCATGCGTGACCATGGCGCCCAGGCCGCCAGGGGAGATCAACCGCTGGCTGCCGATTGGTCGCACAATCTGGGCTGGTTTCGGTTTTACTATGACGACGATCGGTGGACCTGGTCACCGCAGGTCGAGCACATGCACGGCTACCAGCGGGGGACCACGGCGCCGAGCACGCTGCTGGTGCTCTCCCACGTGCATCTCGACGATTTTCACAAGGTGGCAGCAGCCCTGCAGGACGTGCGTCGCACCCAGCAGCCGTTCAGCTCCCGCCACCGCATCATGGACACCCGTCATCGCTTGCATCACGTCGTGATGATCGGCGCCCCGTTCTACGACAGGAAGGGAGCCGCGGCGGGCATGCAGGGCTTCTGCCTTGATGTGACGTCGGCGAATTTGACTGCCGGCCAAGACGGCCATTCCCCCTCGAGCAGCAAGAGCCACGTTCCATACCGGCGGCAACGGATCCGCTCTGCAACCCAATGTTGATCGGCTGATCCCCGTCATGAATGCTTGGCGAACCACTCGGCCTGCATCGCCAGTAATCCCAACGCCGGCAATTGTGGTGTGGCAGCGTCGAGTTCGCGATAGCGCTGGTAGACGTTGACGACGACGCGTTCGGCGTCCAGCCAGCGCGCGTACTCGCCGAGGTCGATGCTGTCGGCGGCCTCGATGAACGACAATCCCTTTCGGTAGGCGGCTTCGGCCTGCTCGGCCACGTGGGCGAGATACCCGCGCACCGCGCGAATGCCGTCCGGGCCGGTGACCGGGCCATGGCCTGGCACTACCGTCGGCGCGTCCAGGGCGACCATCGCGTCGCACGCCGCGACCCAGTTGGCGATCGGACCGGCCCACACGATCGGCGTACAGCCGATGAACAGCAGATCCCCGGCGAACAACACCCCCGCGTCGGGCACGTGCACCACCGAGTCCGCGGCGGTGTGCGCCGGGCCCAGATTCAGCAAGTGCACTTCCCGGCCGCCGACCTCGATAGTGAGCTTGTCGTCGAAGGTCTGGTCGGCGTTGCGCACGGTGATGCCACTAAAGTCGAAGGGCCCGAACCGTTCTCGCAGATATCTGGTCGCCACCGGGCCGAGGTCGGCGGTCTGGGTCATCACCAGCATTTCGGGCGCCATGCCGTGAGCGATCTCCTCGGCGGTGCCCTTGGCGGCGATTACCCGCACCGAGGAGTCCAGCAGTTGGTTGCCGTGGGTGTGGTCGCCGTTGGAGTGGGTGATCAGCGCGTCGGTAATCGGTGCGCGGTCGGTGACGGGCGCCATCGCGGTGAGCATTTCGCGGGTCAGCGGCAGGTCGAACAGGGTATCGACCAGTAGCGATGCGCCGTCGCCGGCGACCAGCCCGGCGTTGCTCCAGCCGTACCCGCCGTCCGGCAGCATCCATGCCCACACCCGGTCGGCGACCTCGTGCAGCCCGCGGGTGTACGGGATTTTCGCCGGCGCGCGGTTGACCCGCCTGGCGGCGGGGGCGGCGTCGGGGTTCGGTCGTGCCGGCAGTGGGTGCGGTGCAGGGGTTTTGCGGACGGTTTGGCGGGTCTCGCCGAGCCCCTGCACATTGAGCGTGACGACGTCGCCGTCGTGCAGCCAGCCGCGGAACGATTCCGGTGCGCTCGGGTCGAGGTGCTCGACCAATGTGCAGGTTGGCACGGTACCGGAACCGAAAACGTCGCCGGGCGTCAGCACCACCCCGCGCGAGGCGTAGGCGATCACCTCGGCGAAGCTCCAGTCCATCGCCCCGGTCGACCCCTCGCCGATCACCGTGTCGTTGACCAACGCGGTCACCTCGAGGCTGAGCTTGCCGTCGCGGCGATAGGGTTCCAGCTCGTCGGGCGTGACCAGATAGGGCCCCAGGGTGACTCCGCTGTCCTTGCCCTTGCCCTGGCCGATCGCCAATTGGCCTTCCAGCTGTTGGAGATCACGAGCTGACCAGTCGTTGAAAATCATGTAGCCGATGATCGCCTGCTCGGCTTCGGCCACCGACAGGTCTCTACCCGCCGTCCCGATGACCGCGGCGATCTCCAGTTCGAAGTCCTGCCAGGCACTTCCGGGCGCCATCGGCACGTCGTCATAGGGGCCGAAGACGGTCGACGGGCAGGCGAAGTAGAACGCCGGAATGCGGTACCAGGTGTCCTTGAGCACCCGGCCGCCGCCCATCGCCGCCTGGCAATTGCGCATGTGGTCCAAAAAGCACAGGCTGTCCCGGATCGACGGCGGCCGCGGGATCGGCGCCGCGAGCGTCACCTGGTCGAGCGGCGCAGTGGACGTCGACCGCAGTGCGTCCTCCCCCAGTTCCCGCAGCACGGCGGCGCCGCGCCCGATCAGCTCGAGCAAGCTCACGCCGGGCCGCAGCGGGTGGATCGCATCGCCGGAAAGCACCCCGACCCGCTCGCCGTTATTGTCTTTGAAGGTAACCCATTTCATTCTCGCACCACCTCACTCGGTTCTTTGTCGGGTCGCAGTCCGCGCCAGCTGGGCTGACGCAGCCGGCCATCCGAGGTCCATTCGCTATACCGGACTTCTCCGACCAACGTCGGCTCCACGAACGTCACACCCTTGGCATCGCGAGCGGGAAGTGCTGCGTCGAAAGGTGATTCGTCGGTATGCAGCGGCGCTAGCGTTTTCTTCAAGCTGGCCAGGTCGCGTTCAGTGAACCCGGTGCCGACCCGCCCGGCGAAATGCAGTCCACCCGCTGCCGGAATTCCCATCAGCAGCGAGCCGATACCGCTGGTGCGCCCCCCTTCGCCGGCGCGCCAACCACCGATGACGACTTCTTGGCTGTTCCAATATTTGTCCTTGACCCACGACGCTGAGCGGCGGCCAGGCTGATAGGTGGAGTCAAGTTTCTTCGCGATCACGCCCTCCCACTCGTGCTTACGTGAGTAGTCCAGTGCCTTCGCGCCGTCGCCGGGCAACAGCTCGGGAACGATCAGGCTGCCCGCGCCGGCCAGGGTTTCCAGCAGTTGCCGCCGGTCTCGGTAGCGGGCCCGCAGCAACGACCGCCCGTCCAGATACAGCAGGTCAAAGGCCCAGAACTCGATGCGGGTGGCCCGCGCCCTGTTCTGCATTTCGGCGAATCGGGGCACTCCCGAAGTGTCGAGGGCAACGACCTCGCCGTCGAGAACCGCGTGGTGATCGACGAGATCATCTGATAGCGACGCTAATTGGGGGAATTCCTTGGTGACGTCGCGCCCGCTGCGTGATCGCAGCCGCACCCTGCCGTGATCAGCGTCGACCAGCAGCCGATAGCCGTCCCACTTACCCTCGAACGCCCACTGGGACGCTTTCAGCTTCGCCACCGATCCGTGCGTGGTGAGCATCGGGGCCAGCTCGTCGAACTGGAAGACCTTCTGGTCTTTCATCCGATGCACCAGCCATTGGTTACCGTTGGTTTGAATCAGCGCGTAGCGTCCGGAGATCCGCTGGCCGTGCAACGTGACGATCACTTCATCTTCGAAGAACTTTTCGGTGTCGTAGGTGCCTGAGTCCCAGATGATCACCTTGCCGGCGCCGTACTCCCCTTTCGGAATGCTGCCTTCGAAACCGCCGTACTCCAGCGGGTGGTCTTCGGTGTGGACCGCCAGGTGGTTGACCGCGGTGGTTTCCGGCAGGTTCTTCGGCACCGCCCAGGACACCAGCACGCCGTCACGTTCCAGGCGAAAGTCGTAGTGCAGCCGGCGAGCGTGATGCTCCTGAATGACGAATGTATTACCTTGACCGACAGCAGGTTTGGTGTTCGGCACCGGCTCCGGGGTTTTCGACGGGTCGCGCATGCTGCGGTATTTGGTCAACCGATCCGGGGTTCTCACATCGGCGTCCAGCGGCGCCAGCAGGTCCCCGTCACGCTCGACTCTGGTCAGCACTTCGTCGTAGCGCAGCTGACGCAGCTTCTTGTCGTCGAGTTCCTCCCAGCTGCGCGGCGCGGCGACGGTCGGATACTCCCGGCCACGCAGCGAATACGGCGCGATGGTGGTCTTCGATCCGTTGTTCTGGCTCCAGTCCAAGAACACCTTGCCCGCTCGCAGGCTCTTGGTCATCGTCGCGGTAACCAGCTTCGGCATTGACTTTTCCAGTTGCAGTGCAACGCGTTTGGCCAATACCACCGCGCCCCGGCTGCTGACCGGCTTGTCCAGCGGGCTGTAGAGGTGCAAACCCTTGCTGCCACTGGTGAGCGGAAACGTGGTCAGCCCGATGTCGGCGATCAGGTCGCGAACCGCGCGGGCCACCTCGGCGAGCTGAATCATCGTCACGCCCTCGCCGGGGTCGAGGTCGAACACCAGGCGTGTCGCGGGACCGGGCTTGAGTTGTTCGCCTTTTCTGGTCCACTCGGCTTCGAACCGCCACTGCGGCACATGCACCTCCAGTGCGGCCTGCTGGGCGATCCAGGCCAGCCCGTCGATGCTGTCGATGATCGGATATGTGGTTGTCCCGGATCGGTGCGCCACACTGGCGCGCGGCAGCCAGTCCGGCGCCGACGAGGCCAGTTGCTTTTCGAAAAACGCAGGCTCGGTGACGCCGTTGGGCCAGCGCTTGCGGGTAGCCGGGCGGCCGGCGATGTGCGGCACCATCACCTCGGCAATGCCGGTGTAGTAGCGGAAAACCTCGGCTTTGGTGGTTCCGGTCGCGGGGTAGAGCACCTTGTCGGCGTTAGTCAGTTTCACCCGCGGCGCCATGGCAGTAAACCTACGCGTTGCAGCGCCGATCAAGGTCCCTGACCACGGTTTATGTCCTTGACGTAAATTATCGTGACGTCCGACACCAAACCGTTAGACCGGAGGTCACATCGGGCATACGCACGCGATGCGCAATGTGATCCCCTGGCGCCGCGACGGCGGCGTTCCCCTGTGTAATGCCACCCTACGACTGCATTCGCAGCGAATTGAGGTGCCAACGTACGACAGGTCGACCCTGCAACGGGGTGTCGTTCACATCGGTGCGGGCAACTTCCACCGCGCACACCAGGCCGTCTACTTTGACGACCTCGCCTGCTCGGGCATCTCGACGCAGTGGGGGCTGACCGGCGTCAGCCTTCGCTCCCGCGATGTCAAAGACTTGTTGTCCGCTCAGGATGGGCTTTACACCGTCGTTCAACGCGGCCACGACCGCCAAACGGCCCGCGTCGTCGGCGCGATCGGCGCCTACCACTACGCGCCGAACGACGGCGCCGCAGTCCGTGCCGCTCTGGCAGATCCCCAGACCCGCGTCGTCAGCCTGACGATCACCGCCAACGGGTACTTCCTGGATCCGGTCACCCGCGAGTTCGACGCTGACCACCCCGACGTGCGTGCCGATCTGGTGTCGTCGAATTCCTTTGCCACCGCGTGGGCGTACCTGGCCGAGGCACTCGACCAACGTCGCCGTGCCGGTACCGCACCGTTCACGGTGCTCTGCTGCGACAACATTCCCGACAACACCCAGGCGGCGCGGACCGCGCTGGTGTCGTTCGTCGCGTTGACGAACCCTGGGCTTGCGCGCTGGATCGACACTCATGTCGCATTCCCGTCGACCATGGTCGACCGCATCACCCCGCAGACCTCAAACTCCGAGCGGCAATTCGTTGAGCGCACGTTCGGCATCGCCGACAAGTGGCCGGTGCTGACCGAACCGTATTGCCAATGGATCATCGAGGACACCTTCAGCGACGGCCGCCCACCGCTCGATGAGGTCGGTGCGCAGTTCGTGGCCGACGTCAGCCACCACAAGCTGGTCAAGACCCGGCTGCTCAACGGAACTCATATCGCGCTTGCGTGTTTGGGCACGCTGGCCGGCTATCAGCGCACCGACGAAGCGATGCGGGACCACGTCATCTTCGATTACGTCGAGCAGCTCATGCGCGATGAGATTCAGCCACTGCTACCGGTGGTGCCCGAAATGAACACACCCGACTACCGCAACACGTTGCTGACTCGGCTCAGCAATCCGCGAATGAGCGACCAGTTGTCGCGGTTAGCCCGCCGGGGATCGACGAAGATATCGTCGTTTCTGCTGCCATCCCTGCACGAGGCGATCGAGCAGGACAGGCCGCACACTCTGCTGATGCTGGCGCTGGCCGGGTGGGCCCGGTACCTGCGCGGCTACGATCTCAAGGGTGGCAAAATCCGCATCGACGATCCGCAATCGGAATTGCTGACCCGGCTGGCTACCATGCAAGGCAGCGACCCGAGTCCGTTGCTGCGGCACGAGATCTTCACTGAACTGCGTTTGATTCCTGGCTTTGCGGAGCACCTCGGCGACATGATTGCCAACATTGAGGAGCACGGTGTGATACCCACGCTGCGCCAAGCATTGCGGGACGATGCGCGGGAGTTGGTGTCGCAGTGAACCGGTCGGAATTACAGGTTGTGCGCCAGTTCGACCCTGCACCGATCACGACCTTGCTGCTGGACGCCGACGACAACCTTTTCCCTTCCGAGAGACCGGCGTTCGCCGCCTCGGTTGAGGTGATCAAGCGCTTTCTGGCCAGATTCGGCGTGCCGGCCCCGTTTACCGCTGAGGAGCTGCGCCAGCAGGCCGTCGGCAAGAACTTTCGCAGCACCGCTCTCGACCTGGCTGTGGTCAGCGGAGTGCCCATCGAGCAGACGTTGGCGAATGGGCGTCCCGCCGCCGTTGTCGCTTCAGACGGCGACGCAGCATCCGGTCGCGCACTGTGCGCCGAAGAACTCGAGCACTGGGTGCGTCAGGAACGCGAGCAGGTCACCGCTCATCTGGCCACCACGTTGAGACCCGATCCGCAGGTGCTTGCACCGCTGGAAGCGCTCGCCTCGCAGTACGCGTTGGCAGCGGTCAGCTCCAGCGCCACCAAGCGCCTGGATGCGTGTTTCGCGGCCACTGGCCTCGATCCGCTGATCCCGGCGGCGCTGCGCTTCAGCGCGGAAGATTCCCTCCCGGTGCCGACGAGCAAGCCCAATCCCGCGGTGTATCTGCATGCCGGCCAGGTGATGGAGATCGACGCCCAGCATGGTCTGGCCGTCGAAGACTCCGTGCCCGGCGTCAAATCCGCAGTCGCGGCCGGCTACCTCACCGTCGGCAACGTGATGTTCGTGCCGGCCGAGGAAAGACGTTGCCGCAGAAAGGAATTGGTGGATGCTGGCGCAGTCGCGATAACCGATTCGTGGCACACTCTCGCCGATGTCCTCATGTTGTCAACCGTCACCGGGGCGGAGGTTCCCCGCTGACGCAGGCATCAGTCACTCACGCCAATGACGATTCGGGCCTCGGCCCGGGAGGAGTTGTGCAATTGTGCCTAAGGCAATGAAGCTGAACAACGCATCACTAGCCAGGCTGCCGATCGCGGGGCCGAGCTATGACCGCGCCAACATCAGCGTCGGTATCGCCCACATCGGGGCCGGCCACTTTCACCGGGCGCATCAGGCCATGTACATCGACCGGTTGCTGCAGCAGGGCTTGGCGCGGGAGTGGGGCATCTGCGGGGTGGGGGTGCTGCCTGTCAACTGGCCCATGCGCGACATCCTGCGTGACCAGGACGGGCTCTACACGCTGATTGTGGAAAATCCTGACGGCAGTCGGGATGCACAAGTGATCGGCTCCATCATTGACTACCGCTTCGCCCCCGACGATCCGGAAAGCGCCCTCGAAGTGCTGGCCGCACCAGCCACCCGGATCATTTCGCTGACCATCACCGAGGGCGGTTACCGCGACCCCGACGGACCCGCGTTTTCATTGATCACCGAGGCTCTGGCCAGGCGTCGCGACCGCGGGATCGCCGCACCGACGATTTTGTCCTGCGACAACATCGAGAGCAATGGTCAAGTCGCACGCCGGGTCCTCCTCGCCAATGCCGAACACCGGGATCCCGCGCTCGCCGAGTGGGTGGCCGAACACGTCCGGTTCCCGAGCTCGATGGTCGACCGGATCACCCCGTACACCACGCCGGAGATGGCCACGACGGTTCAGCGCGACTTCGATGTCGCCGACCGATGGCCGGTGGTGACCGAGCCGTTCACCGCCTGGGTCCTCGAAGACTGCTTCGCTGACGGCAGGCCGCCGTTGGAACGGGCAGGCGTGCTGATCGTCGACGATGTCGTCCCGTACGAGCTGATGAAACTGCGGCTGCTCAATGCGGGGCATCAAAGCCTGTGCTACTTCGCCCGGCTCTGCGGCTTCGAGTTCGTTCACGACGCGGCACGTGACCCGTTGTTCGCCGAATTCTTGCTTGCCTACTTCGATTCCGAGGCCATCCCGACGCTGGCGCCAGTGCCCGGTATCGACCTGCATGACTACAGCCGCACATTGATCGAGCGGTTCGCCAACCCGGGCGTGAGCGACACCGTGGCACGGCTGTGCGCGTACTCGTCGGACCGCATCCCCAAATGGCTGTTTCCCGTCATCTGCGACAACCTGGCCAGCGACGGGCCGGTCCGGCTGGCAGCGGCAACGGTGGCGAGCTGGGCCCGCTACGCCGAGGGCGTCGACGAGCAGGGTGAGCCGATCGAAGTAGTGGACCAGTTGGCGGACTCGCTGGTGCCGATCGCCCGATCCCAGCACGAGCATCCCACCGCCTTCATCGAGATCACCGGTTTGTTCGGAGATCTGGCCCACGACCCACGCTTCGTCCAGGCATATCGCTGGGCGCTGGATTCGTTGCACGGCAAAGGAGCTCGGGCGACACTGGAGGCGTTACTGCGGTGACCCGCGGGCTGGTGATCGGCGAATCGCTGATCGACATCGTCGAGCGAGGCCAGCATGTCATCGCTGAGCACGTTGGCGGGAGTCCACTCAACGTCGCTGTCGGGTTCGCCCGGCTGGGCCGCGACATTGATTTCCTCACCCGGATCGGCGACGACCCCTACGGCCGACGCATCGCCGACTACGTGAACGCTTCAGGGGTGCAACTTGTTTCGGAAAGCCAGCCCGCAGAACGGACGGCGACCGCGCGAGCGGCTATCGGCAAAGATGGCTCGGCCCACTACATGTTCGATCTGGACTGGCAGCTTTCCGGTACACCGGTGGTGGCGCCACCGCTTTTCGTGCACACCGGATCGATTGCTGCAGTGCAGGAACCGGGCTGCCTGGCTGTTGCGGCGCTCGTCGACACGTACCATATCTCGGCCACAATCACTTTCGATCCCAACGTACGGCCATCGCTGATCGCCGAGCGGGATCTGGCGCGCGAACGCATCGAGCATCTCGTCGAGCGCAGCGACATCGTGAAAGTCAGCGAGGAAGACCTGCGCTGGATAGACCCCGACCGGCCACCCGAGCGGATCGCCCAAGCCTGGCTTGCCCGCGGTCCCGCCGTCGTCGCGGTGACGATGGGTGGCCAGGGCGCGGCGGCGGTCTGCGCGGCGGGTGAAGTGCGGGTGCCGGCCCGACAAGTGCGGGTGATCGACACCGTCGGCGCCGGCGACGCGTTCACGGTCGGCCTGATCGACGCGCTCTGGGCACGGGGCTTGTTGGGCGCGCAGCGACGCCCCGAGCTCGCCGGCATAGACCTCGATGCGCTGACGGCGGCGCTTGAGGCGGCCACCGCCGCGTCGGCGCTGACCGTCACTCGCGCGGGTGCTGACCTGCCGGATCGTGCCGCGCTGGAGGCCGCTGCAGGCCAGCTCAGCTGAACAGCCCTGCCGAGGGCCTGCTTGTGATCCTGATCCCGCCGTGGCTGACCGGTAGGAAACCGGCGCATCGCGGTTAGGCGCGTATCCCGATGGCCGTATGGGCATACTGACTGTATGCGTTCCATCTGGAAGGGTTCGATCTCCTTCGGGCTGGTCAACGTCCCGGTCAAGGTGTACAGCGCGACCGAGGACCATGACATCAAGTTTCATCAGGTGCACGCCAAGGACAATGGCCGCATCCGGTACAAGCGAGTGTGCGAAGTATGCGGCGAAGTTGTCGAGTACCGCGACATCGCGCGGGCGTACGAATCCGACGACGGCCAGACGGTGGTGATCACCGACGACGACATCGCGACGCTGCCCGAAGAGCGCAGCCGCGAAATCGAAGTGCTGGAATTCGTCCCGGCCAATGAGCTCGACCCGATGATGTACGACCGCAGCTACTTCCTCGAGCCGGAAGGCAAGTCCACCAAATCGTATGTGCTGCTAGCCAAGACGCTGGCCGAGACCGATCGGGTCGCGATCGTGCATTTCGCCCTGCGCAACAAGACCCGGCTGGCGGCGTTGCGGGTCAAGGATTTCAGCAAGCGCGAGGTGATGGTGATCCACACGCTGTTGTGGCCGGACGAGATCCGCGACCCCGACTTCCCGGTGCTGGACAAGAAGGTCGACATCAAACCGGCGGAACTCAAGATGGCCGGGCAGGTGGTCGAGTCGATGGCCGACGACTTCAACCCGGACCGCTATCACGACGACTACCAGGACCAGTTACACGAGCTGGTGCAGGCTAAACTCGAAGGCGGAGAAGCGTTTACCACCGAGGAGCGGCCCCAACAGCTCGACGAGACCGAAGACGTCTCCGATCTGCTGGCCAAGCTCGAGGCCAGTGTCAAGGCGCGCTCGGACGGCGGCAAGTCGCCCGCGAAGAAGGCGACCAAAAAGACACCGGCAAAGAAGGCTCCCGCCAAGAAGACCGCTGCCAAAAAGGCACCGGCCAAAAAGACGACGGCCAAGAAAGCCCCGGCCAAGGCGGCCTCCAAGTCCTGATCGATCGGGCCGCCGCCTACAGCTATCAGTTGTTGAATGTCGTTGCGGATGATGGTGATTCGCTGGTGTGATCGAATCGCGCTGCCGGCGTGGAGGGTTCCCGGCTCAGTCGTCGATGTGCGTCGGCGGATCGGTGAATCCGGGATCCCAAGGGTGCTGATCAGGACCCATGAAATCGCAGTGCCGGTCGGGCACTAGGTAAGAACTGGCGCCGTTGTAGATCAGGTGGGCAGCTGCCACGCAACGTTGCCAGGTTCCGTCAGGCTGGACGGGTCCATCGCACTTGCTGATAACGGGTCCTCCGTACTGGCAGCCGGCGCCGGCCGACGGCGCTGAGGCAATCAGCCCTGCGGCCATCACCGCGGCAGCCAGTCCTCCGACGGTGCAGCGCTTCATGGATGTCTCCCGTCACATCGCCGCTGGGCGTCGCCGAGCGCTCGGTGTGACAAATACCGTCGACAACCCCGCCAGCAACCAATGACGCTACCGCTTATGTCAGTGGTTGTTGCCGCCTTCGAGGTGGTGATCGAAGCGATGGTTCGATACCACCAGCGCCTCCGACCACAGTCGCTCATCCTGGCAATCAACTAGAACGTGTTTCAGAAATGGGGTTCCAGGACCGCGTTCGCCTTGTTACGGTGGCGCCCGTGATCCTGGACAAATTCCGACTCGACGACAAGGTCGCCGTCGTCACCGGCAGCGGCCGCGGTCTCGGTGCGGCCATCGCGCTGGCTTTCGCGGAGGTCGGCGCCGACGTCGTCATTGCCTCGCGCACCCAATCCGAACTAGAGGCCGTCGCCGAAAAGGTCCGAGCCGCAGGACGTCGCGCCCACGTCGTCGCCGCGGACCTGGCTCAGCCCGAGGCCACCGCGGACCTGGCCAGCCAGGCCGTCGAAGCCTTCGGGCGACTGGACATCGTCGTCAACAACGTCGGCGGCACCATGCCCAACGCGCTGTTGAGCACCTCGACGAAGGACCTCAAGGCCGCGTTCACCTTCAACGTCGCCACCGCGCACGCGTTGACCACCGCAGCGGCACCGCTGATGCTCGAGCACTCCGGCGGCGGCAACATCATCAACATCACCTCGACAATGGGGCGGGTGGCCGGCCGCGGTTTCGCCGCCTATGGCACCGCCAAGGCCGCACTCGCCCACTACACCCGGCTGGCCGCGCTGGATCTGTGCCCGCGAATCCGGGTCAACGCCATCGCGCCGGGGTCCATCGCCACCTCGGCGCTGGACATCGTCGCCTCCAACGACGAGCTGCGCGAGCCGATGGAAAAGGCGACGCCGATACGCCGGCTCGGCGAGCCTGACGAGATCGCCGCCGCCGCTGTGTATTTGGCTTCGCCCGCGGGTGCCTACCTGACCGGCAAGGTGATCGAAGTCGACGGCGGCATCACCTTCCCCAACCTTGACCTACCGATCCCGGACCTGTGAGCTGAACTATGAGCAAAGCCATCCGCGTCGCCCAGATCGGCACCGGCAACGTCGGTGTCCATGCGCTACGGGCGCTGATCGGCAATCCGGAGTTCGAGCTCACCGGGGTGTGGGTGTCGTCGGACTCCAAAGCCGGCAAGGACGCCGGACAGCTTGCCGGCCTTGACATCTCGACGGGCATCACCGCAACCACCGACCTGGACGCGGTGCTGGCCAGCAAGCCGCGGTGCGCGGTCTACACCGCGATGGCCGATAACCGGCTGCCCGACGCTCTCGAGGATTACCGGCGCATCCTGGCCGCCGGGGTCAACGTCGTCGGCAGCAGCGCAGTCTTCCTGCAATACCCGTGGCAAGTGCTCCCGGAGGAGATGCTTTCGCCGATCGAAGATGCTGCCCGGGAAGGCAATTCCAGCCTGTTCGTCAACGGCATCGATCCCGGATTCGCCAACGACCTGCTGCCGCTGGCGCTGGCAGGCACCTGCCAGAGCATCGAGCAGATCCGTTGTATGGAGATAGTCGACTACGCCACCTACGACAGCGCGACCGTGATGTTCGACGTGATGGGATTCGGCAAACCGATCGACGAGATCCCGATGCTTTTGCAACCGGGCGTACTGAGCCTGGCGTGGGGATCGGTGGTGCGGCAGCTGGCAGCCGGGCTGGGTCTGGAACTGGACACGGTGGAAGAGATGTACGTGCGGGAGCCGGCGCCCGAGGACTTCGATATCGCGTCCGGACACATCCCCAAGGGCAGCGCCGCCGGGCTGCGGTTCGAGGTGCTCGGTCTGGTCGCCGGCGATCCCGTGGTTGTCCTGGAGCATGTCACCCGTTTGCGGGCCGACCTGTGTCCGGACTGGCCGCAGCCGGCCCAGCCCGGTGGCTCGTACCGCATCGAGATCACCGGTGAACCGTCGTATGGCGTCGACGTCTGCTTGAGCAGCCGTAAGGGCGACCACAATCACGCCGGCCTGGTGGCCACCGCCATGCGCGTCGTTAACGCCATCCCCGCCGTGGTGGCTGCCCCGCCCGGGATCCGGACCACGCTGGACCTGCCGTTGATCACCGGCCGCGGCCTCTACGCTGCGGGCTAGAGGTTTCGGCTAACCTAACTTTCTTATTCGCCGTATGAAAGTGAGTTAGGTGACGCAGGAGGCGCGCGCCCCACTCAAAACGGGCTGGTATCTGCTCGGCCCCGCATTCGTCGCCGCGATTGCTTATGTCGACCCCGGCAACGTGGCCGCCAACGTAAGTGCCGGCGCGCAATTCGGCTTTCTACTGCTCTGGGTCATCCTCATCGCGAACGTAATGGCCGGTCTCGTCCAGTACCTGTCGGCGAAGCTCGGGCTGGTGACCGGGCGCTCGCTGCCGGAAGCAGTCGGAGCGCAGCTCAGGCGTCGGGTCCGGCTGGCTTATTGGGCGCAAGCCGAGATCGTCGCAATGGCCACCGACGTTGCTGAAGTGATCGGCGGCGCGATCGCTCTGCGCATCCTGTTCCACCTGCCATTGCTGATCGGCGGAGTGATCACCGGGGCGGTGTCGCTGCTGTTGCTGAAAATTCAGGACCAACGCGGCCAGCAGCTGTTCGAACGTGTCATCACCGGACTACTGCTGGTGATCGCGATCGGCTTCACGGCCGGTTTCTTCGTCGCAACACCGCCGCCCGGTGCCGTGATGGGCGGGCTGCTGCCGCACTTCCGTGGCAAGGAGAGCGTGCTGCTCGCGGCCGCGATCCTGGGTGCGACGGTCATGCCGCATGCGGTGTATCTGCATTCCGGGCTGAGCCGCGACCGGCACGGCCATCCCGAGCCGGGGCCCCAGCGCCGTCGGCTACTGCGCGTCACCCGGTTGGACGTCGGGCTGGCGATGGTGGTGGCCGGCGGGGTGAACGCAGCCATGTTGCTGATCGCCGCGCTCAACATGCGCGAGCGCGGCCACACCGGTTCCATCGAGGCCGCTTACGCCGCGGTGCGCGACACGGTCAGCCCGATGATCGCGATCTTCTTCGCGGTCGGATTACTGGTTTCGGGTTTGGCGTCATCGTCGGTGGGCGCGTACGCGGGCGCGATGATCATGCAGGGGTTGCTGTACCGGTCGGTTCCGATGCTGATACGTCGACTGGTGGCGCTGGCGCCAGCGCTGTTGCTTCTGGCCCTGGGGTCCAACCCGACCCGAATGCTGGTGCTATCGCAGGTCGTGCTCTCGTTCGGCATTCCGTTCGCGCTGCTTCCGTTGGTCCGGTTGACCAGCGACCGGGCGCTCATGGGAGACGACGCCAATCACCGCATCACAACCGCTATCGGGTGGGCGGTGGGCGTGTCGGTCAGTCTGCTCAATGCGGTGCTGATCTACCTGACCGTGAGCGGCTCGGCATAGCACGGGTGGCTGTGGCCACCGGCTCGACCGGCGGACCCAGCTCCAGCAGTTCGTCCAACAAGGCGTCCATCTGACTTACCGGCGGCAGCGCCCCGCCCCGCTTACGGTAGGCGCTACGAACGCTGGCCAGCAGTCGCAATTCCCGCTCGATCGTGTCCCGATCCCGCGTGCTGTCGTCTACCGAAGCGCCCATTGAGTCATCCTTGCACCGAAACGTTAACCCCAACAGCAGGACGCGCCGAATTAACCTTGCGGTCACTGCCCGATCAAATCACTGTGTCGGTGTCGCCGTCCAAGAGTTGTTGGGGGACTTGACCGAACACGTAGCGTCCGGCGACAGGGTCCAGTGTAAGCGTCCAGAGGACGTCGAAGCGATCGTCGGGCCACACGCTGGGGATGGCGGCACCGTCGACGGTGGGGAAACCCGCAACGAGCGCCGGGATGCGGTGGTGTTCGTAGCAGACCAAGACCACCTCGGCGCCGCTGGACAACACCGCGTCAGCGAAGGAAGCTTCCTGTCCGAGAAGGTCAGGCGACTGAATGGGGATGCCGAGCCGCCGGCTGAGACCCAGGATGGTCTCGTACGGGCGGTGAATCTTCGTCACAGCCTCAGCCCCGTAGGCCGCCGCGTACAACGCCGTAGGGGTGCGCAGCCCCACCTTCGGCGCGACTGCGGGGCTGAACAGCACGGCCAGCGCTCCGGACCGCTGCCAGCCCCTCGGCGACAACGAATATTCGTTGCGATTTCCCTCGAAGTCGACCCCGAAGGGTGGCTCTGAAGATTTGGGCGGCTTCTCGCCGTGCCGAATGACGTAGATCTGCTGCGGCAGCGGGCCCGGCTGCCCCGAGGCCCGTTCGATGCCGAACGACGCAGACGCCGCCGCCCCTGCGAATATTCCGCCGATAACTGCGATCGCCGCGCGCCGCGACATCGAGGCGGTTGCCAACCGCTCGGTCTTCGGGCCGAAACGCTCCTCGGTCAAGGCCCCATTGAACCCCATAACCAGCGCTAGCGACGGATATTTGCGACTTCGCCGGCGCTGCGCCCCCGCTCCGGGGCCGAGCAGAATATTTCGCCCCGCTAACATCGACGTCGTGCCGACGGGCGGTCATATCTACTTCGCGTACGGGTCGAATCTGTGCGTGCAGCAGATGGCGCAGCGTTGTCCCGACGCCACCAATCCCCGGCGCGCGGTGCTCGCAGACCACGACTGGCTGATCAATCAGCGCGGCGTGGCGACCGTCGAGCCGTTTCACGGCGTGAAAGTGCACGGAGTCATCTGGCAGCTCTCCGATCACGACCTGGCCACCTTGGACAGCGCCGAGGGCGTGCCGTGGCGCTACCGGCGCGACCAGCTGACCGTGCACACTGACGACGGGCCGTCGGATGCCTGGGTCTACGTCGACCACCGGGTGCATCCGGGCCCGCCACGACCGGGCTACCTCGAGCGCATCATCGACGGCGCCGTGCATCACGGGCTGCCGCCGCGCTGGATCGACTTCCTGCGCCGATGGGATCCTGCTCGCTGGCCTCGCCCACGGTCGCGACCTAAAACGCCTGCGCCACAGTCGCTTGCCGAGCTGCTGTCCGAGGCCGGGGTAACTGAGAGCAGCCGGCTGCGATCGCGCTTCGGCTTTCTGGCCATCCACGGCGGCGGCCTGGAGGAGATGACCGACGTGATCGCCGAGCGTGCCGCCGATGCGGCCGACGCGTCGGTGTACCTGGTGCGTCATCCCGAGCGCTATCCGCATCACCTGTCGTCGGCTCGCTACCGCGTGGGCGAGTCGACCCGACTCGCGGAGTTCCTCGACCACATCGACGTCGCGATCTCGCTGCACGGATACGGGCGGATCGGCCGCAGCACGCAGCTACTGGCCGGCGGCGGCAACCGCGCGCTCGCCGCTCACGTCGCCGACCATCTCGACCTGCCCGGCTATCACGTCGTCACCGACATCGACCAGATCCCGCTCGAGCTCCGTGGGCTGCATCCACACAACCCGGTAAACCGCACCCGCGGCGGCGGAACCCAGCTGGAGTTGCCCACCCGGGTCAGGGGCATCAGCCCACGCAGTCCGCTCCCGGGCGGGGACGGGTTGTCACCGGTGACTTCTGCCCTGGTGCAGGGCCTTGCAGCCGCCGCGCGATCCTGGACATTGCCGTCCCGATAACAACACGAACGGAGTTGGCTGATGGCTCGTGACTTTCGGTTTTCGATAGGCATCCACAGCGCCAAGTCGAGCGCCGCGCTGCGGGACAAGGCACGACGTCTGGAAGATGCCGGGTTCGACGCGCTTCATCTGCCCGACCATCTCGGCGCGCCGGCACCGTTTCCGGTGCTGACCGCGATCGCGGCGGCCACCTCCACCGTGCGGCTGGGCACCTACGTACTCAATGCCTGCTTCTACAAGCCCGCCCTGTTGGCTCGCGATGCCGCCGCGGTCAACGACCTCAGCGACGGCCGCCTCGACCTCGGCCTCGGCGCGGGCTACGTGCGGGAGGAGTTCGAGGCTGCCGAGCTGCCCTACCCGAGCGCCGGGCAACGCGTCGACTACCTCGAGCACGTCACCACTTACCTGAAGAAACACCTGCCGAGCGTGCCGATCCTGATCGCCGGCAACGGAAAGCGACTGCTGACGCTGGCCGCCCAGCATGCCGACATCATCGGTCTGACCGGCGCCAACGACGCAGGGGCCGGCAACACGCTGGCCGAACGCGTCGAGTTTGTCCGCGCCGCCGCCGGTGACCGGTTCGCCGACCTCGAGTTGAACCTGGCGATCACCGGGGTGTCGGACAGCACCGGCAAACCCGACCTGAAGATGACCCGCAGGTATGCGCCCACCCTGTCCGACGAGGAGTTGCTGGCACTGCCCGCCGTGCTGAGCGGATCGCCTCGCGACATCGCCGATACTTTGCGCGGCTACCGCGAAAGTTATGGGCTGACGTCCGTGACCGTGCAGGAACACCATGCCGAGACCTTCGCCAAGGTGATCGCGGAGTTCCGCTGATTTAGCGCCGCGTCGGGACTGTTGGATTGGGTCGCAAAGGTGTTCCCGCAGCCAATCATTCGGGGATTTAGCTTTCGGCAGGGCTGCTGCTTTGTCAGCGGGCCGCGTTCTCCGCCCGCGGCGGTCGCCTGGTGCTACCGCAGTTGCCGTTGTCGTTCGCCAACTCGTGTCTGGCCACCGCGAACACCGCCCGCGCGTACTTCGGCGATGCCGCCCGGCAGGTGCGTCCGGGCCGCTTGGCGATCACTCTTGGCCTGGCCAACCTGTTCGGCGGTGCGATCAGCGGCATGCCGGTGTGCCACGGCGCCGGGGGATTGGGGCGAGCAGGTACGCCGTACCAGCTGGCGCCGCGTGTCTCGCGCGCCGAGCGCATCGCGTGGACGTCGTGATGCCCGCTACACTTTGGCGTCTCGCCCTCGTAGCTCAGGGGATAGAGCACGGCTCTCCTAAAGCCGGTGTCGCAGGTTCGAATCCTGCCGGGGGCACGGGTGTATTGCCTGGTCAGAGCGTTATGCGGAAAGGCCCGCTTGATCAGCGCTTGATGCCGTTGCCGCTGGTCGGTTTGCTGGCGCGATAGTTAGACCGGCTGCTTAGTGTCCCACATTGATGTATCCGGACATATCCGGCAGACGTTAGGATGACCCTCTATTCCGGGCGGGCCGGATCGATGCGCCGCAGTAAGAGACCGACTTGCTGCGACCCGATTGGACGACCGATGCCCGACCCGATCACGTTCACCATTCCCCACGACATCGCCGGGGCCATCGCCGTAGGCAACAACCTCGGGGCCATCGCCACCGCGTCAGGGTGGGCGCGTGCCTACCTCGTGTATGCCTTCGTGCGGGTTGCTAACCATGGTGGGGATCGGAGCAAGGTCCGTCCCGATCTTGCTGGTGGCAAGATGACCCCGCAGCAATTCGCGGCGCTCGGCATCCACGGGCTGAAGGGTGCCAACACCGTTCGTGAATATTGGTACGACGTTGACAACGCGATCACCGATGGTGTTGCCGAACCTGTTGCACCGGGCAGCAACGTGGTATTGCCCGAAGCGCCGTTTGACGACTACCACCGTTCGCTGATTGTGAGAACAGAACCCGAGCCCGAGGTCAAGGATTTAGACTCCGATGACGATGACGAGCCTGATTCAATCACCGAACCCGATTGGGCGCGGTTACTTTTCAACAAGCTGCTAGGTATACAGCGAAGCCTCGGCAACGCGGTTGTCTATGCCGAAAAGGCAACGGCCACGATGGGTTGTGCTGAGCGCGGACGTATCCACGATCTAATTGTGGATACCATCGTTCGGCTTGATGATATCGATTGCATTATCACCGGCAGATCACCCCGTGGTGCGCTGGTTCATCTGATTTCCGAGTGGCCGAAACCGCCTGCTACGGAGCTTAGTTGAGTCACCAGACTCAACTTCACATGCCCCGACCAGCAACGATATGAATTGCTGGACAGCATAAGTCGGTGAAATGTATGCTCTGTCAATCAGTCCGAGCGGGCCGGGATCAACGCGCCGCAATAAGCCAGCTCCATCGAAATGCAAAGGACTGCAACTATGCCCAGATACAAGCGCGCACCCGAGCGACCCAGACGGCGAGAGCTTATCGGAATCACCGACGCAGCAGGCATTCTCAACGTCGACAACCGAACTATTCGCCGGTTCATCGCTGAGGGTAGAATTCCCGGCTTCCGGATCGGTGACAAGGTTCTGCGGGTCGACCGCGCCGACGTAGAGAAGCTGATCGTGCCGGTTCTGCCAGAGGCGGTGGCGAAATGAATCTCGTAACAATCGAGAAAGCACCCGACGACTGCCAGCGGCACCTTATGGCCGCACGACACAGCGCCAATCTGATTGCCACGGCCATGACATGGCGGGCCGAAGAGTTCGGTGATCAAATGTGTTTCACTGCGACCGATATCGTGCGCTACATCGATGCTGCGATACTCGCCCTGGACGAGTTAGACATCTGCTCGAAGACGGCGGCGAAGTGAGCGCGAAAGTCATGCGCTGCACACGCTGTGGTAAGCGGTGCCGGAACAACATCGAAAACTGGAATGTTGATTACATCGCTAGCATGTTGGTCGGTATTTACTGCCCCAACTGCCAGAGCACCGAGGATGACCTAGAGGCTCAGGTGAACCAAGTTCTCAATCCGCCGTCATCATGGAAACACGTTATGCCGCCGCGCACCAGGGACTCTGGCGAAGCGATCAACGAATATGTCGCGACGCTTATAGATGGGCTGATAAAAACATACCGAACACCAGAGACACTGCGGCACAAAGCATCCATGCTTGAAGCGGCGCGAAACGACGAGCGCGCGGCGCAGATGGTGTGGCTAATGCATTCGGTAGCAGATGATTTAGAGTCCGGCGCGATATCCGAGGTAGAGCCATGAGCGCCGCGATAACCCTGGTGCGCAGACGCGACGGCGGCGGATACATCACCACCGACCGCCGCTGGATTGTTCAGCGGGACGCAGAACCCCGTTGGTGGCGAGTCGCGGACAGCCACGGGCACGCACCGGTCGGATTGGTGCCCAGCCTGGCGCACGTGATCACCTTCATTCGCGATGCGATCCACGATGCGGAGGCCAACGAGTGAGCGGGTCTGAAAACGTGGATCGACGTATTACCAATCTGCTGAACCTCGCAGACGATGCGAACGCCAGCCCGCACGAGCGCGAACTAGCGAGAGAGAATGCGGACCGATTAATCCAGCAACACAACGTGATTAACATATCCAGCCACCCGCGCTACCACTGGTTGCGCTTCCGACAAGCGCCGCGCACAAGCCAGGGGGGGACTTGGCGCAGGGTTGATGACGACATACTCTTCGACCTTTGGACGCACAGAGTGCCCATTGCAAATATCGCAAACATGCTTCGGCGCAGTGAATAGCAATGCTATGCGCGGATTCGTAACCTAAAAAAGAATGGCGACTACGAACGTTGGATGTTGTACCAACAGCGGATTCGAGACGAGGCCAACGAATGACACGAGTCGCGATGTGCTCTAGTTGTTTCTCGCAACCGCGCCAGGCCGACTCCACCAAATGTGCCGACTGCGATGCGGGACGCAAAGGCAGAGAACAATATTCGGAATCAACTAAAGGACAAACGAAATGATACACGACAATCCGGACATGTTGCTCGAATCGATCGGGGACGCAATCAAATACCGGCATCCGCTGGTGGCGCTCGAACAGTTCGTCAAACTCGATCAACAGCTCAGTCACGGGTCACCGTTGCCCGGCGATTGGCTGGCAGACGGTGAAAGCGTCGGTGTCGAACGTGTTGAGGGACAAACACAATGAGCGCGGTCTGGATGCAAGGACTACTTTGGTACAAGAATGGCGATCCGATGCTCAACGACGACGGCACGCAGTCAACGATGTTCGACCTGTTGGCAGCAGTTGGTGAGGCCCACCGCAGGCACGGGAGGGAGTTAGACCTCACTACCCATAGCGATGAACGACTTCGCGAACTCGCCGAATACCTTTATCAAAAGCTGCAAGAGAAGGACGACAAAAACGACGATGGCGCGGAGGGGTAGGCCGAGATGCACTGTGCCAACGTGTAATCGGGACGCGAACGGGGGAGCCGGGTATTGCAACGCGCATTACCTGCGTCTGGTGACGACGGGCGATGTCCGCGCCGACGTGCCGATCCGCGAGCGGCGAACCAAACAGCAATCGAAAGCCGAGCGGTGCAGTGTAAAGCGTTGCAAGCGAACACCAGTCAGCAAGGGTCTGTGCGCCGCGCACCGGCACCGGCAGCACCGATTCGGTGACCCGCTGGCGCACATACCGATAGGCGCTTATGCGACGTGGAGAGAACGACGGATGTTAGGCTGAGCGATCCGACAATTTAATCCGACATCCGCATAGCGATAACTTCATATCCCACAACTGAATCCAACTCAATGACTCACGTAAGGACTACCGACATGGAACTTATCGACTAGACGCGAAAAGCCCGGCAGATGACCAGTTTGCCGGGCCTATCGCAACGAAACGGAACAGGTGACATCATACAACACCGACGCTGGCGACTCGACCGAGCACAGCGTCAACGACGGCGAACCGCAATATCCGGAAGCACCGTACCTGCTGGGCGGCAGCGATTTTGTCGAAACCATGCTGGAATGCAAAGCGGCAGATGCCGCAATTGCCAGAGGCGTCCGGTTCGAATACGGGCCCGACTCGACCGAGCTGCGCCAGCGCAACACGCAGATACTCGCGGAGTACCAGGCCGAGCAGGACCGGCAGCGCCAGGCACGGCGGGCCAGAGCTGCGACCAACGGCAGCGACAGCAACAAGCGTAAGCGAGCACTCGGATTCTTAGATTGGGCCGTCGATGTGCTTTCCCCGATCAAGCCGGATACCGAGCGCGACAACAAGACTAACGCCATCATCTACTACCTGGGCAAGTACGCGAACGAAAACCTGCTGAGCCACAGCGAGATTGAGGCAGCGATCATCCGTGCCTCGGAAACCAACGGTCACATACCCGACAACAAGAGTGCCGCGCAAGTGCAACGCGACGTAGAGCGTGGCTTGGCGAAG
>Ga0335075_10001883_pt1 | contig 34138 bp, 40 predicted proteins | sample Lox_Sample_24_FD_206723 | JGI IMG/M metagenome (GOLD analysis project Ga0335075, IMG submission 206723) | Soil microbial communities from Loxahatchee National Wildlife Refuge, Florida, United States - Lox_Sample_2.4 | ecosystem: Environmental > Terrestrial > Soil > Wetlands | place: USA...
GGTATTCGTGGAGAGGTGTGAGGGTGGAGCTGATTCTGTTCTTGTACAAATCTCCAAAGACATCATGTTCGTTGAGACGGTCGTGTAAGTGCTCCTCAGCCAGACGCTGTTCGTCTTCCTTCGAGTACCGGGGGACCTCCTTTCCGTAGGTTACCTTGTCGTTCTTGACATTGAGGAACCAATACACCCGGCCCTGTGGTCCTGTCAAGATGAGGTAACTGAATCCCTTGTTCATGATAACGTGACTAGTACCTCGTTGGATGCCTTTAGTTGGGTGTGACATCCCAAAGATGCATCTAAATGTGCAAGGCACCTCTAGGGAAGATTGGACTTGTCAGCGTCACGTACTGCCGTCGGAGGCACAGGCCAGGCAGTCATTTCTGTACCTACTTGAATACTCGTCGTCATCGAAGTATCCGGGTGATAGCCTTTTGCCAAGACGATGCATCTCCTTCCGAACAGTGCTGTGGATGCCATCGGCGCCAATAACGATGTCGCCTTCATACCAAGAATTATCCTCCGCAATGACTCGAATCCCACTTTCTGTCGTCTCGACCTTCACAATCCGTTTTCGAACTAGAACCTTGTTCTTTTGCTGCAGGTTATCACGTAGAACCCTCAGCAGCACCTGTCTATCGAGAAACAAGACCGGATATCCATGTCTAGCTAGACAGTCAGTGACTTGGTCTCTACTATTGTCAATTCAAGGACTGCGCGACACCTACCGCCTCTCTAAACAGTCTGATAGACCCCGAAAACTGAAGATAGCCTCCCCTCGAGGATTGCGATAGTAGCTTTGGTTGACAGTCTCATCGAGCAAAGATCGGAGGGCGTCATAACAGCCTATTTGATCGAGCAGTCGGGCGAAGTTGGGGTATATCCCGATGCTGGCGCCAACCTGTGGAGCGATATCGTAGTAGGCCTCGAGAAGAACGAAATCAATACCAAGTTGCTCGAGCATGTTAGCCAGAGAGAGACCAGCAATACTGGCCCCAACAATGACTACTTTAAAACTCTTTTTTGCCATGATGGCTTTTCTCTGGCAAACCCTTACAATAGCATGCAATTAACAACTGAGAAAGAGATGAGATGGAAATTTGAGGACGGATGCACTTAGCTAGGATGGGAAGGCTACACTCATCTTGGCTTTGTGTCGCTTACCTGCGACTCGAGGACTCCGATTGGATAGCGGGTAAACTGCAGAGGGCCGAACCACGACGGACTTACCTGTAGTTGGAGTAGCAAGCCTCGGGTTTTGAAAATGTTTCTCCGATTGGACAGGAAATAAGTCCTAGAGCCTGCGCGAATAGTTGATTATTTTAAAGCGAGTATTTTAACTACTATATAGACCTTAAGTAGATCTTTGTATATTATATATTATAAAGAAATAGATAGAGAGGCTTTTATAAGACCAGGGCAGAACTAGAGGAATTGAACCGAGTAGGTAGTGAGACCATGACTTTGACAATTGAACTAAAGAATTTACTACAATACAATCAGACTCACTACCACTATCTCCTTCCCCAATGCCCTCTTCATCATCTATAATGATTTCAGCTTCTTACGCTTGCGTGCTATAGTCTCTTCCTAAGCCAATATCACTGCACCGTGCAATTCCTTCATAGAGATATGAAATAACCATACAAAACTGCCCTCGTCCCTTTTGTACAGTTCTTGTGCTTCTTGATGATTGAGCGCAAGTTTGCAGTCTCACGTTCCTGGATGATATGGCGAGCTGTAAGACGCTCAGTGCTGATGGCCAATTTGGATGTAGCGTCGGATTGGACTGTTCAGCGCTGTGCGCGTATCAGTTGTTGATTGTAAGAGCTAGTTTTCTAAGTAATGAAGCATCTGGAGGGAAGTTATTGATGAACACTTGATTATAGATATTGAGATCTGTCCATTTGAGGCTGAATAGCTTCTGGAAGTGGCAGTGATTTTGATACGACGAGTAGTACTCTTTGTGGACTCAATGGAACCAGACCTGCTCCACGCCATGCGACTCAATATTCTACTCTGCGAAAGTTTCAGGCTGAGCTTGAATATATCCCTCTAATCATTCCCTCTTCTGTATTCGTGACAACTGCGCTTCATCTAGATCTACACTCAATAACTGAAACCCATTCTTGACGGCCAGATTGAGCCTGAAATCTTCTGCGAAGTGTTGAATCCACAATCACCCGTCTAGAATCTATTATTCCCATTGAGAAACTAGTCTCATTCATGTATTCGTGTTGCGAGTTTTCTCCGGCTTGACCCTAAGCCGTGTGTTACGGCACGAAACGCCTCGGCTTCCACGCATTCACTGTCGTTAGGGGCCGTAGGACTCAGTCTGTATGGCCACTAGGGCCGCTATTTATTCACTGTAGCTACAGGCTCTTACAGCTTGTAGGTTCCATTGCAATACTGTTTCGCATGCCTATTATTGGCACGGATTGCCGCCACTCTTTGCGACATTATATGCACACTCCACCCCGCCAAAAATGCGATCGCACCTTAGCGTTTAGAACACCAGATGTCACGCATACATTGAATATGAGGTTGTCTCTGAATGAATCGTGGGACCTAGTCTCTTCCAATTGAGAGGGTATTTGTTCGAAGAAGTGGAAGATGTTCAGTTGAATCGTGACGCGTAAATGGGGTACTGCAAAACTCTTTAGCCAACTCACGTAACAACTTGTAGCCGGGTGAAAAACCACTGATTGTCAGTTATTTAATCCAATACGAGAGGACATCCTGTTGGATTTTAGAGAGAATCTGCTCACTGTGTCGTGCTTCAGCGCGTGATTTGCCATTTTTGACGCGACGAGCTAAAATTGCCTTATTAATTGCAAGATCATGTACAGCCGTAGATATACTATTGTATTTATGAGATTGCATACCTTCAAGTGCTTTGACAATTTGGGCTTCAAGAAGAATTGATTTAGTAGGTTTCGACGCACGGTGGTTGTGTTACAGTGGTTGTGTTACAGTGGTTCAAAGTCAAAGGACTTATGGAATTTGTCTCATTACACGACGCATCTCATTAGGCGCACGATTTAGCGTGTGCAAAACCTCTTGCGTAAGCTCGGTATCGCGATTTATCTCCGCCGCCTGTTGGGACTTCGTAAAATATATAGTATCTAATGCTAACACTTGTGTACACTATTTACTTATATCAACTAAAAGGTAGAAATCGAATTTTAGTTATATTTTTTACTATATTTATATGTATAATGACTCCAAAAAAAACATTACTACCACCATTTTGAGTTGTCCAAGGCCCCCAAGAGGTGACGGAGATAAGTTGCGATGCCGAGCTTTCGCGAGAGTTTTACACACGCTAAATCTACGCTAGCCGGACGTAATAAACGTCTCTCCCTCCTCCCCACCCTTTCTCTCTCTTTTTCTCTTTGTTCTACAGCGTCTACAAAGAAAGCACTCTCGACCCTCTACACACGCGAACGCATTTACCTGCCGGTTTGTTCTAACTTTCTTTCCTTGTGATTTGCTTTCTATCTATCCATTTTCCAGGAGGCCTGCTACAAACCGTCGCACGCACGTCTGCTCTTTTTTATCGCTTTCCGGGTTTGTTTTGTTTTGGTCTTCAGCGTACAGCTTCCTGCCTGAAGCTTCTACTCCTTCGCCATGGACGTCGTCAACGAATTCTATGACACCATCATAGGTGACCACATGTATTCCTTGCTCTATCCTGCATTCCCAGGTTCATACGACAATTCTCTTACGACCAATGCAACCTGGCAGTACAAACCAGCGACCAAATACTTCTCTATCCCGCCTTCCCAAGCGGCTTATATGAGTGCATGGCCCAGAGACAATATCTATAGACAAATGATTAATCTTTTCTTGATTGCTTGGTTAGTCTCTTTTTCTGCTGATTCTTAAGCTCGGTACTCACGACTTCCCTTCAGGATCTTTGGCCTCTTTGTCTATCTTATCTTTGCCAGCCTTTCCTACATGTTTGTGTTTGACAAAGAGACAATGAAGCACCCTAAATTTCTCGAGAACCAGGTGTGGAAGGAAATCAGGCAAGCAAATATAGCGCTACCCGGCATGTCGCTTCTGACACTCCCTATCTTTCTGGCCGAACTTCGCGGCTTCTCTAGGTTGTACGACACCGATGGACCAGGACTGTGGTACGATATTCTTCAATTTCCATTATTCATCATCTTCACAGATTTCTGCATCTACTGGATCCACCGGGGCCTCCATCACCCACGCCTTTATAGAATTCTCCACAAGCCACACCACAAATGGATCATACCCACGCCCTACGCATCCCACGCCTTCCATCCTGTAGATGGTTTCGCTCAATCAGTCCCGTATCACATATTTCCGTTCATTTTCCCTCTCCACAAGTTGGCCTATCTAGCGCTGTTCGTGTTTGTCAACTTTTGGGCCATTTTCATTCACGATGGCGAGTACGTGGCCAACGGCCCATTTATAAACGGTGCGGCCTGCCACACTATCCATCACTTGTACTTCAACTACAATTACGGTCAATACACGACCTTATGGGATAGACTAGGGAAGAGCTACCGCAATCCAAACGGGGAATCGTTAAGCGATTGGAAGGAGGTCAAGGAGACGGAGAACATGGTCGTCGACGTGGAGGGTGAAGATGACCGGACGCACGATTCGGTCTCCGTTAAGAAGAACAACTAGAAATATTGCCGTCATCTTCGAAACACCAGAGCAGAAGCCAATGGTTTTTAGTATGGGACTTGTAGAAAAGCGTCAGACATGGGGACTATCTCCGCAGAAACTTATGCTCGCCTGTGACAGGACTGTTGTGTATGTTTAGCAGGCAAATCGCTACTCAGTAGAAAGGAAATGACAAGCTAGGAGATTCAGTAGGATGCGAACAAAAAACCGAGCGTTGCTTGATTCTGAAAGCAGCACGATAAAGGCCCGTCAAATTTCTCTACTGAAGAAGCGGATTATTAGGTTCGATGCACGGCTCAAACACGGGCTAGTATTCATTGTCAACTGGGTCAATCGTTGATGATTTGTACGCGCATACCGGACTCGGCCCTTGCAATGTACGATGGACCAGAGAGATCAGATCTCATGGAAATAGAGGTAGTTCTTCATCGGTTAACCAGAGCCCGAGGTCTCATTAAGTGTAACGAATAGAGTGCTCATTCCAGTTCCACTCCAGATGGAAAATCTTGTCTCCTCGGCACATGCCTCAGTTCTTCAAGAGGGAACTCAGGTGGGTATTTTTCATCTAGTAGCTGCAATTGACGTAGTCTCTATGCCTCTCTTAAGCCTAAACACCAACGCACCCATCCAATAGAAGTCATAGTAATGTACACATACTTTAGCCATACTCATTGTAGTCCTGTTACTTGGAGAAAGAATCCGTTAATCTTCTACGTCTCGCGGCGATAGCAACAGTCCAGAACGACCTCAACACCCGGCAGGACCTACATGTTAGTATCATTAAGGGCAATGGTAATTGTAGACTTGTAGCCTGCCAGTATATTCTTGAAAGTGGTGATATCAATAGTATACCCACAGCGTTAGCGTTAAGTTGTGGACTTGACTCATGAAATTGCCTAATAAGGGATTTTTTGCGCTTCTTGCTACAGAGTACAAGGGGAGACTGAATTGCGCGTCAGGATATAGGAGCACACCTGGCCAACACCTCGGATCATCGAAGAATCATTGTGCTTCTCAAAATCCAGTGAATCCGATTACATAATCTTGCACCCTAGAGGCTATCTTTTAATAGAACTAAAAAATATTGATTAGTGGTTTCCAGAAGAACTATTCAAAAATGTTCTGAACTTGTTGCCCTTCATGTCTGCTGTGAGTCTTAGACGATACTCTGAGAGAAAATATATATACATGAAGTATGTAGATGCACTAGCTGGATTTTATACTTAGGTTCTACTAGGATATTAGAGAAGATGATTATTTTGCCTAAAAGAACTACCTAAAAGTCAAGCCAGCTAACTTGACAAAGTCGAATATTACTAGGTAAATATGAATTGTTTCGTACAATTGTCAAAAGTCTCATCCGTGATGAGAGGCCTTTTGCAGAAAGTATAGTAAAAGGGATGCAAGATAACATGCGTAACTTACGTGTTATAAGGGGTGATAACCAATATGTTGGAAAAGTTGCCTGTGTGGGGTATTTGTTGTCATTTTATGTGTAACATACACTTTACACTAGCGAAAAGTATGACTCATAGCGCGTTTGACTTGCACATAAATAGAGGCTGAGCCTCCTAACCCATCAGGGATACAGTGCCTCGCCAAAAGTTTGAGGTATATACAAACTTTTAGCTAGGCACGACTGTACCTGGTTATACAACCTACTGCATCTTATTGTAGACTCGCGCTGTGCCTAAAATTTCGAACATATGCTGTAAGATTCTGTTGAGCTTCCTTGTAGTCTAATTTTCTCCTATAGCTAATGCACGAATCCTTTTGTTTTCATCAAGATAGTCTCTATCATTTTCGGCGACGACGAGAAGAACCCTGTAAATGTTGTCGATGGTTTAGACGCAGTGGTTATAGCTAATCATGAAACCACGGTAAGGCCAACCAACCCTAATACGCTTCACCGAAGACAGGATATACTAATATGATTCACTCTGCTAGTTATTGGTCTGGGCTGACATTCTTTAGGGTGAATTGGTGATAGCTAATCATTCAATTAACTCGGACTTGACTATATTTGACTTCCAAAGAGTACCAAATACTTCGAGATTAATCCATATAGGGGTATAATTAAATGAATAGCTCTTGCAAAAATTTTAGAGGAGAGGATGGACTTGGTTAGATTGCCAAATCGCGATTCCACAGTTTTATGGGAAATACACTTTCCTTTGCTGTCAAGTTACTGTCCAGGTGGGAACTCCGTTATCTTTGCATTATCGAATACCGCGAACTACGAACTTCTAGAGAATAGTGTCGATGGGATTGATTGTAAGAGTTGTCTACATTTTTTGTTGCAAGTTGAGAGACAAGCTAATCATTTATTGTGCGTGACTTGTAAAAAACAGGCCAGGAGAAATTTGACACTTGTTCTGCAACGAAGTCTGTTGCGAGGTGATCACGCTCGTGAGTACCATTTTTCACGCTCGCGTTTCCAGCGTGTAGAAAGGCTGGATTATTCCTTTGCAGTGTCCAGCTGCTAGCCTTTGGTGCCAATATACGTAGCCAGAAGTCTAAAGCAAGCCCACGTGATGTGTTCTAGTCGCGGAGACCGACTGGCACGTCTTCAGCGTTCCAGCTAGTGTGCTGGAAAAGGGAAATAAACTAGCTCAATTTTCGGCCTTCGTAGATGATGCAGGATAAGCAATATATTGCTTTGAAGGAATGTACAAGCCTTGGCTTCATAAAATGGAGAATTCCCTCTATAGCTCTTTTGACCAAACTCTATCTCTAGACTTACAGTTTTATCTACTTCACATGATTTGACAGTAAAATCCTAAAGCATAATACCAAACTCCGCAAGTTTATTGGGATTAATGAAACCCTTATTGTAATTGCACATACCCTGGAAGATGAGAGTGGTAGTGAGAGAAAGAGGAATAGAACGCTCTGACGTCAAAGATAGAGATGCTTCTACTTTGCATGATATATATGAGCAGGAGGACAAGAATAATGTTATAAATCCAAAATGAAAACAGGCTAAAACAAAGGGGTTAAGGAATTTGGGGTGTTGGCAGAGCCCAAAGTGAGAGGCGACAACGTGTCGCACCCAACCCCGCCCAGGGCGTGAATACCAGTAGAAAAACGGACGGTAATTGAATACAATAAAGACTAGTAGTTAGTTTAAATGTATATAATTTCTAATATCAACGCAAACGCTACATATCATGAGTTCGCTTGAACCATTTTCAGACTGTAGTTCCATCCATTTACGGGGATCGAGACATGGCAGAGTTCGTTAAATCCAAGGCGCTATGTTTGAAATGACTGTAAGACCTGTAAAAGGGTTCAGCTGGGCTTTTGGGCAGTAATAGAGATTTTGTCTCTGTTACTCTCTCTCTCTCTCTCTCTCTCTTTTAGATCCACGGATCATTTTAGCTATCCTCCTGCTCCTGAGTAGCCGCAGGTTCTATATTCCAAATACAATCTGCATACTCATTAACGACTCTATCCGCTGAGAAAAACCCCATCCGTGCCACGCTCAAAATACACTTATCCAGCCATCTATCCTGATCCCGATAAAATTCGTCAACTAGATCTTGCGTCTTGATGTACGACTGGAAATCGTCCGATACGAGATAGTAATCAGCTTGGTCAACGACGGCCGAAATGATCGCGGCAAAGGGCTCTGGATTGCCGAACATCCCCCCACGAATAGCATCAAAGACGGCCGCCAAGTCGCTGTCACTGTTCACGTTATTGGGGTTATCGACATGGGCGCGACGGAGGTCTTCGACATCTTCGGCGAGGTTGCCGAACAGGAAGATGTTGTCCTCCCCGATCTCACGGGTTATTTCGATCTTGAAAAATTGCTGATTAAAAATATACATTTATAAATAGGGAAAACAATACAACTCACATTCGTGCCGTCACAGGTTCCGATAATCAGTCCACCGTTGAGGACAAATTTCATATTGCTGGTTCCGCTAGCCTCTGTGCCTGCAGTGGAGATATGCTCGCTGATATCTGACGCCGGACAAATGATTTCTGCCTTGCTGACATTGTAATCCTCCACAAAGATGACTTTCAAGAGATTGTTTACATCCGGATCTTTATTGATGACAGCACCAACCCTGTTGATGAAGTGGATGACTTTCTTGGCCATCCAATATCCTGGGGCGGCCTTTCCCCCGAATATTGACACACGGGGAACGAGCCTGGTGCGTTCTTCTGGAGTCATTGCTTTAATCCTGAGATATCGATGGATCACGCCAAAGATGTTTAGCTGCTGTCGTTTATGTTCATGAAACCATTTGACCTGGATATCGAAAAGGGCCCTTGGATTTACCAACACTCCTGACATATCTTTAATATATTTTGCGAGACGAATTTTATTATTGTACTTGATCTCTGCCCATTCTGCCTTGAATGCTTTATCATTAATGTACTCCTCTAACTTGTACAGGAGCGTGAGATCCCGTAAAAAGTCATAAGAACCCAACTTGGAAGCAATGAGTGCAGACAATTTCGGGTTTGCCTGATGCAACCACCTCCGGGGCGTAATCCCATTTGTAACATTGGCAAACATGTCAGGGCCGTATATCTGAACGAAATCCTTGAAGATTGTAGTTTTTATAAGATCAGAATGCAGTTCCGCCACTCCGTTTACCTTATGAGAGCCAATAATGACCAGATGTGCCATCCGAATGGTCTTGGGCTCTGTCTCCTCAATTATCGACACCCGATTCAAAAGGTCCCGGTCTTTAGGGAATAATTTTTCGCCCCATTACTAAAGCTGCGCCTCCGGCGTAGCTTTGGGCCTTGCTTTCTGCAGCGATATGCGGTGTACTAGGCGATGAGTTCCAGCTTGATGGGATACTACTCGTATACCTAGACCTTGCAAGCGATACAGGTCTCGAAGTTTGTTCCATAACAGGAGGTGTGGCAGTTGATTCAGAAGGGAGTGTTGTGCTGTGATCTTCGGATACTGGAGTAGCAACAGAATTCGAGTCGGGACCCTTGCGGCTTGGCGTATATTCTCCGGGTGTAGACGTAGAAGTTACCCACGTACTGGGAAGACTGGTTGTATACCGGTTTTTCTTGGACGACATTTTGAAGTTGTCTTCTTGGTAGTTTGCTGCGAGCATTTATCAATTTTCTGCTATTAATGGTCAGAGGCGGTGGTAATCCGTGAGCGTATTGCACTGCCACCACAGCCAGGCGCAGGGCATCTCGCTTCCATTGAAATCTCCATCCGTTGCCCTGCAATCTACTTCGTATATACACACCGTTTTTGTTATGGCCTGAGGCATCCCTCGCGTGTCGGACGGTTACTTCACAACCTGTATCTTAGTTCCTTAGACGTCACATAGCATACAGCGGCAGCACCACAATCAAGTCTATTGACCACTGGTCGCTGCCCTCATCCGTGAGTCCTGATAGTTCTGTCTTTCTAGAAAAAACACCATAAAGATGGTCAGTTGCAAATTTTCAGGTGGTTGGCATGGCAATGATTGTGGATATGCTCCTGACATGTGAGCTGTCCTGATTTCATATTGATCTGATAGTAATAACAGTTGGTCAACTAGCGAGTATGGCGCCGAGATTGATAATGCTTTTCATGGCTTTTCAAACTCATACTTGTCCTCCGAGACCAAAGTCCGAGTCTACTCCATTTACGATGACAATTCTGGTATGATAGTAACGGCTGTTTCGACTAGGACGCGAATGATTAACTAAAACTAGGTTCGGATCTACACGATGAGGTCATGGATGAGGAGTGCTTGGATTCCTACCTATCTAATAACAAACCATCCAAGTATGAAATGGTGTAGGTTCTGTTCATTCCACAAACGAGGTATAATTGCTCAACTTCAAATAGTTTTATTAATCGGTTTCTTGTAGACAAGAGAAGTGGTAATCCCGCTGTTCCACAAGATGCAACAAGGTTACGAATTTCACAGTCGGCCTTCTCAAAGCTGATGACACATTTCAGAATATCTCCAGCTTTCATATTTACCTTATCAAGATACTTCCTACCTACTGGAAAAGGCTACAAGAAATGGTGTAGTGCTGAGGGTGATCATTTGCAAGAATTTTGGTGCTTCTTGCCAGTTCGAATGCAAGTCAAATGCACTGATCCGAACAAGAATCACGTAGCAAGCGCTGGTGGCAACAACCAAATGGATCCTTTTCACTACTTACATCTTCCTGACTACAAAGATGAGAAGGGTCACAAGGCTGATATCCGAGGATCACAAATCGCGCTGTACTTCCAGCATAACTTGAGGACTAAGTCATCAGTTCTCATCGCCATCAATTTAATGGATGGGAGATGGCCAGGAGCCGTGGAGGAGCCGCAGCTACGGATAAAAGATGTGCTACAGAGCAATTCACACTTAAATTCGATGGGAAATCCATTCTTCACACACCTAATTTATTTTACGAGTGCATTGAGGTGGTGGACCAATGCGCTCAGCAGCATTAACTTACAGCTGATTGCTTATGCAAGTTTTTGATTGATTTCGTGGTAAATTAAAAGCTAATACCTCAAATAGGAAAAGCGACTCCAAGGTGATTTACATGAAGGAATTACATCTGATTTTCATGAAAGCCTCAATAAAGCACTCCATGCCATTGCTGCTCATCTGCATCGTTATGCATCTGAGCTTAATTCTATGGAAAGCACATTATTGGAGATTTCTAAGTACCACAAGGCCTTTTACGATTCGGAACAGGACAATGAAGCCTTTGGAAGAACAACAGACAGAATAGCTCAAATCGAGTTGCTACTTAAGCCGATACAGCACTTTGAACTGGAACTAGAGAAGAAAATCCAAAATATTTTGGCTCTGGAAAGTTTACGTTCTCCTAGTGAAAGATATGGTGTGCTAACAATATATGCAATACAGCTCTTCAACCGCATTCAACTTAGTAATGATCATATTATGGTGGCAAACAGCACTGCAATGCAGCAAATACTCCGTGCTACGCAAGAAGAGACCCGCATGTCGCGCGCAATGGCGATAAGAGCCCATGAGCTGACGGAAGAAATGAAGAAGGATAGTCTTTCGATGAAGACTATTGCCATACTGACGATGTTTTTCTTGCCTGGAACCTCCTTTGCAGTATGTTGCCACCCAAGTGCGAAACCAATTTAAAGTTTCTAATGACCTTTAAAGGCTCTACTGGCCATGCCATTTTTTGCTACAAATCAATGGCTAGGCGATACATCAAAGTTTTGGGTTTGGGTTGTGCTTACAGTTCCATCTACGGCATTGGCATTCGCATTTTATTGGTACTTCAAGAGGCATGCTGATCAAAAGGCGAGCAAAGTGAAGCCGTTCAAAGATGCAATAGAAATGAGCGATCAGAATGGAAATGTAACCGTCTAATGCCTGTTAAAATTAAAATTTCTTAGTATTATCTATTCGTATCTATTATAAGCCGTCCTTAATGCGTGTTCCCTAAGCACAGACTCTATTCACGTAATGAAATCAATAACAAGAGAGCTAAAAGACAGCGAAAAATATATACCTAACTACGTGATAGAATACAGTAGATAACAAAAGTAAAGCCAGTTAGGTGGCCATGCGCTTTTCGGATATCATTGAGGGTAGGGGGCTTCGCCCCCCAGACTCCTACGGAGGGCAAGCGGGGGGAGAAGCAGAATAGGAGCTTGCTCTAGCTAAGTATACAGCTTAGTAGATTAATAGATTAGGTTAGGTTATCTTATTAGTAGCCCGGATTTTTTTGGCCTAGAAGTTCTTATCTATAAGGGCCAGCCTGTCACGAAACGGTGTATCTATGCACAGCGGGACGCCTACTACCGTACAAACACTCTGTATTCGACGAGAATCTAAACTAAGGAAGAAAGAAGAGAAGAGGACTTATACTATCCCCAGATTACGTAAGCACATCCTGACAGGGGCAAAGGTGAGTGAGGGGTCACGTGCACTACTACTTGGCGCGTACCTAAGGAGGTGAGGATCTCAGTAACCTTAATGGGACAATTATGTGTCAAAGCCTTGGATAACCGATACAGGCCAGTAGCGAGTGCTGGGACCCAAGAGCATGCAGCCCGTCAGCCTCGTTTCCATTAGTCATGCATAGGATTCTTGGCATTAAGAGCAGCCCATTCGCGGTGATCCAGATCATACTGAATATTGCCCATTACCTTTGCACGATTGTGATATCATTCATATTGGTCTCATGACTGAATGTGGAGTTACACAGTCATGTCGGATTTCTTGAATACAATACCTAGGAAGGAATGCCCGGAAGTATGGCTGGAGTTCATCCATTCGATATCCCCATAAATGTTCAGCAGCCCCACAGACATCATTTGCATAGCTAAATGCAACGCATTGATAAGTGGTTCGGGAGATTTTTCCCGGAGATTAGTGCCGAGGAAAGTCGTTGAAGGGTTGAGAGATTTTTAGTATTTCATACAGCATCGGAGAGGAACGGCTCGGTTGTGGCGTAGCTGATATATCTAAAAGCTATGGAAGTCCGGTACGAAGCTTGATGTACTCTTTGCCAGTCGTGACCAACACGCGTCAGATCTCCCTCGTTTACTGGAACTGTGGATGATTTCTTTGATTGGTTTTTCCTGCTTCCTGGGACAGGGCTGCATCCAAGAGATGAGGTGAGCGCGTATGCAGGGAGCGCTGCAAGTGGTGCAGGATGTAGGAAGCTTCTTGGAGGATGATGAAGATATCGCCACGGGTAAGGCTCAAGGAAGGAGTGTGGCTGATCACGCCTTTGCAACAGGTCCATTTTGACTTTGCCTAACACCTCATGTCATGCCCGACGACATGGAACCTACATCAAGTGTATGTACATGATCACTTCTAGCGGGATGCGCCGGGCCGCGTTATCACTTCGGCCAATTTTGTCAAGCTCGCCAGGATGCGGTAATATGACGAGGAGGCTGCAATATAGGCGGCAGAATGATCTCTTGATTGTTCTATTTGCTGAGGAAGTCCAAGTCTTTATTTTCACTTCGGTGCCCGATCAAAAAGGAGCTCATTAAGCGCGGTGCAGTGAGGCCTGGTCACCACCCTGGATTCGTGACAGATGCAAGGGGTGAGAAAGCTAAGGTGTGGAAGCTGTTTCGGCCGCCCAAGCTGGACAGAGTAGGCAGTAGCGTCAAAATCTACGTACACGTAAGTGCAAATGTACAGTTACATACTATGAAAGCTCTAAGAAAGCTTGCCAGCATGAGGATATTTTAACTATATTCATGCCATGGTACAGCATCTAAAGTACCGTGATAGCTGGTATATAGTCGTGTAGATTGGTGGTTTGCGGAGATTATTTTTTTTTTTTTTTTGGGTTGACAGCCTGCAGGTTGCTTCCAAGCAAGCTTCCAAGCAGATACAGGAAGCACATCCCTGTCAGTTTGTGAAGCATGCCTGACGTCGGTCCTTTAAGAAAACCTCAGCACATACATAATAGAAATGAAACTTTCGGTATGATACGACCAAAAAAAAATCATGTCATATAGGACCTCGTCCACAACACACCTTTTGGTTCTCGTCTACAGACGTGCCATGAACTCTCACCATTATGAACTTGCTGTGAAAGGATAAACCGATAGCCTTTGTGCCACCCACCTGCGATTTATACACGACTTTGTTACAGCCAACGCCCTTCAATCGCACCAACGACCTCTAACGTAGCCTGTCCTTGTACCCTCCTAAGGAAATCCCCATGATCGCGCGATAATCTCAACTCCGACTACTCCGTTCCGACCTCGCTACCTATTTCCAAACTCCTGCACTAGCTGGTCTTGGGCGTTTTCGAAGGTTGCAATAATGACGGTTTTCGTGGTTTCTCTGTGAGTCAAGTCTTTCTATACAGATTTCAAGACTAGGTAGTCTTTGAACACTTCCACACACCCTCTACTCCTACCATCAATACATGGCATTTAACTCTCATCAAGGGCATGAGATAAGCCTTTGCATGATAATGCAGCGCTATACAACAGCTATCGCTAACCCTCACATCCTCCCAGCTTTCTCCCCAATACCATTAACTTCAATCTTCCGAACCAACCGGAAAATGGTCGTCGCGGCGGCTGGCCGAAGGTTCCGCGCCGCATCACAACTGCACCCATAGATACCTCGAAGACTAGGCCAAGCTTGTTCACCCAACGAGACCCCACGCCTCCTCAAACACCCGCGGCTGATGTGGACCATGAGGACTTTTTTGGTCCGGATAATGAAGCATTCCGCATAATAATCCCCAAGCAGAGTGACATTGCCATTCCTAACGACCCTCACTCACCAGCATGGGGGAATGGCAGGATCTTTACCCAGCCAAAATCGAGAGCTTCCTCTCCTCCTCCAGCATCGATACTAGATGACCAGTCCAGGAAAGTCGCACAGAAAGCGGCCGCTTTAGGACGAGCCGGCGTTCGTCAGCCTCAATATCTTAATCGCAGTGATAGCCACGACCGGGTCTTTGCCGAGGCTGATTGGACAGTTGAGAATGCAGAACAGGGAAATGGTGGGCTACGAAATGCCGTTCAAGCGGCTGTCAGGAGTGGCAAATTGACCGACCACACCTGGGTTGGAACACTTGGAATGCCTACGGATGCGCTTGGGGATACACAGCAAAAGCAAGATATCGAGGACCGTTTGGCTACTGAGCATGATTCCTTGACGGTTTTTTGCAAGGATAGTGACTTCGATGGGGCCTATACGCATTACTGCAAGCAAATTCTTTGGCCTGTGTTCCACTACCAGATCCCAGATAATCCAAAGAGCAAGGCATACGAGGACCATTCTTGGGTCTACTATGTCAAAGTCAATCAGGCATTTGCGGACAAGATTGTGAAGAACTGGAAACGTGGGGATATCATCTGGGTCCATGACTACCATCTCCTTCTAGTTCCCTCAATGATCCGGAAGAAGCTTCCAGATGCTAAAATTGGCTTCTTCCTTCATGTCGCCTTTCCTTCGTCGGAAGTCTTCCGCTGCCTTGCTGTTCGGAAGGAGCTGCTGGAAGGCATGCTTGGGGCGAGCTTGATCGGTTTTCAGATTCGCGAGTACGCTCGGCATTTTCTTCAGACTTGCAGCCGACTACTTTGTGTTGAGGCTACAAATGCTGGTGTCCAGCTTGAAGAGCGATTCGTTGATGTTATCGACCTTGCTATCGGCATCGATCCCGTAGCTTTGAGTATGTATCGCGAAGACGCTTCTGTGGCAGAGTGGCTTGCGGTTATGCAGGAGCGTTACCGAGGCAAGAAGCTAATTGTTGCACGAGACAAGCTTGATCATGTCCGTGGTGTTCGACCGAAACTACTCGCCTATGAGTTATTCCTCAATAAGTACCCCGAATGGAGAGACAGGGTCGTCATGATTCAAGTTGCCACCTCCACGACCGAGCAGGCGGAGCTAGACGCAACGGTCTCGGACATAGTTACTCGTGTCAACTCGTCTTGGGCAAATCTTGCCTACCAACCGCTTGTCTACCTTAAACAAGATATCAGCTATGCTCAGTATCTCGCATTGTTGACAGTGGCTGATGCCTTGATGATTGCCAGCCAGCGCGAGGGGATGAATTTGACTTGTCATGAGTATCTTTTCTGTCAAGACGGGAAATTCGAAGGCCATAACAAGTTTGGATCACTTATCTTAAGTGAGTTTACCGGTAGTGCATCAATCTTTGGACGCAACGAACTTTCTGTGAACCCGTGGGATTTTCGCCAATGCGCCGAAGCGATCAAAACTGCCCTAGAGATGGAAGATGAGGAGAAGCAGCGGAGATGGAATGCACTTTACCAAGCTGTCATGCACCATACAGCTGAGCACTGGTTCACGGCTTTCATTGAAAGGCTAAACAAAGTTTACGATGAACAGCATCGTCGAGACACAGCTTCAGTCCCACGTCTATCTATTCCTGCCCTCGGCCAGCAGTATCAGAAATCGAAACGTCGTCTTTTCATTCTTGATTATGAAGGCACTCTGGCTTCTTGGGGATCACCTAGCAGCATCATCCTGACAAGCCCTCAGGTAAGCCTCCTCATGAGCCCGCAATGGATCAGGCTAATAGGATTCAGCGCACCCTTGATGTTTTGAATGATCTTCTACAAGACGAGAGAAATATCGTATACGTAATGAGCGGTCGTATGCCGGAAGAACTTGACCAGCTCTTTAAACGCGTTCCTAATCTTGGTTTGATTGCTGAGAATGGATGTTACATAAGGAAGTTCACCAGCACCAAATGGATGGAAATGCCAGATCCGAACCAAATGCGAACGTGGAAGGAATCCGTCGACCTGATAATGAAATATTATCATGAGCGAACTCCAGGCAGCTGGATTGAAACCAGGAACTGCTCATTGATTTTCCACTACAAGAATGCAGAGGACTTCGAAGCTGCCGCAAGATTAGCCGGAGATTGTGCTAGTCATATCAACGATGCATGTGAAGAGCAGCGTGTTCGTGCTATTCCTATTGAAGGTAAGTTTTTAGTCATTCCCGGTCCATTTTGGTCCCTAGGCTGAACGTTTTACAGGTGCTGTTGCTGTTGAGCCAATCGACTGGAACAAAGCCACAGCAGCCCAGAAGATTTTTGAAAGTATGAAGGCGGAGATGTCGGCCACGGAAAGCGACGAGGCACCTGTGGACTTCCTGATGATCGCTGGTGATGGGCGTGACGACGAAGTTGTTTTCCGCTGGGCCAATGACTTAGGCGAAACAGGCGCTGTGAAGAACGTTACGACTGTCAGTCTAGGTAGTAGGGATACACAAGCCATGAAAACACTAACACAAGGTGTTACTGGTAAGTCCTTTCCGTCTTAATTTTCTTATAACATTCGACTCGTACGTACAGCTGACTTTTTGTTCTCTAATAGGAGTTCTCACGGTCCTCCAGAAGTTGTCCATGTTGTCATGACGTATATCGTTGAGATATCCAACACGCTCCTTTAGAATCCGCTTCAGAGCTTGTACGTCTTTACTTCTTGATGATTTTTCTTTGTTTCATTGATGGAGCAATTGGATATGAGGATGAGCAATCACTTCTGCCACTCACTGAGTTTAAGGCGAGGATGAAGGATGGAATTGGGGCAAATCCGGGGCCGAAACAGGGATGTAGATACATATTTGGTTGGAAGGAAAGCATAAGCGTGGCGCACTTTTATCACACTGCATGACGTAGCATGACTCGAATAGGCTTGGATAATGGGAGCATTACAGCATCGAATACGAAGAGTTCTGTACAGCGTATCAATATATACTCATATATGTGTGTCAATCTCACTGTCCTCATGTTGTAGCATCACGTGCCATAAAAACACCTTTTAAGCTCTAGCGCGAACCCTCGCTTTCAACCCCACAAAAACGTCATCGACAAGGCTGTGCCAAGGACGCCCGCGATCCGGAAAGCAGGAAACAGGCGTGTCACCTGCCCTGTGCTTTTCTGGAATCACAACTCTGATTCGGTCTCCCATTATTCCAAATAAGATCTACATTGTCCGTTCCCCAGCGCGAGATGGTAGGGTCCATCGTGGCGCTGCTGTCTCTTTTAAGGCCTTGTTTCCTTTATGTACTCTTCTTGGACTTCAAAGACTTCTGTTGCACTATTCAGCCCTTGATCTTTAATGTGATACCATATTTAATAGCCTATAAGAAAATCCTTTCTTCTATTACAGTACTTAGCCTTGACCCCTCGACATGCAATTCCAGCTACTACCAGCCTCGCTGGTCTTCTTCCTCTTCTCTCCTCAAATACTGCTCGTCTCGGCCCAAGTATCAACAGTAACGCAATCAGCTGTTTCGAGTCCGACTCCGACATCGAGTCAATATACATCGGACTCCGACTTCCAGAACGCGTTGCTGACGGCACATAATTTCTTCCGTATGGAGCATAATGCCTCTGCCCTCACATGGAATGATACTAGTGCAAGCTATGGAGCGAATTGGGCGAATGGGTGTGTTTTTCAACATAGCGTACGTTCCTGCTTCAATACTCATTTCATAGCACCCCTGTCTCTACTTAGAGATTACTCATGACACCAAATAAGAAGAGAAAAGTAAAGGAGTGGCTAAGCTGACTATGGTCTTATCATTTAGGGTGGACCTACAGGCGAGAATCTCGCGGCAGGATATCCCAATGCTTCTGCTGCCGTTGATGCATGGGCGCTTGAGCGGGAGCAATATAACTTCAATGATCCCGGGTTCAGTGAGAATACGGGGCATTTCACACAGGTGGTGTGGAAGGCGACGACTACGGTGGGATGTGGGAGGGTTGATTGTAACGGCAAAGATGGTCGGGACCCCCTCTTTTCACCTCTTCTATAAATAACATGAGAACTCTCTCAAGCCTCCCAGACATCTCGAAACGATGGGAAATTTTACCGTTATATTGAGAACAGTGAGAGTATCGGCTAATAGGTTTGATACAGGTACTCCAGGTTGGTATATAGTTTGCGAATACTACCCGCCAGGAAACGTCATTGGAGAATTTGCGCAAAACGTGCAGGCCCAGATCGAAGGCAAGCCGACTGATACAGTAGAGAGTGGAGTTGGAGGCGCAAGCTCATTGCGGATCCCATGGAGAGAATCCTTGGCAGTACTAGGTGGAGCAATAGCTGTCGCCGTGGCACTTTGGTAGAACAGTCTTGCATTTTGTATATTTGATTTATATTGTGCATGATACCCGTGAGCTGGCTCATGGGGAAATCCAAATAGGTATGTTGAAAATATCATCAGGGATCTAGACAGACTGAAGAAAGAGAAATCTTTTGTCCAAACGTCTTATCCAGCCAAAGCCCATCGTAAATACAGCATACACAAACTTACATAAACATCTTTGCAACATTCATAGCCCCACCCAAACCTCCCATCGCGCCCACAACATTCCCTACGCCACTAAGCGGCCCCTGATAGCTTTCCCTTTCCATATGCAAGCTCCCCTCACTTCCGCCGCCCAGATTGCGCAGCATGCGATCCAGACCGCCAGGCAGCCTAACGCCGAATCTACTCAGGAGCCCGACAAGCGCACCGCTTGTGAGCAGTGGCATGATTACCAGCATGAAGACCTTCAGAGGGTTCTTCTTGGCGTAGTAAATCAGGTCGCGCCAGAGACGGCGCAGCTGGTGGAGGATTTTACTGAGGTAGCCTTTGCGCGGGGAGCGCTTATAGTAGGATGACGAGCGGCCTCCTGTACAAAGCACCATCAGCTAATTGCAGATCTCTGGAAGTGGGGATTAGGGATTGGGAGAGGTTTGGAGGGATTAATTGGGTAAAATTTACGAGACCAGGGACGTACCAAAGCTGAAAAAAGACGAGCGGGACGCATTGTGATGAGAGCTACTATGGTAATCATCTCCAAGACCAAAGATCCCTCCGATTCCTCGGCTGGAGCTGGTGTGTTTCTTGCCGCTGCTGCTGCGCCGGCGGTGGTGGCGCTCGCGGTCCTCGGGCCTATCGCTCACGACGGAGGTGCCGTCGAACCATCCCATGGTGGGCTAAGCGTGGGGATTATGCGATGCAACACTGGCGGCTGTTCAAAGACTGGAGAAAGTGTTATGGGGAAACACGACGTGGATTGTTGTCGTTGGTAAGGGAATTGTGTAGCTGCAGAGGACCGTACATAAGCTTGAGAACTTCTCACCGCCGAGCTGAGCTGTACAATTGCGGAGGCTGGAAACTGCATCAGGCTTAGTGCGGTTCGGGGGACGAATTAGCGCAAGGGTCCCCGCACGTGATGGTGAGATCAAGCCACATGTAAACGCCACTCTCATGACGCACGCGGCTTTGGGTCTGGAAGGCCATGCCTGGAGGCTACTGTCTCAGCAAACAATTGACCAACTCTTTACACTCCCTCTTACAACAAGTGTCATTCTCTCATCTAAAATCTCAGATTAATCAAGGTCCAAAGAATTGTTGTCATGACAGGTGGCATCCCTTCTGACTACTGTAAGTCATTGAATACCCCTCTACAATCAATCGCTGACAGTCAACTTCTAGATGCTGCCCTCGGCATTCCCTCTACAGCAACTCAACAGCAAATCCGCGATGCCTACAAAAAGTAAGTTTACATCCCATCTTCACTTTTCCAGCAAGTTTACTAATTTCCAACAGAGCAGCCCTCCGTACCCACCCCGACCGCGTAGCCTCCGACTCCCCCGAACGCGCAGAACGCACCCACAAGTTCCAGCAGGTAAATGATGCCTACTACACACTCTCCGACCCAGGCCGTCGCCGGGACTACGACGCCGCCCGAATCTACCACGGCTTCGGGTCCGGCGCCTCGACCGCCTCCACGGCCTTCGACTCGGACGGAGAAGTCCCCAATGCAGAAGCTGGAGACGCAGGCACCCCAGGGGGCGCCTGGTCCTCCTTCCCCTGGTCAAGCTTCGGCTTTGGCAAGAAGAACGAGGATGAGAAGAGAGCCGCCGAGAACGAGCAGTTCGGCGACGTGTTCGAGGAGATGCTGCGCGAGGAAGGCATGGCGGAAGATGGCGGCAAGCCCACGGGCAAGTTCTGGAGTGTGGTGGGCGGACTGAGTGGGGCGGCGATGGGGTTTATAATTGCGAATTTTCCGGGGATGCTGGCGGGCGCTGTTGCCGGGAATAGGCTTGGGAGTATCAGGGATGCGAAGGGGAAGAGTGTGTATAGTGTTTTTCAGGAGCTGCCTCAAGATGCGAAGATGCAGTTATTGAGCCAGTTGGCGGCGAAGGTGTTTAGCCATGCGGTGGGGGTTTGAGATGGTGGGGATGGTGTTGGTTTGGTCTGGAGTTTGAGGCTTACGGTTTGGCATTTTGGTATACCTGTGGGCATGGTTGATGAGCTTGAGGTAGATATGTATCCAATGAAATCTGTTCACCTAGAGAGTGCCTCTGGCGCGAGCATCGGGGGTTTCCATCGCCTATAAAAGTTAATTCGAAGCCTACCTGACGAAGCCCATCTTGCCATTTTGCACACGAGTCAGAGGACAAAATCCGACGGACGGTTCTTCCACAACACCAATGAGTATGCTGTAGATCGCGTCTCTAGGAACTTTGATGAGATCTTGTTGAAATTCCTTTGTCGTAGCTAACAGTCTCGTCGTTTCTTCACATACTGTCGTTGTTACTCTTCTTTTCAGCTGCCCCTTTTTTCTTTAGTAATGGTACAAAGCACTTATCAACTCCGCATGAAGAGATTAAAGATTTGGACTGCCTTTCCGGGCTCAATGTCGTCTCCTAAGAGGCACCCTTTATATTGGCTTCTTTCGAAGCTTCAACATCATGCCAACACCGTTTCTCTAAAGAGGCTTTAGAGAGAAATATGGGTTGGCTGCAACAAATATCATTAAATGTTCAGGAGAGTTCAAGATCTTTCCAAAACTGAAGAAACGCTACTCTTCAGACCTTGAGTGCCTTATTATCAAATTAAGATTCAGCCAAATAAGTCAGTAACCATCCAGGTCCGTCTTGACACATAAAAAGCCACAAGTTCCCGCTTCTAACACCACGATTCCGTATTAAATTTCAGGAGTATCTTTGGGATAGTCGGGAATACGGCTGGAAATCAAATTTTATACTCCGGCTAGGATTAAAAGTAGATATAAGAATAGAGTCAGTGGTGTTGGTACTCAAAGGAAGTTTTATTTTCAATTAAGTTATTTCCAACACGAATTGTTTATTGTTGGAAGCTTGATCTCAAAATACATCCTTCTAAATTGGTCCTTGCAACGGTGCTGCTTTTCACTGGCCTCATTAACCACGTCCTTTCAGTGATAGTTAGGGTCAATGCCCTTGGAGACAACTACTGGCTCTCCTATTAAAACTATCTCCAATTGCATTCCCATTGGAAGTGCACATAGAGCAATCCGTGGTATAGTAGCAAGTGTCTACCATCTTAAGGAAGGAAGTTTCGGTTGCCTGATTTGTGATACTTAGTTCAATGTATGAGGAGTACAGGATGGATGGTGATCACCAGATGGGTGTAACTTATTTCCATGCCCCAAAATCCATGTATTTCTACCTATACCGACAATATTGGAGTGAGTTATGAATAATTCCAAAGGATCTTACGAGGGTGCAAGCTGTTCAAGCCGTTGTTTCTTTAATTTTTTGAGTCAATTTTCGAATGTCGTCCGGTGTTGTCTTACAGCAACCACCCGCAATTATTATTGACCATACTCCGCTATTCCTCGCGCTCTGGACTATGTCGAACATTATTTGGTCCCAGGGTAACTAGAAGAAAGTTAGTTAAGCAAACTGAAATATTCCTAAGGGATATTTAATGCAAAGTTCAGAAATTAAAGTAGGCAAACTCACCATGTCATGGCTTTGCTCTGGTATTTCCCATTCATGAGTGGTAGTATTGTACACCTCTCCTTTCGTACCGTCGGGATATAGTACCAGAGCTGGCGAGTGATTCAACTCTCCACTTTCGACCATTCTCTTCACAGCAACCTCAAACTCTCTTAAAAGCTGCGCTAATTTCCCGATCTTCGTGCAGTTGATTCCAATAGCAAAAGGCATAGCGGCATTCTCACGCTTCGCCAGCATTGCTCTCACAACATCATCCACTGAGGAACCGTCCGGTAAGCATAAATCTTTCCCCGGAAACACGCAGCTAATCCAAAATGGCTTCTCTTTCTTACAGTTTGCAGAATCCTGTTGGGCCATCCACATTGTTTGTCGAACCGCCTCGATTTCTGCCAGAAGAGGCACTGTCTCAAATGCCACCATGTCAACATCATACCAGACTTCTTCCTTTTCAGTAAAGATATCCAAGCGTTCCTTGTGCCAATCTCTCAGCTGTTCCACACTCTTATGCACCTCGTCGTATTTGCCCGTGTATTCTTGACTAGGCACCATCACAGCTCCATAAGCGCCTAGACTTAAAGCCACGCTCCCTCCACCTCTAGTTGCTTGCACATTCTTGAATGAAGCACGAGAAATACCCACCGCACTCCTCATATAGGCCTCCGCCTCTGCACGTGGTATTCCCAAACCTCCATCTTGTGGATTGACAGTATGGGCAAAGCCTTCCAGAGATGCCTGATACGTGGCTGTAAGTATTATGTCTGCTCCTGCGTCTGCAAATGCAGTCTGGACTTCAATAAGCTTCGCGGGATCAGATATCAGAAGATGAGACGACCAGAGTGGCCTGGCAGCTCCGTCAACTTCTGCATGGTACTGGTCTTTGAGGGTCGTCCCAAGGCCACCGTCAAGGCTGAGAATTGGAACCGGATACATTTGGCATTACGAAAGCCACATTGCTAGAACCCTTGAAATAATTGTGGGAGGGGCAGCGTGATGTAGGGCTCTGTTAGTATGATGGCAGAATGTTCGGTTGACGAAGGCGGTCACGCTAACCCCCTTCGATGTTTTTGTTGCGAATTCCGCCTTTGGTGCTCTATTCTTGCAAACATAATACTTAATATTCAGGTTTCAGTCGGAGTACTGCCTATTCTATTGGTTGGGCTGAGTGAAGAAAACATCGGAGCGGAGCAACCTTGCGTGCCACCATGTCTGACAACGATGGGAGGCCATAATTAGAACAGCAAAAGACGGACTTGACGGTTAAAAAAAAATAAGCAGGACATGGGCCTTAGGGATTTTCTTGTCATTTTCCAGTCCATGCTATACTTACACTCTCCATTTATTGGAGTAAGCTGCTCTGTCGTTATGATTTGGCCTTTGGAGCCTCGAGTGACAGGATTCCCATCTCGTCGCTCCGAGGACTTAGTTATCCTAGAAAGACGAATGGCTTGCTCTGGGCGCTGTGGTACTCTCAGTCGATGAGCTGATTATTGTGTCTTGGGATTACTTTAACAGACATGTGAAGTGGATGAGGTAACTTGAACATTAAAGCTGAATCCTCCGGGGGCATATCTTCCAAGCCTGACCCGGGGACTTCGTACAGAAGCACTTCTAGGATCTTAGTCATGGTAAAAGCATGTCAGTATCTAGCTTTTAAGCTGAATTGCACCCTCACTGCACTTAAAACTGCTGTGGCCATCTAACAAACTGCAGTTTCTCACTGATCTTCCTAGCCCCTAACGGTCTTGATACCTTCAACTGTGTCTTCTCAGCTTGAATGAGGGCTCAAGTCCAGCATGCTCGTACTGTGACTAGCAAGCTATTTCTTTCCGACCTACTTTAGAATCCGAGAGCTTTATGTTGGCCTCTGTAATAATCTTATTATATTACTACTTCGAACTATTTTCCATGTATGCCAAGATTCCCGTGTGGTGGGCATGGAAATATTTCACTCTTCCCGCAGCAGCTCAGCGCATTCAAATTACTCCAAGTACGAAGTCGACGTTTTGCACTTGACCAAACAAGATCTCAAATTCCTGAGGGATGCCCTGGGTCCATTTGATGGTAATAACACTAAATTCAAATCCAGGCTGGGCCAAAAAATCCGTTCTATTTATATCAACGCATAAATTCTATTGTGAGAATGGAACCTACAAACCACCGACACCAGCTTCATCAGACTGAACAAGATCATCCACAGCTTTGGAAGCCTGGAAAGCTTATGCGTCGTTCCAAATGAGGAATCCTGGTACGACGAGAACAAAACTTGGGGACTTCTGGGATACATCGAGCCATCTGTTGGCAAGTTTTATGGAATTTCACATCCGCGCCGGATACTAAGTATGAACTAGAGGTGGAGATTGAAATTGAGATGCTTGGCTGAGGAGGGCTATGCTTGCGCAGGAAATGCAGTTCTCAGGCTTGACGTGGCATATAGAAGTGATAAAACAGTTACGAACGTGTCGACATGTTGTCGCGCATGGCTGTTGGGAAGATTATAGATCTTCAAGGCCTCGGATGGCTCTGAACATTCTTCATATCAGAGACGAACTAGAGGTGGAGGTTAAAAAGGGAGCGGTACGGAGGTCAAAATAATACGAGATCTGGACGCCGAATCCACTGCTAGCATGTTGTTGCCTTCAAATCATAGCATGAAAAGCTCGAAAGCGTTTCCGGTACTTAGCTTCAGTGAACGCATTCGATCAAAAGGCAGAATATAAAACCAAAACTATACTTGTAACATCAGTGACCACCTCCTTGTTCCAAATCTAACCTGGAACCATCAACGTAGTCCCCCCCTGCATTGTTCTCTCTCCCGCTCGATCTCTCTTTCTCCCCAGCAACTAGAACCTATCAATCAACATTTCCTAGAATAGTAGCTCAAGACAATACTAGACAGAGTGTATAATGAATAAAGAACGACAAAACCGGAAAGGGGATTGTGCATACTGCTCAACGTCAAGTCGTTGACATCTCTGTCACAGTGTCATTGTTTGAAACGATACACGTTGAAGCGCTCCATTTAATCATATAACTATCGCAATCCCAGCTAAAACCTACAAAGGGCCAATTTGTTTCTGCGACAAGCCCATGGTGTACAGCACTGAGGCCATAACATCCCCAGATCACAAATCCCACAACGCCAAGCGAAAGCATCATCATAATTTCAATTCATGAAGTGAAGCCATCAGCAATTAAAAAAAAGGAGAGAATTAGACGTCCTGCGTACGATCCTCGCTGCCTAACGTAGATGTCACATCGGTTCACCATTTCCCTTGTACGCCATTTGTTCACTTAGTTACAATTTCATCTGAAACATAGTAATTCAAATGCTGATAGACTCAATGAAGCTCACATGGTATCAATTTCCATCCCTAATCCATGTAAAAATCGCCCCGTAAGATCCGCTCCCCAACCGCATCCGGCTTCCTCCTTAGGGCAGATTGCTGGGGAGGAGGAGCCGGTGCGGGAATAGAAGAAGTGGGAGGAGATGGCATGTCGCTGAAGCTCTTCGCCCTGTTATGGCTGGGAGAGGTAGGAGTTTTTGGCATCGTGTTGGCCCCGAATGAAGGCCGCTGGACGGCACTTTCGGCACGAGACCTAAACTGCTCAGACCAGTTCAGTCCTTCGGCTGAGCCAGTCGAAGAATAGTCAGATTTGATTCTGGGTTGTGATTTCGTGCTTGCCTGTGTGGTTGGGGATTTCTTCCCATGTCCTGCTTCTCCATTTGTGCGAGATAGAGGGGAGTGAGTAGTGTGAGAGGAAGTTCTACCGGAAGTTGGGCTACCATTGCTCCGTGCATTGAGGAGTGCTTGAGCTCCATAACTCATTCTTCGTGTGAACGGCGTAGTGGGTTGGCTGCGGGATGGTCCTTCATCGTCGTCGACAGCATTCTCATCAATAGAGTCGGAGCCGGCCGTGGAAACGCTGCCTCGTCGTCCACCTGGAAAACCAAAGTTAGAGGTTTGAATGGGAGAGGTTCCTGAGAGGCCAATCGCTGCGATAGACATGCGTCGATTGGGAGCGGGAGTGGCAGCGGTACTGATAGGGCCAGGCTGCGGAGCTACCGCCGGGGAAGCGCCAGATGTGCTATTGCTTCGACCGAAGAGTGCTGTGAAAGTATTCGAAGTGAAAGACCCACGACGAGGTCTTGTCGAAGTATCAGGAGGAGAGTTGTTTTCGTCGGACATCTTGTGTGATGTGATGTAGGTGTCTGATGATGGTTCTTTGTGAAGCAGGCCTTAAACCAGACTTAAAGTTGACAGTGTAATTATACAAATATTGCGACGTTTGAAGAGATATTCGGCTCGGACAGATGGAAAGCACCGGTGCAGTGCTTATCGTAGAGGGCGGGAGGGAATTCTTTCTTTGTAGTAGCAAATCGGGGTCTCGAGGTTCTTTGTCGTTCTTCGGCTTCAATGGCGTTCGGCTTGTGGTATTGATCAGCGTAATGCCAATAACGACAACCCGTGGCTGCCGCGTAGACGGTTGTTTGTACACAGAGATGTTGTGATCTGTATCGGAGGAACGGAGTAAGGAATGTGAAGAAGTAAGGAGCGATGATATCAGATGTCGGAGGAAGAGGAAGAGAAGCTGAAAGAGGATGAGGATAGAGGAGGGAGCAATAAAGTGCGGTGCCCTTAGAAGGGCAAACTTGGGACCCACGTCCAGCAACGCTAGGAACCTAGCGTGCCCCCTCCGAGGCCTGGTTGGCTCGATAAACGTCACTACCCCACACGCTAATTCGAACACGGAATAGGCTGTCGCTCACTTTATTCTATTTCTGCCGTTAAGATCTCAATTCTCAGGTCCTCAACACATAAAATACACCAGACATAACGTCTAATGCTGCGGATAAGGCAAACGCCATAGACGCAAATCATATCTGGTGATGCTGTAGCTACTCAACAATATTCAGAAGTCCATGACACCACATTGAGAAAGCCGAACATGCCATGAACGTGGGTTATATGCAGCAATCGGAGGATTACTCCCGATGCTAACTGGTCCACCAAAAGACCTATGCAGTCGATCCCCTTGGGCGGTCGCTTGATTTGACTCACCTACATGCTACATGCAGATGCATTCTGCTACCCTAACTTTTAGTAAGAGTTATGGACACCGTTTTAGATGATGCCACGCCTGTCCTGGCCATTTTAGTATCACGGCTGCAGCCGTGCCAGCTGGACATCGCAGCAGCTATGCACATCCAGAGACATCATCGAGCCAGACAGAAAGAACAGAGGTGAAGATCTTGATCACGGCTATTCTTCAGGAAAGCAACAATACACGAGCCCTCATCCCCGGACCTGGTGGCGCTCGGTGACGCCCGAGACAAAAGGGACCGGGGAGTAACATACCCCACTCTATTGACCACAGCTTACCCTCACCTCGTCAAATCGCCACCGGTACCACGTGCGACCAGATAAACAATAAGAATACCGCTCAACATTTTGAAATAAGCAAAGAAGGCGTGCATACGTATACCGCAACAATCAAGCAACCAAATCCTGCCTGTGGGATTCAATTCTAACTACAACTGGACCCCTAATCGAGTGTCAGAGCTCGGTAAACATCGGCCATCGGCATTCTTCACATGTGTAGGCGTGTTCCTTATTAACAGGTACACGAATGCATTACGACGCCACACAAGTTCCCGACCTACCCTGCCCGCCGCATAAGGACCCTGAACAATAGGCATGTTCCAGGCCCAGGATCTCCCTTGAAGTCACCGAATTCCAACTCCAGCAAAGAATGCCTGAAACGAGTCTCGTATAACCTTATCGTGTTAATTTACAGTTCCTTGAGCTATATATTGCCAAACCAAGCTTTGTCATTGAAAGAATGTCTGGAAAAGGTCTCGCAGACTTCCTTACTCCCGAGGCGATTTTGTCGGCCAACCTTGAACTTTATAAATGAAAATCGTAGCGATGGATTGTTTTCCCTGCATTTTGTCTTCGTGTTACACAGTCTAAACTTTTTCCTTCTTATCTCTACTCTGCCCTACCCTATCTTATCCGTCTACCCAGAAAATAATGGTTTCTCTCAAACCACATGATGCTGCGGCGAGGGCTGTCTCTATCCCCTGGACGAGATATTCGACGCGCCAGCACCCAACTTCACCGTAGGCTCGATAGCTGCAGCAACATCTTCGACTTCCGCGGGCGCATACTGTCTGAGCAGCGCGGGGACAGCCGCCATCGCCCCCACTTGCAATTATTCTTTGTGCTTGGCCCTCTCAGCCTTGCGCTGCTCATCTGCTTGTCGCCAAGGCTGGAGGAGACCTTTCAAGTGACGAGCGATTCTGGAACAAAATGTCAAATCCGAACTGCGGAGGCGCGTGGAGGTTATTTCGAGATCGATATGCAATGGCTGCCCATGCCCGTGGAGTTAGCCCATGAGTCGAAGAAGTTTGAGATGGAAGGTGCGAGGTTTCATTCGTTGCTGGAGCTAGTGTCGTGACGGGAGCGAAACGGCGAGTTGCTGTTTTGTGCTTGTTGTATTAGAATGCTCCTAGTATTGATGGATCTTGATGTTGAGTTTGGGGACTATATATATGTTGTGAAATGCTAGATTTTACTACGTTGAAAAGAACATATCTGAATTTAAGTTCGACCTCAAGGAGAGCGCTTATTTGAAGATATGAAGATGGGAAAGTGAATGAGGGAGGGAGTCAAGTGTCATGTGATATGCTTGGGCTTGTGTAACCGATGTTGTGGGAGGTGCTGCGTGCGTACGCGGGACTTGAGCCCGAGGCTCGTTTCATCTTGGTGGTATTCTTGCGACCTAATTAATGTAGTATGAGATTGAACAGGTGTTGGGTTTGACATTGTCTTCGAGTCTGCACGAGGGAATCTGTAATGTTTGCAATATAAGGACACCACTAGATGCCAATGTTAAAAGTACCCTTGAAAATCTTGCATTCGATCAAGTTACACAACATGAAACTTTTACTACCATATGTCTTGTGACTAACACTATCTTACCCTACCCTGTCCGATCCCGACCCTCTACCCGAAAATAAAATCCCTGCAAATATACTAACGCCAGATCATGCATGTTTCAAGTAGAAGGCTTCAAGACCTCCCATCCTTTTAACCCCACTTCTTCGTTATCACTCAGGAGATCTATTGGTGGGGAGGATACTTTAATGCCATCCGCCTCTACCACTAGAGCCTTACTCGAGTTCTGAGTCCCCGGCCTTCTTGGCTGTGGAGGTGGGGGAGGCTCCGCTTGGCCGTCAGTCGCCCGCCTCGGCGGTACGGGTTCCACTGGCCCATCAATCGCCTTCCTTGGCGGCGGAGGAAACTCCGTCTGCATTCCTGCTATTGATCTCGTTGACGATGAGTACACAAAATTCGGTCTCCCATTTACAACTGGCTTCAAACCTGTTGGAGATGGTCCGTTCCCTGAAGCTGATAGATGTACTGGCTTCTTTGCAATTGGTGGGGGTGTTTTCTTTGACAAAGACGAAGCCTGTGATGAGGCATTACTCAGGCGTCTAGGCGGTAGGGATGGAGAAGATTGGCCGGCTGAGACATCCTTACTTATACTGGCAACCCTGACGCTACTAGGTATGGAGCTAGCTGGTTCTAGAGGGGGGGGCAGTTTGCGGGGAGTAGGCATGCGACCCCTTGGTTCTGCAGCTTTAGATGCCACTGACGGGGCAGGAGACTGGTACGATTCTATTCTCTCCGGCTTAGAGATTGTGACCCAATCTGGCTCATCTGTAGTTATGAAGGGATTTGACGGACGGTTTGGGTTCGGCACTGCTCCCTTTTGTGCTGCTTTCACGGTGGATCTCGCAGGTTGGCTATTGTCTAGCCACCATTTTCTCCGGTCAGAAGATGCAGGTGGCAGACTTGGGTCAATCGGATCATAGCCGATGATATCTTCGTCGTCAGTTTCGTCGTCACGTGCAGAAGCGACTGTATTGCCCACGTACGCGCGGCGTTTCGAGTAGATCTCGCGGCTCAGAGACTCACGAATGGCTGTGTCGATGATACTGACCGAACATTGAAACGTTGCATAAACAGGACGATGGTCAGAAAAGCGAAGGGGCGCTGTGCCGTAGGCGGTTTGGCGAAGGTTGTTACCTTTCCACAGGATGCGGTCGGTCCAGGCCGGAATCCGAGCCTTTTCGCTATTGCGGTTCAGCACAGATATTTCAAAACCGCCTCTGGGGTTGCTTACGAGGAATCATATTTATCACTTCCAAGATCGTACTTATACGTTGGCATGAATGTGATTCTTGACTCGGAATAATGGGGGAATGTGAGTCCAGCCACCATTTGGATGTTCAACTGATGCATTTAGATAGAATATTCGATACGTCCGGGTTTACGTACCTGGTCGTTCTCATATAGAGTCTGCAAGTCCTCTGCATTTATGAGAGACTTTACTCGTTCTGCTGACATACCTATACGGTAATTGAAGTCGCCAAGCCAGATAACAGACTAGCAGCGATATTAGCTCTGTGCATGCATTTGAATCCATTATCGAATACTCACATCGTGATCATCAATACCTCGATTCCTCTGAAATCGTAGACCATGATGTATCGTCTGTCATGCATGTTAGCGAAAAAAAATATTGGAGTCATAAACGTCTCTTACATGATAGTCCTTGTTCCTTTCATCATAGTTTGCAAATCCGGCTGCTAAATGAGCTGTTACGAAACAAATCTGCGTATTTGCATATTCCATCCGAATAGCTACGGCTCCTTTGTTCCCAGCCATTCCTGATAGTCCAGTCTTCTTGACACTGCCTTCGACATTTTTGATGTTCTTCAACACGGAACCTTTGACAAATATGCATAAAGCAGCCCCTACTAACTGCCCACTGCGAAGTAACATATAGTCTTCACTCCTAACACTACGAGCATGTCGGTTGAGTGTCTTCTTTACTGCTTTTTCCCAAGCCTGCTTTATAGTGGGGTCACTATTCATTATTTGCTGCGGGCTCAGCTCGACGATCTCCTGAAAGCCAACAACCACAATCTCTGGCTCTTCCCATGATCCAGTTTTTGGGAAAAACCATTCCGAAAGATCCTCATCAATACCGGTTGTCCTTCCGTTCAGATTATATGTACCGACCCAAATGTTCACGATCTTTGATGAAGAATACTCTGCACTACGCTTGTTGAGTTCTGATGTAACATAGTCATTTATAGGGTCGTATAGATGAACTGGCATCTGTCCTATAAGCCTACCAAGAAGGACATCCATCGTATTCTGGCGGCCCTTATCAGCAAAATTATTAATATAAAGTCGGGTGGCACTTTTTCTCGCATCAGCAATAGCCCCTGCAAGAGACATCTTCCCATGTCTGGTGAATGAGGACTTCAAAGCTCCTGTTCCAGCATATATTTTGGACAGAGCATCTCCGTTATCTGCCCACAAACTCGAATGGCGCATCCAAAAATCAGATGTTGCACGCTCCTCTCGATGTCCAAGAAATGCTTCAATGGCCATTTGGGAGACTATAGTCTGAACAAGATTCGTCCTATCTAGACAGTCAAGACAATTCGTTCTAAAAATTCCCTCCTGCTGCAATACAACAACAGACCGTGGGTGTGATTTCTCGTTGTGTCCCGAAGAATCCGTAGCATCGTCTACTTCCTCAGACAAGTAATATGCGAAGCCATCAGCAGATTCTTCGATGAGGTTTCGAACCATACTGGCTGCTTCATAACCATTTGGACCTTTTGTCTCAGCGTGGAAATCAAACTCTGTCTCTCGGAGTAACTGATGGTCTTGTGAATGTGGGCCGCTAATCTGGTTCAAGGAGCAATGCCGAATGCCGTACCGATACAGGCCAGTCAGCTCAGCCTCGCCTGGTTTAGTTTCACTAAGTAGGTTGAGCACATGGACGGCCCCATAAGTCTGCTCGAGCTCTTGGAAGTGCTTGTCAAATGCTGGCTGAGTCCCCTCCCGGGACCGGGTGATTGCTATCTTCTGCTGCCCAGGTATAAGGCCTGCCGCCTGCTCCCAGAATACAGGGACCGACCCTCTCACTTGCACATATGAGAAGCAAAGTCCGGTTGGACTCCAATACACAGTTTCGGACTCGACAAAATTCGCAACCTTAAGGACATGTGTCAGATAAGAGCCATGTCGAAGGTGAGCTGCTAATGAAAATCGTAGTATTTTATAGGATTAAGAGATTGAAGAGGGGATCCTAAACTTACATTGCCGTCATCATCAATACCTCGACTATTGAATCGCGTTCCAGCTCTTCGACAGGAGAGGCGAGATATCAAAGTTAGGGATGAAGGGAGACCGGACTTAGTACTCCTTATCGGCGCAGATGACAAAGGTATATAGATGGTAAGGACAAAACCTCGTATAGCTGATGTTAAAATCCGAGATTCATCCAATTCTCCTCGTTCATGAGGAAGTAGCTGCGATCGAAATTCAACCAATGGTTTGATCATATAGGCGTTCCATAGGAACGACTCATCAAAATTATCAATATTAAATTCTGAAGCTTCTGCTGGCCTTGATTAGATGTTAGTAAGAGCTTCTGCTAGAAAGCTGATGGTGTCTTGCCGGTCTTGAAGCCGATTTGTAAGGTCGAAATCGGTGCTATAATAAAAGCTTCCATTGCTCAGCAATTTCTGTAACTCTGCACAAGGGTGCTCAATCGTTGGATCCCGCCGGCTGAGATTTGGCCCATAGATATCTCCTGCATGCGGATTGAGATCATCGCTCAGGATATTGTCATGTTCCGAACTATTGAGGCAATAGAATTCAACGCCAAAAATCCTCTCGACCGTCTCGCCAGGCCTGACAGATGCCACCTTTGATGCCCCTGTGACGACGCAGATGAAAACATCGTTGTTGATTGTGATTAATCCCAGCGTTCCATGAACAGGCAGAGGATTAAGTGATCGGTAATCGCTGGTATCGAGGGAATTTAGGGCTGTGAACTCAACCATACATCGTGGAGCCCCTTGAAAGTCTATGGATGTCCGAGACTGCGCGAACTGGATAGATGCAAGTGAGCTATTTTGTATGGCGTCTGCTGTCGAGGGGCTATGCCGGAATATCAAAGCGTGCGATGCTGTCACAAGAGCAATCACCCGGCTTGGATAATCGCGAATTAGAACTCGGATAGACATATTGAGAAAGAATGCTGCTTGACTCAACCCTCCACTTCATCCTATGGAGGCTATTCATCTTCGGTCATACTGTTTTAAGCAAAAGGACAACAAGTCATCTTTGAAGATGTATTGATACTCGTCGTCTCTATTGC
>Ga0335075_10001884_pt1 | contig 34118 bp, 30 predicted proteins | sample Lox_Sample_24_FD_206723 | JGI IMG/M metagenome (GOLD analysis project Ga0335075, IMG submission 206723) | Soil microbial communities from Loxahatchee National Wildlife Refuge, Florida, United States - Lox_Sample_2.4 | ecosystem: Environmental > Terrestrial > Soil > Wetlands | place: USA...
CTCCGGTCATCGCGACCGCGTCGTTGTAGAGGATTTTGTAGGTGATGCGGGCTTTCGCAGCGACCGCCTGGCGGATCGCCAATATGCCGGAATGCGTGTAGGTGCCGTCGCCGATATTGGCGAAGACATGCGGCGTTTCGGTGAACGGTGCGAGGCCCACCCAGGTGACCCCCTCGCCGCCCATGTGGGTGAAGGTGCGCGTGGCGTCACCGTGATCCAGCGCCATGAAATGGCAGCCGATGCCGGCGGTCGCCAGGCTACCATCCGGCAGGCGCGTCGAGGTCCCATGCGGGCAGCCGGCGCAGAAGGCGGGTATGCGGCGCAGCAAGCCGGCGGGGCGCTCGGGGTGCGGGTGTTCGGTAGGTGCCGGGACGTTCAGGCCGGCAGCGGTGAGGAAGCGCGCCAGCGCGTCGGCCACCGATTCCGGCGACAATTCCAAAAGCGGGGACAGCAACGGAGCGCCGGCGATGTCCGTCTTTCCGACGACTGCCGGGCGTTCCCCGGCGGGCAGGTTAAAGAGCGTGTCGCGGATCTGCGCCTCGACGAAGCTACGCTTCTCCTCGATGACCAGCAGCGCGCGCTTGCCGCGGGCGAAGGCGCGCAGCCCGTCGGTTTCCAGCGGCCAGGAGAGGCCGACTTTATAGAGGGCGAGCTGTGGATGGTGCTGCAGGCCAAGGTTATGGAGCGCGTGCAGCGTGTCCATATGGGCGCGGCCCACGGTAACCAGCCCGATCGGCGCATCGGGAGCGCCGAACACCAGCCGGTCCAGCCGGTTGGCGCGCGCCCAAGCCAACACCGCGGGCAGCCGCTCCATCAGTACACGGCGCTCCAGGGTGAAGCGATCAGCGGGGAAAGAGAGCGTCGGGTCGTAGCCGATCGGGTGATCGGCCGGGCGTTCGTGGTCGGGCGCGGCGAAGGCGCGCTGCGAGGGGATGGTGAAGGTCGCGGCCTGCTCGGCCGTCTCGGAGGTGGTCTTCAGCGCAACCCAGAGTCCGGCGTAGCGGGACAGCGCAATCCCGGCCAAACCGAAGTCGACGATGTCTTCGACCGAGGCCGGGTTCAGGACCGGGATCATCCAGCCTTGGAAAAGCTGCTCGGTCTGGTGCGGATAGGTAGAGGACTGCGCGCCATGGTCGTCGCCCGCCACCGCTAGCACGCCGCCCAGCGCCGAGGTGCCCAGCATGTTGGCGCAGCGCAGGGCGTCGCCGGAACGATCGACGCCGGGGCCTTTGCCGTACCACAGGCCGAAGACGCCCTCGACCTTCTTGCCGGGGAAGGCGTCGATCTGCTGGGCGCCCCACAGCATGGTGGCCGCCAGGTCCTCGTTGAGGCCGGGCTGGAAGCGGATGTCGTGCGCGGTCAGCAGCTTCTGCCGGCGCCACAGCTCCTGGTCGAGCCCGCCCAGCGGGGAGCCTCGATAGCCGGAGACCAGACCGCCGGTGCGGTGCCCGGCCGTGCGGTCGAGCCGCGCCTGTTCCAGGAGCACTCGGACCAGGGCTTGCACGCCCGACAGCAGGACGGGGGTATCGAGATCGACGAAGCGACTCTCCAGTGTAATGGCGGCGTGCGCGAGGCCAACATCCATTGCAGACATTCCTCCGGCCGCGGGCGGGCCGGCCCGCAGACCATTGGCACATGGTATCAGCGGGCGCCCGGTGGCAATGGGTCCGCGCGGCGTCCCGACAAATTGCAACGCAACCCATTGATGCTGCGCCGCACACTGTCCGATTTGGTCCTCCCGGCGAATGGTGGCATAATATTATTGTCCGGACCAAGGAGGCGCGCATGGACATCCAGCGCATGACGCAGCGCCAACAGGCGTTCCGCACAGACTTTCGCACCCGAATCGCCCGCGCGTATTCCGGCTGGGGGCATGTGGCGCTGATCGCCGCAATCGGGCTGGCGGCGATCTGGCTGTGCGCGCGGCAGATTGCCCATCCGGCCTGGTACGAGTGGCTGGTGATCCCGGTGGCGTTCTGTGTGGCGAACACCTTCGAGTGGTGGATCCACCGCTACGTCATGCACCGGCCGGTGAAGGGCTTCATGGGCATCTACAAGCGGCACACGCTGGCGCACCATCAATTCTTCACCGATCTGGAGCCGAGTTTGGATAGCAGCCGCGATTTTCGCATCGTGTTCTTTCCGCCCTACGCGCTGGTGGCGTTCATTGGGCTGTCGATACCGCCGGCGGCGATCCTGTATGTGATCGGACTGCCGAATGCCGGTTGGTTGCTGTTGATCACCAACGTGGCGCTTTATCTGAACTACGAGCTGTTCCATTATTGCTGCCACGTCAAGGACGACCGGGTGGTGCGGCACATCCCACTGGTGAACTCGATCCGCCGGCATCACATCGCGCACCATAACACGGCGATCATGATGGAGCGTAATTTCAACCTGACGTATCCGATCGCGGATTGGTTCTTCGGCACGTCGGACCTGAAATGCGGCCTGCTGCGGCACGTGTTCAACGGCTACGACAGACGGTTTGTGGTGTCGGGGTTGAAGCGGGTGCGCAATACCGCTGACGATCCGCGGATCGGGCATCTGCGCGCGACGTCGGCGGCGGAGTAGGCATGGCGGCGAGCTTCCCCGCGGGGAAGATCAAGCGAGGACGGGCCAGCCTGATCGGCGGCGCGGCAGTCGGGGTGTGCGTGCTGGCGCTGTGGCTTGGGATCGAGCACGAGCTGGGGCTGGGTGGAGTTGGGCCCAGCGTGTTGGGTGTGCTGGTCGCGGTCGGTGTCGGGGGGTGGATCAGGGTGGCGGATTTGTAAGGCCATGTTTCGCCTTTTCCTCGAGAGCATAAGCGCTCGCCCGACCACCCGTGCATGAGGCCTGCCTTGCGATGAGGGGAGGAGGCGGCGGTCGCCGCCGCGATCGTGTCGACCGACTTGGCGCGGACGATTTGGCGAAGAGACACAAGGATTACGGGTGAAAAGGGAGATAGTAAATGACGCTCAAGCGGCAAGGGCCACGTAAGCGCGGCCATGATCGGCCGCAGTCGCACGGTGCGACCCCGGAACCAACTCCCGCGCCCGACGAAGCCACGCGCAAGGATTTAGACGAGCTTCTGGCGCGCTTGGAGGCAGGCATCGCTCAAGAAAAGAGGGAAATGGCAGCATTGCTTTCGCAACTGCGCACGACCCTTATTGCGGCATAGCCCATGGCGCTCTCTGACTTCGGCCGCGTGTGGAAACTAGCCCGTGGGGTTGAGGACTTGTTCGGGCTTCAGAAGGAGGTCCGCGAGACTCTCGGCGTAATAAATCAACGCTTGCGCGCGCTCGAGGACCGAATGACCCGGCTTGAGAGCCGTCAGGAACAGTGCATCACCGAGGCGCGCAATGCGGCGGTAGTGATGGCGAGCAGCGTCATTGCCGAAGCAGTGACACGGATCACGCGGCTCGAAGGCCGTGCCGACGAGCTTGAGCAGAAGCGTTTGGCGCCACCGTAAGCTGCCGAGCAGTGCCGATCGATCGGCTTACTCGCCCGCGCATTCGAGAATGCGAATTTTATTGCGTGCGGTGTTTATAGATCGTCGGGTGTCGAAACCGCTGTGGGGCGCGCTCAACGGGGGAGCGAGGCGGTCCGGCGTCAAGCGGCAAGTTGCAGGATTTCGCGCAGTTGCGCGGCACTTTCGATCGGGCGCGGGTTGTGGGGAACCCAAGCCGTCTGCATGGCCTGCTCGGCGATGCGGTCGAACTCAGCGGGACCGACCTTCACAGCGGCCAGGGAGCCCGGCATGCCGAGACTGGCGATGAAGGCGCGGAGGACATCCGATGCGTCCTCCCCCGAATGGCCCATCGCCTCCGCCACCATCGCCTGGCGAGCGGCATTCGCTGAGTGGTTCCAGCGTAGCACCGCCGGCAGTGTGATGCAGGACGTGTAGCCATGCGGGATACCGAATGCAGCACCCAGGATGTAGCCGATGCCGTGGCTTGCACCCATCGGCACGCCCGCTGCCAGCGGTCCCATCGAGAGCCATGCGCCAAGCAGGCAGTCCAGCCGCGCATCAATATCAGCCGGATCGACCTTCACGCGCGGCAGGCCGGAGGCGAGCAGCGACAGGCCGCGCAACGCCTGCGCATCCGAATAAGGATTCGCTGCACGGGAGCAGATGCCCTCGACGCAGTGATCGACGGCCCGCATGCCGGTAGAGAGAAACAACCACTCCGGCGTGTGCACTGTGATAGCCGGATCAAGGATCACCACCTGCGGAATAACCAGCGGATGGCGGAACAGCTCTTTCACATTGCTACGCTCGTCGGTGACACCGGCAATCGCGCTGAATTCTCCGGCCGACAGCGTGGTCGGCACGCTGATCTGGCGCACGGCGGGCGGCTGGCACGGCGGCGCGACGAAGGCGCCGTCCGCGTTGCGGACAGGTCGCAGGGCATCGAGAGCGTCCGGCGCCCGGACATCGTTGGCGAGGCAAAGCCGCACCATCTTGGCCCCGTCGGTAATCGAGCCACCGCCCACCGTGACGATGAGATCGGCATGCGCTGCGCGGGCCTGCTCGGTCGCCTCGATCACCGCACGACGCGGTGTGTGTGGCGGCATGCGATCGAACACCGCGGCGCAGCGTGGGCCGAGGGAGGCACGGACGCGGGCGATCTCGTCGGTATCCCGGTTGAGGGTGCCGCTGACCATAAGGAACACCCGCTCGGCGCCCAGACGCTCGGCCAGCGCAGCAACCGCCGTCGCCGCTGCGACGCCGAACTGTACCTCCTCCATCTTGCTGAAAACGACGCGGCCTTTTTGGGGCATTTGCTTCCTCCGTCAGGTGGGCCAGTCGGTATTTCAGTCAGTATCCCCCGGATGAAGAAGGCACTGCCATATCACCGCGTATATTTCCTTGGCAATTTGCGATCGCTCGACAAGGCTCGCCCAATACAGAGGGCACTGCGCGGTTCAGGTCGCTGCCATCATTATCGTTGACGCGGCCCGGCGGCTGCGCTAGCTACCGCGGCGGGTCACGCCCCCCCACCGGGGCGCTTCTCTTCTGCAAGGGAGAGCCGCGAATGGTCGCGCCACCGCGGCCGGACAGGCGTCCGGCCAACTCCAATTTATCCTCAGGTCCCTGCGCCAAGCGCCCCGGCTTTACGCTGGAGGCACTCAGCGGCGCGTTGCTCGGACGTAGCCATCGTGCGCCGGCGCTGAAGGCACGGCTGTCCGAGGTGATCGAGCGCTCGCGCGCCATCCTTGGCATTCCATCGGACTGGCGGGTCGGCATTGTGCCGGCCTCCGATACCGGTGCGGTCGAAATGGCGCTATGGTCGCTGCTCGGCGTGCGCGGCGTCGATGTGCTGTCGTTCGAAAGCTTCTCCGCCGGCTGGGCAACCGACGTGGTGAAGCAGTTGAAGCTCGCCGATGTGCGCGTGCTGTCGGCGCCGTACGGGCGGCTGCCCGATCTTGCCGCGGTCGATTTCGGCCGCGACGTGGTGCTGGCGTGGAACGGCACGACCTCTGGCGTGCGAATCCCACACGGGGAGTGGATCCCGGCCGTGCGCGAGGGCCTGGTAATCTGCGATGCGACCTCGGCGGCATTCGCGATGCCGCTGCCATGGGACAAGCTCGATGTCGTCACATGGTCGTGGCAGAAGGTGCTGGGCGGCGAGGCGGCGCACGGCATGCTGGCTCTGTCACCGCGCGCGGTGGCGCGGCTGACGAGCTACGCGCCGGCGTGGCCGTTGCCGAAAATCTTCCGGCTGACCTCGGGCGGCAAGCTGATCGAGGGCATCTTTGCCGGCGAAACCATCAATACGCCGTCGATGCTCTGCGTCGAGGATGCGCTGGACGGGCTGCGCTGGGCCGAATCGGTGGGCGGACTGCCTGCACTGATCGCACGCAGTGAAGCCAATCTTGCAGCGGTGACGGCCTGGGTCGAACGCTCGCCGTGGGTCGATTTCCTCGCCGAGGATCCGGCCACGCGGTCCTGCACCTCGATCTGCCTGAAGATCGTTGCACCGTGGTTCATGGCGCTGCCCGCGGACGGACAGGCGCGGGCGGCAAAGGCACTGGCGGCGCGGCTCGAGGCGGAAGGGGTCGCGTACGACATCGCTGCCTATCGCGACGCACCGCCGGGCCTGCGCATCTGGGGTGGGGCCACGATCGAGACGGCCGATGTCACCGCGCTGCTGCCGTGGCTCGACTGGGCGTTCGCGCAGGTCGCGGCGGATTACGTACCGGCGACGACGGAGTAGTCTCAATGCCGAGCGTACTGATCAGCGACAAACTCTCTCCCGCCGCGGTGGACATCTTCCGCAGCCGCGGCGTCCAGGCCGACGTCCGACACGGGCTATCGCCGGCCGAGCTTCGCGGCATCATCAGCGAGTATGACGGGCTGGCCGTCCGCTCGGCCACCAAGGTGACGCGTGAGCTGCTGGATGCGGCGAACAACCTGAAGGTTGTCGGCCGCGCCGGTATCGGCGTCGACAATGTCGACGTGAAGTCGGCGACGGCGCGCGGCGTGGTGGTGATGAACACGCCACACGGCAACACCATCACCACGGCCGAACACGCGATCGCCATGATGTTTGCGCTGGCGCGACAGATTCCTGAGGCCTCCGCATCGACCAAGGCTGGCCGCTGGGAGAAGAACCGGTTCATGGGCGTCGAGCTCTACGGCAAGACACTCGGGCTGATAGGCTGCGGCAATATCGGCTCGATTGTCGCCGAACGGGCGGTCGGGTTGCATATGAAAGTGATCGCGTACGATCCGTTCCTGTCGGAAAAGCGGGCGGTCGATCTCGGCGTGGAGAAGGTCGAGCTCGATGCGCTGCTGGCGCGGGCCGATATCATCTCGCTGCACGCGCCGCTGACGGATGCAACACGCGACATTCTCTCGCGCGAGGCGCTGGCGAAGACCAAGCGAGGCGTGCGCATCATCAACTGCGCCCGCGGCGGCCTGCTGGACGAGGCGGCGCTGGCGGATGCAATCGAGGCGGGGCACGTCGCCGGTGCGGCGCTGGACGTGTTCGAGACCGAGCCGGCGACCGAAAGCCGGCTGTTTGGATTGGAGAATGTGGTGTGCACGCCGCATCTGGGCGCGGCGACCGCCGAGGCGCAGGAGAACGTGGCGCTGCAGATCGCCGAGCAGATGAGCGATTTCCTGCTGACTGGCGCGGTGGTCAATGCCATCAACATGCCCTCGGTCTCGGCCGAGGACGCGCCGCGTATCAAGCCGTATATGGAGCTGTGCCGGCATCTCGGTGCGTTTGCCGGGCAGCTTACGCACGCGCGTGAGGGGGTGATCCGCCGCGTGGTCGTGGAATACGAAGGCCATGCGGCGGCGCTGAATCACCACCCGCTGAGTGCTGCCGTGCTGGCCGGGTTGCTGGCGCCGGTGATGGAGGGCGTGAACATGGTCAATGCGCCAAGTGCGGCGCATGACCGTGGCATCGATTTTGCCGAGACGGTGCACGACCGACCGAGCGAATACCAAACTTTGGTGCGTGTGACGATCGAGGCGGACCGCTTGACGCGCTCGGTCGCCGGTACGCTGTTTGCCGGATCGCGGCCGCGGATCGTCGAGATCAAGGGCATCCGCGTGGAGGCGGATTTCGCGCCGCATATGCTGTACGTGACGAACCAGGACAAGCCGGGCTTCATCGGCCGATTCGGCGCGACGTTGGCCGGGGCGGGCATCAATATCGCGACGTTCCATTTGGGGCGCGCCGAACCGGGTGGCGACGCGATCTGCCTGGTGTCGGTCGATGAGAACGTTCCGGAGGACGTGCTGGCGATGGTGCGGACGCTGCCGCTTGTGGTGCAGGCGACGTCGTTGTCGTTCTGACCGACGGTGGCGGTCGGAGCCGAGTTCCGGGACTTCGTGCTGGATCTGCTGGCGCCGCTGCGTCCCAGTGCGCGGCGGATGTTCGGTGGCGTCGGCATCATGCGCGATGGGGCGATGTTCGCGCTGCTGGCCGGCGATGCGATGTATCTTCGCGTGGATGAGCGGACGCGGGCGAAGTTCGAGGCCGAGGGCTGCATCCAGTTCAGCTACCGGCGTGCCGGGCGCGAGGTATCGATCGGCAGCTACTACGCGGTGCCGGAACGGCTGTACGACGAGCCGGAGGCGCTGGTGGAGTGGGCGCGCGAGGCGATCGGGGCGGCACATGCGGTGCGAAAGGGGCGCGGCCGGGCATCTGGCGCCAAGAAGGCGACAGCGCGAAGGCGATAACGCCATCGAGGAACGGTTGCGGGTTTGGTATCAGAAAACCCGCCGGCCCAAGTCAGTATCGACCGTATATTCCTAGCCGCCGAACGATCGACTCTCCGGCATTCGCGCGCGCCTGTGCTGGCGCGCGAGCTTCCGAAAACCTATGCTTCCGCCAAGCAAACGGCCCGGCTTCGCCGGCGCGGAAAGGGAAGCCATGGTCAGCAGATTTGCGCGGTTTCTTGCGGCGCTGGCCGGAGTTCTATGCCTGCTTCCGAATGGAGCGCACGCGCAAGCCTGCGGCGAGCTGCCGCCCGCGGCGGGGGGACTGCCGCGCCTGGCCATCTTGCCTGTCACGGTCCGACCCGTGCAGCGCACGCTAACCCCCGTGCCGGCCACCGACGGGCTGATCCACATCGCGTTCGCAGCCCAGGTGACGAACCCGGCACCGGAAACGACAACGGTCGTGTCCATTGTTGCGGTTGATCCGCTCAACGGCTTTCAGCCCAGCGGCGCCAACAAGGTGCTGGACGTCAATGACGCCGACATAACGGGCAAGGTCCGGTTGTTCAGCCCGCCCGCGGGAGGGAGGACCGATGTCAGCGATATTCCCGCCGGCGCATCGGGCATGACCTTTTTTGATGTGACGTACGCGAAGGCTGATAACGTGCCCCGTCTCTTGTCGATGCGGATCACGGTGCAGCCACAGGGCGCTGACGCACCGTTGTCGGCCGATTCGGACCCGGTGCCGGTCGATTGCGAGCCGCCGGTGGTTCTCAGCCCGCCGCTCACGGGGGATCGCTGGTGGAACGGGAACGGTTGCTGCGAGGTGGTCGGCCCGCACCGCGGGGCCACCCTGCCCGTCAACGGCGACATCAAGCCGCCGGAGCAGTTCGCCATCGACTGGGTGCAGTTGAACGAGAAGAACGAATGCTGCACCGGGCTGGTGACCAATCTGAAGTCCTGGCCGTTCTTCAGGGTGCCCATCCTCGCGGCCGCCGCGGGCACCGTGGTTGCTGCTGTCAACAACGAACCGGAGCAGGTTCCCGGACCGCCGAAGGGCATCACTGCCGACAACGCGCCTGGCAACCACATCATCGAGGACATCGGCAACGGCCGCTATATCCTGTATGCGCATCTACACACCGGCAGCATCCCGCCGTCGATCACGGTCGGAAGCGTACTGAGCCCGGGCCAGAAAATTGGCGAACTTGGCAACACCGGCAGTTCAACCGCTCCGCACTTGCACTTCCAGGTCATGGACCGGCCGTCCGCCCTTAACTCTGTCGGGTTGCCCTTCGTGTTCGACCGCCAGATCGTCCAGGGCCATGTGGCAGGCGCGATGGGGTCTGCCGACGAAGCCTACGAAGGAGGCCGCCCGGTTGACTTCGTAAAGGATGGAACCGGTTGGCAATACGGCAAAATGCCCGCCGAGGGACAGGTGTTCGCGTTTCCTGCGAACTGACCGGGGGCTTCAACGGCGAGTTGTCAGCAAGGCGCCGGCGACGGGATCGGCAGCTTGTGCCGGCACCCTCACCCGCCGCGCTGCCGCGCGCGGCGACCTCTCCCGCAGAGCGGGAGAGGTGGACGGTGGTCGGGCGTTTCCCTCGGCCTGAACTTGCGGCAGCTAGCCCTGCGGCTGACCCGATGCTGTAGTTGACGCGACCGACATAAGCCAGGCTGCGGTGGTAAACGCCACCGGTACGAGTCAGGCCCATCGGTTGCCGCCCGTCCCGTAGGCGCGCATCGCGTCCTCCCGCGCTGTCCGGCTGGACATGGGTGATCGGCACTGACACGAAAACGCACGTCTGCACAAGGAGAGCACTGCATGAAGCCGGAGATCCTGCTGATCGAGCCGATGATGCCGGAGACCGAGGCGCAGCTGGACGCTGCCTATCAGGTGCACCGGCTGTTCGGGCAGGCCAATCCGTCCACGCTCGTGGCGGAAGTCGGCCCGCGCATTCGGGCCATCGTCACCGGAGGCGGCTCGGGCGCGAGCAACGAGCTGGTCGACGCTCTGCCGGCGCTGGAGATCATTGCGATCAACGGCATCGGCACCGATGCCGTCGATCTGGAACGAGCGCGGGCGCGTGGCGTGCGTGTCACCACCACGCCGGACGTGCTGACAGACGACGTGGCTGATATGGCAATCGCGTTGATGCTTGCGGTCTCCAGGCGCCTCTGTCCTGGCGATCGGTTCGTGCGCGAGGGGCGCTGGTCAGGCGGGCACGTGCCGCTCGGACGCAAGGTCAGCGGCAAGCGGTTGGGCATTCTCGGGCTTGGCCGGGTCGGCCGGGCGATTGCTCGCCGGGCGGAGGGGTTCGGGATGACGATCGCCTACACAGACCTGCGGCTGATCGAGGGCGTTGAATACCACTATCACCCGACCCCCGAGGCCCTGGCTCGTGAGTCCGATTTCCTGGCGGTCGCCGCCTCCGGCGGGCCGGGCTCACGCGGGGTCGTCAACGCCGCGGTGCTCGATGCGCTCGGGCCGGAGGGCGTGCTGATGAACGTCGCGCGCGGCAGTGTGGTCGATGAACCGGCCCTGGTGGAGGCGCTATCCGCCGGTCGGCTGGGCGGCGCCGGCCTGGATGTGTTCGCGCACGAGCCCGAGGTGCCGCCGGCACTGCGGCAGATGGAGAACGTGGTCTTAGAGCCGCATCAGGCGAGTGCCACCGTCGAGACCCGACGCGCCATGGCGGAGCTGGTGCTGCGCAACCTGGAGGCACAATTCGCCGGCCGCGAGCCACACACCGCGGTCGTGTAGGTGGTGGGACGCTCGCACCCCTGCGTGTAAAGCTGTCACGAAGCTCAATGCCGCGCATGCGCCTTGGTCCATATCAGCGGCGAGTCCGGCGCGTTCGAGCCGCCGATGTAACTATGTCCGCGCGAAGTTGTCCCAGCATTGTTGGGTTCCTTTGCGAGCCGCAGCCCGGATCGGGTAGGATCGGGGCGTCGTGACAATCAACCTCGGTAGGGAAATGTCGCTGCATCGCGCTTCACAACCGGCCGGGGACGAATGGATCAGCGCCTGGTACGGACGACGGTCAGCTGTGACGAACGGCGGCCTTTGGGAGACTAGCAGCGAGCGCATAAGGATTGGCCGCGCCGCCTATCTCGGGTTCGCGCTCTTCGTCCTGGCGGCAACAACTTTCGATGCCCTGAATACGCTGCACTGGGCGCACGTTTTCTGGCCGCACCTCGCTGCCTGGAAGCCGTTCGTCTGGGCGTACACCAGCGGCGCCACGAGTTTGGTGCTGGCGCCCCTGGTGGCACTGCTGCTGACGATCGCGCCGCCCGGACGCGGAAAGTGGGGAAGGTTCGCCTTGGTGCACGGTCTGGGCACAGTGGCCTACTGCCTGATGCACGTCGGCAGTTTCATCTTGCTGCGCAAGCTCGCCTACGCCGTGCTGGGGCAACATTACCAGTACGGAGGGCTGGCTGACCTGCTCTCCGAATATCGCAAGGATCTGCTGGGCTACTTCATTATCTTGACTTTTATCGCACTCGTCGCCCGGCTAATTGCGGATCGGAAGCCAACGGTGGCGCTATCGCCCGGGCCCGGCGCGGGGGCGGCAATCTTCGACATCCGCGAGGGCGCGAGGGTGATTCGGGCCCGGGTCTCTGACATCGTCGCAGCCGCAGCGGCGGGGAATTATGTGGAATTCCACTTGGCTGATGGCCGGCGGCTCCTGATGCGGACAACCCTTGCGCGGGTGGCAGCGGTGCTGGCGCCGCACGGGTTCGTGCGTACACACCGCTCCTGGCTGGTTAACACGGCCTGTGTCCGCGTACTGAAGGCGGAGGGCGGCTCAGGCGATCACCGGCTCGAGCTGGACGGAGGCGTCAATGCGCCTCTGTCGCGCCGCTTTTCGCAGACTCTCGATCGGTTGCGCCGGCCGGCTTGACGCCGACGCGAGTTGACCCCCTCTCGGTCCGCGTCAGAAGGTGAAAACCTCACATACGCCGCCAAGCCACTGTGTTGCGAAGCGAGGGAGCGCACCCTTCCGCCGCCCGCGCCCCGGCGCTAGCTTCCCCGCATGTCCGGACCGGTGCCCTTCTGGAAGACCAAGACGCTGGAGCAGATGACCCCGGACGAGTGGGAATCCCTCTGCGACGGTTGCGGCCGCTGCTGCCTGCACAAGCTGCGCGATACCGACACCGAGGCGCTGTCCTACACCAATGTCGCTTGCCACTTGCTCGACCTGAAGCAATGCCGGTGCCGCGACTACACGCATCGCACGAAGCGGGTGCCCGATTGCGTCAGCCTGACGCCCGCAACCGTGCGCGAGGTCGATTGGCTGCCGCCGTCCTGCGCCTACCGGCGGGTTGCAGAGGGCAAGGGGCTCGCCTGGTGGCATCCGCTGGTCTCGGGTGATCCCCAAACCGTGCACCAGGCCGGTGTCTCCGTGCGCGGTCGGGCCATCAACGAGCGACAGGCGGGGCGGTTCGAACACTACATCGTCGATTGGCCGGGCCGCATGCCACGCCCTCGCCGGCCGGAGAAGGAGAAGCCCGAATGATGCAGAACGCGCTGTTCGGCGGCATCAACGCCGCCGTGCTGACGCCGATGAACGCCGATCTGTCGCCGGATCCCGACCGGATGGCGGCGCATTGCCGCTGGCTGCTGGCGAACGGCTGCAACGGGCTCGGCGTGCTCGGCACGACCGGCGAGGCGAATAGCCTCGGCATCACCGAGCGCATGGCGCTGCTTGAGACGCTGGTGGCGCGCGGGATTTCACCGGCGAAGCTGCTGCCCGGCACCGGCACCACGGCGCTGACCGACACCGTGAATCTGACCCGCCAGGCCGCCGCGCTGGGCTGCCGCGGGGCGCTGTTGCTGCCGCCCTTCTATTACAAGAACCCGTCCGATGAGGGGCTGTTCGCCTATTTCAGCGAAGTCGTTCAGCGCACCAGCGGCGAGATCAAGATCTATCTCTATCATTTTCCCCAGCAGGCGGTGGTCGACTTCAGCGTCGAGTTGATCGGACGGTTGCTAAAGGCGTTTCCCGGCGTGGTAAAAGGCGTCAAGGACAGCAGCGGCGATCCGGCCAACAGCCGCGCCTATGTCGAGCACTACGCCAAAGACGGGTTCGAGGTGTACGTCGGCGACGATAGCCTGCTGCTGTCGTTACTGAAGGTCGGCGCGGCCGGCTGCATCACTGCCGCGTCCAACGTGAATTGCACGGTCGGCGCGCACGTCTATGCGGGCTGGAACACGGAGGCGGGCGAACAGGCACAGCTCACGCTGACGGCGACGCGTCGGGCGGTGACCTCGGTGCCGCTGATCCCGGGGCTCAAGGCGCTGGTTGCCCGCAGTACCGGCGATGCTGGTTGGCAGGTGGTGCGACCGCCGCATCTGCAACTGACCGCCGAGCAGCAGGCGACGCTGTTCTCCACCTTCGACGCATGCGGCGTGGAGTTGGCAACGGCGGCCTGATGGCCAAGGCCGGCGAACCGAACGGACCTTCCGGTACAAGCGTTGTCAGCCTGAAGGTGACGCTACGCTACACACAACCGCCGGTCTGGCGTCGCCTTCTCGTGCCCGGAACGGTGACTCTCGAGGACCTGCATCATGCGATCCAGGCCGTCATGGGATGGGACGACTCCCATCTGCACCTCTTCGAGATTGATGGCCAGTGGTACGGCCCCCGCGGCATCGTTGATGACGTCGCGGACGAGACTAGCCTGACACTGAACAGTCTGGTGAAATCCGGGGCCGACCGCTTCGGCTATACTTACGATTTCGGCGACGACTGGGAACATCTCATCGTTATCGAGAAGCGCAAGCCGCGCCCCGGGGACAAACCTTACCCGGTCTGCGTTGCCGGCAAACGCAACTGTCCCCCGGACGACTGTGGTGGCATCCCCGGGTATGAACACCTGCTCGATATTCTCGCCGATCCCGCCCATCCCGAACACGCCGAATCGGTCGAGTGGCTTGGCGAAGGATTCGATCCGGAAGAGTTCGACATCGGTAATTCCAACGCTGCACTTGCTGCCCGTTTCCGCTGAAAACAGGTCAGGCGCTTGGACCATGGCGAGCCGCTAAAATTGGTTGAGCTACCGGCAGCACACCGCGCCAGATGATGCCGCAGGACCTTCGTGCCATTGCGCTTTCGTCATCGCGGCTGAAACTCAGATCGTTCGGCCCATCGGATGCCGTCGAGGTGTTCAGCGCTGTTACGCCAACTCTGACACGGTTCATGAACTGGGATCCGCCGGCTTCCCTCCAGGAATACGAGACCATTTGGCGTACGTGGCTGCCGGCGATGGAAACAGGGACCGACTTGCATCTCGTTATCCGTTCGGCCTCCAGCCGAGAATTGCTTGGCGTGGCAGGATTGCACAACATTGGTCTGGCAGAGCTGGAGCTCGGGATCTGGATTAAAGAGTCGGCGCAGGGCACAGGATATGGCCGGGAGGCGGTCGCGGCCGTGATACGATGGGCATCGAGCCGCTTCGGGGTAGCCGCATTTTCCTGGCCCGTCGCCGAAGAAAACGTCCGCAGCCGCCGCTTGGCCGAGGCGCTGAACGGAGCCATTGTCGGCAACATCGAGCGCCGGAAATACACCGCCTTGGTCTATCGAATTCCCGCCATGAGTGCCGTCACCGAAACTTAACGGCCCGTCCCAGAACCCGCGCATTCGCCACGCATCGCGAAGCCACCTTCGTGACCTTCCCGCCTTCGTGCCCTTCGTGTCGAAAATTGCGCAGGGCGACGCAAGCTGATGGAGCTGTGGCGACCTTCAACGAGCGGCTTCAGAAGCTCACCCGAACCGCGCCAGCGTATAACGCGGATCGATACGCTCCCCGTGCCACAAGGCATCCGCCGTCAGCCGCCCGATGATCGGCCCGAGCGTGTAGCCGTTAGCACTGACGGCGTTGAAGAAGCCCGGCACGCCAGGCGCTTCGCCAAGGATCGGCGCGCGATCGATCGACGAATTGACGCCAGTCCAGCTCCGCACCCAATGCAGGCCGGCGAGCGCTGGCAACACGCGACCGCAGACGAACAGGTTGCCCTCGATACTACGCCGCAGATTGCGGCTTCGACCGCTCTCGGGATCGAAGTCGCCGAACCAGCCACCACCAATCAGGAACCCGCCGCTTGCCTGCTGCTTCAACGACAGGTGCCGGTGGGCGAGCGCGATCAGATGGCGGGTTAGCGGCGGGGCCGGCTCGGTCACGATCACCTGCTGCACCGTGCCGGTCACCGGCAGCTCAAGGCCCACCATGCGCCCAATCTGGCCTGCCGCGGGGCCGGCGGCATTCACCACGCGGCCGGCGAAAACTGGGCCTTTCGTCGTCTCCACCCGCCAGCGCGCGCCCTCCCGAACCAAGCTCGTAACTTCAGCGCCGCGCAGAACCCGGGCACCGGCGCGTTGCGCGAGCCGCAGCACCGTCATCGTGCCACGCAACGGGTCGCCATAGCCTTCGGCGGGAGCGAAGTCGGCGCCGACCATGCGGTCGGACAATGCGGGTGCAAGCGAACGCAACTCGTTGGCGCCCAACACGTGGCTTTCGATCCCCCAGCGCCGCTCCATCGCCGATTTCCGTCGCAACCAGTCGAGTTCCGCGGCACTCTCGGCCAGCATCAGCCCGCCTTCGGTGCGGATGCCGAGATCTTCGCCCGCCGCCGCGGCAATCTCTTTCCACAGCGCGATACTGCGTGGGCCGAGCGGCAGGGTGTGAGCGGCCGGGCCGCCATCCTCGGGCGTGGCGTCATCGAAATCATAGGAAAGAAGCTGCACGTGCAGGCTGCCAGCATTGGCGGTGCTGGCGGCCATGCCGGCCTCGTCGCGCTCGGCCAGGATCAGGTCGGCGCCGGCCTCGGCCAGAAACAACGCCGAGCACAGGCCGGCGAGGCCACCGCCGATGATCAGCACGTCGCAATGCCGCGTCTCGGGCGCCAGCGGCCCGATCCCGTGCAGCCGGACCGGCGGGCGCGGGGCGGGCAGCAGCGGTGCTTCGAACTCCGGTGCCTCGAACATCAGCGGGGCAGCCGGCACAGGGCGCAACGGGGCACGCGGCGCGGCGAAGGCGAAGTCATCCGGCAACGCGGGGCAGAGGCGCGCCACGGTGGCGGCGCAGAACCTGGCCTGGCAGCGGCCCATGCCGGCCCGTGTGGCCTTCTTCACCGCCGGCAGCGAGGCCAGGCCGCCGGCAAGTTCAGTGCGGACACGGCCGGCCGTCACCTCCTCGCAGCGGCAGATAATGGTATCATCCGCAATGGAACCGGGATCGAATGGCGGTGGGCTGAATAGCGTCCAGAGGGCATCCTGGAAGACCAGGGCACGTCCCAGCGCGACTCGTGTGGCCGGTTCATCAGGCGCGGTCAGGCTGAGGTCTCGCGCCGCCGCCAGCCCGGCAAGCCGCCCGCGCGCCATGGCGACGCGGGCCCCACCAAGGCTTGCGCCGTCGCCAACAGCGAAGACCTCGGCCGATGCGGTCCTCCCGTCCGCGTCCGTCTCGGTCGCCAGATGGCCGGCGCCGATATCGACGAAGCGATGCGGGAGGCCGAGCGCGCGTGCCAGCCCGACCTCCGGCTGGAAGCCGAGATTGAGGGCGACGACATCCACCTCGATTGTGCGTTCGCCGAGGCGGGCTCGCTGCACACACCCCTCGCCTTCCAGCGCGGTGACCTGTGATGACCACAGAATCGGCACGCCGGAACGCCTGAGGCGGACGGTCATCCCGATCCCTTGCCGCAGCAGGTCGGGCGCAGAGCGAAACATCCGCCAGTGAAGACGCCAAGCGGCCGGACCAGGGCGGGCTGCGGCCTCGACGACTGCGACTGGCTTCACTCCCGCGGCCAGCAGCTCGCAGGCCAACTGGAGGTTGAGCGGGCCGGTACCGGCGATCAGCACCCGCTCGCCAGGGCAGACGCGCTGAGTGCGGACCAGCGTTTGCAACGACCCAGTGGTCATCACCCCGGGCAGGGTCCAGCCGGGCAACGGCACTGGGCGCTCATGCGCACCCGTGGCCAGGATCAATCGACGCGGATGGAAGGTCACCGCGCGTCTACCCACTAAGGCCGCGATCTCGGAGGGGCCGAAGGCACCCCAGGCGAGCGTCTCCGTTTCGATTTGTGCGCCGGCTGCTTCGGCGCGGCGGCGCAGCTCCGTCCCCAGGCGGAACTGCGGATCGGGGCGAACGTCTTCGTGGCTGGCGGCGAGCGCCTTGGCGTACTGGCCACCCGGGGCGGACCGCTCGTCCAGCACCACGACGGAGGCACCGGCCTCGGCGGCGGCTATCGCGGCGGAGAGGCCGGCCGGCCCAGCGCCCACCACGAGTATATCGCAGGCTCGATCCGCGGCTTGGGCGGCCTCCGACGGGGCGGCGAGCGGCGCGGGCTGTTGCGGCGGCGCGCCCGTCACCCTCATGCCGTCAGCGACCCTGGTCATGCAGGCGCGCTGGCCGATACGACCATCCACTGTCACCACGCAATCGTAACAGGCGCCCATTCCGCAGTGCAGGCCGCGTGGCGCGCCGGTCGCGGTGCGGCGGTAGGCCAGGATGCCGGCGGCTGAGAGCGCCGCGGCTATGGTCTCGCCGGCGAGCGCCGCGACGGGGATTCCGTCGAAGTGGAAGAGGAGGCGATCACTGCGGGGCCGAATCGTCGGATGGCAAAGTCGCATGCGTCCATGCTGCCCGGCGGGTTGCCAGCGGACAAGCGAGAGGGCTCCGCACTGAGCACCGCCTGACGTCATGGCCGGCCATCTCCTGCCGGTTAGCGCAGGCGTGCCACGGCGGGCAGAAGATGGCCGGCACAAGGCTGCACAAGACCCTATGCAGGTGCGGATGGCGGCGCGCTGAGGTAGCGAAGCGGTTGCATCCACACTTTGCAAGGGAACAGCCGATGTCGAACACCGATCGTACCCCCACCGAGGCAGCCGCCATCCAGCCGGAGAATGGCGCGTTACTGGTGTCTTTGGAACTGAGCCAGTCGCGTTGGCTGGTCACGCTGTCGCCGCCGGACAAACCTCATGTGAGGCCGGCCGTGACGCGAGGGACACCGCCAATATCAGTCGGCCGCTGCCGCCAGCGCCGGGCGGGGTTCGAGCGCGTATTGGGTGAATTCCCGGTTCAACGCAGGCAACGGGCAGATCTCCATCCAGCCCTCGGCCGGTTTCATCACGATCATCATCACGGTGGCGGAGAGGTTGTCGCCGACAGCGGCCGGACGGGGTGGGCGGCACACCGAGTAGGGCGTTGCGAAATTGTCGAAGAATGCAGCCTTCAGGTCATCGGCAGTGATCCGCCCTCGCCGCCGAGCCAAGACGCCACGCACCCGTTCGGCGCGATACGCCGAATCCGGCGTGCTTGGCAGCCCGGTGTCGCGGAGCTTCGCCAGCGCCGCGACGCTTTCGAAATGATTAGCGTGCACGAGAAGCCCGTCCTGCGGCTGCAGCACGAAGCTCTCATCCGGCGCGCTCTCGATATCCAGTGCCGCGCCTCCGGCATGACTCAGCATGATGTTGTTTGATACGGTTTTGGGTGTCGCATAGATGGTCTGCACCGCCAGCGCGAAATGCGCGCTTTCCAGCGCCCGCCGCCGCAGCAGGACAAGCGGCACGCCGGGGCGCTTCTGGTCGCGGTCGGAGCCGAGGAAATTCGCCGTCAGCCCGATCCCCGCAGCGTTCATGCCGCAGCGGGCGAGACCGCCGGCCTCGGTGAAGGTCAGCACATCCGGACCGTCGTCGCGGCGAATGCGGAGCACCACGCCCGTTTCCGCGCATTCCGCGCGCCAGTCCCAGTTCTGGCCGTGCAGTACCTGCCGATCGGCCGAGGCGTCCGGCAGAACGACCGCCCCGGTGCAGCCGTCCGGCTCGTCCGCGCGACGCGCTTCCGCGAGCAACTCGGTGCGGGCGTTGACAACCGCCACATGCTCGAACGGACAGTTCGCGCCTTCGGCAATGCCGCGCATCTCATTCAGATACGCGGGCTCGAAGCGCTGGATGATCGGCAGCATTCCCTCCACGAGGACATGCACCCGGTCACGGGACAGCTTCTGCTTCTCGAAGGCGGTCAGATAGATCTCGGCCGAGCGGTGGATTCGCGCCCTCGCCGCTTCGCCGTATTGGCGGCCGCGTTCGCGCGGCGGTCCGTCGATTTCGATCAGGGGAAAGGGAGTCGGCTGCATGGGGGTGCTCCCGGACGCATCGGTCAAGTGTCACTGAATCGGGGATCAACATGCATGATGTTGTGCTCGTCGACCACTCCGGGTAGTGATAGGAACAAACCATGACCGCGCAGGCAATCGATGATCCAGTCCTGGCCCGCTTCCGTGCTGCCCTGGACAGATCCACATGATGCACTGACACGCCATCAATGTTCAGAAAGATCACTTTGGAGAGATCCACCTTCATAAGGTCTCTCCTCCAGGCTTCCGTCCACTAACGGAACGGACTTTCACGGATGATTGACCTATACTGCTTATGTTTTCTGTTTCTCCCCATGACCCCTTGGCCGCTCGTGTATCGAAGCTGCCAACTCTGAGCTGATTTGTTCGGAAGTGACGTGACCACCACGTAAGGGGCGGAATCGTGATGCTGACGCGCCCACTTGCGATACGGTAGGACATTCTTGGGCTTGATACGTGTATCGCAGGAATTTGGACTTTCGAAGTCCACATAGAGGACATGCCTCAGGTCATAGCCCAGGGCTTCTCCAAAACCGACCACATCCGGCTGGAACTTTACCCCACCGCCGAGATTGAACCTTACATCAACACCAGCGTGTTTTACACCTTCGAGCTTGGCTACGGCGTTTGCGATTAGCGACATGGTTATGGGATGGCAGAGGTTCCGGCTGGTTGTTGTGAATTCGAACGTCTCGTAAAAGCCATCAGGCAGTCGTGCCGCATTAATTTCGCCTTGTAGCTGCCGTCGAAAGCTCTCGGCAATCGATCCTCTGATCATGGCCTCACCCTTCCCGGCCGCACGTCGCGAGGCCTCTGGCCAAAGTTTCGGTGTACACAATGCGTTGCGCCAACCGGCCGCTCTCGGCCAAAACGCAGCTTCGTTGCCACGACTCCTGTTTGAAGTTGCCTCAAGTCGTTTCATTAGGCCAGAAATCGTCCGCCATCATCTGCTCTAAGGACCAAGGGCAATCCGCTGGGAATGTCTCCTCCGCCAGACCTGTTTCGCGACTCGCAATGATGCAGGCAAGCCGATAGGCCGCCCGGATGGACCCGGGGAGCGTTGCCTTCAGACTTGGATTGTCGCCCAAATGGTCGGCCACCTCTCGACGCTGCTCTTTTACCGTCAGCCGCCAGCTTGTCCCGCGCAGGGTCGGCTGAAATCGCCACTGGAGCAGATGCAGCAGAAGCACTTTCAGCCGACTCACCAGCTCGCGCTTTTCGGCCTTCCCCATGCTTTCGATTTCCTCGGCAACGTGCTCGATATCGGCCTCGGAGAGCCGGCCGGCGCGCAACAGGGCGGCCTGCTCGTTTGCCCAGGCGTAGAAGTCTTGCTCGTACAGTTGCGAATTTCTCATCGCAGCGCTCGATCTTGTCCGCCCCATCATAGGATCGAAGGGGGCCACAGGCCAGAGACGACTACGCCTCGCCGGGCAGCGGACGCGTTGACACGAACGCACCCCGGTGCACACCTTCCGACGACGTCGAAGGAGGCAGCCCATGGCAAAAGACAACGGCGGCGACAAGCGCCTGCGCAGCCGGCGCTGGTTCGACAACCCGGCAGATCCGGCAATGACCGCGCTCTACGTCGAACGTTACCTCAACTACGGCATCACCCGCGAGGAACTGCAAGGCGGCAAGCCGATCATCGGCATCGCACAGACCGGCTCCGACCTCGCACCCTGCAACCGCCACCACCTCCAGCTTGCGACGCGCGTGCGTGATGGCATCCGCGATGCCGGCGGCATCCCTCTGGAATTCCCGCTGCACCCGATCCAGGAGACCGGCAAGCGGCCGACCGCGGCGCTCGACCGCAATCTCGCATATCTCGGCCTCGTCGAGGTGCTGCACGGTTATCCGATCGACGGCGTCGTGCTGACCACGGGCTGCGACAAAACCACGCCGGCCTGCCTGATGGGCGCCGCCACCGTCAACATCCCGGCCATCGTGCTGTCCGGTGGACCGATGCTCGATGGCTGGTGGCAGGGCCGACTCTCGGGGTCCGGCACGATCGTTTGGGAGGGCCGCAAGCTCTACGCCGAGGGGAAGATCGGCTACGAGGAATTCATGCAGATGGTGGCCTCGTCCGCCCCCTCGGTCGGCCACTGCAACACCATGGGCACCGCGACATCGATGAACAGCCTCGCCGAGGCGCTGGGCATGTCGCTGCCCGGCTGCGCGGCGATCCCGGGCCCATACCGCGAGCGCGGGCAGATGGCGTATGAGACGGGCCGGCGGATCGTCGACATGGTGCGCGAGAACCTGCGCCCGTCGGACATCATGACGAAGGAGGCGTTCGAGAACGCGGTGGTCGCCGCGGCGGCGCTGGGCGCGTCATCGAACTGCCCGATCCACATGGTGGCGATTGCCCGGCATGTGGGCGTGGATCACACGATGGATGATTGGCAGCGTCTCGGTCCCGACATCCCGCTGCTGGTCGATCTGCAGCCGGCTGGACGGTTCCTGGGCGAGAGATTCCATCGCGCCGGCGGCGTTCCGGCGGTGATGAAGGAGTTGCTGAAGGCGGGCAAAGTGCATGGCGATGTCATGACTGTCACCGGCCGGACACTGGCGCAGAACCTGGAGACGGTACCGGAACCTGACCGCGAAGTGATCCGCGCCTACGACAAGCCGCTGAAGGCCGCCGCCGGCTACGTCGTCATGTCGGGCAACCTGTTCGACAGCGCGGTGATGAAGACCAGCGTCATAGATTCGGAGTTCCGCCGCCGCTTCCTGTCGGATCCGGCACATCCGAACGTCTTTGAGGGCAAGGCAGTGGTCTTCGAAGGTCCCGAGGACTATCACGAGCGCATCGAAGACCCCGACCTGGGTTGCGACGAGCAGTCCGTGCTGATCATCCGCAACTGTGGGCCCGTCGGCTATCCGGGCAGCGCCGAGGTGGTGAACATGCAGCCGCCGGCCAGCCTGCTGAAACGAGGCGTCGAAGCGCTGCCGACCATGGGCGACGGGCGCCAGTCCGGTACCTCGGGCAGCCCGTCGATCCTGAACGTCACGCCGGAGGCAGCGGTGGGCGGCGGCCTCGCGCTGCTGAAGTCCGGTGACAAGATCCGTATCGATCTCAACAACCGTAAGGTCGATGTGCTGTTGCCGCCTGGCGAGCTCGAAACGCGTCGCGCGGCGTGGAAACCGCCGAAGCTCGATCATAAAACGCCATGGGAGGAGATTTATCGCAGCATGGTCGGCCAGCTCGGTACCGGTGCCTGCCTGGAGCCAGCCACGCTCTATCTGAACGTGGTCGAGACGCGCGGCGAATCACGGAACAACCACTGAAACACGCTTCCCCTCCCCTTGTGGGAGGGGCCCCGGGGAGGGGTCGCCCCATGCCAGGACGCCTAGCCAACAAGACCGCCTTCGTCACCGCTGCCGCCCAAGGGATCGGTCGCGCGACGGCGCTCGCCTTCGCCGCTGAAGGCGCGCACGTCATCGCCACCGACGTGAACGAGGCCCTGGTGCACGAGATCGCCTCCGCTTCGATCCGCACCGCCAAGCTGGACGTGCTGCAGGCGGCTGATATCGCGCAGGCGGCGTCAGACGCCGGGCCGGTCGATATCCTGTTCAACTGTGCCGGGCTCGTGCACGAGGGCACGGTCCTGGAAGCGACCGACGACCAATGGCACCTGGCTTTCGACCTGAATGCGCGCTCGATGTTCCGTACCATTCGGGCGTTCCTGCCCGATATGCTGGAACAGGGCCACGGATCGATCATCAACATGGCCTCGGTGGCGAGCAGCGTCAAAGGCGTCGTCAATCGCTGCATCTATTCGGCGACCAAGGCCGCAGTGATCGGGCTGACAAAATCGGTGGCGGCGGATTTCATCGCCCGCGGCATCCGTTGCAACTGCATTTGCCCCGGTACCGTGCACACGCCGAGCCTGGATGCACGGATTGCCGCCAATGCCACTAAAGCCGGCTCCGAGGAAGCGGCGCGTGCCGTTTTCCTCGCCCGTCAGCCGATGGGACGTCTTGGCACGCCCGAGGAGATCGCAGCGCTTGCCGTCTACCTCGCAAGCGACGAGGCGCAGTTCCTCACTGGCCAGGCTATCGTGATCGACGGTGGGATGACGCTGTGATGCAGAGACTTTCACGTCATGCCCGGCGCCCAAGCCGTCAAGGCCGGCCGTGACGTCGTGAAGGCTGTTGCCGACTGGCTTAATTCAGGGAGAACCAGATGAAATTACTACGCTACGGCCCGCCGGGAGCCGAGAAGCCGGGACTGCTCGACAGCGATGGCGGCATCCGCTGCCTCTCGTCCGTGGTGCGCGACATTGACGGGTTTGCGTTATCGCATGCGGCGCTGGCGATGATCCGCGCGATCGACCTGAAGACTCTGCCCAAGGTCGATGCCGGCGTGCGGCTTGGCGCCTGTGTCGCTCGGCCGGTCAACTATGTTTGCATTGGCCTCAATTACGCCGACCACGCCGAGGAAGCCGGCATGCCGATCCCCAAGGAGCCGATCTTCTTCCTGAAGTCGCTCGGCGCCTTCTGCGGCCCGAATGATGACGTAAAGAAGCCGCGCGGCTCAAAGAAGCTGGATTGGGAGGTCGAGCTTGGCATCGTCATCGGCAAAACCGCCCGCTACGTCCCCGAGCACGAGGCAATGGACCACGTCGCCGGATATTGCGTTTGCAACGATGTGAGCGAGCGCGAGTTCCAGCTAGAGCGAGGCGGCACCTGGGACAAGGGCAAGGGCTGCGACACCTTCGGCCCGACCGGTCCCTGGATGGTTACAAAGGACGAAATCCCCGATCCGCAGAACCTGCGCCTGTGGTGTGAGGTCGATGGCCAGCGCATGCAGGACGGCAGCACGAAGCGAATGATCTTCGATTGCCGCAAGCTCGTCAGCTACACGAGCCATTTCATCACCCTGCATCCCGGCGACGTCATCTCGACCGGAACGCCGCCTGGTGTCGGCTCCGGCAAGAAGCCCACCCCCATCTTCCTGCAAGTCGGCCAGACGATGCGGCTGTCGGTCGAAGGGCTCGGCGTGCAGACGCAACGCATTGTCGAGGGCTGAGACACGGTGGGCGGCAGGCCCGGCGCGCACTGAAAGGCTCAGCGCCGAGACTGCATGGGTTGTCTGGCTGATATTCGCGACGGCCCTGCTGCGCGTCGGCTTTGGCTGGGCGCTCGGCCTCGGCGTCGACGAAAGCTACATGGTCGCGAGCGGGCGGAGACTGGCGCTCGGTTATTTCGATCATCCGCCGATATCCTGGTGGATGCAATGGGCGGCGGCACATCTGTTCGGCACCGATGCGCCGCTGGCGGTACGCGGGCCGTTCATCCTGACTTTCGCACTGTCCACATGGCTGATGTACAGGTTGGGAGCGACCGTGGCGGACCGGCGCGCCGGGCTGTGGGCTGCCGTGGCGCTGAACCTGTCACCAGTCTTTGGAGTGACGACGGCAAGCTGGGTGCTGCCGGACGGTCCTCTGGATTGCGCACTGCTTGGCGCAGCGCTGTGCCTTGTGTCCGCGTTGTCGACACCTCTCACGCTTGCGGGAGAGGTGTGGTTGAGCTGGCTTGCCGCCGGGCTTTGCGCGGGTGTAGCGCTGCTGTCCAAATACAGCGCCGTCCTCACGATCGGCGGCGCGGTGCTGTTTTTGCTTACCAGCCCATCGCATCGTCGCTGGCTGGCACGCCCTGAACCATACGTCGCCGGACTGCTGGCACTTGCCGTGTTCTCGCCTGTGGTGATCTGGAACGCGACGCACGGCTGGGCGTCATTCGCATTCCAGGGCGACCGCGCGCTTGGTTGGCAAATTCGCCCTTGGCTGCCGATCACTGTACTAGCCGGCGAGGCGCTGTTTGTCCTGCCATGGATCTGGGCGCCGCTGATGGCCGCATTCATCGCTGCCTTGCGCCGCGGTCCGGCCGATTGGCAAAGCTGGCTGTTGTGCTGCCTCGGCGCACCGCCGATCGTGCTGTTCGTGCTGATCTCCGCCTGGTCGAGCCAACGCGTGATGTTCCACTGGGCCGCACCGGGTTATCTGATGCTGTTCCCGCTGCTCGGCCGAGCGATCGCGGAGTGGATCGGCGTGCCATGGGTGCGCCGTGTGATGGCTGGCACTGCCGTCTTCGTGGTTGGCGCCGTCATCGTGGTTTCCACACAGACCAGGCTCGACTGGATGCATCAGGTGATCGTGGCCGTCGCGAACCATGATCCTGATGTGGAGGGGATCGACTGGACATCGCTTCGGGACGAGCTGGTCGCCCGTGACTTGCTGGGGCCCGGCGTTATCGTGGGCGTGCCCAACTGGCGAGATGCCGGGAAGATCGCTTATGCGCTCGGGCCAGGGGCGACGGTCACCGTGCTGAACACCGACGCGCGGCAATTCGGCTTCGTCGCGCCGGCCAGTGCTTTTGCGGGGCGGGCCCTGCTGGTGCTCACGCTTGATGATTCGAACCGGGCCCGACGCGAGCTGTCGCCGTGGTTCATAACGCTCGAGCCGCTAGCGTCAGGCTCGATCGATGACGATGGCGTTTCGTTGCAATCGGTGTCCGTGTTCCTCGGCAGGAACCTACACGTCCCGCCACATCATTTCTGACGTCGCGCGTCATGAGCAGTTCACCACTCGCCGCGGAGGCTGCCGCTGGTGAGTAGGACGGTCCGGATCCTTCGCGTGTGCGTGTGCGTGTCACAGGAGCCGCTTCCAGCGCAACAAGGTCAATGTCAGCAGAACGGAAAACAGACAGATCGCCGTCGCGTAGAGTGTGCCGTGCGGGGCGCCGTCGCCGCCCCACAGCAAACCGCCGGTATTCATACCAAAGAAACCAGTGACGAACGTCGCGGGCATAACGAGGGTCGTCACTATAGATACGATATAAAGACGACGATTGGTTTCTTCGGTCAGCCGCGTCGCCAGTTCGTCCTGTAGCGCGCGGGCGCGGTCTTGCAGTGCGATGATATCATCGAGTGCGTCGTTGAGACCTCGTTCAGCCGAATCGTGTCCGGCGGGCTGCGCCCATTCGGGGAATTCCTCCGCTTCGTCCCGCAGGGCACGCACGAGCGGAGCGAGCGCGCGTCGGTGGCGAGTGGCTTCCCGCCGCACGCGGCCAAGTAGGGCGCCGAGATCGGCAAGCCGGTGGGCGTCCCGGTTACCGATCAGCCCGTCCTCAATTTCATCGAGATCCTCTGCGAGCGCTGATAGCCGGGCGCGGACTTCGCGGGCGAACTCCGTGATGCAATTATTGATTAGCGCGGCCGGAGATGGGGGATGGACGCCTCTGTTCGCGGTTTCCCACGCGTGCATCAAGGTCCGATTGGGATGTCGGCGCCCGGTCACGAGCAAGCTTGGGACCATGGCGAAATGCCAGCAGACGAGATTATACTCCTCCGGGTTGTCAACGCGCGCATAAGCGGGAATTACGCCAGCGACGCCGTGACCGTCGGTCAGGATGCGCGGACTTTCGTCGGTGCCCGATTAAACCTGCCGGGCGAAGTGCGGGAGCGCAGCATCCACCTGAACCGCCGACCTCGCCTGAGGGTTCACAAGGTCGAAATGGCGCCAATCCCAGACCTGCGGCCCGCTGCTATCCCCGAACTTGAATGCCCATGCGAGGCCGTCGGCCTCGATTGGCCCAGCTTCAGGCTCCATGTCACGCTCCCCGCTCGGCCGATGGCGATACCGAGGGACCATGATACACGTTCAGATCCCGCCGCTCGACCCCCTGTTCGGCATTCGCCTCCGGCGATGCGGCGCCAGCCCGCTGTGAGGCACCGGCAAAGGACCACAGTACGCATTGCCATCCTATCTCTGATATCGTCGCCATGTAGCGAAGTGCTGCCGGACTACCTGGGATAAGTGGGGGCTGAGCGATGCGGAACACGAGTTTGCAAGGCAAAGTTGCCCTGGTCACCGGCTCCACCAGCGGCATTGATTTGGGCATCGCCCGAGCCCTCGCGGGCAATGGGGCCGATGTCATGCTGAACGGGTTTGGCGACCCAGAAAGTATCGAGACGCTCCGTGGGGGCATCGCCTGGGAAATTCGGCGTGCGCGCGGCGTATTCCAACGCCGACGTTTCCAAGCCCGACCAAATCATTGAGATGGTCAAAACCACCCAGGGCATGTTTGGCTCGCTCGACATCCTCGTAAACAATGCCGGGATCCAGTTCACGGCCAATATCGAGGATTTCCCCACTGAGCGTTGGGATGCGATCATCGCGATCAATCTCTCGGCCGTATTTCACGGCATGAAATCCGCTATTCCCGGCATGAAGCGACGTGGCTGGGGGCGCATTATCAACATCGCCTCGGCGCACGGTCTGGTGGCAAGCCCGCAGAAGGTCGCCTACGTCGCGGCCAAGCACGGTGTGATCGGCATGACCAAGGTTGCGGCAATCGAAACGGCCAACCACGGGATCACGGTCAACGCGATCTGCCCCGGTTGGGTGCTCACTCCGCTCGTGCAACACCAGCTCGAAGAGAGGGCGAAGCAGGAAGGCACGGACGTGGAAACTCAGAAACATCGGTTCGTGAGCGAAAAACAAGCAATGGCCGAGTTCTCCACCCCGGAACAGATTGGTGCCCTCGCGGTGTTTCTTTGCTCGGAGGGAGCGAAGACGATCACCGGCGCGCCAATGTCGATCGATGGCGGATGGGTCGCGCAATAGTCCCAAGGCTGCTCGCGGCGGCGACCGGCGCCTTCAGACAAGCAGCGGTACGGCCTCGGGAAGAGTCATGGGGCGATCACGGAGAAGCGCGGGAGCGACCGGCGCCTCCCAGGTCCCTGCTTCCAGCACCAGTGGATCGCGCGGCATTAGCCGATACTCCAGCACGCAGCGGGCCAGCAGCGTGCGTCGCGCATCGGCACCCGGACGCGACCCCTCCCAGGCGAGCAGAGCGGCGCTGGCGACGTTGTACAGGGCCGTCGCGGCACTGCGCGCCAGCGCTTCGTTCGCCGTTGCCCGCTCCGACGCGGCGACAACGCGATCCAGGGCCTCGCCGAGCCGCGCGAGAAATGGTGACGGCACGTTCGTAGCCTGATCGAGCCGTGCTTGGAGCAGCGTTGCCAGAGCACGGTGCGCACCATCCTTCGCTACTGCTCTGCCGATCACATCGAGCGCGTTGATGTTGCTGGTCCCTTCCCACAACAGGCCGACCTGTGCGTCGCGGATCAGTCGCGGGTTGACCCAGTCCTCGATGTAACCGTTGCCGCCACGTGCCTCCATCGCGCCGGTGGCGACGGCGACGTTGTCGCGACAGGCGCGCAGCTTGAGCAGCCCGGTCAGGATACGCAGCTCCGCGGCCGCTCCACGCCCGAGTGCATCGGCGGTGGCGAGTGCCATCGACAGTGCCTGCTCGGCAGGCACGATCAGTTTCAAAAGCTGCCGTCGCATCAGCGGAAACTCGATGACTGCTCGTCCGAAGGCGAAGCGACCGCGCGCGGCGGCCAGCGCTTCGTTGACGCAGCGGCGCATCATGGCGGCGGCGCGCACGCCGTGCGACAGGCGCGACAGGTTGACTTGCTCCATCATCTGCCGGAACCCGGCGTCGAGCGGTCCGACCGGCCAGGCTTCCGCCCCCTCCAGCAGGATTTCCCCACTCGCCATAGAGCGGGTGCCAAGCTTATCCTTCAGCCGCACGATCCGATAGGCGTTGCGCCGTCCGTCGCGCAGCCGCCTGGGCAACGCGAACAGCGCAAGGCCGCGCGTGCCGGACGGTGCTCGCTCGGGCCGCGCCAGTATCAGCGCCACGTCGGCATCGGCGTGCGAGCAGAACCATTTCTCGCCGGACAGGCGCCAGACGTTGCCGTCCTGCCGCGCCACGGTATCGATCGCGCCGACATCGGAGCCGCCGGCTTTTTCGGTGATGAACTGCGTGCCTTTCCACAGACTCGCGAGATCGCCCGACAGCATGCGCGGCAACAGGTATGCCTTCAAATCATCGTCGGCGAATCTTCGTATCAGGTGGATCGAGGTGTCGGTGACGCTGATCGGGCACATCAACCCGAATTCGGCCTGCACGAACAGGTACTGGAATGCGTATTTGGCGACTGGCGGCAGCGGTGCATCCATGGCGAGCACGCCGGCTCGGTGACTCATCGCATGGAACTGGAAATCGCCGAATGCGATCGCCTCCATTTCGCGATAGGCCGGGTGGTATTCGATCCAGTCCTCGTCACGACCGAACCGATCGCGCGGATGCAGCATCGGCGGATGTTTGTCGGCGATGCGGGCAAGCTCATCCAACCGGTCGCCGGCCAGCCTTCCAAGCCGAGCGAAATGCGGCTCGAGTGCGCCACGAACGGCAGCGGGCAGATAGATTGCCAGTAGATCCCGAAGTCCGCGGTCTGCGGCATAGAAATCCATGCCGGCGCAGTCGGGCGCGACGCGATCCGCGGCCGTCAGCACCGGTGCGCGTGCATCATCGGGCATCTGGTTCGCCCTAGGCCGAAACCCACCGCTACATCGTCGCCCCGATGACCCAGGGCGCGAACTCGGCGGCACCGAAATCGAATTGCTCGCTTTTGGTCCGTTCACCGGACGCGACACGCAGCATGAGATCGAAAATGCGCCGCCCGCATTCCTGCACGGTCTCGTCGCCGTCGAGAATTGTGCCGCAGTTCACGTCCATGTCGTCTTCCATCCGCCGGTACATCGGCGAATTGGTGGCGAGTTTGATCGAGGGGGCCGGCTTGCAGCCGAACACGCTGCCGCGGCCGGTGGTGAAGCACACGAGATTAGCCCCGCCTGCCACTTGGCCGGTCGCTGACACCGGGTCGTAGCCCGGCGTGTCCATGAACACGAAGCCCTTGGCGGTCACCGGCTCGGCATATTTCACCACGTCGACAAGATTGGTGCTGCCTGCTTTCGCCATGGCGCCCAGCGACTTCTCCAGGATCGTCGTCAACCCCCCCGCCTTGTTGCCGGGCGAGGGGTTGGCGTTCATCTCCGCGTTTTCGCGCTGCGTATATTCTTCCCACCAGCGCATCAGAGCCACCAGCTTCTCGCCGACCTCGCGGGAGACGGCGCGGCGGGTCAGCAAATGTTCCGCACCATAAGTCTCCGGCGTCTCGGACAGGATCACCGTGCCGCCGTGGCGCACCAGCAGATCACTCGCCGCGCCCAGCGCCGGATTGGCCGAGACCCCGGAATACCCGTCGGAGCCACCGCATTGCAGAGCCACCGTCAGCTCTTTCGCCGGTACCGTTTCGCGTGCAACCTCGTTCGCCTCCGCCAGCACCTCCTTCACGAAGGCGACCCCTGCCTCCACCGTCTTCCGGGTACCGCCCATGCCCTGGATGTCCATCGACTTCAGCCGGCCGGCGAGGCGCTGCTCTTCCAGCAGGCCGCCGATCTGGTTCACCTCGCAGCCCAGACCGAGTGCGACCACGTGCGAGAAGTTGGGATGCCGGGCGTAGCCCGCCAGCGTGCGTCGCAGCAGCCGCAGCGGTTCGCCCTCGGTCATGCCGCAGCCGGTTTTGTGGGTCAGTGCCACCACGCCATCGACGTTCGGGAATTCCGCGAGCGGATCCTCGCCGGTGAAGGGGTTGCGGCGGAACACGTCGGCGATGAGTCCGGCGACGTGAGCGCTACAATTCACACTGGTAAGGATACCAATATAGTTGCGCGTCGCCACCCGGCCGTCGGAGCGTCGGATGCCCTCGAACGTCGCCGGATCGTTGACATAATCCGTTGGTCGCGCATTCACGCTGTGCGCGTAGTCCTTGGCGAAATCACCCATCCCAGTGTTGCGCACGTGCACGTGCTGCCCGGGCTCGATCGGGCTGGTGGCAAATCCGATGATCTGCCCATAGCGCCGTACCGGCTCGCCGGCGGCGATCGGCCGCACCGCGACCTTATGGCCGGCCGGAACGCGCTCGACGGCTGTCACTCCCTCGTGCACCGGTGTTTCCGGCAACAGCGTCGCACGCGCGATCACCACGTTGTCACCAGGATGCAACCGTATCACCGGCGGCTGCGCCATGACACCATTCTCCAGCTAAAGGGTTCCAAGGGCGATGCCCTTGGCGGGGGTTCCAAGGGGGCAGCGCCCCCTTGGCCTTTCCGTCATCCCGCCACCGGCCCCGCCGCCTTGCGCACTGTCGCGACCACCTCGCGCGCCATACGGGCCATCAGCCCGCTATCGTTGGCAATGGTCACGAACCGGAAGCCCATATCGATCATCCTGGCGGCATATCCAGGAGTTCCATTATGGAGTCCGGCAAACTGCCCACGCCGCTTGGTCTCGCGCACCAGCATCTCGTAGATCCCCAGGATCTTGGGCTCCTCGCGATCCAGCGACGGTGCCATGCCCAGCGAGAACCCGAGATCGCTCGGCCCGACGTAGATGCCGCTGATCCCGGGCACGTCGAGGATCTCGCCGATATTGTCGATCGCCTCCTGGGTTTCGATCATCGGCATAACCAGCACTTCGTCATTGGCGATCTTCTGATAGTTGCTCGCCTCGCCGTACATTGCGGCGCGGATTGGGCCGTTGCTGCGCTTGCCGGCGGGCGGATACAGACAGGCATCCGCCAGGCGCTGCGCCTCCTCGCGGGTGCTGACCATCGGGCAGATGATGCCCCAGGCGCCACCATCTAATGCCTTGCCAATGATGCCCGGCTCGTTCCACGGTACGCGGACTAGCGGCGTGACCGGATGCGCGGCCATCGCCTGGAAGCACTGCACCATGGAGAGGTAGTCCTGGATGCCGTGCTGCATATCGACGGTGACGCTGTCCCAGCCGCACTGGGCCATGACCTCCGCTGAGAAGCCGGACGGGATGGCGAGCCATCCGTTGACGACAGCTTTGCCTTCTTTCAGTCGCCGTTTGATCCTGTTCGCCATCGGTCATCCCCTCTCGTCCAAGATGGTTCGACGCTAGGCGGCGGGGTCCACCCCGTCAACGGACGCCGTCAGTGGATCAGCGCGACCGCCGCCAGTCCCGCCGCATAGGCCGCGAGCAGGACGGCCAGCATTGCCCACAGATAGGCCTTTCCCGGTTTGTCCGCGAGCTCGGACCGGACTTGCGCGATCTCGGAGGTGAGATCGGACCGAACTTGCGCGAGCTCCGCCTTGGTCGCGAGGTGGGGAAGCGTCGCGTCGATTCGAATAATCATCGGCAGTATCTGCGCGAGGATCGCCTTGACCTCACGCATATCATCTTCCAACCGGGCCACCCGGGCTTCCATACGAGGATCGTAGTGACGGGGGCCGGTCCCCTTCAACAGGTCCGTCAGGCATGCGTGCGTTATGGGCGGGAGAGGGTTACCCGGGGATCAACACCGCCGCACCCTGGAACCGGCCGGCCCGCAGGTCGTCCAATGCCTGGTTCGCCTGCTCCAGCGGATAGGTCACCGGTTGCGTCTTCACCGGAACTTTCGGCGCCAGAGCCATGAACTCCTCGCCATCGCGGCGCGTCAGGTTGGCGACCGAACACACGACCCGCTCGCCCCAGAGAATGTCGTAGGGAAAGCTGGGGACGGCACTCATGTGGATACCGGCGCAGACCACCGTTCCGCCGGGTGCGGTGGCTCGCAAGGCAGCAGGGACCAATACCCCGACCGGAGCGAAGATGATCGCTGCGTCCAGTGGCTCCGGCGGTGGCTGATCCGATCCCCCGGCCCACGCGGCGCCGAGCCCGCGGGCGAAGTCCTGCGCCGCGGTGTCGCCCGGACGGGTGAAGGCGAAGATGGCGCGGCCCTGCCAGCGGGCCACCTGCGCGATGATATGGGCGGCCGCCCCGAAGCCGTAGATGCCGAGACGGGACCCCTCGCCGGCCGCGCGGAGCGCGCGATAGCCGATCAGCCCGGCACAAAGCAGCGGAGCCGCCTCCTGGTCGCTGTAGCTGTCGGGCAGCGCGAAGCAGAACCGCTCGTCGGCCAGGGTGAATTCACCATAGCCGCCATTGATCTGATAACCGGTGAAGCGCGCGTGCGGGCACAGATTCTCGCGGCCCGAGCGGCAATATTGGCAAGTCCCGCAGGTCCAGCCGAGCCAGGGCACGCCGACCCGCTCGCCGATGCGGAACCTCTCAGCTCCGGGGCCGCGCGCCTGCACGACACCGACGATCTCGTGGCCCGGCACCAGCGGCAGCACCGGTTCGGTGAGCTCGCCATCGACGACGTGCAGATCAGTCCGGCACACGCCACAGGCTCGGACCCCGATCAGCACCTGTCCCGGAGCGGGCGTCGGCACGTCGATCGCCGCCAGCCGCAACGGCTTGTGCGGGGCGTCGAGCAGCAGCGCGCGCATCATCGCAGCCTCCTTGCCATCCCTATAGCGCTCGTCCTGTCGGCAATGAAGCATTACCGCGGCGCCGCCAGGATCATTCGCCGCGCGAGGCGTACGCTGCGTCTCAATACTTCACCGCGCGCCGACCATTCTGGATACTGCGTGTGAATGTTTCGGTAAAAATGCAGCCACGAATAGCTACTACTTGACGAACGCTGACAAAAGCCTGATTGAGCCTACGGATTATATATCACGCCGGATCGTTCCGGCGTCTTGCAGAAGGAATGTAACTATATGGCAACGCTGACAGTCGGCGCCGGCGAGCAGTACTCTACCATTCAAGCCGCCGTGGCGGCGTCCCAGAACGGCGACGTAATCGACGTGGAAGCCGGCACCTATACCAATAACTTCGCAACGATTACGACCAGTATCACCCTGCAGGCGGTCGGCGGCATGGTCAACATGGTGGAAACCGAGCCGCCACGGAACCTGAAGGGAATGCTGACGATCGGCACTTCGACAACCGCCCCCGACGTGACGATCAACGGTTTCGAGATTTCCGGCGTGGCCATCCCCGCCAAGGACGGCGGCAACGGCGCCGCCATCCGCTATCAGAGCGGCAACC
>Ga0335075_10001885_pt1 | contig 34104 bp, 26 predicted proteins | sample Lox_Sample_24_FD_206723 | JGI IMG/M metagenome (GOLD analysis project Ga0335075, IMG submission 206723) | Soil microbial communities from Loxahatchee National Wildlife Refuge, Florida, United States - Lox_Sample_2.4 | ecosystem: Environmental > Terrestrial > Soil > Wetlands | place: USA...
CGGACGGGCCGAGCAGGCAGAGCACCTCGCCCGGCTCGGCCGTCAGCGTTATGTCGCTGAGCGTAACCTGGTCGGGCGCGTATTCGTGATGGATCTGCTCGAAGGCGAGGCGCGCGGCAAAGGTCACGCCCGCGGTCACCCGCGATGTTGCCTGCACGTCCTTAGGAGCTGATGCCATCGATCCGGCCTTTCAGGCCGGCTCTCAATCATCCTCGGCTTTTGGCGTCAACAGACCGAGTTCCTCGAGGTCGATATCCGTCAGCGGATCTTCGTCCTCGGTCAGCGTGTCCGGATCGGCGGGCGGCAGCGGCATCTGGAAGTTCGCCGGCATGCGGGCCGACAACAGCCCCGCGCCCTTCAACTCTTCGATACCGGGCAGATCGCGCACCTGCTCGAGCTGGAAATGGTCGAGGAATTTTTCGGTCGTCCCATAGGTCACCGGGCGGCCGGGCGTCTTGCGGCGGCCGCGCATGCGCACCCATTCGGTTTCGAGCAGCGTGTCGAGCGTGCCCTTCGACGTTTCGACACCGCGAATGTCCTCGATCTCGGCGCGCGTCACCGGCTGGTGGTAGGCGATGATCGCCAGAACTTCGAGCGCGGCGCGCGACAGCTTCTTCTGCTGCACGGTATCGCGGCTCATCAGGAAGGAGAGATCGCCGGCGGTGCGGAAGGCCCACGCCTCGCCGATGCGCACAAGGTTGACGCCGCGCTTCTCATAGGCGGCCTTCAGCTCGTCCATGACGACCGGCACGTCGATGCCTTCCGGCAGGCGTGCGACAAGCTGCTTGTCGGTCACCGGCTCGGCGCTGGCGAACACGATGGCTTCCGCCATGCGCATGGCCTCGGCCAGATAGAGCCGTTCGGCGGGGTTTTCTGGCTGGACAGCCTCGCTGACCTCAGCCTCAACCTCGTCCTCTTCATATTCACGCTCGTTCAGCACGAACGGGATGATGGTCGCGTTTCCGCCCTCGCTCATGAAATCACCTCGATTGCCGCCGCCGCCTTCGGTCGGTTCCTTATGTAGAGCGGCTCGAAAGCCGCATGCTGCCGCACCTCGATCGTGCCGTCGCGCACCATTTCCAGGCTCGCCGCGAACGTGCTGGCGATCGCCGTCGAACGCTCTTCCGGAGTGCTCATGTAGTCGATCAGGAAACGGTCGATCGTGGTCCAGTCCTTGATGGTGCCGATCAGCCGTTCGAGGATGTCGCGCGCATCCTTGAGCGACCACACGCCGCGCTTGGCGATGCGCACATTGGTGATCGCCTGGCGCTGCCGTTGCGAGGCATAGGCGGTCAGCAAATCGTAGAGCGTCGCCGAATATTCGTTGCGCTTCTCGACAATGACCATTTCCGGCAGGCCGCGCTGGAAAACGTCGCGCCCGAGGCGGTTGCGGTTGACGAGCCGCGAGGCGGCGTCGCGCATCGCTTCCAGCCGCTTCAGCCGGAACTGCAGCACGGCGGCCATTTCCTCGCCGCTCTCGCCATCTTCGCCCGGCTGCTTGGGGATGAGCAGTTTCGATTTGAGATAGGCGAGCCACGCCGCCATCACGAGATAGTCGGCGGCGAGTTCAAGCCGCATCTCGCGCACTTCCTCGATGAAGCGCAGATACTGTTCCGCCAGCGCCAGCACCGAGATGCGCGACAGGTCGACCTTCTGGTTGCGCGCCAGGTGCAGCAGGAGGTCGAGCGGTCCTTCGAAGCCGTTCACGTCGACGACGAGCGAAGGCTCTCCGGTGGCGCGAGAATCGTCGTTCTCGGCCCAGAGCTTTTCGAAGGGCACCACCTTGCCGCCCGTGGTTTCCGGTGTTTCAGCCACCGTCAGTACTCCTACGCGACCGCCTCGAAATAGGTCGCAAACTCGGCGCGAACCGCCGTCTCGATTTCCGCGTCACCGTGATGGATCGTCTTCAATGCCTGGTTGGCGCGTTCCAGCGCCCTGCCCTTGAGCGGCCCGGTCTTCGAGACGATGCCCCGCATTTCCTCCATCACGCCATTGCAGTGAAGAACGAGATCGCAGCCCGCCGCAAGGATCGCTTCGGCCTTCTCAGCGAAATCCCCAGAAAGTGCTTTCATCGACGTGTCGTCGCTGACCAGAAGTCCGTCAAAACCGATCTCGCCGCGCACGATCTCCTTGATCACCTTGGCGGACGTCGTTGCCGGGTTCTTCGGATCGATAGCACTGAAAACCACATGCGCCGTCATCGCCACCGGCAAATGGTTCAGCGCCTTGAACGGGGCGAAATCATGGGCTCGGAGTTCGGCCAGCGGTGTGTCCACGATCGGCAGCTCCAGATGCGTGTCGGCAAAGGCGCGGCCATGGCCGGGAATGTGCTTCATCACCGGCAGCACACCGCCCGACATCAGCCCTTCCGCGGCGGCACGGCCAAGCTCGGTGACGGTTTTCGGGTCCTTGCCGTAGGCGCGCGTGCCGATCACGTCGTTGGCGCCCTCCACCGGCACGTCCAGCACTGGCAGGCAATCGGCTGTGATGCCGAAGCGTCTGAGATCAAAGGCGTGCAGCCGCGCCATCAGCCAGGCAGCGCGCACGCCCGCCTTCTTGTCGTCGCGGTAGATCGCGCCGATGTGCTGCCCGGACGGGTAGTTTTGGGTGATCGGTGGCTTGATCCGCTGCACGCGCCCACCTTCCTGATCGATGAACACCGGTGCATCCGGCCGGCCGACGCTGTCGCGCATCGCCGCTGTCAGGTCGCTGATCTGCTGCGGTTCGCCGATATTGCGCGCGAAAAGGATGAAGCCCCACGGCCTTTCATCGCCATAAAAGCGGATTTCGTCCTGGGTCAGCTCTTTCCCGGCGCAGCCGAGGATCATCGCTTTTGATTCGCTCATGCCGCGAATCTAGCCCAACGACAGGGCGGAATCACCCCCGGCAAACAAAAACGGCGCGGCTGTTTCCAGCCACGCCGCTTTGATTCTGTTCGCTTTTCCGGTGGTCCAGGCGCCGCGAGCGCCGCCTATTTCGACACGAAGCAGTTGCCGCCGGCCGCCTTGTAGCTTTCGCAGAGCTTGATGGCGTCATTCTTTGTCTCGGCCGGAATGCGGACGCGCCAGTAGGTGCCCTTGCCGGCGATTTCCGCCTTGACGATGTTGACGCCGCGGCCGCCGATCACGCTGCCATAGCGGCCGGCGAGGTCTTCATAAGTCGCCTGCGCGCTTTCCGCACTCGGCTGCGAGGCGATCTGCATCGACCAGGCGCCTGCCGTCGCGGCAGGAGCTTCGATAGGCGCTGCCACAGCGACCTGCTCGGGTGCTGCTTCCGCCGGCTTCTCTTCGGCAACCGGAGCGAGCGGCGACGCCGGTTCAGCCGGCGTTGATGCCGTTGCCTCGGCCGTCGTTGTCGTTTCCGAAGCACCCGGTTTCAAGGTCGGCGTCGGCACCGTCGTGCCGGTCGTCTCGTCCGCCGGCGCAACGATCGGCGTCGCGTCGGTTGCCGGGGCAAGTGCAGGCGCTGCCGGAGCCTCTGCGACGGTGGTCGCAGGAGCAGGTGCCACTTCCTCGCGCGGAACCAGCGTGCCGTCCGACCTCACGACCATGGTCTTCACCTTGCGCGGTGCGACGGCGATGATGTCGCCATTGGTCGATTCAGGGGCTGCGTCCGCGCTCGGTTCGATGCGGTCTTCGCTCTTGGGCGCCAGTGGCAGCCCGGCCGTGTCTTCCGCCGTCGGCTCAGGCGCTGCGGCGCGCGCACCCGGGTCGGCGGCCGCGATATCAACCGGCTCCTCGGTCGTCGACACCAGCTTTTCCTGCGTCGGCGGCGTGGGTTCCGTACCACCGGCCGCCATGGTCTCGAAAACCTTGTTGTCCTGGTTCGGCACGGACGTGCCACCCGGGTTCTCGGGCTTCACCTTCACCGGCTCATTGTCGGCCTGGACGACGACGGGAACGCTGCTGTCACTGCCACTGCCGAACGACAGCGCGAACGCGCCAACACCACCGAGCAACGCGACGCCACCGACGACGGCCGCGATCATCAGCCCGCGGCGCGGCGCCGGCTCGACCGTCTCGGCGGCATGGCTCGGGAGTTCCATCCCGTCGTCGAAATCCTCGTCGCGGATTGCCGCGAAGGGATCCTCGTCCAATGCGGAATCCGGTTCGTTCGAATTGACGGCAACCGCTGCCTGCCGTGCGGGGCCGGCATAGGCTCCAGCGTAGGCGGAACCGCCGGCGGCCGCTTCGCGCACCTGCCGATACAGAGCATCAAAGTCAGCGTCGAAATCGACACGCTGCGACATGTTCGCCGCAACGCGTGGCGGAGCCTGGGGCTCCGGCGCCGGCGGCTCGTTGAAGACGGACGCGAAGTCAGCGTCGAGGTCGTCATAAACCGCCCGCTCGCTGTCCGGCTCTTCGTAGTTGATCTCCGGCAGGTCGAGATCGTCGGCATAGGCGACAGCCGCTTCCGGCACGTCGAGCGTCTCGACCTCGGGCGCGTAATCCTCGTCCCGCGACTCCGTGCCTTCATCGTCATGGCTGCGATAAGCGCTGGTGTCGACGGTGAACGGCGTATGGTCGTATTCCGGCAATTGGGCGTGGGTCTCGGCGTGCTCGGGCGCCTCAACTTCCGCCGTCATCACGTCAAGCAGATCGTCCAGATTGTCTTCGTCCGTGGCAACCGTCTGAACCGGCGCCTCATACGCCGCCTCGGGCTCGTAGGCAGGTTCCTCTTCATAGGCGTGTTCCGGCTCATGGGTCGGCTGCGCAACTTCGACAATCGGTGCAGGCGCCGGCGGCTGATAGCTAACCGGGGCGGAACGCTCAAAAGCCGCGCTTGCCAGCGGGTGGTTCGTGCGCGCCCAGCGAGAAATCTGTTCGGCCTGCATAGTCCCACGGGCTTCAGGCTGAGCTGGCATCTCGATCTCAGCGTGCGCGATCGAATTGCCAAGCAAGGCGTTCAACTCGTCCTCGAGTTCGAGCGCTGGTGCAGAGACAACTGGTGCGGCAGCCTGAACCGGCTCTGGCACATGACGGGGCTGCTCCTCGAGATCGGCCAGCATCTCGCTTTCGAAGTCGGCGCCGAAATCCATGTCGACTTCGGCAAAGGCTTCATCTTCGTTCGCAAACCGGGGCTCTTCAGCCTGCGGAGTAACGGCTCGTGGAGAGGCGGCTTGTGGAGCGACGGCTTCGACTTCGTGCTCATCCAACGAAAGGTCGATGTCGCCGAGCAGATCATGCTCGTCGATGTGCAATTCATCCTCAAGAGATTCCGAGAAGGCGGCATCGAGGTCGTCATCGTCATGCACGGCGACGGGCTCGGGCGCCGGCGCATAGGACTGGGGTGCCTGACGCGCTGCCGCAAACGGAGCGGGCGCTGCCTCCATCGGCTCGTCGGCAAATTCGCCCAGCAGTTCCTTTTCGAGGTCGATGCCGAAATCGTCTGAACCGGCAGGCTCATAGGCCTGCGGGGCCGGCTCGGCCGCCCTCGCCTCGGGCGCGGCTGCTACCGGCGCGGTTGTCGCTGGCGCGGAAACCGTGGGAGCAGGCGTATTGGCAGCTTGGGGCTCCGGCTTGGGAGTGCTCTTCTTCACGGCTTCGCGCGGGTCGAAGCCCATGATTCTGGTCAATTCTGCAAACGGATCGTCTTCGCTGAAGTTTATCGGGTCGTTTTTTCGCAGCTGGCTGGTGTCTGCCATGTCCCTCTTCCGTACTCGTACCAAGTTCGGACGCCGGAGACGTCACTTTGTTCGGCCCCTACCAGTCCAATGTGGGCAAAAGGTGACAGTATTTCCGGCTGGAACCTAGCGCATTTCGGTGGGGGCGTCCGCTCCGATAATCGCCAGGCCCGAGGTCAAAACGTCGGAAACGGCCTGCACCAGCCCTAGTCTGGCATTGGTCAATACTGGATCGTTAACCTTAACAAAGCGTAAGTCCGGATTATCGGTGCCCCTGTTCCAGTGTCCGTGGAACGCGCTTGCCAGATCGTAGAGATAGAACGCCAGCCGGTGCGGCTCGTGTGCCAGAGCCGCGCCTTCGACGACGCGCGCATATTCGCCGAGCTTCTTGATCAGTGCGATCTCACCCGGATCAGTTAGCAGGTTAACCGCGCTCTTCAGCGCCTCCCGGCCAAAATCGCGCTCGCCAAGCTGCTCCCTTGCCTGCCGGAACACGGAATGGGTCCGCGCCGACGCGTACTGCACGTAAAAGACAGGATTGTCCTTGGACTGCTCGGTCACTTTGGCGAAGTCGAAATCGAGCGGCGCGTCGTTCTTGCGGTAGAGCATCATGAAGCGGATCGGATCGCGTCCAACCTCCTCGACCACCTCGCGCAGCGTGATGAAATCGCCCGAGCGTTTCGACATCCGCACGGGCTCGCCGTCCCTGAACAATTTGACCAACTGGCAGAGCAACACGGTCAGTTTCACGCGGCCGTCCGTCGAGGCCTTCGCCAGCGCCTCCAGCCGCTTCACATAGCCGCCGTGATCCGCGCCGAGCACATAGATCAGCTCATCGAATCCACGGTCGACCTTGTTCTTGAGATAGGCCACGTCGGCGGCGAAATAGGTGAACGAGCCGTCCGATTTCACCAGCGGCCGGTCCATGTCGTCGCCGACCTCGGTCGAACGGAACAGCGTCTGCTCGCGATCCTCCCAGTCGTCCGGCTTTTCGCCTTTCGGCGGCGGCAGCTTGCCTTTGTAGATATGGCCCTTGATCGTCAGGTCGTTGATCGCCGACCGGATCGCCTTGGCGCCGTCGGCATGCAGCGTCCGTTCCGAGAAGAACACGTCATGGTGGACGTTGAGCAGCGCCAGGTCCTCGCGGATCATCGCCATCATGGCGTCGACAGTGCGATCCTTGACGATCTCAAGCGCTTCGTCGTCCGGCTTCTGCAATAGGCTGCGGCCAAACTCCTTGGCCAGCGCCTGCCCGACCGGAATCAAATAGTCGCCGGGATAGAGGCCTGCCGGGATTTCGCCGATGTCGTCGCCGAGCGCCTCGCGGTAGCGCAACAACGCGGAGCGGCCGAGCACATCGATCTGCGAGCCGGCATCGTTGATGACGTATTCCTTGACGACGCCAAAACCAGCGAAGGCGAGCAGGTTGGCCAGCGTGTCGCCGACCACCGCGCCGCGGCAATGGCCGACATGCATCGGTCCTGTCGGATTCGCCGAGACGTACTCGACATTGATCATCTGGCCCTTACCGACGGTTGAGCGCCCGTAGTCTGTCCCGGTCGCCAGCATGTCGGCGAGCCGCGCCTGCCAGTAGCTGTCGTTCAGCCGAAGATTGACGAAGCCCGGGCCGGCGACTTCGGCGCCTGCCACGTCCGGATCGTTCTTCAGCAGCGCGACGAGTTGTTCGGCAAGCGCGCGCGGATTCTGACCGGCCGGTTTGGCCAGTACCATCGCCGCATTGGTCGCGAGATCGCCGTGGCTCGCATCGCGCGGCGGCTCGACCGTAATGCGCGCGAGATCAAGCTCGCCGCCATATTTGTCTTTAAGACCAATGGTTTGAACGGCTTTTTTGATCCGATCATTGAAATCGGCGAAGATATTCATGTGCTCAGTCTCGTGGGTAATGCACGGCTAGAGGCCGGAAGTCGCGTCGCGCTAGCCCAAATCCGGGGTGCGGTCAAACAGCCGCTTGTGCTCCTTGATCGCATAAGTGTCGGTCATGCCGGCGAGGAAATCCGCCACGTGCCGCGCCTTGATGCGATCTTCGGCACGCACCAGAATCTCGCGCCAGCCCTCGGGCATCGCGGCCGGATCGGCGAAATAGGCGTCGAACAAATCCTTGACGATCTGCTCGGCGTTTTCGCGGACGGCCATCACGGAGGAATGGCGATAGACGTTTTGATAGAGGAATGCCTTCAGCGATTTCTCGTCCGTCGCCATTCCAGGCGAGAACGTCACTACAGCCCTGCCCGCATCGTGAATGTCCTCGACACTCTTCGGCGCTAATCCGGCGAGCGTCCCGCCCGCAGTGGTGATGACATCCTCGACCATACGCGTGATCTGCCGCCGCATCAGTTCATGGCTGGTGCGCACATCGTCGAGCCGGGGATATTTCTGCCGCACCTCCTTCAGGATGCCACCCGGCAGCGGCACATCGGCCAACATCTCCAGAGTCAGCAGGCCCGAGCGCAGCCCGTCGTCTATATCGTGCGTGTTGTAGGCGATGTCGTCGGCGATCGCCGCGCACTGCGCCTCGACCCCGGCGAAGCGGGCAAGCTCCAGATCAAACAGCCCGGAAAAATCGCGGATCGGCTGCGGCACCGGACCTTTCAGCCCCTTGCCTTTGGCGTGGGTCAGCGGGCCATTGTGCTTGACCAGTCCTTCGAGCGTCTCCCAGCTGAGGTTCAGCCCTTCGAATTCGGCGTAGCGATTCTCGAGCTTGGTCACGACGCGCAGCGACTGCGCATTGTGGTCGAAGCCGCCCCACTGCGCGAGCTTTTCGTTCAGCGCGTCCTCGCCGGTGTGCCCGAATGGCGTGTGGCCGAAGTCGTGGACCAACGCGATGGCTTCGGCGAGATCCTCGTCGACCTTCAGCGCCCGCGCCAGCGCGCGGGCGATCTGCGCCACCTCGATCGTATGGGTCAGCCGCGTGCGGTAATGGTCGCCTTCATGGGCGACGAACACCTGAGTCTTGTGCTTCAGCCGCCGGAATGCGGTCGAGTGGATGATCCGGTCGCGATCACGCTGGAAAGGCGTTCGGGTGCGGCTTTCCGGCTCGTCATAGAAGCGTCCGCGTGTCTTCTCGGGATCCGACGCATAGGGCGCCCGCGGCCTGTATCCGAAGCCGATATCGCCCAGGCCAGGGCCTTTTTCGTCCATCGCCGCCGTTCAGCCGCCCGTTGACTTGGTCTTAGGGGCTTCATACCTATGGTGTTAATGCGAACGCAAGGCGACGGCCTTGCCGCGAGGACCTTATGGGCGCTGACGCCAAGACCGGAATGAAGGTCGAAATGACAGATGCCGCCGCCAGGCGGATCAACGCGATTGTTGCCAAGGAACCCGGCAAGAACGCGCTGCGCGTCGCGGTCGAGGGCGGCGGCTGTTCGGGCTTCTCCTACAAATTCGATCTGGTCGGCGACAGGAATGCCGACGACGTCGCCATCGAGAACAACGGCGCCACGGTGCTGATCGACGAATTGTCGCTGGTCTACATGGGCGGCTCGGTCATCGACTTCGTCGACGACCTGATGGGCCAGTCGTTCCAGATCAGGAATCCGAACGCTGTCGCCTCCTGCGGCTGCGGCACCTCCTTCTCCATCTGAGCCCATGTCCGGACCGAATGCGGTCCGGCAGGTCGCGCTTGCCGGCGGCGCCGACATCGATGCGACCCTGCGCTTCTGGAACGACGTGCTGGCGCTGAACACGCATGCGCGCTTCGACCCGCCCGGCATTGCCTTCATCATGGTCGGCGGCGTGCGCTTCTTGTTCGAAAAATCGAACGCACCGGCCACCGTCTATCTCGACCTGCCGGACGTCTTCACCTTCTGCAAAGGCCTCGTCGCAAAGGGAGTCGCACTGTCCGCGCCGCCGCGCCTCGTCCACCACGACAAGGATGGCCAGTTCGGTCCGGCCGGCGAAGGCGAATGGATGGCGTTTGTAAAGGATCCGGCCGGCAACGCGATCGGCCTCGTCACGCGCCGGCCCGGCTAGAACACCGCGACAAGCTCGGTGATAAGCGCATAGGCGGCGATGGCCACCAGCAACCAGCCGGCGGTGCGGCCGATCCAGATGGTGGCCTTGGGGTTCGTGGTGAGCGCGTCACGTCCGCGCGCGGCGGCCAACGCCAGCCCGCCATAGACAACACCTTGTGTCGCGACGGAGATGACGCCGATCGCCAGTCCCTGCATCCAGAAGGGACCGTTCTCGGCGCGGATGAATTGCGGGAACACCGCCATCACGAAGAGCCAGGCTTTCGGGTTGAGGATCGCGGTGAGCAGCGCCTGCGCCACGATCGCTCCGTCCGAGCGCTCCTTGGCGCGCCCGACCGCGTCGACAATGATCGTGCTCCTCACCAGGCTGATGCCGACCCAGATCATGTAGGCTGAGCCGATCAGGATCATCGGCTTGGCGATCGCCGGGATAAGCGTGCTCAATCCGGCAACCGCGACGCTGCCGATTACGGTGTGCGCGGCGCCGCCGAGCATAAGTCCGAACGTCGCGAGCAGACCGGCGCGTCGGCCAAGTGTCAGCGCGTTCGCCAGCACGAACATCATGTCCATGCCCGGCACGACGATGATGCCGAAGACGAGCACGAAATAGAGCCAGAGGCTCTGGGCGAAATCCATGCGGCGATCCCTCAAAAAGATCGCCGCTTACTAGCGGTACGTCCTGCCAGCCTTGTGTCAGGAGCGTCTGCCTGGACCAGTCGGCAGGCCTATGGGTGCCGAAGAAAAAGGGCCGCGAACGCGGCCCTTTTCCTGGCACATCCGTTGCGTGCCACTCAGGCTTCCGCCGCCATTGCTGCTTCCTTGGCGCCCGCTTCGTCGCCCGCCGTGCCGTTGAAGAAGGCGTTGAGCACGACCGCCGAGACCGACGCCAGCAGGATGCCGGATTCGATCAGCGGATGAATCGCGTGCGGCAGCCACATCTTGAAGTCGGGAGCCACCAGCGGGATCATGCCGAAGCCTACCGACACCGCCACCACGAAGAGGTTGTTGCGGTTGGTCTTGAAGTCGACATTGGCAAGGATGCGGATACCGGTGGCGGCCACCATGCCGAACATCACCAGTCCCGCGCCACCCAGCACGAAGGTCGGCAGTGCCTCAACCAGCGCGCCCATCTTCGGCACCAGACCCAGTATGATCAGGATGGCACCGCCGGCGACGCAAACGAAGCGGCTTTTCACCCCGGTCACGCCGACCAACCCGACATTCTGCGAGAAGCTTGTGTAGGGGAAGGTGTTGAAGAGGCCGCCGATCACGGTGCCGATGCCGTCCGTGCGCAGGCCGGCCGAAAGCATTGGCTGCGTGACCTTCTTGTTGGTCATGTCGCCGAGCGCCAGGAACATGCCGGTCGATTCGATCATCACCACGATCATCACCAGCGTCATGGTGACGATGAGCACCGGATCGAAGATCGGCGTGCCGAAGCGCAGCGGCGTGATCAACGCAAACCAGCCGGCGGTCGCCACCTTGTCGAAATGCATCATGCCGAGCGAGGCGGTGAGCACGCCGCCAATCACGATGCCGAGGAGGACCGCGATGTTGGCGACAAAACCCTTGCCGAAGCGGGCGATCAGCAGGATCGACACCAGCACGACGGCCGAGACCGCGATGTTGGACATAGGCGCATAGGCGACGTTGTTGAGCGTCGGCGCCAGCGCGAGCTTCTCCGGGATCGCCGGCAGCGTGGAGCCAGATGCGGCCGCCATCTCTCGAATTGCCGTCAGCCATTCGGCGTGTTCGGGCGCCACGAGCTTTGGCGCCGTTGGGCCGACAGGATTGCCGAAAATCCAGTTGATGCCGATGCGCATCAGCGATGCGCCGATGACGACGATGATCGTACCGGTCACCACCGGTGGAAAGAAGCGCAGCATGCGGCTAACGATCGGCGCGATGAGCACGCCGATGATGCCGGCGCCGATGATGGCGCCGAAAATCATGCGCGCGCCGTCGACGCCCGGATTGGCGTTGGCCATCGCAACCATCGGGCCAACGGCGGCGAAGGTGACGCCCATCATGACCGGCAGCTTGATGCCGAACCATTGCGTGGCGCCGAGCGACTGGATGATGGTGACGACGCCGCAGACGAAGAGATCCGCGGAGATCAGGAAGGCGACCTGCTCCGGATCGAGTTTCAGCGCGCGGCCGATGATCAGCGGTACGGCGATTGCGCCGGCATACATCACAAGGACATGCTGGATGCCGAGCGCTGCCAAGCGTGGCGCGGGCAGCACCTCGTCGACAGGATGGACGGTTGAAGTCATATTGATTGTTCCCCTATTCTCCCGTGCTCCTCTCGCTTATTCTACGGCAACGGGATGGGCGCGAAGAGTCTACTGGCCGGCGGTTCTCCGCCATCAAGAATAATTTGAAATTCTCGTGTGCTTTTCATGAAGATCGTGACTTGGAACATCAACGGCGTCCGCGCCCGAATCGCCAACCTCACCCATTGGCTGACCGAGAGCCAGCCGGACATCGTCTGCCTGCAGGAGTTGAAGGCCCCTGACGATCAATTTCCGCGGCTGGAGGTCGAGGCGCTCGGCTACCACGTCGAGACGCACGGCCAGAAAGGCTTCAACGGCGTCGCCATTCTCTCCAAGCTACGCTTCGATGAGGTGAACCGTGGCCTGGCCGGCGACGATGCGGACGAGCAGGCGCGCTTCATCGAAGGCGTGTTCTCGACCGATCGTGGCGCGCTGCGGGTCATTTCCCTCTATCTGCCGAACGGCAATCCGGTCGGCACCGAGAAATTCCCTTACAAGCTCGGCTGGATGGCGCGTCTGGAAAAATGGGCGGCCGAGCGGCTTGCGCTCGAGGAGCCGCTGGTTCTGGCCGGCGATTACAACGTCATCCCCGAACCGACCGATGCGCGGTTTCCGGAAAACTGGGTCAACGACGCGCTGTTCCAGCCGGAAACCCGGCAGGCCTTTCGGCGGCTGGAAGCGCTGGGCTTCACAGAAGCCGTTCGCGCCACCTCCGATTCCGCCGAGATCTACACCTTCTGGGACTACCAGGCCGGCGCCTGGCAGAAGAACAACGGCATCCGCATCGATCATCTGATGCTGTCTCCGGAAGCCGCGAACCGGCTCACCTCGGCGTCCGTCGAAAAGCACGTGCGCGCCTGGGAAAAGCCGTCGGACCACGTGCCGGTCGCGATTGACCTGAATTTGGCAGCAGCCTGACGCCCGGCCAATGGCGCGGTCGCGCCATTGGTGCTATGTTCAGGACATGAAGGCGCTTGCGCTGCTCACCGCACTCGCATTCGTCGGCCTGACGCTTCCCGCCATGGCCGATTGCAAATGCCGCGCCAATGGCCGAGTTTTCTCTCACGGCCAAGTCGTCTGCCTGAAGCTTCCCACCGGCACACAGCTCGCGCGCTGCGGCATGGTTCTCAACAATTCGTCGTGGAAGAAGATCCAGGACGGCTGCCCGGAAGCCGCACTCGACGGCAATGCCATCTCGCTACCCGTCGCTCACGAAGACACGGATACGCATCCACACGAGCCCGTGCTGGAAGAACCGCGCGGCTAGCAGCTCAATTTTGGAATCTGGAGAACCGATCAGTCGCTGATCGCGCGCTTGCCCTTGGCAAGGATATCCGCGGCCAGCGCAATCGCGGTGCGGCGGTCGTTTTCGCCGGCTACGGCAAACGCTTCTTCCTGCATGCCCCGAATCCACGGCTGGTCAGCCGGCGTGGCGCGTTCGAGTGCTGCCGTCATCATTGCCAGGCCGCGCACGACCTTGCCGCCCTGGAAGAGCAGGTTGCCAAGTGTCGCCTGCGCGCCGGCATGGCCTTTTTCGGCGGCAAGCTGGAGCCAGCGGCCGGCCTGCTTGACCGAGGCCTTCACCCCGCCCTCGCCGTTCAGGAACATCTTGCCGATCTCGAACTGGGCGTTCGGATTCCGGTAGTTCGCTGCAGCGCGCATATAATGTTCCTGCGCCGCGACCGCGTTCTGCTTGACGGGCGAACCGGGTATGCCGCGCTTCAGATAGCCACCGAGCGCCACCAGCGCGTCCGAGACGTAGCTTTCTTCCGGCGAGCCGGGCTCGACGTCCTGCTGCGCGATCTCGGAGAAGAACTTGAAGGCTTCGTAGTCGTTGCGCGCGACCCCGTCGCCCTCGGCATACATGCGCGCGAGCTTCCAGGTGGCGCCGAGCTGGCCATTCTCGGCCGCGTAACGATAGGCCTCGACCGCCTGTTCCTTATGGCCGCTCTTGTAGGCCGAGAAACCGAAGCGGAAGACGGTCCACGGATTCGACTTGTCGACGCTCGCGCGGCCGGTGTCGAAAACCTTCTCGTCGAAGGCAAACGCGCCGCCGGCAGGCGCCAGCGTGGCAACGCCAAGCACGGCAGCAACCAGCGCTGCCTTCACAAATCCTCCGGACGTGAAAGACGAATTGACCGCGCGAAACCACGCGGACTCGACCGTCTCCGGCCGGTTCGGCAGCATCGCATTGAAGGAAGTCACTACGTTCATCACAGTCCTGGCCGCAGGCGGGCGCGGCATAACGCACTTTCTCTCGGCACCTGTTCCCGGCGCCTTTCACAGCTACCGGGGTGCTCCGTGTTTATGGCGGGAAAGCGGCGACCCCTGCCCGCAGACTTATAGCCGAGAGGAAGTTGAAAGAGTGTTGCAGCGCGGCCACAAGGTGCGGCTCTCGCGCATCACTTCGGCGCCGGGCTCAAGGCCCGACGCCAAGCTTAAGCAACAGGAGGTAAGCTATTCCGGCAGGACGCGAACGGCGCCCTTGGCGGCGCTCTGCGCGAAGGCGGCGTAAGCCCTCAGTGCGGTCGTGACGTTGCGCTTGCGCTTCTCCACCGGCTTCCAGCCCAGCCGTTCCTGCTCGTGGCGGCGCTGCGCCAGTTCATCGTCGCTGACCTTGAGGTGGATGGTGCGGTTCGGGATATCGATCTCGACCGTATCGCCTTCCCGCACGAGGCCGATCGTGCCGCCCTCGGCGGCTTCCGGCGAGCAGTGGCCGATCGACAGGCCGGACGTGCCGCCGGAGAACCGGCCGTCGGTGACCAGCGCGCAGGCCTTACCCAGCCCCTTCGATTTCAGGTAGCTGGTCGGGTAGAGCATTTCCTGCATGCCGGGCCCGCCGCGCGGTCCTTCATAGCGGATGACGATCACATCGCCTGCCTTGATCTGGTTCGACAGGATCGCCTTGACACTCGCGTCCTGACTTTCGAACACGCGAGCCGGGCCGGTGAACTTCAGGATCGACTCGTCGACGCCGGCCGTCTTCACGATGCAGCCATCGATCGCGATGTTGCCCTTGAGCACGGCCAGGCCGCCATCCTTGGAGAACGGGTTCTCGGGCGAGCGGATCACGCCGGTCTTGCGGTCGAGGTCGAGTTCCGCCCAGCGGTTGGACTGGCTGAACGCCTGCGTCGTGCGCACGCCACCTGGTGCCGCCATGAAGAAATTGCGGACGTTTTCGGAATTGGTCCGGCTGATATCCCACTGGTCGAGCGCGTCGCCCATGGTCATGGCGTGGACCGTCGGCTCGTCGCGATTGATCAGCCCGCCGCGATCGAGTTGACCAAGGATCGCCATGATACCGCCGGCGCGGTGCACGTCTTCCATGTGGACGTCGTTCTTGGCCGGGGCCACCTTGCAGAGCACCGGCACTTTCCGCGACAGCGCGTCGATGTCGTCCATCGTGAAATCGATGCCGCCCTCATGCGCCGCTGCGAGAATGTGCAGCACTGTGTTGGTCGAACCGCCCATGGCGATATCCAGCGCCATGGCGTTCTCGAACGCCGCCTTGGTGGCGATCTTGCGCGGCAGTGCCGTCTCGTCGTCCTGTTCGTAATAGCGGCGGGCGAGATCGACAATCAGATGTCCGGCCTCGACGAACAGGCGCTTGCGGTCGGCATGGGTGGCCAGCGTCGAGCCGTTGCCCGGCAGCGAGAGGCCGAGCGCCTCGGTGAGGCAATTCATCGAATTGGCCGTGAACATGCCCGAGCACGAACCGCACGTCGGACAGGCCGCCTGCTCGACGGCCAGCACTTCCTCCTCGGTGTACTTCTCGTCGGCCGCGTAGACCATCGCATCGATGAGGTCGAGCGCCTGGAGCTTGCCCTTGACCATCGCCTTGCCGGCTTCCATCGGCCCGCCCGAGACGAAGACGGCCGGGATGTTGAGACGCATCGCTGCGTTCAGCATGCCGGGGGTGATCTTGTCGCAGTTGGAGATGCAGACCATCGCGTCGGCGCAATGGCCATTGACCATGTACTCGACCGAGTCCGCGATGATCTCTCTGCTCGGCAACGAATAGAGCATGCCGTCATGACCCATCGCGATGCCGTCATCGATGGCGATGGTGTTGAACTCCTTGGCCACGCCGCCGGCCGCCTCGATCTCGCGCGCCACGAGCTGGCCCAGATCCTTGAGGTGCACGTGACCCGGCACGAACTGGGTGAACGAGTTCACCACCGCGATAATCGGCTTGCCGAAATCGCTGTCTTTCATGCCAGTGGCGCGCCAGAGGCCGCGCGCGCCGGCCATGTTGCGTCCGTGGGTTGTGGTGCGTGAACGATATGCGGGCATTTCAGGGTCCAAACTAGCCAGAAAGTCTTATGTAGGACTTCCTTTAAGCCCTGTCCAAGCCTGTTGCTAGGGTCTGGTCCAGGCCCGCACCCGTTGGCGGGCGTTTAGCCCGCGTCGTGCACACGGCCGAGCGCGACTTTCAGCTTCTCTTCCTGAGCCTTGAACTCGGCGAGCTTCTCGCGTTCGGCCTCGACGATCTCTTCGGCGGCCTTGGCGACGAACTGCGGGTTGTTGAGCTTCTTCTCGATCCGCGCGATCTCGTCATTGACCTTGGCGAGTTCCTTGGTCAGCCGCGCGGCTTCCGCCTCGAGATCGATCAGGTCGCCGAGCGGCAGGCACACCGTCGCCTCGCCGAGCACGATCTGTGCAGCGCCCTTCGGCGCCTGAAGCGCGTGACTGATGTCGCCGATGCGCGCCAGCCGTTTGATCGCCTGGTCGTGCCGGATCAGCCGGTCCTGCGTCGTTGCATTCGCGCCGAGCACGACCAGCGGCGCGATCGCCGATGGCGGCACGTTCATTTCCGAGCGCACCGAGCGCACGCCGGAGACGAGGTCGACCAGCCAGTTGATTTCCGCCGCCGCCTCCGCGTCTTCGAACACCGGCTTCGGCCATGCCGCGTGGCAGAGCAGCGTCGCGCGACGGTTCCCCTCGCCGGCCGTATGCGCCCAGAGCTCTTCCGTCATGAACGGCATGAACGGATGCAGCAGCTTGAAGATCTCGTCGAGAACGAAGGCGCAGACGGCCTGGCATTCCGCCTTGGCATCGGCATCGTCGCCTATGAAGACCGGCTTCAGGAACTCGATGTACCAGTCGCAGAATGTGTTCCAGACGAAACGGTAGGCGGCGCCAGCCGCCTCGTTGAATCGGTACGAGGCGATGCCGTCGCTGATCTCGCGCGCCGCGCGCGTCAGCTCCGTCAGGATCCAGCGGTTCACCGTCAGTTTCGCGCCAGAGAGCGAGACGCTGTCGTTGCGCGCGACGCCGTTCATTTCGGCGAAGCGCGTCGCGTTCCAGAGCTTGGTGCCGAAGTTGCGGTAGCCAGCGATACGCGCCGGATCGAGCTTCACGTCGCGGCCCTGCGCGGCGAGGATCGCCAGCGTGAAGCGCAGCGCATCCGCCCCATACTCGTCGATCAGGTCGAGCGGGTCGATGACATTGCCTTTCGACTTCGACATCTTGGCGCCGCTCTTGTCGCGCACCAGCGCATGCACATAGACGGTGTGGAACGGCTCCTCGCCCGTGAAGTGCAGCCCCATCATCATCATCCGGGCGACCCAGAAGAAGATGATGTCGAACCCCGTCACCAGAACCGACGTCGGATAATAGGTGTCGAGTTCCGGCGTCTTGTCGGGCCAGCCCAGCGTCGAAAAAGGCCAGAGCGCCGACGAGAACCACGTATCGAGAACGTCCTCGTCGCGGGTCAGGATATCGCCCGGCTTGTAGTTCTCGAGCTTCTCCTCGACCCAGGCTTTCCAAGGCCCTTCGAGCGCCAGATAGTGCTGGATGGCGGCCTCGAGTGCCGTCTCTTCGTCCATCTCGACAAAGACCTGGCCGTCCGGTCCGTACCACCCCGGAATCTGATGGCCCCACCAGAGCTGGCGCGAGATGCACCATGGCTCAATGTTCTCCATCCAGTCGAAATAGGTCTTCTCCCAGCTCTTCGGGACAAACTTGGTGCGGCCTTCGCGCACGCTGGCGATCGCCGGCTCGGCGAGCGTCTTTGCGTCGGCGAACCACTGGTCGGTCAGCATTGGTTCGATGACGACGCCGGAACGGTCGCCGAACGGCTGGTTGATCTTCTTATTCTCGACGAAGGGAACGGCATTGCCTTCCTTGTCGAGCGTCATGACGGCCAGCCCGTCTTCATTGATCTGGGCGACGATACGCTTGCGCGCCTCGTAACGGTCGAGACCCCGCAATTCGTCCGGCACGAGATTGATCTCATCGACCGCCGCCTCGCTTGGCAGCTCGCCCGATTTCGCGATCTCCATCGCCCGCGCCGAGCAGTCGGCATAAGACTCGCCATCGGCGCGCATCTGCGCCTGGTTGTCCATCAGGCGATAGAGCGGAATGCCGTTGCGCTTGGCGACCTGATAGTCGTTGAAGTCGTGCGCGCCAGTGATCTTGACCGCGCCGGAACCGAACGCCGGGTCCGGATAGTCGTCGGTGACGATCGGGATCAGGCGGCGGTGCTCTTTCGGGCCGACCGGAATTTCGCAGAACTTGCCGACGATCGGCCGGTAGCGCTCATCGTCGGGATGAACCGCAACCGCGCCGTCGCCGAGCATCGTCTCGGGGCGCGTCGTCGCAATCGAGATGTAGTCGCGCTGCTCGGTGAGCACGACCTTTCCGTCCGCGTCCTTCTCAACATATGTGTAGGTCTCCCCGCCGGCCAGCGGATACTTGAAGTGCCACATATGGCCGTCGACTTCGCGGTTCTCCACCTCGAGGTCGGAGATCGCGGTCTCGAAATTCGGGTCCCAGTTGACCAGCCGCTTGCCGCGATAGATCAGGCCCTGTTTGAACAGCGTGACGAAGACTTCGAGGACGGCCTTGGAGAGCCCCTCGTCCATGGTGAAGCGCTCGCGCGACCAGTCGCAGGATGCCCCCAGCCGCTTCAACTGGTTGACGATGATGCCACCGGATTCGGACTTCCAGTCCCAGACGCGGTTGACGAACTCATCGCGTCCGAGCGTGCGGCGGTGGACCTGCTTTTCCATGAGCAGCCGCTCGACCACCATCTGCGTCGCGATGCCGGCGTGATCCATGCCAGGCTGCCACAACACGTTCTTGCCGCGCATCCCCTCGAAGCGGACCATGATGTCCTGCAGCGTATTGTTAAGCGCATGCCCCATGTGGAGCGAGCCGGTCACGTTCGGCGGCGGAATGACGATGGTGAAGGGATCCGCGCCCTCTTCGGCCCCCGCGCCGGCTGCGAAAGCATCGGCATCGGCCCAGATTTTTGCGATTTTCGGCTCGACGGCTTTCGCGTCGTAGGTCTTTTCGAGCATTTTCCGCACCGGTTTTCGGGTTGGCCGGTGTAAATCGGAAGGCTACAGGCAAGTCAACAGCGGGTCACGTTGACCGGCAACGGCAATCGACCTATGGTCGCGGCGTTGCTGTAGGGCGCATCGGCTTTTGGGTCGGAAGGGCATCGCCCGCCTACGACAAACTCAACCAACCCGCGCCCATGCCGAATCTTGAAAATCTCCGCAAGCAGGCCAAGCTTTATCTGCGATGGCATCGTGAGCAGCACTATCCTGTCGCTCACATGATCCGCTCGCTGCTGCCCCAGTTCGGTCATCTGACAGACAGGCAGGTCTTGGAAAGCACCTTCAGGCTTGCCGATGCACAGGAGCTTGTCGCGAAGAAATCCGGTTTCGAGAGTTGGGCGGCACTCGTCAAAGGACTCGACTTCATGACTGACCAAGCCGTGCAGGGTACCTCAGGGTCGATGCTGCTCCGTGCCGAGCCGCAGCTTTTCGTTTCCAATATTGAAGCGTCCTGCTCGTTCTTCGAGGAGAAACTCGGCTTCAAAGTAAGCTTCAAATATGGCACCCCGCCATTCTACGCCCAGGTCGCGCGCGACGGGGCGTCGCTCAATCTTCGCCATGTCGATCAGCCTGTGATGGATCAGAACGCGCGAACGGCCGAAGAGCTTCTATCGGCGACGATCATCATCGATCACGCCAAGCCGTTGTTCGTCGAATACATGGAGGCTGGCGTTACCTTCCATCAGGCCCTGCGGACGGAGCCTTGGGGCGCCCGCACCTTCATCATAAGGGACCTGGACGGCAATTTGATCTGCTTCGCCGCTGACACCAACTGACGGCGGTCACCGGCGAACGGGTTGCTACGCGCCGCGCGCCACGCGCTCGATCTCTTCGCGCACCAGCCGCTCGACCAGGATGGGCAGATTGTTGTCCATCCACTCCTGCAGCATCGGCCGCATCATCTCTTCGGCCATCTGGTCGAAGCTCTTCTGGCGGTTCGCGGCAAACGCCTCTGACAATTCGCCGAATGCCGCCGCAACCTGGCGGCCAGCCGCGGCCGAAATGATCGACTGCTTCGGCGCGGACTCCGCCGCAGCCGCAACAGGCTTCAGTGCAGGTGGGGCTGATGGGAATGGCTCGACCGGCGCGACCGATAGCGGCCATACCGGTTCAACCGAAGCGGCTTGCACCACTTCGACCGCCGCCGGCTTGGCCGGCGCGCCGACCGGAGCGATCGCCGGTTCCTGCGCGACTGGCTCCGGCCTCGCAGCGGGCTCCTTGTCCAGGATTGCCTGGATGTCCGCCATGCTCACCGGCTTGCGCTCCGGCGCCGCCGTAGGTGCTTCGATCTGCACAGCCGGTTCCCGCGCGAGTGACGCCTGCACATCTGCAAGGCTGGCCGGCTTCGGCGCATCGGCAAGGCCAACCGGCTTCGGTGCATCGACCACGGGAACCGCGGGCGTCGGAGCAGCCGGCAGCACGCGCTTCATCTCCGCCTGCACATCCGCCAGCGAAATCGGCTTCTTTTCCACCACGGGTTCGGGCTTGGCCACGACCGGCTCAAATCTCGGCGCGGCCGGCTCCGGCGGCTTGCGGAACTCGGCGCGGAACGCCTCCACTTCCGTCTTCGCCAGAGGCGCTTCGGCAGCCTTCATCTGCTGCACTTCGCCGTCGCTTGGATGTTTCTTGCTCGAGTCCGAATCCTCGATGATGCGCCTGATCGAGGCGAGTATCTCTTCCATCGAAGGTTCGCGCTGCGCGCTTGTTGCTTGTGGCATCGTCACATCCGCCGCCCTTGTGACAGTCCGCTCGCGCCCTCGCCGCCAAGCGGGACACGAATCACAGGCGAAGCGTAGCTGACGAAGACCGTTCCGAGAATCCCCTTTCGGGGCCACATGGCGATTTCAACAGATTGAAAGGGCGGGAGATTCCGGCGTGGTTAACGCCCGTTGATCAGCAGCCGCGGTCAGCGGCCATCCGGCGTTCTAAGCCCGAACCACTTGTCCTTGACCGCCTCGTAGTGCTCCTTCGGGTCGTACACGGCGACGTTCAGGCCAAGCGTGTGCACCGACAGCCGCCCCATCGCCGAAAGGATCGCGTAGCTCGCCACAACCACATCGCGTTCGGAGCTGACGAGGTTGATCTGCGCGGCGATCACGTCGGCTTGCGCGTTGAGCACGTCGAGCGTCGTGCGCTGGCCGACATTGCGCTCCTCGACGACGCCGTTCAACGCCAGCCGCGCTGCTTCGACCACCTCGCGGTTCGCCGCCACGCCTTCGGCCGCGGCGTAATATTGCGACCACGCCGAGACGACAGCGGCGCGCACCTGGTCGCGCGAGACGTCGACATCGATGCGTGCCTGGCCGAGCGATTCCTTCGACTGCCGGATCTGCGCGGCGACACGGCCGCCCTGATAGAGGGGAATGCTGAGCGTCGCGCCGATGCTGGCCGAGTTACTTTGCCCGCCAGGCGAGAGGAAGGATGGCGGAGATCTGTCTGTGAAGCCGTGCGAGACACCGGCCTGGGCCGTGAGCGAGGGAAGCAGTGCACCCTCGGCTGACTTCACCGTGAAGGCGGCGACATCGACCAGATGCTCGGTCGCGCGGATCGCCGGATGCTCGATCGCGCCGACGGTCAGGGCTGCCTCCATCGACTTGGGCAGCAGCTTTGCGAGAGGGCCAGCGCCGCGCAAGCTGCCCGGCTCCGTGCCGACAACCTGGTGGTACACCGCCTCGCTCGACTTCGCCTGCGCCCGCGCGGCCGCGAGCTGCGCGACGGCCGCAGCACGCTGCGCCTCGGCCTGTGCCACGTCGGTGCGGGTGCCCTCGCCCACCTCGAAACGTGAACGCGCAGCCCGCACCTGCTCCTCGAGGAAGGCGAGGTTCTGCGCGCGCAGCGCTGCGATCGCCCGGTCGCGGATCACGTCCATATAGGCCGCGGCGGCGTTGAAAAGGATGTTCTGTTCGGTGTTGCGCAGGCTCTCGTTCGAGGCCAGCACGCGCGCCTTGGAGGCAGCGACATTGTTCTTGGTGCGGAAGCCGTCGAAAAGCGTCTGCTCGATCGCCACGCCGAACGAGCCGGTGGTGAGGCGCGATCCTGTCTGTGACGTGTAATTGATCGAAGCCGTCGCTCCAACAACCGGCCGCCATCCGGATTTGGCGATCGCTACGCCTTCATCGGTGACACGCACGCCGGCGCGGGCCGAATTCAGTTCGGAATTGTTTTCGTATGCCTTTGCCAGCGCACCGCTGATCGTCTCGGCCGAGAATACCGGGGCCGCGAAAACGCTCGCGGATAACAACAAGACGCTGAACAATCCACTGCGCGCAACCGACACGACGTTCCCCTCATTCGCAATTTCTGGCTGCAGTCGCTCCCTCCCCGGACGTCTGCAACACCAATCCAGCCGTGTCCTCGAGAAAACGGCTGGCTAAAAATCGTCTTGCTCTAAGCGAACATGGTTATCCGCGCGCCGCAAGACAAGAATCGTCAGAACTCAAAGACTTCCACGCGTTTAAAGCCAGGTAGTGGCTTTACTGCCGCATTGAACGCGCGGCGACCCGTTACAACATCGTTGGATTTCACGAAAAGCCTTGCCTGGCCGGCATTTCCGATGCCTTCGACGGCCACCAGCCGCCCTCCGTCCTTGAGCTGCGCGAACAGCGTTTCCGGTATCTGCTCGACCGCGCCGCCGACAAAAATGACGTCATAGGGCGCTTCCGCCGGGTAACCGGCTTCGAGCGGCCCCTCGACGATGGCCACCGTGTCATGGCCGAGCGTGGCGAGCGTTGCCGTCGCAGTTTCGGCCAGAGCGGGATCGCTTTCGATTCCGATCACGGAACTCGCGAGTTTCGAGATGACGGCGCTCGAATAACCGGTGCCGCAACCGACATCGAGCACGAAATCGCTCGGTCCGATTTCCGCCAGTTGTATGAGCTTGGCAAAGGGTGACGGTTCCATCAGGTAGCGCGGACCCGCACCCTCGCGCGCCGAAGCGATCTCGATGTCTTCGTCGATATAGGCAAGGCTGCGCTTCGTTGCGCCAACGAACAGTTCACGCGGCACCGACAGCATGGCCGACAGCAGCGGCAGATTAGTCACGTCGGTCGTGCGCACCTGCCCATCGACCATCTTCGTGCGTTGTTCGGAAAAATCGACGTTCATTTTCGGGTCCGGCGCCGCGCAATGTCTCGGATCACCGGGTCCAGATCAGGCTAGTTTTGGAGCGTTTCGGAGAACTGGAGGCCTCGCCCGGAATCGAACCGGGGTGCAAGGATTTGCAGTCCTCTGCGTAACCACTCCGCCACGAGGCCTCGCCGGAACCGGCGTTCTACGATTGGCTCTGTTAACAGAGGGTGTTTCGGCCCACAAGCGCCGCGAATGAAATTCCGATCCGGCCCGAAAATCCGCGCCAATCCCGGAAACGCAGGCTCCTGTTCGGCTATTCGCCCTTACGCTGCCGCCGCCGTTCCCACCAGACCACGAGCCGGCGGCGAAAACGCCGCACCGCCGCGAACTCGTAGGAAAGCACCAGCAATCCAAGCGGGATCATCCAGAAGCCGAGAATCGGCAGGAAACCGAGAAGCCCGAAGAAGACCAGCAGCACGCCAATGGTGATTCTGACCCAGCGCGACCGCGGCATCGCGACTTCGCGCCCAAACAGCTTGATCTTGCGGTCTGGCCTTTCCAGCAAAAACTCGCCCTCGCTCATCGCCCCTTCCATGTCGTCAGGTGGCACGTGCCGTTTCCGCCAGCCGATATGAACACTGAAGATGGCGATTGCGAGCTTTTGACGCGAAAAATCGCGCCTAAAAAGCCAAAACTGCGTCTTTGCAAAGCGGAAAAGGGTTTGCTATAGGCACCCCGCGTTCACGCGAGCCCTGTTCCCCGGTAGCTCAGCGGTAGAGCAACCGGCTGTTAACCGGTTGGTCGATGGTTCGAATCCGTCCCGGGGAGCCATTTTTTCATCTCCTTTTGCAGTTAAGCAAGCCGCCGCCTCGTGCTAGGGTCAGTCAGGCCGCGCTGGTGGATGCCGGTCACGCTCCCGTTGTTCGAAGAGGTCCCCATGGCTGCCGCTACGCCCCAGGAACAATTGATGCTCGAACTGGTCAACCGCGCCCGGTTGAACCCGACCGCGGAAGCCGCGCGCTATGGTCTGGCGCTGAGCGCCGCCCAGAAAACGCCGCGAGACGTTCTGGCGATGAACGCCGACCTCTACGACGCCGCCACCAATCACACCGCCTGGATGCTGCGTTACGACATCTTCAGCCACACCGAGACGACGGGCGTCGCGCCGTGGAAGACGGGCACGACACCGCAGCAGCGGGTCAACCACACCGGCTACAACGGGTTGGCCGGCGAGAACATTGCCTGGACGGGCTCCTTGCCGGCGGTACCGAACCCAACGGCGTCGATTTTGGAGTTGCACAAGGGGCTCTTTCTGTCGGCCGGCCACCGGGCCAACATATTGAATGCAACCTATGACGAGATCGGCATCGACCAGACCGCTGGAAAATTTCTGTCCAGCGGCACCAACTGGAACGCTTCGATGGTCACGCAGGTGTTCGGCGTTCCGAATGTCGATCGCGTGTTCGTCACAGGTGTGATCTACCGTGACACCGTCACCAACGACAATTTTTTCACCGTCGGTGAGCAGCGTCCGAGCAAAGCCGTATCCAGCCCCGGACAGAACAAGACAACGGGTGCAGGCGGTGGATACGAGTTGAGCTATGCGCCGGGGGCCGGCGTCACGCAGATCACAATCGACGGCAAGGTGGTCTCGCTCAACCTCTCAACCCGCAACGTGAAACTCGACCTCGTCAACGACAGGGAAATCTGGACCGACGGCAACGTCACGCTGATCAGCACGACGATCACCGAAGTCCATGCTCTCGGTCTCAAGGCCATGAGCATGAGAGGCACAACCGCCAGCGAAAAATTCTTCGGCAATGACGCCGCGAATTTGATCTTCGGCGAAGCAGGCAACGACCGTCTCGACGGCGATGGCGGCGCCGACAGGCTCTTCGGCGGCATCGGCAACGATATCTATGTCGTCGACAACGCCTCCGACACCGTCAACGAAACGGGCGCCAGCGGAACCGACACTGTCCAGGCGTCGGTGAACTGGAACCTCGCGAACGCAGCGCGCGTGCTGGGTGACATCGAAAGGCTGATGCTGACGGGAACAGCGAAAAACGGCTTCGGCAACGGGCTCGACAACTTGATTTACGGCAATTCGAGCGCCAACAGCCTGTCGGGCGCCGCCGGCAACGACATCCTGCGGGGCAGTCTCGGCAACGACACGCTCAGGGGCGGACTGGACCAGGACACCTTCATCTTCAACACGACACCGAATACGAGCACCAATCGCGACACGATCTCGGATTTCACCCCGGCGGATGATGTCATTCATCTTGAAAATGCGATCTTCGCCAAGCTGGGTGCGGCCGGGGCTCTAAATCCGGCGTTCTTCCGGGTCGGAGCACGCGCCTTGGACGCCAACGACTACATCGTTTACCACCGCGGCAGCGGCGCGCTCTTCTATGACGCCGACGGAAACCGCGCGGGCGCGGCCATCCAGTTTGCCACGCTGACAACGGAACCTCTCATCACCGCGGCGGATTTCAGGGTCATCTGACGGACGAAACGGCCGCCGGCAGCGACCGAAACCCGTACTAAAAACATTAATTACAAGGCCGGACGCGTCGCGTAATGTTACCCTCAATCAAGGGCAACAAACGGCGTCCGCCACGGTGTCTGACCCAGAGAAGCTCGAAGTGACGGATGGGCAGCGGCTGGAAATAGCCGCCCGCGCTGCCTCGCTTGGCATCTGGGACTGGAACCTCCTCACCGACGAGATGATCTATTCCGATCGTGCGCGCGAGATCTGCGGCTTCCCGGCCGAAGGCCCGATCACCTTCCAGATGGTGAGCGCGGTCACCCATCGGGAAGACCTGCCGCGAACGCGGGAACTGGCACGGCGCTCCCTCGATCCGCTGATCCGCGCCAATGAAACATACGAATATCGCATCGTCCGGGCAGACACGGGCGAGACGCGCTGGGTCCGCGCGCATGGCGAGGCCGTGTTCACCGAAATCGACGGCGAGATCCTGGCGGTTCGCTATGTCGGCACGATCCAGGACATCACGAACCGCAAGAAGGCGGCAGACGCGCTTGCCGCCAGCGAAGCACGGCTTCGGCTCGCCGTCGAAGCGAGCGGCATGGCCGTGTGGGAAGTGGATCTCGCGACGGAAACGGTCACGCATTCGCCTGAACTGAACCGCCTCTGCGGGTTTCCCCCAGACGCCCGGCCGACGCTTGAAGAATTTCGCGCGCGCTATGCACCCGGCGAACAGGAACGCATCCGCCAGGAGGGCCAGGAAGTACTCGCGCGGGGCGAGACGATGATGCAGACCGAGTTCCGCCAGATCTGGCCGGACGGCTCCGAGCATTGGCTGCTGATGCGCGCGCAGATTGCGCCAGGCTCGGGCGGGACCGGTCAGCGCGTGATCGGCGTCCTCTTCGACGTCACCGAGCGCAAGCGCGCCGAAGAGGTGTTCCGCGAGATGGCGGACAACGCCCCGGTCATGGTCTGGGTGACTGATCCGGACGACAATTGCACCTTCATGAGCCGGTCCTGGTACGAGTTCACCGGTCAGGCGCCTGGTGATGCGCTTGGCCGCGGCTGGCTCAACTGCGTCCATCCCGAGGATTTTGAGACGACCGAGAAGGCGTCGCGTATCTCCGTCGAGGAGCGCACACCCTTCCGCGCCGAGTACCGCCTCCGGCGCCACGACGGCGAATGGCGGTGGGTGCTCGACGTCGCCGCGCCCCGTTATGACAAGGCCGGGAGATTCCTCGGCCATATCGGCTCCGTCATCGACATCACCGAGCGCTACCGGGACGAGGAGCGCCGCTCGCTTCTTGTCAGCGAGCTGAACCACCGGCTGAAGAATTCGTTGGCAATCGTCCAGACCATCGCTTCCCAGACCTTTCGCGGCATCGAGGAAGCCTCCGGCGCCGTGTCCGCCTTTGCCGGCCGCCTGCGGGCACTCGCCGATGCCAATGAGATCGGGCTCAAAGACAACGCCGCGACCGTCAGCCTCGGCGAGGTCGTGCTTAGGATCACCGCGCCCTACCGCGAAGGCGTGTCGAACCCGTTCGACATCTGCGGCGACGATATTCTCATGTCGTCCCGCATCGCGGTCGCCGTCGGCATGGCGCTGCACGAACTCTCCACCAATGCGGTGAAGTATGGCTCGCTCTCCGTGCCGTCCGGACGCGTCGCGGTCGAGTGGCGGCAGGCTGACAAAAATCGGGTGGAGATCGTCTGGACCGAATCCGGTGGACCGGAGGTTGCCAAGCCCGAGCGTCTTGGCTTCGGTTCGCGCCTGATCGAGCGCGGCGTTCTGATGGGCGTCCGCGGCAAGGCCGAGATTGCCTACGAGCCGGCCGGCCTGGTGTGCCGCATGGAGGTTCCGATCTCGGAAGCGGCGCCGGCGTAAGGGGCCTGCTCCCATCCGCGTGAAACTTAAGGGAAATTCGTCCGTACCTTCCTCCGACAACAGCGCGGCGCACCGCCGCGCGGCGTGGCTGGGGGACGGATGAATATCGAGGCATTTCGGAGGGCTTCGGCCGACGGTCGCAGGAAGATCGCAGTCATCGGTTCGGGCATCTCCGGTGCTTCAGCAGCCTGGGCGCTGAACGAGATGGCGGATGTCACGCTATACGAGGCCGACAGTCGGCTGGGCGGCCACACGGCGACGGTAGACATCGACTATGATGGCGTGCCCGTCTCCGTCGACACCGGCTTCATCGTCTACAACGAGCTGAACTATCCCGAATTGAGCGCCCTGTTTGCGCATCTCGGCGTCGCTACGCATGCCAGCAGCATGGGTTTTTCGCTCTCCCTCGACGGCGGGCGAATGGAATGGAGCGGCTCGACCTACCGCTCGATCTTCGCCCAGAAACGCAATGTCTTCGCGCCGTCCTTCCTCTGGATGCTGCGTGAGATCCTACGCTTCAACCGGCAGTGCGTCGAAGACCGCGACGCCGGCCATCTCGGCCACGACACTATCGGGGAGTATCTCGACCGCCGGGGTTTTTCCGCCGCCTTCCGTGACAATTATCTGATCCCGATGGCGGCCGCGATCTGGTCGACCCCCCGCCTGAAGATGCTCGACTATCCAGCGGCCACGTTCATCACCTTCTTCGAGAACCATCGGCTCGTGCACAATGAACGGCCGGCCTGGAAAACGGTCACCGGCGGTTCGCGCACCTATCTCGACATGCTGTTGAGACCCCTCGCCGGTCGCATTCGCCTCGGCTCTCCGGTCGAGGCGATCATTCGCGACGCCTTCGGCGTGACCATCTGGGTGCGCGGGCATGAAGCGGAGCGCTTCGACCATGTCGTCATCGCAACTCATTCGGACCAGGCGCTCGCCATGCTCGGCAATCCTTTTCCGCTCGAGCACAAGATCCTCTCGGCGATTCCGTATCGGCCGAACCGCGTCGTCCTTCACCGCGACCCGCGGCTGATGCCGAAACGGCGCGCGGTCTGGTCGGCCTGGAACTATTTGCGTGCGTCGGACGACGAAGAGGCCGAGGTCTGCGTCACGTACTGGATGAACCGCTTGCAGGGCATCGACGAACGCATGCCGCTGTTTATCTCGCTCAATCCGACGATCGAGCCGCGCGAGGAACTGGTCTTCGGTGAATGGAGTTTTGCCCATCCGCAATTCGACTCCGCCGCATTGTCCGCCCAGGCGCGCCTCGACGACATTCAGCACACACGGCGGACGTCATTCGCCGGAGCGTGGACCGGTCACGGGTTTCACGAGGACGGCTTGCGCTCCGGCATCGATGCGGCGGTGGCGCTCGGCGCGACCGTGCCGTGGCGCACGCCTGTGCCGGTCGAGCTGCCCGAACTGGCGCTGGCTGCGGAGTAGAGATGCTGAGCGAACGCATCACCACGATGGCAGAGAACGGCCCGCAGCCCGAAGCAGCTGGCGTGCTCTATCCCGGTGAGGTGATGCACCACCGGTTAAAACCGTTCGGTCACCGCTTCACTTACGCGGTGTTCTCGCTGCTTATCGACATTGACCGGCTTGGCGAGCTGAACCGCATGTCGCGGTTCTTGTCGGTCGGTCGGCCGAACCTCGCCTCGGTCTACGAAAGCGACCATGTCGAGCGTGACGGCGAGACGATCCGGCAGTTTGCCGATCGGCTGCTGAGGGGCGCCGGCCTCAAGGAGCGCGCCACCCGCATCCTGCTCCTCGCATACCCGCGCATCTTCGGTTACGTCTTCAACCCGATCTCGGTCTATTTCTGCTACGGCGCCGACGGCCGTCTGATCGCTCTGATCTATGCCGTCCGCAACACTTTCGGCGAGCGCCACACCTATGTCGCGCCGATCGAAGATGGTGAACTGACCGAAGCCGGCGTCCGCCAGACGCGCACAAAGATCTTTCACGTCTCGCCCTTCATCGACATGGGCACGCGGTACCATTTCCGCATCCTGCCGCCCGGCAAGACGGTACGCCTCAGGATTCATGAAACCGAACATGGCGAACCGCTGCTTGCCGCAACGTTCGTCGGAGAAATCCGGACTCTTGGTACGAAATCCTTAGCCGTCTGCCTCTTGCGATTTCCCCTTCTGACATGGAAAATCATGGCGGGAATTCACTGGGAAGCCTTGAAGCTGTGGCTGAAGGGCGCGCGGTTCCACAAGAGCCCGCCGCCGCCGAAGCCGGCCAGCTACCGGGATGAGGCAGGCGCCTTCGAGCCTGGTGAATAGCCCAGGGGTGGCAACGCCATCGAGGGAAGACCGGATGTCGGGTACCAACAGCACGGGACTGGCTGAGGCGGTTCGCCTCCATGCGGGAAATCTGGCGGATGCCGTGAAGGGCCTGCCGGCAAAGGCGCGCATCGCGCTGTCAGCGGCAGTGAACCTGCCGTTCGGCACGCTGAAGGTCAAAATTCCCGACGGGCGCACATTCCTGGTCGGCGGAAACGCGCCCGGCCCGAATGCCGAAGTCGTCCTGCATAATTGGAGGCTGCCTGCGCGCGCCATCTCCGGTGGCACGATCGGCGTTGCGGAATCCTACATGGATGGCGATTGGGAAAGCCCGGACGTCACATCCTTCCTCGAGCTGTTCGTCGTCAACAGCGAGGCGGGCGAGAAGGTCGCGGGCGGCGCGAACTGGCTGCTGATCACCTGGCAGCGCATCCGCCATTGGCTGAACGACAACACGCGCCGCGGCTCGAAGAGGAACATCTCGGCGCATTACGATCTCGGCAACGCCTTCTACAGGCAATGGCTCGATCCGAGCATGACCTATTCGTCGGCGCTGTTCTCGGCCGGCGCGAACGACCTCGAAAGCGCACAGGCCGCCAAGTATCGCGCGCTCGCCCGCGACACCGGCATCGGCCCAAATGATCATGTGCTGGAGATCGGCTGCGGCTGGGGCGGCTTCGCCGAATTTGTGGCGCGCGAGATCGGCTGCAAGGTCACCGGTCTCACCATCAGCCGCGAGCAGCATGATTTCGCGAAAACACGAATCGCCAAAGCCGGCCTCGCCGACAAGGTCGACATCAAGCTGCAGGATTATCGCGACGAAACCGGCAAATACGATCGCATCGCCTCGATCGAAATGTTCGAGGCCGTCGGCGAAAAATACTGGCCGGTCTTCTTCGGCAAGGTGAAGGAGTGCCTGCAGGCGGGCGGCACCGCCGGCATGCAGATCATCACCATCAACGAGGCCGGCTTCAAACTCTACCGCAAGCGCCCGGATTTCATTCAGCGTTATGTTTTCCCCGGCGGCATGCTGCCGACCCCGCAATTGCTCAAATCGCTCGGCGCTGATCAGGGCCTGTCTTACCTGCGCGAACGGGTGTTCCCGCAGGACTACGCCCGCACCCTCGCCGAATGGCGCCAGCGCTTCTGGAGCTCCTGGGAGAAGATCGTGCCGCTCGGTTTCGACGACCGCTTCAAGAAGCTCTGGGAGTTCTACCTGCATTATTGCGAGGCAGGCTTCCGCGCCGAGTGGATCGATGTGCGGCAGGTTGTCTACAAGGCGCCCTAGTGGCGCGATTGGACCACTGGCCATGTTTTGGCCACCAACCGGCCATGTTTTTTAAGATTTTCAGACTTAACGTTTTTGTGAATGAGCGCCGCTCGCGCGTGGCGGGCCGCTATCTGGATTTGTGACGTTGGATTTCGTTCGACCCTCTCTGGCTGTTCTCCTCTGCGGCGGCGCGCTTGCGCTGGGCGGCTGCACGCGCACGTCGGACGGTTCGCTGGAGGTCGCGAACGCGCCGGCAATGATGCCTGCGTTTATCCCGGGCGCGGAGTCGAATCGCCGCGAGAGCAGAGTGGCGGTTGCCGACTATCGGCGCGCGCCAGCAAGCAGCAACTGGGGCTTGCAGCGCAAGGCTGCTCAGGCTGAGGCCTGGAAACCGGCGCCGCGTGTCGCCACGCCCCGGCCCTCGGTCGGCGCGGTCGCAAGCACCTTGTCCTGCCGCAATGTAACCGATCCAGGTGGTCGCGTTCGCGTCGTCTGCCAGTAAGCAAAAAGGCGGCCGCCGGGCCGCCCTTTTTCGTTCTGTGCATCGCCGCGTCTAGAGCGTGATGCGGTACTTCGCAAAACCTTCCGCGCCCTCGCCCGCTTCCTCGATCTTCACACCCTTGATCTCGGCCAGGAACTGCTTTGCCTTCGGCCCCGTCTCGAACATCACCGTCGCGCCTTCGAGCGGCTTGAAGGTCCAGTTGGCGTCGGCCGAGGGATTGATCGTCTTCTGATCGACGATGTAACGCACGATGACGTCACGGTTGGTGTCCGGCGCTTCGAAGATGATCTTCGAGGCGTTGATCTCCGGAAAATTGCCACCGCCGCCAGCGCGGTAATTGTTCGTCGCGACGACGAATTTCGCGGCCGGGTCGATCGGCTTGCCGTCGAACATCAGATCGACGATGCGATTCGAACTGGCGTTGAGAACGGCACCCTTCGGATCGTATTTCGGTGGCTGCGACAGGTCTATTCTGTAGGTGACGCCATCGATCACGTCGAAATTGAAAGCCGGGAAGTCCGCATTGATCAGCGGTTGGTCAGCCTTGCCGGCTTCGACCTGGTTGAAGATGCCCGCGGACATCTCCAGCCATTCCTTCACCTGCGCGCCGGTGATCGCCACAGCGCGCACCGTGTTCGGATAGAGATAAAGGTCGGCCACGTTCTTGATCGCGATGTCGCCCGCCGGCACGTCGGTATAGTACTCGGGTCCGCCACGGCCACCCGACTTGAAAGGTGCCGCCGCAGAAAGCACCGGCAAATCCTTCCATTCGGATTCCTTCAGCAGGTCGTTGATGTACCAGGTCTGCGCCTGGCTCACGATCTGCACCGACGGATCGTCCGCGACGAGCGCAAAATAGGAATAGAGCGGCGCGGACGTCTTGCCGACCGGACGGCGCACATACGCGAGCGTCGCCTCATGGTCCTCCTTCAGCGCGTCGACCACCTTCTGGTCGTCCTGCACCGTCGGCACGTTCTTGTTATCCTTGCGTTCGAAGATCGGGCGTGCCTCGGAGGTTGCTGAGACAACTTTCCACGCATTGCCGTCCTTCTCGAGCATCAGGTCGATGAGACCCATATGCGAGCCCCAGAAGCCAGCCTGCACGGCAGGCTTGCCGTTCAGCGTGCCCTTCGCGGTATCGACGCCTTCAAGCTTCTGGAAATCCTTCGGTCCGGGGAAAACGAGGTGCTGATGGCCGGTGAAGATGGCGTCGATGCCCTCGACGCCGGCGAGGAAGAACGACGCGTTCTCCATCATATCTGTCTGCTTGGTGTCGATGCCTGAATGGGAGAGCGCGATCACGATATCGGCGCCTTCCTCCTTCATCTGCGGCACCCACGCCTTGGCGGCTTCGACGATGTCGCGCGTCTTGACGTTGCCTTCGAGGTTTTTCGAATCCCAGATCATGATCTGCGGCGGCACGAAGCCGATGATGCCGATCTTGATCGGCTGATCGGCGCCGGCGCCGTCCTTGAGCGTCTTGTCGAGGATCACGTAGGGCTTGAGGTAAAGCTTGTCGTCGCGCGGGTTGGTGGCGAGTTCCGTGCCTTTCACGAGGTTCGCGCAGACGAACGGGAAGTTCGCGCCGGCCAGCACCTTGTCCATGAAGGAAAGGCCGTAGTTGAACTCGTGGTTGCCGAGCGTCGAGCACTCATAACCGAGCAGGTTCATGCCTTTCATGACGGGATGAACGTCGCCGTCCTTCATCCCCTTTTCGTAGGCAATGTAATCGCCCATCGGATTGCCCTGCAGCAGATCGCCATTGTCGATCAGCATCGCGTTGGTCGCTTCCTTGCGGATGCCGTCGATCAGCGTCGCGGTGCGAGACAGGCCCATCGTGTCGTTTGGTTTGTCCGCGTAATAATCATACGGCAGCACGTTCACGTGGATGTCCGTCGTTTCCATGATACGCAGATGCGCCTGGTTGGCCTGCGCGCGCGCCGAGAACGGATGCAGCATGACGAACGCGCCTGTCGCTGTGGCGCCGGCCAGGAACGAACGGCGGGACATCGGATGGATGAGTTGGGACATTGGGCCTCTCCTCTGGAGTTTTTGGGCGCCGGTGAAAGCGCCGAAACCCCGACTGTTGCGCTGAAATCGGGGCAAGTCCAGCAGGAAGACGTAACACCGGCATGAAATTTTGCCGGCGAAATAACGACAGGCCGGAAGCCTACTGTTCGTGGCGCTCGCCCGAGGCGTCACCCTGCGTGATCAGTCGCGCACTGCGCTGCCCGGTCGCGTAGATCCACAGCCAGCTCAGGATCACCGCGAAGCGGTATCTCAGCCCGATCAGGTAGTAGATGTGGGCGATGCCCCAGAGCCACCAGGCCGGCCAGCCCTTCATCTTGATCCAGCCGAAATCG
>Ga0335075_10001887_pt1 | contig 34091 bp, 37 predicted proteins | sample Lox_Sample_24_FD_206723 | JGI IMG/M metagenome (GOLD analysis project Ga0335075, IMG submission 206723) | Soil microbial communities from Loxahatchee National Wildlife Refuge, Florida, United States - Lox_Sample_2.4 | ecosystem: Environmental > Terrestrial > Soil > Wetlands | place: USA...
TGACGTTCGGCGAGTACGGCATCCAGGCCCTGGAGCACTCGTACGTGACGAACCGGCAGATCGAGGCCGCCCGTATCGCCATGACCCGGCACATCCGCCGCGGCGGGAAGGTGTGGATCACGATCTACCCGGACCGGCCGCTGACCAAGAAGCCCGCCGAGACCCGGATGGGCTCGGGCAAGGGCGCCCCGGAGTGGTGGGTGGCCAACGTGAAGCCCGGCCGGGTGATGTTCGAGCTGTCCGGCGTCGCCGAGCCGGTCGCCAGGGAAGCGCTGCGCCGTGCGATGCACAAGCTCCCGATGAAGTGCAAGTTCGTAAAGCGGGAGGTGGGCGACACGTGATGTCGATGCATGAGTTGACGGCGTCAGCGCGGGGGTATGCGGGGGCGGAGCCCCCGCAGGTGAAGCGAGAGGTCGGTGAAGCCTGATGGCGAAGAGCCTGGCCGCCGCTGATCTGCGGGGCTCAACCGAGGAGGAGCTTGACGGCAAGCTGGCCGAGGCCAAGATCGAGCTGTTCAACCTCCGCTTCCAGGCGGCCACCGGCCAGCTGGAGAGCCACGGGCGGCTTCGCGAAGTGCGCAAGGAGATCGCCCGCATCTACACGGTGAAGCGGGAGCGCGAGCTCGGCATCGTGACCATGGAAGAGGAAGCCGCCGAAGATGAGCGAGGTGAGCGGGATGAGTGACTCCGGCGGCGGGCCCTCCCGCGGCTACCGCAAGGTGCGCGAGGGCCTGGTGGTCAGCGACAAGATGGACAAGACCGTCGTGGTCCAGGTCGAGGACCGGGTCAAGCACCCGAAGTACGGCAAGGTCATCCGGCGGACCAAGAAGTACAAGGCGCACGACGGCGGGAACGAGTGCGGCGTCGGTGACCGGGTCCAGCTGACGGAGACCCGCCCGCTGTCCGCGACCAAGCGCTGGCGGGTGTCGGCGATCCTGGAGAGAGCGAAGTAGCGCAGGCAGTGCCCGCGTGCGGGAGCTGGCGGCAGATCCAGCCAGAACCCGCGGGCGGGCAGCAGACAGAACACTAGCCCCGGCCCGCACGCGGGCCACGGAGAGACACCTCCCCGGGCCCGCAGGCGGCCCGGGGACCGAAGCAGGAGTTGACGTGATCCAGCAGGAGTCGCGGCTCAAGGTCGCCGACAACACGGGTGCCAAGGAGATCCTCTGCATCCGCGTGCTCGGCGGCTCGGGCAGGCGATACGCGGGCATCGGCGACGTCATCGTGGCCACCGTCAAGGATGCCCTTCCCGGTGCCGGGGTGAAGAAAGGCGACGTGGTGAAAGCGGTCGTCGTGCGCACGCGCAAGGAGCGGCGGCGCGGCGACGGCTCCTACATCCGCTTCGACGAGAACGCGGCGGTGCTGATCAGGGACGGCGGGGACCCGCGGGGCACCCGCATCTTCGGCCCGGTCGGCCGCGAGCTGCGGGAGAAGCGGTTCATGCGGATCATCTCGCTGGCTCCGGAGGTGCTGTGATGGCGGGGAAGGGCGCGACAAAGAAGCCCGGGGCGAGGTCGTCGGGCATGAAGATCAAGAAGGGCGACCACGTGATCGTGATCGCCGGCCGCGACAACGGCCGCGAGGGCACGGTCATCGCGGCGTACCCGGACAAGCAGCAGGTGCTGGTCCAGGGCGTCAACATGATCAAGAAGAACAAGAAGGTCGACTACCAGAGCAGGGGCGGGCTGCGCGAGGCCAAGGAGGGCGGCATCATCCACCAGGAGGCGCTCATCCACGTCAGCAACGTGCAGCTCGTCGACCCGGACACCAAGAAGCCCGCCCGCGCGGGCTACCGGCGCGACGACGGCGACAAGAAGGTCAGGGTCTCGCGCTCGAGCGGTAAGGACATCTGATGCCTCCGACACAGACTCGGCAGGGGCGCAGCGGCAGGGGTGCCGCGCAGGACACCGACAGGGCAGGCGCGCCAGGTAACGGCAGCCAGCCCGACGCAGGCGCTCCCGCTCCCCGGCTGAAGGAGCGGTACGCCGCCGAGATCGCGCCCGCGCTGCGCGAGGAGTTTGGCTACGCGAACGTCATGCAGACGCCGACCCTGTCCAAGATCGTGGTCAACATGGGCGTCGGCGAGGCGGCCAGGGACGCCAAGCTGATCGACGGCGCAGTCCGCGACCTGGCGACGATCACCGGGCAGAAGCCGGCGGTCGCCCGGGCGAGGAAGTCGGTCGCCCAGTTCAAGCTCAGGGAGGGCATGCCGATCGGCGCCCACGTCACGCTGCGCGGGACCCGGATGTGGGAGTTCGCCGACCGGCTGCTGACCCTGGCGCTGCCCCGGATCCGTGACTTCCGCGGCCTGTCCGACCGGCAGTTCGACGGGCGCGGCAACTACACCTTCGGCCTCACCGAGCAGCTCATGTTCCACGAGATCAACCCGGATCAGGTGGACCGGCAGCGCGGCATGGACGTGACGGTCGTGACCACAGCGACCACCGATGATGAAGGCCGCTCGCTGTTGCGGCGGCTGGGATTTCCGTTTAGGGAGAGCTGACGAATGGCGAAAAAGAGCCTTATCGCCAAGGCGAAGCGCACCCCCAAGTTCGCCGTGCGCGCGTACACCAGGTGCTCGCGCTGCGGGCGGCCGCGCGCCGTGTACCGCAGGTTCGGCCTGTGCCGCATCTGCTTCCGCACGATGGCGCACCGCGGGGAGCTTCCCGGCATCACCAAGTCAAGCTGGTAGAACGCCAGCGGCAGTAACCGATCAACCTGGGCGCGACCAGCGCCCACCGACCACGCCGCAGGTCCCGAGGGATAGCGGGGAAACCCCGGCGAGGAGGGCCTCCAGGCCATGACCATGACCGACCCGGTCGCAGACATGCTGACCCGGCTGCGCAACGCCAACTCGGCATACCACGACACCGTGACCATGCCGTCTTCCAAGATCAAGGTTCGTATCGCCGAGATCCTCCAGCAGGAGGGCTACATCGCCGGATGGCAGGTGCAGGACGCTGAGGTCGGCAAGAACCTGACGATCACGCTCAAGTTCGGGCCGACGAGGGAGCGCTCGATCGCCGGGCTGAAGCGGGTGTCCAAGCCCGGGCTGCGCGTGTACGCGCGCAAGGACAACCTGCCCCGGGTGCTCGGCGGCCTCGGCGTGGCGATCATCTCGACCTCGGGCGGGCTGCTGACCGACCGGCAGGCAAACAAGCAGGGCGTGGGCGGGGAAGTCCTCGCCTACGTCTGGTAGGGGATACCGCGATGTCGCGAATCGGACGGACGCCGGTCGTCATCCCGGCAGGCGTCAACGTCAGCATCGACGGGCGCGAGGTCACGGTGACGGGGCCGCGCGGGACCCTGAGCATGACGGTGGCCGAGCCCATCGAGGTGTCGCAGGAAGACGGCGTCATCAGGGTGACCAGGCCGAACGACGAAGGCGAGATCAGGGCGCTGCACGGCCTGTCCCGCTCGCTGATCGCCAACATGGTCACCGGCGTGACCGAGGGGTTCCGCAAGACCCTGGAGATCGTCGGGGTCGGCTACCGCGTGCAGGCGAAGGGCCAGAGCCTGGAGTTCTCGCTTGGGTTCAGCCACCCGGTGCCCGTCACCCCGCCCGATGGGATCACGCTGCGGGTCGAGTCGCCGACCCGGTTCGTGGTCGAGGGCAACGACAAGCAGCAGGTCGGGGAAGTTGCCGCCAACATACGCAAGATCCGCAAGCCCGAGCCGTACAAGGGCAAGGGCGTGCGGTACCAGGGCGAGCAGGTCCGCCGCAAGGTCGGGAAGGCTGGGAAGTAACGGTTATGTCTGGTACCAAGACCCGGGCGCACGGCCGGATCAGCGGCCGCACCCGCGCGCGCGCGGCCGCGCGCGCGCGGCGCCACCTCCGGGTACGGAAGAAGATCACCGGCAGCGCGGCCAGGCCGCGGCTGGTGGTCACCCGTTCGTCCCGGCACATATTCGCGCAGCTTGTGGACGACAGCGTCGGCGGGACTCTGGTGTCCGCGTCCACGCTCGAGGTGACGGTACGCGACTCGGCAGGAGACAAGACGGCCAAGGCGAAGCAGGTCGGCACGCTGCTCGCGCAGCGCGCGCAGGCGGCAGGGATCACCTCGGTGGTGTTCGACCGCGGCGGCCATTCCTACCACGGCCGGGTGGCCGCGCTCGCCGACAGCGCCCGCGAAGGCGGTCTGGCCCTGTGACGGCCGGCGCCGCGATCGCGGTCATAGACAGTCAGAAGGGGAAAAAGTAATGCCACCAGCATCGCGGCGCGGCGGAGGCGGCGGCGGCGAACGGCGCGACCGCCGCGACGACCGCCGCAGCGGCGCCGCCGACCGGGGCACCGCCTACCTGGAGAAGATCGTCGCCATCAACCGCGTGGCCAAGGTCGTCCAGGGCGGCCGGCGGTTCAGCTTCACGGCGCTCGTCGTCGTGGGCGACGGCAACGGGCTCGTCGGGGTCGGCTACGGCAAGGCCAAGGAGGTGCCCGCGGCGATCGCCAAGGGCGTCGAGGCGGCGAAGAAGGGCTTCTTCCGGGTGCCCAGGATCGCTGGCACGATCCCGCACACCGTGCAGGGCGAGGACGCGGCCGGCGTCGTGCTGCTCAAGCCGGCCAGCCCGGGGACCGGCGTGATCGCCGGCGGCCCGGTCCGCGCGGTGCTCGAGTGCGCCGGGGTTCATGACGTGCTGTCCAGGTCCCTCGGCTCGTCGAATCCGATCAACGTGGTGCACGCCACCGTGGCGGCGCTGAAGAGCCTGAACCGGCCGGAGGAGATCGCCGCCAGGCGCGGCCTGCCCATCGAGCACGTCGCCCCGGCGGCCATGCTCAGGGCCCGTGCCGCGGCGGCCACCGCCGCGGCGGCGCCGGCCGGCGCGGGCGAACGGGAGCAGCAGTGAAGGGGGAAGGGGACGTGGGTGGGCTGAAGGTCACCCAGACCAAGTCCCGGATCGGCGGCACCCGGACGCAGCGGGAGACGCTGCGCTCGCTGGGCCTCCGGCACATCGGGGACGTCGTGGTCAAGGCGGACCGGCCGGAGATCCGCGGCATGGTCCAGGTGGTGCGCCACCTGGTCACCGTCGAGGAGGTCGACTGACATGGCAGACAGTGACAGCGCCCAGGACACCCAGCCCGGGCGGGGCCTGAAGATCCATCACCTGCGCCCGGCGCCCGGGGCGCACACGCCCCGGGCCAGGGTCGGCCGCGGCGAGGGGTCCAAGGGCAAGACGGCGGGCCGGGGCACCAAGGGGAGCAAGGCGCGCAGAGGCGTGCCGGAGCGCTTCGAGGGCGGCCAGATGCCGCTGCACCGCAGGCTGCCCAAGCTCAAGGGCTTCTCGAACGCGCGGTTCAAGGTCACCTACCAGGTGGTCAACGTGCAGCAGCTTGCCGCTCTCTACCCGGACGGCGGGGACGTGACCCCCGAGGATCTGGCGGCGAAGGGCGCGGTGCGAGCCGGGCAGCTGGTCAAGGTGCTCGGCACCGGTGACGCGGCCCCCGGCGGGCTGCGGGTCACCGCCCACGCCTTCTCCGCATCCGCCAGGCAGAAGATAACGGCGGCCGGCGGAACAGTCACCGAGCTGTGAAGTTACCCGACGTGCGTGGCGCAGCCGGGCCTGTGGACGGCCGCTGGCCCGGCTTCGCTGATGGCTGTCGGAGTGCCTGGAGCGAGCTAGACTGCGGCGGGAGTCGCTGCTTGCTACCAGTGGAGACCCACCCGTGACAAGGAGCGCTAGATGACGTCGACGCACCGACTCGAGGATGGGCCATGCTGACCGCGTTCGTGCGTGCATTCCGCACGCCTGACCTGCGCAAGAAGCTGCTCTTCACGATTTTCATCATCGCCATATTCCGGCTGGGCGCCTCGCTGCCGACCCCCGGGATCTCGGATAAGGCCGTCGACTCCTGCCTCAACCTGGTCAAGACCACGAACACGAGCCTGTTCCAGCTGGTCAACCTGTTCAGCGGCGGCGCGCTCTACCGGCTGTCGGTGTTCGCGCTCGGCATCATGCCGTACATCACCGCCAGCATCATCCTGCAACTGCTCGCGGTGGTCATCCCGCGGCTGGAGACGCTGCGCCAGGAGGGCCAGTCCGGGCAGGCGAAGATCACCCAGTACACCCGGTATCTCACGTGCGGCCTGGCCATCCTGCAGTCCACCGCGATCGTCGCGCTGGCCAGGTCGGGCACGCTGTACGGCGTCTCGGGCACCACGACATGCTCCAACCTGATCCCGAACAAGGGCGTGTTCAACATCGCCACGATGGTGATCATCATGACCGCCGGCACCTGCGTGATCATGTGGCTCGGCGAGCTGATCACCGACCGCGGGGTCGGCAACGGCATGTCCATAATGATCTTCACCACGGTGATCTCGCAGATTCCGGGCGAGTACGAGACGATTTACGAAGATAAGCACGCGTTCGTGTTCGGCGTCGTGGTGCTCGTCAGCATCGCGGTCATCGCATTCGTCGCGTTCATGGAACAGGCCCAGCGCCGGATCCCCGTCCAGTACGCCAAACGGATGGTCGGCCGCAGGATGTACGGCGGCACCGCGACCTACCTGCCGCTGAAGGTGAACCAGGCCGGCGTCATCCCGGTCATCTTCGCCTCGTCGCTGCTGTACATCCCGCAGCTGGCCGCGCAGCTGTTTGGCGGGGTGAACGGCGCCCACCCGAAAGCCTGGGCCGACTGGGTGGTGGTGCACCTGACTTACGGTGACAATCCCGTCTATGCCATCGCGACCTTCACGCTCATCATCTTCTTCACGTTCTTCTACGTCTCCATCACGTTCAACCCGACGGAGATCGCGGACAACATGAAGAAGGTGGGAGGATTCATACCCGGCATCCGCCCGGGCCGGTCGACGGCCGAGTACCTGCAGTACGTGCTGAGCCGCCTCACCAGTGTCGGCTCGGTCTACCTGGGGGTCGTCGTCGTGATTGCGCTGCTGGCCGTCGGGCTGGCCGGTGCCTCGCAGGACTTCCAGCTGGGTGGCACCAGCCTCCTGATCATGGTTGGGGTGGGCCTGGACACGGTGAAGCAGATCGAGAGCCAACTGCAGCAGCGCAACTATGAGGGCTTCCTGCGGTAGTGCGCGTCGTCCTCGTCGGGCCCCCCGGTGCGGGCAAGGGGACGCAGGCCCAGTTCATAGCCTCCCACCTGGCGATCCCGACGATCTCGACAGGCGAGATCTTCAGGTACAACGTGAGCACGGGCACCGAGCTTGGCCGGGTGGCCAAGTCCTACATGGACCGCGGCGACCTGGTGCCCGACGAGGTCACGATCGCGATGGTCGGCGACCGGCTGCAGGAGGACGACGCGCAGGCAGGCTTCCTGCTCGACGGGTTCCCGCGGAACGTGCCGCAGGCCGAGACGCTCAAGAAGATGCTGACCGAGTGGGACAACAGGCTGGACCTGGTGCTGGAGCTCGTCGTCGACGATGACGAGGTGGTCCGGCGGCTCTCGGGCAGGCGGACCTGCCGCCGGTGCGGGCACGTGTGGCACGTGCTGTTCGACCCGCCATCCCGCAGCGAGCGCTGCGACGACTGCGGCGGAGAGCTGTTCCAGCGCGACGACGACCGCGAGGAGACGATCAGGCACCGGCTGGACGTGTACCAGCAGCAGACCCAGCCCCTGATCACGTTCTACGCAGACGAGGGCATCCTGCTCGGGGTCGACGCCACGGGCCCGGTCGAGGAGATCACCGACCGGGCGCTGAGCGCGCTGCGGCGGTTCATCCGCTGACGGTCCGGTGGGCGGAATGCGACCGGATACCCGCGCACGGGGCGCGCAAAGGTAACGTGGGAAAAGGAATCCGGAGGCGCCATGCGGACCAGGCGGGAACTGCCGATCCAGATCAAGACGCCAGGCCAGATCGCCTCGATGCGGCAGGCAGGCCTGGTGGTAGCGCACACGCTGGACGTGCTTGAGGATGCGGTCGAGCCCGGGATCACCACCGCAGACCTGGACGCCATCGCCGAGCGGGAGATCCGGGGCGCCGGGGCCGTTCCCTCGTTCCTGGGCTACCACGGGTACCCGGCCACGATCTGCACCTCGGTCAACGACCAGATCGTGCACGGCATCCCGAGCACCGGCGTGCGGCTGGCGGCCGGGGACCTGATCTCGATCGACTGCGGCGCGATCGTGGACGGCTGGCACGGCGACGCGGCCCGCACCGTGACGGTCGGCCCGGTGCCCGGCGAGGTGGCCGGCCTGCTGCAGGCGTGTGAGCGGGCGCTCTGGAGCGGCCTGGCCCAGGCCCGCGCCGGCAACCGGCTGAGCGACATCTCGCACGCGGTCGAGACCAGCGCGCGGGCGGGCTGGCGGTACGGGATCGTCCGGGAGTATGTCGGCCACGGGATCGGCAGCGAGATGCACATGGACCCGCCGGTGCCCAACTACGGCAGGCCCGGCCACGGCCCGGTGCTGAGGGAGGGGATGGCGGTTGCGATCGAGCCCATGCTGGTCCTCGGCAGGCCGCAGACGCGGCTGCTGGACGACGACTGGACCGTGGTGACCGCGGACGGCAGCCTGGCGGCGCATTTCGAGCACACGGTGGCCATCACCGGGTCCGGCCCGTGGGTGCTGACCGCGGAGGACGGCGGCGAGAGCGGGTTCGAGCGCTGGCTGGGCGAGGCAGCAGCCGGCGGCGACGCCACCGCAGCCGATCGCGCCGCAGCCGGCGGCGGCGCGGCGCCGCCCGCCGTCGAGGCACGCTCGAGGAGCTGAGGAGGACCGCATGGCTTCCGACCCCAGGATCCGGGCTTCCGACGACGACAGGGACCGTGCGGCCGCGCTGCTCCGCGAGCACCACGCGGCCGGCCGGCTGACCCCCGAGGAGTTCAACGAGCGGCTGGACAAGGTGTACGACGCCAAAACCCTTGGCGATCTCGACCAGCTCATGGATGACCTGCCCGCCATCGACCTGTACCGGCTGCCCGACGCGTCGCTGCCGCGCAGCTACCGCAGGCAGGTGCCTGGCGCCGGCTCCTACCTCGAGGCGGTCGGCGGTCACGTGCCGGTCCGGCACAGCAGGTTCTCTGCGGCGTGGGCGGCGGCCTGGGGCAGCTGGTTCAGCATCACCCTGCTGTGCTTCGTGGTCTGGGTGCTCAGCGGACACGGGTACCTCTGGCCGCTGTGGGTCGCCGGGCCGTGGGGCGCGATCATGCTCGGCCGCTGGATCTCCGGCAGCCATCCGCAGGGCGGGCCGGGCCGCGGCCACCCCCGCGACGGACACGACCAGATCGGCGGGGACGCGCCGGACCGGTGAGGCGGGAATATCCAGGCGGTGGCCGCCGTTGCACCTTGCGCACAGGGATCAGCAGGGATCGGCGGCCCCGGTTCGCGTTGGCGGCACGGGTCGCATAGACTTTCCTGCGGTCCGCAAGCTGCTTTCGCGCCCGCGACGTGAGTGTGCAGCGGAGGCAGCCATCTGTCGGAGCTACCCGGATCCGGAGGGTGCCTGCAGGCACGGCATGCGCACGCGCGGCCACGCCCGGACCGAAGTGCACCGGCGAGTAATGACCACGAACGCAGACAACAACGAGTACGAACCAGCTAGCCCGCGGCACCGCGACGGCTAGCGACTTATGAGCGAAGCGCGGAGGATATGCCCAAGAAAGACGGCGCCATCGAGATCGAGGGCACGGTAGTCGAATCACTGCCGAACGCCTTTTTCCGGGTGGAGCTAGATAACGGGCACAAGGTCCTGGCCCACATCAGCGGAAAGATGCGGATGCACTACATCCGGATCCTTCCCGATGACCGGGTCGTCGTCGAACTGAGCCCCTACGACCTGAGTCGTGGGCGGATCGTTTACCGGTACAAGTAACGAGATGAGCAAGCAATGAAGGTCAAGCCGAGTGTGAAGAAGATCTGCAGCAAATGCCGGATCATCCGCCGGCATGGCCGGGTGATGGTCATCTGCACTGATCCGCGCCACAAGCAGCGTCAGGGCTGAGCCAGGCCAGAGCCCGAGAGATAGCGCGACAGCGAACCTAGCCAGCACAACAGCACAGCAGAACACGCATCGCACCCTTGACCGGCCGCCGGCCGGTCAAGGGCACCCCCGGAGGAGGCCGGGGCCCGTCCGGGCGCAGCACGCTTGGGCAGCGGCGGGAAGCGATGCGCAGGACCTCCGCTAACAGAAGGGGAACTGCCCACGATGGCACGTCTCGTCGGCGTCGACCTCCCGCGCGACAAGCGGCTCGAGGTCGCTCTCACCTATATCTACGGAATCGGCCGGACCAGGGCCCTGGAGACGCTGAAGGCGACCGAGGTGAGCGGGGACACCCGCGTGCACGACCTCACCGAGGACGACCTCGTCAGGCTCAGGGACTGGATCGAGGCCAGCTACCGGGTCGAAGGTGACCTGCGCCGCGAGGTGCAGGCCGACATCCGGCGCAAGGTGGAGATCGGGTGCTACCAGGGCATCCGGCACCGCCGCGGGCTGCCCGTGCACGGCCAGCGGACGCAGACCAACGCCCGCACCAGGAAGGGCAAGAAGAAGACCGTGGCCGGCAAGAAGAAGGCCGGCAAGAAGTAACCAGAGTAGTCCGCGCAGAGCGGTCCGATCACCTCAGGAGCCGAAGGAACATATGCCTCCGAAGAGCCGCACCGGCGTCAAGAAGGTGCGCCGTAAAGAGCGGAAGAATGTCGCTCACGGGCACGCGCACATCAAGAGCACGTTCAACAACACCATCGTCTCCATCACCGACCCCGGCGGGAGCGTCATCTCCTGGGCCTCGTCCGGCCAGGTCGGGTTCAAGGGCTCGCGCAAGTCGACCCCGTTCGCCGCGCAGATGGCGGCCGAGGCCGCGGCCCGCCGCGCCATGGAGCACGGCATGCGCAAGGTCGACGTGTTCGTGAAGGGCCCGGGCTCGGGCAGGGAGACCGCGATCCGGTCGCTGCAGGCCACCGGCCTCGAGGTCGGCTCGATCCAGGACGTCACCCCGGTTCCGCACAATGGCTGCCGCCCGCCTAAGCGGCGCCGGGTCTGAAGGAGCAGACAGAGATGGCTCGATACACCGGTCCGGACTGCAAGCTCTGCCGGCGCGAGAAGACCAAGCTGTTCCTCAAGGGCGCCAAGTGCGACTCGCCGAAGTGCCCGATCGAGATCCGGCCCTACCCGCCCGGCGAGCATGGCAGGATCCGGGCACGGGAGAACAACGACTACCTGCTCCAGGTCAGGGAGAAGCAGAAGGCTAAGCGCATCTACGGGATCCTGGAAAAGCAGTTTCATAACTATTACGAGGAAGCCACCCACACCCGGGGCAGGACCGGCGAGGCGATGCTGCAGATCCTGGAGAGCCGGCTGGACAACGTGATCTACCGGGCCGGCTTCGCCAAGAGCAGGGACATGGCCCGCCAGCTGGTCGATCACGGCCACGTCCGGGTGAACGGCCGCAAGGTGAACATCCCCTCCTACCGGGTCCGCGAGAGCGACATCGTCGAGATCGCGGAAAAGTCCCGCGAGCTGACCCCGTTCGTGGTGGCGCGCGCCGAGGCCGGCGAGCGCACGGTCCCGGCGTGGCTCGAGGTGATCCCGGACCGGATGCGGATCCTGGTGCACTCGCTGCCTTCGCGGGCGCAGATCGACACCCTGGTACAAGAGCAGCTCATCGTCGAGTACTACTCGAAGCAGTAGGGATTACCGGCTGGCCGCACCGGAGCGGCCGGTCATGGCAGATGGCGGCAAAGGCCGTCAGCAAGGTCGCGATCGTCATATAGCGGGCATCGCGGAAAGGAACGATCCATGCTCATCGCCCAGCGTCCCAGCCTCACCGAGGACCAGGTCAACGACTTCCGGTCGCGGTTCGTCATCGAGCCGCTCGAGCCGGGGTTCGGCTACACGATCGGCAACTCGGTCCGCCGCACACTGCTCTCTTCGATCCCTGGTGCCGCGGTCACCAGCATCAGGATCGAGGGCGTGCTGCACGAGTTCTCCACCGTCCCCGGGGTCATCGAGGACGTCACCGACATCATCCTCAACCTGAAGGAGCTGGTCGTCTCCTCCGAGCACGACGAGCCGGTGCCGATGTACCTGCGCAAGCAGGGCCCCGGCGACGTCACGGCCGCGGACATCGCACCGCCCGCGGGCGTCGAGGTGCACAACCCTGAGCTGCACATCGCCACGCTGAACAGCAAGGGCAAGCTGGAGATGGAGCTGACCGTGGAGCGCGGCCGCGGTTACGTGTCCGCCGCCCAGAACAAGCAGCCGGGCCAGGAGATCGGCCGGATCCCGATCGACTCGATCTACTCGCCGGTGATGCGGGTCACCTACAAGGTCGAGGCGACCCGTGTCGAGCAGCGCACGGACTTCGACAAGCTGATCCTGGACGTGGAGACCAAGCCCTGCATGCGCCCGAGGGACGCGGTAGCCAGCGCGGGCAAGACCCTGGTCGAGCTGTTCGGCCTGGCGCGCGAGCTGAACGTGGACGCCGAGGGCATCGACATCGGCCCCTCGCCGACGGACGCGGCGCTCGCCGCCGACCTGGCGCTGCCGATCGAGGAGCTGAACCTGACCGTCCGCTCCTACAACTGCCTCAAGCGCGAGGGCATCCACACCGTCGGCGAGCTGGTCGCCCGCAGCGAGCAGGACCTGCTGGACATCCGCAATTTCGGCGCGAAGTCGATCGAGGAGGTCAAGCAGAAGCTGATCGACATGGGCCTCGCGCTGAAGGACTCCCCGCCCGGGTTCGACCCTGGCACCGCCGCGGACAGCTACGGGGCGGACGACGACGAGAGCTACGTCGAGACCGAGCAGTACTAGCCCTGGGGGACGACCCCGCCAACCCCTCGACTGACGGCCCCGCGGTCAGCCGCGGGATACCGAGCCAAGGAGAACGAGAGCGATGCCCACGCCCACCAAGGGCCGTCGGCTTGGCGGCAGCCCGGCCCACCAGCGGCACATGATGGCGAACCTTGCCACCGCGCTCTTCGAGCACGGCAAGATCACCACGACCGAGGCGCGGGCGCGCAGGCTGCGCCCGGTTGCCGAGCGCCTGATCACCTTCGCCAAGCGCGGTGATCTCGCTGCCCGGCGCCAGGTGCTGGCCACGGTCACCGACAGGAGCGTCGTGCACACGCTGTTCGCCGAGATCGGGCCGAGCTTCGAGACCCGCGAGGGCGGATACACCCGGATCACCAAGGTGCCCCCGCGCAAGGGCGACAACGCGGCCATGGCCGTGATCGAGCTTGTCCGCGAGGAGGCCGAGGGGCGGCCGCGCCGCCGCCGGGCCCGCAGGACCCAGGCGGCGCGGCAGGCCGCCGCGCAGCCGGCGGAGGCCGCCGCCGCCGCTGCGGAGACCGAGGCACCCGATCAGGACCTTGAACGCGACGCCACGGCGGACTCGGCCGGCCAGGCGGCCCCGGCTGAGGTCGCCGCGGACGCGGGCGAGGCGGCCCCGGCTGAGGTCGCCGCGGACGCGGGCGAGGCGGCCCCGGCTGAGGTCGCCGCGGACGCGGGCGAGGCGGCTGCGGAGGCCAGCGACGAGGCCGCCGCCGGCGCGCCGGGCGAAACGGACGGCGAGCCGGAGGGCGAGGTCGGCGAGCCGGAGGACTCCGAGCCGGAGGGTTCCGGCCAGTAGGCCGGTTCCCGGCTCTGAGCGCCGCGCTGCCGCAGCCGGGTGCCCAGGCCGACAGCCCGGGTACCCGGCTCAGGCTCGACCTGTCCTATGACGGCTCAGGCTTTCACGGCTGGGGCGGCCAGCCCGGCCTGCGTACCGTTCAGGATGTGGTCCAGGAGGCGCTTGGCCGGGTGCTCGCGCTGCCGGCGCCCCCCGCGCTGACCGTGGCCGGCCGCACCGACGCGGGGGTGCACGCCCGCGGGCAGGTGGCCCACGCCGACGTGCCCGCGCGGCACTGGGAGCGGGCCGCCGCTGCCGCCAGGCCGCGGCTGGCCAGGGCGCTGCCCGCCGATGTCAGGGTGCGCGCCGTCGGCCCAGCCCCGGCGGGGTTCGACGCCCGCTTCTCCGCGCTGTGGCGGCGCTACTCTTACCGGGTCTGCGATGACCCGGCCGGTGCCGACCCGCTGCGCAGGCACGAGACGCTCTGGTACCCACGCCGGGTCGACATCGAGCGCATGAACGAGGCCGCGCGCTGCTGTCTCGGTGAGCATGACTTCGCCGCCTTCTGCAGGCGCCGCGACGGCGCGACCACCGTGCGGAACCTGCTCCGGCTCGACTGGGCCCGGCCAGGTGACGGGGTCGCGGTGGCCACCGTGGTCGCCGACGCGTTCTGCCACAACATGGTGCGCAGCCTGGTCGGGGCGATGCTCTCGGTGGGCGACGGCCGCCGGCCGCCGGGCTGGCTGGCCGGCCTCCTCGCCGCAGGGGTCCGCGACCCAGCCGTGACCGTCGTCGCCCCGCACGGCCTGTGCCTGGAGCAGGTCGCCTACCCTCCCGACGCCGAGCTGGCGGCTCGCGCCGAGGCCACCCGCCGCCTCCGTCCCCCCGTCACCTGACCGCCCGCGCCGCACCCCGGGACCGGGCGGCTTCGGCCGCCCGCGCCGCCCGCGGGACCGGGCGGCTTCGGCCGCCCGCGCCGCAGCCCCGGGACCGGGCGGCATCGGCCGCCCGCGTCGCGCCCCCGGGACCGGGCGGCATCGGCCGCCCGCGCCGCACCCCGGGACCGGGCGACATCGATCGCCCGCGTCGCGCCCCCGGAACGGGGCGGCATCGGCCGCCCGCGCCGCACCGGGACCGGGCGGCATCGATGCGCATCTGCTGTGGTTATGACGACATCGTTGGCGTTTTGCTGCTGCTGGGAGCGGCTCGTGCGACGAGTAGCCAGCGACCACAAGTCGGGTCGGCCGGTCGCGCCGCACCCCCCGGGACCGGGCGACTTCGGCCGCCCGCGCCGCACCCGCGGGACCGGGCGGCATCGGCCGGTCGCGCCGCACCCCCGGGACCGGGCGGCATCGATGCGCATTTGCTGTGGTTATGACGACATCGTTGGCGTTTTGCTGCTGCTGGGAGCGGCTCGTGCGACGAGTAGCCAGCGACCACAAGTCGGGTCGGCCGGTCGCTTACGATCGGATTCGTGCCTGGAGACGTTGCATCGGCCGGTCTGGCCGCGCCTGGTGAGGACAAGCCGCGGATCCGCGGCGTGATCGTTGACTGGGGCGGGGTGATGACCAGCCCCATCATGGACACGGTCAACGCCTGGATCCGCGCAGAACGGATAAACCGCGACAGCTACACGGCCGTGATGCGGTCCTGGGTCGCCGGCGCCTACGGCGACGGGGCCGACAACCCGGTGCACGCGCTTGAACGCGGGGAGTGCACCGACGAGGAGTTCGAGCGGCTGCTCGCGCGGGAACTGAGGGACACCGACGGCGGTGCGGTGCCCGCCGACGGGCTGCTGGCCCGGATGTTCGCCGCGTCTGCGCTGGATGACGCCATGCTTGACCTGATCCGCTCGCTGCGGCGGGCCGGGCTGCGCACGGCGCTGCTGTCCAATTCGTGGGGAAACGGCGACTACCCGAGGCACCTCTTCCCCGACCTGTTCGACACGGTCGTGATCTCCTCCGAGGTGGGCATGCGCAAGCCCGAGGAGCGGATCTTCCGGCACACCGCGGCGCTGCTCGGCCTGCAGCCGCAGGAATGCGTGTTCATCGACGACGTCTCGGCCAACATCGCCGCGGCCGAAGCCATCGGTCTCGTCTGCATGCTGCACAAGGAGCCAGGCCCCACGGCCGCCTGGCTACGCGACCTGCTCGGCATGGACCTGACGGGCCAGAACCCGGGGCCGTCCGCCCAAGCCAGCTCCGGTCTGCCGTAGAGTCGGGCCCGCTGCTCCGGTCTGCCGTAGAGTCGGGCCCGCTGTTCCGGTCTGCCGTAGAGTCGGGCCCGCTGCTCCGGTATGCGCCGAACATGTGGCGCCCTTGCTTGCGGGCGCGGGTTCGGCGGTCGGCCGATCGCGCCGCGGCCTGGCGCCGCACAGCTAGGCGCCCGTTCCTGTGATGCAGGTCACAGGAACCGGAGGGTGGCCCGAGCCAGTTGACGAATGTGGACGACCCAACACCGCGGTTGCGGGCGCGTGCCCGGGCCGGGGACGCGGACGCGTTCGGTGCGGTCTTCGACGCGTGCGCCACGTCGGTGTACAACCACGCCTTCCGGCTCACCGGCGACTGGTCGGCGGCCGAAGAGGTGATGGCGATGACCTTCCTCGAGGCCTGGCGCAGCCGCGAACGGATCGCCGAAGAGGGTGGCTCCTTGCGGCCCTGGCTGCTCGGGATCGCGACCAACCTGGCTCGCGGCCAGCGCCGGGCGGCCCGGCGGCAGCGGATCGCGCTCGCCCGGCTGGCCGTCGCCGAGGGCTTGCCGGATTTCGCGGACGATGTGTCCGGCCGGCTTGACGACATCGCCCGGATCAGGGCCCTGCACCGGGCGCTGGCCGGTCTGTCCAGGCCCGAGCTCGACGTCCTCGCGCTGTGCGTCTGGTCCGGTCTCGGCTACGCGGAGGCGGCCGAAGCCCTGGGCATCCCCGTCGGCACCGTGCGCTCCCGGCTGTCCCGGGCGCGCGCCAAGCTGGGCAAACTCACCGAGCTGGAACTGCGCGGATTTTCCCGGGAACCCCCGACCGTGTCCGGCCAGCTAATGGTCGGACCCGCGATCGCGGGCCTGTCCGGCAAATGTGACAGCCCTGGCACATCCGGTAAGGAGGCGCACTGATGAACGCCGAGCACGCCGGTCTGGAAGCGCGGTTCGCCGCCCCAGCGGAACGCGGCCTGCCTCCCGGACGCCACGACCTGCACCGGGAGATCCTGATGAACCACATGCTCACCCACCCGCCGGCCAGCAAGACGGCCCGGCACGGCGGCACCCGGAGCTGGCGGCCGCCCACGCGCGTGCTGGCCGCCACCGCGGCGGTGGCGGCGGTCGCCGCCGGAGCGGTCGGCTACGCCGTCACCGCGGCCAAGACCCCGGCGGCTCGTCCACCGGTCGCGAACCGCCCGGCGACCAGCCGCGTTCGTCCCGGCCAGGCCGCGCGGCAGGCGGTCCTCGCCGCCAAGGTGCTGCGCGCCGCGGCGGCGCACATCGCCCGCGAGGGCGTGACCAGCGAGCCAAGCCCCGGGCAGTGGATCTACTACAAGACGGTCGGCTACGGCTACCCGGGCGTCGTCGCTCCCTCCGGGGTGACAACGGACGAGGAGTGGGTCACCTTCGACGGCAGCCAGAGCGCGTACTACCAGAACGGGCAGATCGTCACGCACACGTCCCCGATTCCCTCTCTGGGTCCCGCCGTGAAGCCCTGGGAGGCGTGGAACACCGAGGCGACGCGGAAGACCGGCTACGACGTGCTCGCCTCCCTGCCCACCGACCCGCAGGCCCTGCTCAAAGTGATCGCCAGCCAGGCCGCCGGCCAGAACGCGGAGAACATCGTGGCGGGCAACCCGATCGCCGGCGTGACACCGAAGACCGAGGCGCAGCGCGAGTTCGACTATCTCACCCTGATCCTGTGGAACGCGGCCCCCGTCGGCGGCCCGCCCGCGGCCGAGGCCGCCGCCTACCAGGCGATGGCGACCCTTCCCGGCATCACCGTCCAGCAGGGCGTCACAGACACGGCCGACGGCCACGCGATCGGCGTCTCCGACGACGGCGGCTACGACCAGCTCCTGATCGACCCGGTCACATACCAGGTGATCGGCATCCGCCAGACCAGCGCCGGCATCGGGCCGAGGAGCGTCTTGCAGGCGATCGCCTCCGGCCACATCACGCCCCGTCTCCGCAAGCTGCTCGCCCGCCTCACCAAGGCCGAGCGCAACCAGCTGATCACCGCGGCGAAGAAAAAGCGCTTGCCCGCCTATCCACCCAAGGGCACCCTGATCGACGAGATCGTCTACGTCCAGACCGCCGAGGTTCCCGCCCCCGGCGACCGCTGACCGCGGATAAATCGCGGCTTTCTGGGCCCCGCCGCTCGCAGGAAGATCGTGGATCGCTTTCCCGGCTACCGCTATCCAGGCCGGCACGCCCAACGTGAGGCGGTTGGGCTGCTCTGGCGGCCTGCGTGGATCTACGCTGTGGCGCGTGGCCGAGTATCCGCACCCGTCCAGCCAGGGGCGGGCAGCCAACATGCGCGCCATCCGGCGCACGGACACCAAGCCCGAGGTTGCCCTGCGCCGGGCGCTGCACCGCCAGGGGTACCGGTTCCGCAAGGACTACCGGCTCGATCTGGCCGACGGCAAGCGGGTCAGGCCCGACATCGCGTTCACGGCCCGCCGTGTCGCGGTCTTCGTCGACGGCTGCTTCTGGCACGCCTGTCCCGAGCACGGCAGCAGGCCGGCGAACAACGTCTGGTACTGGGAGCCCAAGCTGCGCAGGAACGTCGAGCGGGACAGGGCGGCGGACGCCGCGCTGTCGGCCGCGGGCTGGAACGTCGTCAGGGTCTGGGAGCATGAGCCCCTGGAGGCCGCGGTTGCGGCCGTCCTCGCGGCGCTGGCGAAAGAGCAGCGGGTTAGCTGACTGTCCCCGGACCGCTTTGACCGGAGCGTGCGATTTTCCCGCCGCAGTGCTGCATCACTGGCACACTCGTGGTCATATCTTCGTTTCACGGGGACCTCATGCGCGTCTATCTTCCGTCCACGATGCCGGCGTTGGCCAAGCTGCTTGCCGATGCCCGGACAGGCGCGCCTCCGGTGCTCGGCTACGCCGTGACCCCCGCGCTGCGGGAGTGGTACTCCAGCGGGGACGACGAGGAGCTCGAGTACGTCGCGATGACGCACGCGGCCAGGGCCTCGCTGAGGCTGCTGCACGAGGACCCCCACGCCCCGCACCGCCGGGTGGTGCTCGCCGCAGAGGTGCCGGAAGGCGAGGTGGTGGGCATCGCCGGGTTCGACGAGCCCGCGCTCGTCGAGATCAGGGTGCCGGTCGCGCTCAGCGACGTGGTCTCCGGCCACGTCGACGATCCCAGCGCCACCCAGGACGTCGGCGCGGCGGTCGCGGCCCTGGAGGCCGCCGATGGCGGTGACGAGGACGCGAGGTTCACCGTGGACGGCGCCGAAGGCTACGAGCTGCTCTGGTACGCCACCCAGGAACTCGGGCCCCTGACCGGCTGAGCGGCCGCGCGGCGGCTTGCCCGACGCGCGCGCTCCGGGAGGCACTGAGCCGACGGGGCACGCCTCCCGGTCGAATATCCTGCTGGCGTTGATGCCGGGTGAACCCAGGGAGCTGGCCGTGTTCGATGCCGTGACGAACGTCCCCGTTCCAGTAAACGAGCCGGTCAGGCAGTATGCGCCGGGGAGCCCCGAGCGCGCCGTGCTGGAGAACCGGATCAAGGAGCTCGCCGGGGAGCGGGCCGAGCTCACGATGGCGATCGGCGGCGAGCACCGGATGGGTGCTGGCGAGCGCGTGGACGTGGTCCAGCCGCACAATCACCGGCACGTGCTCGGCCAGCTGGGCAGCGTGACCCAGGAGGACGTCGCGGCGGCCATCGAGGCCAGCAGGCGGGCGGCGCCCGGCTGGCGTGAGCTGTCCTTCGACGACCGCGCCGCCATCTTCCTGCGCGCCGCCGACCTGCTGTCGGGACCGTGGCGGGCCACGGTCAACGCCGCGACGATCCTCGGCCAGTCCAAGTCCGTCTACCAGGCCGAGATCGACGCCGCCTGCGAGCTGATCGACTTCTGGCGGTACAACGTGTACTACGCACGCCGGCTGCTCTCCGAGCAGCCGGGCTCGGCTCCTGGCTCGTGGAACCGCATGGAGTACCGCCCGCTCGAGGGGTTCGTCCTGGCCATCACCCCGTTCAACTTCACCTCGATCGCGGGCAACCTGCCGACCGCGCCGGCCCTGCTCGGCAACGTGGTGGTCTGGAAGCCGTCCACGACCCAGCAGCTTGGCGCGCATTACCTGATGCGCGTGCTCGAGGCGGCCGGGCTGCCGCCCGGGGTGATCAACATGGTCACCGGGAGCGGCCGCGCGGTCTCCAGCGTCGCGCTCTCCCATCCCGACCTGGCCGGGATCCATTTCACCGGGTCCACCCTGACCTTCCAGCACCTGTGGCGCACGGTCGGGGAGAACATCGCCGGCTACCGCAGCTACCCGCGGCTCGTCGGCGAGACCGGGGGCAAGGACTTCGTGATCGCGCACCCGTCGGCCGACCCGGACGTACTGGTCACCGCGCTGGTCCGGGGAGCCTTCGAGTACCAGGGCCAGAAGTGCTCCGCCGCCTCACGCGCCTACGTGCCGCGCTCGGTGTGGAACCGGATGCGGGACCAGCTGATCACCACGGTCGACTCGCTGAGCATGGGCGACGTGTCGTCCGACCTGTCCCTGTTCCTGGGAGCGGTCATCGACAGGGCCGCCCTCGCCACCCAGGCCGACGCCCTGGCCAGGGCCAAGACCCGGCCGTCCATCCGGGTGCTCACCGGCGGCGAGACCGACGGGTCCGAAGGGTACTTCGTGCAGCCCACGGTGCTCGAGGGCAGCGACCCGACCGACGAGATCTTCACGACCGAGTACTTCGGGCCGATCCTCGGCGTGCACGTGTTCGACGACGCCGATTACGCGAAGATCGTGGCCCAGGCGGCAGACATCGCGCCGTACGCGCTGACCGGATCGATCATCGCGCAGGACCGGGCGGCCGTCGCCGAGGCCACGGAGGCGCTGCGCTTTTCCGCGGGCAACTTCTACATCAACGACAAGCCAACCGGCGCCGTGGTCGGCCAGCAGCCGTTCGGCGGGGCACGGGCGAGCGGCACCAACGACAAGGCGGGCTCGATCTTCAACCTGATCAGGTGGGTGAACGCCCGGGCGATCAAGGAACTGTTCGTCCCGCCCGTCGACTACCGCTACCCGTACATGGGGTAGACCGGCACCGGGCGGCCCGCTCGCCGGCGGACATAGCGGCGCAAGGCCGCCCCCGGGCGGATAGGCTCGATGGACATGGCGAACGCGCCATGGCCGCTCTACCGATCGGCGAACCGGAGGCTTCCCATCTACCGCCTGGTGCTGTGGAACATCGACCTCACCCTCGTCGACGTGGCCCGGGTCTCCAGGCAGGCCTATGCCGACGCATTCCGGCACGTGACCGGGCGTCCGCTGGTGGCGCTGCCGCAGATGGTGGGCCGGACGGACTCCGAGATCTTCTTCGAGGCCCTGGCGCTCAACGATGCCAGCGCCGGAGGCGTCCCGGACCGGGCCGACGTCAGCGGCCAGGAGCTGCTGGGCAGATACACCAGGGAGCTCGCGATCGCGTTCGGCTCCCGGCTGGGCCTGCTGCCCACGGAGGGACGGTTGCTGCCAGGGGCCAAGGAGGCGGTGGCTGCCGTGGCCAGCCTGCCCGGCGTCATCCAGTCCGTGCTGACGGGCACGATCAGGCCGAACGCGACCGCGAAGCTCCAGGCCTTCGGCATGGACGCGCTCTTCGACTTCGAGGTCGGCGGGTACGGCTCGGAGATCTACCCCAAGGGGGCCCAGCTGCTCAGCTCCCGGGGTCGCGCGGCCGAGAAGTACGGCGCCGACATCGGCGCCGGCGCGACCGTCTACATCGCGGACTCGACCAGGGACGTGGAAGCGGCCAGGATCGGCGGAGCCCGCTGCGCCGCCGTGGCCAGCGGCCGGTCCAGCGCCAGCGAACTGCGCGAAGCAGGCGCGGACCTGGTGCTCGACGACCTCGCAGACACCGGCTCCGTGGTCCGTGCCGTGGACCGGCTGACCAGCGCGGTATCGGCGGGCTGACTGGGGAAAGGCCGACCGCGCGGGCGCGGCAGCCCCCTGAAGGGGGCGTCGTTGCCAGGACGCACCCGACGCCGCATGCTGATGCCTATGCCATCCGACGACCAGATCAGCGCCGCTAGCTCGGCGGATATCAGCGCGCTCGCTGGCCGCGGCTACGGGGAGACCCTCTGGGAGCCGACCGAGCGGTCCGTCGGCGACGCCAAGATCACGCGCTACGCCGCGTGGCTGTCCGACGGCCATGGGCCCCGTCTGTCCGGGTACGACGCGATCTGGCGGTGGTCCGTGGCAGAGCCCGCCGAGTTCTGGGGATCGCTGTGGGACTACTTCGGCGTCCTCGGCCAGCGTGGCGACGGCCCGGTGCTGTCCGGCGGCCCGATGCCGGATGTGCACTGGTTCACCGGGACAACGCTGAACTACGCGCGCAACGCGCTGCGCACCGCGGAGGCGCACCCGGGCCGCACCGCGGTGATCTACCGGTCGGAGTCGGGACGCAGCGGTGCGCTCAGCTACTCCCAGCTGGCCGCCGAGGTGGCCAGGATCCGCTCCGCACTGCGCGCGCTGGGGGTCACCAAGGGTGACCGGGTCGCCGCCTACCTGCCCAACGCGCCCGAGGCGCTGATCGGCCTGCTCGCCGCCGCCAGCCTGGGTGCCATATGGTCGTCCTGCTCGCCAGACTTCGGGCCCCGCAGCGTCATCGACCGCCTGGCACAGATCTCGCCGAAGGTACTGATCGCCGTTGACGGCTACCCGTACAACGGCAAGTGGTTCGACCGGCGGCAGCAGGTCGCCGACATCGTGGCCGAGCTGCCCGGCCTGAACGCGCTGATCACGGTCGACTACGCGGCCCTGGCTGGCCCCGGTGCTGGCGAGGTCGGCTGGACGGCGCAGACGGCGCGCGAGCGCGGGATACGGCAGCTGTCCTGGGATGCGCTGCCCGACGGCGGGCCGGCCGGGGAAGACGAGTTCGAGGACGTGCCGTTCACACATCCGCTGTGGGTGCTGTACTCATCCGGCACCACCGGGCTGCCCAAGCCGATCGTGCACGGTCACGGCGGGATCGTGCTGGAGCACCTGAAGTCCCTGGCCCTGCACCACGACCTGGGCGCCGGCGACACGTTCTTCTGGTACACCACCACCGGCTGGATGATGTGGAACTACCTGGCCGGCGGGCTGCTCGTGGGCGCGACCGTGGTGCTGTACGACGGCAGCGCCACCCACCCATCGACCGGCGCGCTGTGGCGGCTTGCCGAGCAGGCCGGCGTGACCTACTTCGGCACCGGCGCGCCCTACCTGCTGGCCTGCATGAAGGCAGGGCTGCGGCCAGCCGGCGAGCACGACCTGTCGCGGTTGCGCGGCGTCGGCTCGACCGGGTCGCCGCTGCCGCCGGAGGGGTTCCGCTGGGTCTACGACGCGGTGGCCACGGGCAACACCGGCCTGATCCTCGGCTCCTACTCCGGCGGCACGGATCTGTGCACCGGGTTCGTCGGGCCGTGCCCGCTGCTCCCGGTCCGGGCCGGGGTGATCTCCGGGCGGTGTCTGGGCGCTAAGGTGGAGGCCTACGACGGGGCGGGCAGGCCGGTAACCGGTGAGGTCGGCGAGTTGGTGATTACGCAGCCCATGCCCTCGATGCCGGTCGGGTTCTGGAACGATCCCGGCGGGGCGAGATACCGGGACAGCTACTTCGCTGACTTCCCGGGCGTGTGGCGGCATGGCGACTGGATCATGATGCTGCCCGACGGGGGGTCCATCATCTACGGCCGCTCTGATGCCACCTTGAACCGCGGCGGCGTGCGCATGGGGACGAGCGAGTTTTACCGGATCGTTGAGGCGCTGCCCGGGGTGGCCGACAGCCTCGTGATCGACACCGGCAGGCTGGGGCAGGAGGGTCGGCTGATCCTCTACGTGGTTCCGGCCGAGGGCTGGCGGCTGGACGAGGATCTGGGCGGCCGGATCCGGTCCGCGCTGCGCGCCGGGCTGTCGCCGCGGCACGTCCCCGACGAGATCCACCAGGTGCCCGGCATCCCGCGGACGCTCTCCGGCAAGAAGCTGGAAGTGCCGGTCAGGAAGATCCTGCTGGGCACCCCTGCCGCCGAGGCCGCCGACCCGGATGCGCTGGCTAACCCCGAGGTGCTGGCGTCGTTCGTGCCGGGGGGCGCGGCGTGAGCCGAGCGGGGGACACGGTGAGCGAGCCAAAGGGCCTGCAGGGGCCCCGCGGGCGAGGGAACAGGCCAGGGAGGAGCTTCGGCGAGGAAGGCGGCCGTCTTACCTACGGCAGCTACCTGCGGCTGCCCGAGCTGCTGGCCCAGCAGGTGCCCCAGGTCATGCCGCCCGCGCACGACGAGTTGCTGTTCATCACCGTGCACCAGACCTACGAGCTCTGGTTCAAGCAGCTGCTGCACGAGCTGACCGCGGCCCGCGACGCCATGTCGGTGGCCGAGACCTGGCGCGCCAGGCACCTGCTGCAGCGGGTGCACGTGATCGAGCGGCTGCTGGTCAGCCAGGTGGACGTGCTCGAGACCATGACCCCGCGGGATTTCCTCACGTTCCGCGCGGCCCTGGCTCCGGCCAGCGGTTTCCAGTCGGTGCAGTTCCGCGAGCTCGAGTTCCTCTCCGGCGCCAAGGATCCCAGGTTCGTGAGCCGGCTCCGCGCGCTCACCGGCGACGAGAGGGAGCGCCTCGCCCGCCGTCTCGCGGAGCCGTCCCTGTGGGATTCCTACCTCCACTTGCTCCGGTCCAGGGGGCTGGAGACCGGGACCGACGACGAGGTCCTGGCCTCGCTGGCCGCGGTCGCCGGGGACCGGGCCAGCCATGACGATCTGTGGCAGCTCGCCGAAGACCTGCTGACCCACGACGAGCTGGCCGGGCTCTGGCGCGCCAGGCACGTGCAGATGGTGGAGCGGCAAATCGGGACGAAAAGCGGCACCGGCGGGTCAACCGGGGCACCGTACCTTCGCAAGCGGGTGCCATTGAGGTATTACCCGCTGCTATGGGAACTGCGAGATTGGTTGTAGCGGCCCCTCCGGGGGTCCGGGGGTCGCCCCCCGGGACAGCACAGCGGGACACAAAGGAGTGGAAACCGATGGCTGACGGCGGTCCGATGGACGAGAAAGACGCTCTGCTGGCCAAGGCGGCGGCCGTGGCGGGCGACGACGCCGGGGTCGGCGACGTGCTCGGCTACCTGCGCGCCTATTACCGGCACGTCGCGCTGGAGGACCTTGCAGCCGCCGGGCCGGAGCGCCTGGCCGCGCTCGCGCTCGACCAGGCCAGGTTCGCGGCGTACCGGCCGCAGGGCCGCGCGCTGGTCCGGGTCCGCCGCGGCGAGACGGCGGCCTGCGCCGCCGCCAGGGACGTCGTGGACATCGTCACCGACGACATGCCGTTCCTCGTGGACTCGGTGCGGATGGAGCTCGGCCGGCACGAGGTGACCACGCAGCTGGTCGTGCATCCCCAGCTGCGGGTGCGCAGGGACGTCACCGGAACGCTCCGCGAGGTGATCGGGCTTATCGACGGCGAGCGGCTCGCGCACGACGAGCTCGCCGAGTCGTGGACGCACATCGAGATCGCCAGGCTGCCCGAGGACGCCGCCGCCGGGCTCCGCGCGGACCTGGAGCGGGTGCTCGGCGACGTGCGGGTGTCGGTCGAGGACTGGCCCCGGATGCAGGCGAAGGCCGTGCAGCTGGCCGAGCAGCTCGCGATGAAGCCCGACGCCGGGGTGCCGGACAGCGACGAGTCCCCTGCCGAGGTCGAGGCCCTGCTGCGCTGGCTGGCCGACGATCACTTCACCTTTCTCGGCTTCCGCGAGTATGACCTGGTGGAGGGGCCGGACGGGATGGCGCTGCGCGGCGTGCCAGGCACCGGCCTTGGCATCCTGCGGCACGACCGGGCCGGCTCCAAATCGTTCGCGGCGCTGCCGCCCGAGGTGCGCGCCCGGGCGCGCGACCCGCAGCTGCTGATCCTGACCAAGGCGAACTCCCGGTCGACCGTGCACCGGCCCAGCTACCTGGACTACGTGGCGGTCAAGCGGCTCAACGCGGCCGGGCAGGTCACCGGCGAGTACCGGTTCCTCGGCCTGTACACCCACGACGCCTACACCGAGAGCATCACCAGGATCCCGGTGCTGCGGCGCAAGCTCACCGAGATGCTCGCCGCGTTCGGGTTCGCCGCCAACGGCCATGACGGCAAGGACCTCGCGGAGTTCATGGAGAGCTACCCGCGCGAGGACCTGTTCCAGACCACGGTCGGGGAGCTGATCCCGATCGCCGAGGGCGTGCTCCGGCTGCGCGAGCGCACCCAGCCCCGGCTTTTCCTGCGCAAGGACATCTACGGCCGGTACATGTCCTGCCTGCTGTACCTGCCCAGGGACCGGTACACGACCGAGGTCCGGCTGCGCACCCAGGAGATCTTGCGCAAGGCGCTGGACGGTGCGGTCATGGACTACAGCGTGATGGTCGGCGAGTCGCCGGTGGCCAGGCTGCACATCGTGGTGCGGGCCAGGCACGGCCACATGCTGCCCGACGTGAACGCGGCCGAGCTCGAGGCCGAGGTGGCTGCCGCGGTCCGGTCCTGGGATGACGACATGGCCGAGGAGGCGCTCTGCCAGCTCGGCGAGGAACAGGCGAACAAGCTGCTGGCCATGTGCCGCCCGGACGAGATCCCGCCGACCTACAAGACCGACGTGCCTGCCAGCGTCGCGGTCGACGACCTGAACAGGATTCTCCGGTTGCGCGAGGCAGGCGAGAGCGTGGCCTTCGACCTGTGGGAGTCAGAGAGCTACGTGGGCGGCGTGCCGATCGCCGACCCGCCAGCGGCCGAACCGGGCAGCCGCGGCGCCGGCCAGCGGCGAGTATGGCGGCTGTCGATCTACCGCACCGGCTCCCCGATCACGCTGACCGACGTGCTGCCGCGGCTGCAGAACATGGGCGTGGAGGTGGTCGACGAGCACCCGTACCAGTTCGAGGCAGCGGAGCCGTTCTGGATCTACGACTTCGGGCTCCGCAGGAGCGGGTCAGGCTGGGAACGCGCCTCGCGCATGCCGTCGTCGGTGGCGCCGGTCAAGGACCTGGTCACGAACGCGCTCACCGCCCTCTGGCACGGGGAGGTGGAGGACGACGGGTTCAACGCCCTGGTGCTGGACGGGCACCTGACCTGGCGGCAGGTGGTGATGCTGCGTGCGTACGCGAAGTACCTGCGCCAGGCGGGCAGCACGTTCAGCCAGGCCTACATCGAGCGGGCGCTGCGCTCCAACATCACCATCACCAGGCTGCTCGTGCGCCTGTTCGAGTCGAGGTTCGACCCGGAGCGGCAGCAGGGCGAGGCCGAGCGCAGCGACGCCATCACCGAGGAGATCAGGGGCGAGCTCGACGAGGTCGCCAGCCTCGACCAGGACCGCATCCTGCGCGCGTACTGGGACCTGATCGAGGCGACGCTGCGGACGAACTACTTCACCGAGCCGCAGCCGCCGCAGCCGAAGGCCCCGTATTTCGTGGTGAAGCTCGACGCCGCGAAGGTGCCTGACCTGCCCGCACCCCGGCCAGCGTTCGAGCTGTTCGTCTACTCGCCCAGGTTCGAGGCCGTGCACCTGAGGTTCGCCCCCGTGGCCCGGGGCGGGCTGCGCTGGTCGGACCGCCACGAGGACTTCCGCACCGAGATCCTCGGCCTGGCCAAGGCGCAGGAAGTGAAGAACGCGGTCATCGTGCCCTCCGGAGCCAAGGGCGGCTTCGTCTGCAAGCGGCTGCCCGATGCCGCGAACCGCGAGGCCTACCAGGGCGAGGTGCTCGCCTGCTACCGGGACTTCATCAGCGCCATGCTCGACGTGACCGACAACATCGAGCAGGGCCAGGTGGTCCCGCCCGCGCGGGTGGTCCGCAGGGACAGCGACGACGTCTACCTCGTGGTCGCGGCGGACAAGGGGACGGCGACGTTCTCGGACACCGCGAACGAGATCGCCTCCGGGCGCGGGTTCTGGCTCGGGGACGCGTTCGCGTCGGGCGGCTCCGAGGGCTACGACCACAAGAAGATGGGCATCACGGCGCGGGGCGCCTGGGAGTCGGTCAAGTATCACTTCCAGACCATGGGGATCGACGTCGACAAGGCGGACTTCACCGTCGTCGGCATCGGCGACATGTCCGGGGACGTGTTCGGCAACGGCATGCTGCTCTCGCGGCACATCAAGCTGGCGGGGGCGTTCGACCACAGGCACATATTCCTTGACCCGGACCCCGACCCGGCGGTGAGCTTCGCCGAGCGCGAGCGGCTGTTCGCGCTGCCACGCTCTTCGTGGGAGGACTACGACGCCGCGCTGATCTCCGAGGGCGGCGGCGTGTGGCCGCGGACGGCCAAGTCGGTGCCGGTCTCGCCCCAGGCCCGCGCCGTGCTCGGGCTGGACGCGGACGTGATCGCGCTGTCGCCGGACGAGCTGATCTCCGCGATGCTGCGCGCCCCCGTCGACCTGCTCTGGAACGGCGGCGTCGGCACGTATGTCAAGGCGACCGGCCAGACACAGGGGGATGCCGGGGACCGGGCCAACGACGCGGTCCGGGTCGACGCGTCCGAGCTCCGGGTCCGGGTGGTCGGCGAGGGCGGGAACCTCGGCCTCACCCAGGAGGCCAGGGTGGAGTACGCGCTCGGTGGCGGCCGGGTGAACACCGACTTCATCGACAACTCGGCCGGCGTGGACACGTCGGACCACGAGGTCAACATCAAGATCCTGCTGGACGGCGTGGTCAAGGACGGCGAGCTGGCGCCACCGCAGCGGAACAAGCTGCTGCACGACATGACCGGCGAGGTCGCCGACCTGGTCCTCACGCACAACTACCTGCAGAACCGGACGCTCGCGGCGGCTACGGCACAGGCGCCGCAGATGCTGCACGTACACGCCAGGTACATCCGCAAGCTCGAGCGCGACGGCCGGATCCGGCGCAGGCTCGACGTCCTTCCCGGGGACAAGGAGATCGCCGAGCGCCGGTCCGCCGGCACCGGCCTGACCAGCCCCGAGTTCTCGGTCCTGCTCGCCCAGACCAAGATCGCCGCGGCGCAGGACGTGCTGGCGTCCGGTCTGCCCGACGACCCGTACCTGCGGGGGGCGCTGACCGGCTATTTCCCCCAGCCGCTGCGGGAGTCCTACGCGAGCCGGATGCCGGGCCACCGGCTGCACCGCGAGATCATCACCAACGAAGTGATCAACGACATGGTCGACCGGTCCGGGATCACGTTCGCGTTCCGGCTCAACGAGGAGACCGGTGCCTCCGTGCCCGATATCACCGCCGCGTGGCTGGTGGCACGGGACGTGTTCGACATGGCCGGGTTCTGGGCCCAGGTCGAGGCGCTGGACGGCAGGGTAGACACCTCGGTGCAGATCCAGCTCACCCTGGAGGGCCGCAAGCTGACCGAACGGGCGTCGCGGTGGCTGCTGTACCACCGCCGCCCGCCGTTCGACATCCAGGGGACGATCGACTTCCTGGCCGACGGCGTGCTGACCGTGGGCCACGGCCTGCCCAGGCTCCTCACCGGCAGCGACCTGACCGGGTTCGAGGAGCGGCGGGACTCGTTCACCTCGCGTGGCGTGCCGCTCGGCCTCGCCGAGCGGGTCGCCGCGACGGTCCCCGCGTATTCGGCGTTCGACATCGTGGACATCTCCGCCCATACCAGCCGCCCGGTCGAGGAGACCGCCGAGGTGTACTTCGACCTGGCCGACCGGCTGCAGATCACCAGGCTGCGGGACCGGATCACGGCGCTGCCCCGGGACGACCGGTGGAGCACCATGGCCCGGGCCGCGCTGCGCGACGACCTCTACAGCGCGCACGCGGCGCTGGCCGCCGACGTGCTGCAGATGACCGCGCCGGGCAAGCCGGAAGAGCGGCTGGCCGCGTGGGGGCAGCGCAACGAGTCGGCCGTGCGCCGGGCGGCCCAGACGCTGAGCGAGATCTGGGAGACCGACCGGTTCACCGTGGCCACGCTGTCGGTCGCGGTCCGGGCGGTCCGCACCCTGGTGACCACGAGCGCGCTGCCCGGCTAGCAGCCGGCTAGCCAGCCGCCACGAGGAAGGCGAAGTCGGCCGGGGCTACGTTGCCGCCGGACAGCACGACGGCGACCCTCCGGCCGTCGGCTTGAACCGCCCCGGTGAGCAGGGCGGCCAGCGGCGTGGCGCCGCTCGGCTCGACCACGATCTTCAGCCTGGCGAAGCAGAACATCATGGCGTCGACGATCGCCGCGTCGTCCACGGTGACGACGTCGTCCAGCAGCCGCTGGTTGATCGGGAAGGTGAGCTCGCCAGGGGCCTGCGACCGCAGGCCGTCGGCGATCGTGTCCACCGTCTCCAGGCCGACCCGGCGGCCGGCCCGCATCGACCGGCTGGTGTCATCGGCTCCGGCCGGCTCCACCCCGATCAGCGCGGCCGCCGGGAGCAGCGCCTTGACCGCGGTCCCCACGCCGGCGGCCAGGCCACCGCCGCCAACGGGCACCAGCACCAGGTCGAGATCGCCGGCCTGCTCCGTCAGCTCCAGGCCGATGGTGCCCTGGCCGGCCATGATGCCGTAGTCATCGAAGGGCCGGATCACGGTCAGCGAGCGGGCTTCCGCCAGGGCGGCGGCGACCTCCTCGCGGCTCTCGGTGGCCGGGTCGTGGCGGCGGATCTCGGCGCCATAGCCCTCGATCGCGGCCAGCTTGGCCGGGGAGCCGGTTTCCGGCACCACCACGACCGCGGGGATGCCCAGCAGCGCGGCCGCGAGCGCCACAGCGGCGCCGTGGTTGCCCGACGAGTAGGCGACAATCCCCCTGGCCCGCTCGTCCGTGTCGAGCAGGCTGAGGCGGTTGTAGGCACCGCGGAACTTGAACGACCCGCTGCGCTGGAATGGCTCGGCCTTGAGGCAGATTGTGCCGCCGCACCTTGCGTCCAGTGTGGCGGAGGTGAGCAGCGGGGTGCGGTGGGCGATCCCGGCCAGCCGGCCCGCGGCAGCCTGAATCTGATCGAACGTGAGGGCCGTCTGGCCGGTGCCGGCAGTAATGGATGATCCTCTCGGGATGATTTGGCTAACGTTTGTCTTCCCTGCAAACGATAGCTTCCACGGATCTCCGGCCGCGGCAACAAGCGGACATGCCAGCCTGACGTAGGCTTTCCGGCATGGCTACGGACCCTGCGGGCGAAATCTCGGAACTGTCCTCGACGCTTTCCAGTGTCGAGGCGGTCCTCGGCCCGGACGCCATGCGGAAGGAAGCCGAGGAACTGCGCGAGCGAGCTGCCCAGCCTGGGCTGTGGGAGGACCAGGAACAGGCGCAGGCGGTCACCCGCCGGCTGTCCTACCTCGACGGCGAGCTGTCTCGGCTGGACAGCCTGCACCGCCGCCTCGATGACACCATGGTGCTCTTCGAGCTGGCCGAAAGCGAGCACGACGATGCGGCCAGGGAGGAGGCAACCCGTGATCTTGCGGCGCTCCGCAAGGAGATCGACCAGCTCGAGATCAGGACGCTGCTCTCCGGCGAGTACGACGCGCGTGAGGCGCTGATCACCATCAATGCCCAGGCCGGGGGGGCCGACGCGGCCGACTGGGCGGAAGGGCTGCGCCGGATCTACCTGCGCTGGGCCGAGCGGCATGGCTACCCTACCGAGGTCTACGACACCTCCTACGCGGAGGAGGCCGGGATCAAGTCAACCACTTTTGCCGTCAAAGCCCCCTATGCGTACGGCACGCTGCGCGGTGAGCACGGCACGCACCGGATGGTGCGCATCTCCAAGTACGACAACCAGGGGCGCAGGCAGACCTCGTTCGCCGGGGTTGACGTGATCCCGGTCGTGGAGCAGGCCGACCACATCGAGGTGCCCGAGGACGAGATCCGGGTCGACGTGTTCCGGTCAAGCGGTCCCGGCGGCCAGGGGGTGAACACCACCGACTCCGCGGTGCGGATCACCCACCTGCCGACCGGCATCGTGGTCTCCTGCCAGAACGAGCGCAGCCAGATCCAGAACCGGGCGAGCGCGATGGCGGTGCTGCAGGCCAAGTTGCTCGAGCGCAAGCGGGAGGAGCAGCAGGCCAAGATGGCCGAGCTGCGCGGGGATCACGCCGGCAGCTGGGGTACCCAGATCCGCAACTACGTCCTGCACCCATACCAGAACATCAAGGACCTGCGGACCGGCGTGGAGACCGGGAACACCACGGCGGTGATGGACGGCGAGATCGACGACTTCATCGACGCCGAGATCCGCTGGCTGCGGACCCAGGGCCTCTAGCCATCGCGGGCCGCGGCGAGACGCTGCGGGCACAGGACGGGCGGCCGCCCCCTGAGGGGCGACCGCCCGCTGGCAACCCCGGCATTCCGGGCGTCCGGGACTACTTCACGAAATACCAGTCCTCCGGGGTGATGCTGAGCGTCGGGCTCTGCGGGAAGTAACCCTTGAGGTCGTTGGCGACCTCGGTCAGCGTGTAGGCGGCGTTCGGCTGGTACATGACCGGCAGCTGCGGCGCGAGGTAGTCCTGCCACTTGTAGAAGAGCGACAGGTTGTCATTCGTCAGCGTCTGCTCGATCAGCGAGTCGTTGGTCGGGTTGCTGTACCCGCCGGAGTTCGCAACCGCGCCGCTAAGGAACAGCTGGTCGCCCGTTGGCAGGTAGTCGGGGGAGAACGACCAGCCGAATCCCCAGTTCGCCATGTCCCAGTCGCACGGAGACTTGACGACCACACAGTTGCCGCCGGCCACCGAGAGCACGTCGCCGAGCGTCTTGGGCACCAGGTTCAGCTTGATCCCGATCGACGCCGCGTTGGACTGCAGCTGCGTCATCTCCTGCTGGACCCAGGCGGTCCCGGTCAGGAACAGGAAGTTGAAGCTCAGCGCGGTGCCCGCGGTGATCCCCGCTCCGCATTCGTCCGCCGCCGTGCCCGGCTTGACGCAGGTGGTCGTCCCGCTCGGCACCACCTTCCAGCCGTGGCTGGCCAGCAGGTCCTTCGCCTTGGTCGGGTTGTACGGGTATGGGTCGCCCTGGCGTCCCTTGGCCGACAGCCACTTGGTGGCCGGGGTGGCGGCGACCGGGCCGACGGTGAGCGCCCCGTACCCGCGCAGCGGGCCAGAGATGATCGCGGCCTGGTTCATCTCGTACTGCAGCGCCTGCCGGAAGTACAGCTGCTTGAAGACGGCGCCGTGGTCGCCGATGCTGGACTGGTAGTTCAGCGCGTAGTAGTCGATGCCCCACGGGTACAGCGGGTCCAGCGTGTAGCCCGACAGCGGGTTGCTGCCCACGGCGGCGTTGGCCGGCTTGGCCGGAGCGTCCTGGTCGGGCAGGTAGCCGACGTCGATCTTGGTGCTGGAGCTCGGCGACCGCAGCACGTCGTACTCGGACGCGTCGGTGGTGAACGGCACCTCCTGGAACGCCGCCAGCTTGGGCTTGACCGGGCCCGAGTACTTCGGGTTCGGCACGAACGTGATGTGGCCGTCGGCGTTGAACGCGCTCAGCCGCCACGGCCCGTCCACGATGCCCCAGATCGGCGACGTCGCGTACCCGGTGACGTCCTCGGCCTCCTTGTTCAGGTAGCTGTAGACGGCCGCGCAGTCGCTGACCGTGGTGGCGCAGCTGCTGGGGCCGCTGGCGGTCTTGTCCCACGCCGCGGGCATCGGCACGACCTGGCTCAGGTCGTTATACAGCAGCCAGGTCGGCGAGTACGACTTGCTCATCGTCATCTGGATCTCGGTGGGGCTGACGGCCTTGATGTTCGTCATGTTCGCCGGGAAGCCGGTGTACGCGCCGTAGTCGGCCGGCTCGGCCGTCTCCATGTTCAGCCAGAACATCACGTCCTGCGCGGTCACCTGGGTGCCGTTGGACCACATGTAGTGCTTCAGCGTGATCGTCACCGTCCGGCCGCTGACAGCCGGCGGGTTGGCCAGGCTCAGCGAGTAGTTCACCTCCGGCTGGCCGTTCTTGCCGAACCAGTACAGCGGCCGGTACATGAGGTACTGGAAGTCGAACAGGTTCAGGTTGCTGATGTTGGCGCTGTCCACGTAGGGGAAGATGTAGCTCGGCACGCTGGACGGCGGCTCCGCCCATACCGCGGTGCCGCCCTTGACCGGCGTGGTCGCCGACGAGCTGGTGGTGCTGCTGCTGGCGCAGCCGGCTGCGGCGAGCGCGAGCACTACTGCGCCTGCCGCCAGCATCCGGCGGCGGGGTCTCGGTTGTGATGTACGTAGCTGCGCGGGCACTGACCTCATGTGGGTTTCCTTCCGAGCGCTCGGACGCAGATGGCCGATCCGGCGGCCCGATATCCAGGCGAGGGCAGCCCACCGGTGTCACGCCATGTGATCGGTAAGGATGACTGCAACACGTGATGCTGCCGGTGGTCTAGCGCAACGGTAGGAATAGTCCCAGGCTGGGATGCTTTTGTGATGTCCGCGTGACTTGAGGCCGGCCGTGACCTGGCGTGACCGCTGTACGTAGCCAGGTCCCAGGCCCGCGACCTGCGCGGTTGGACCCGCGGGGGGGCAAAGCCCC
>Ga0335075_10001888_pt1 | contig 34073 bp, 35 predicted proteins | sample Lox_Sample_24_FD_206723 | JGI IMG/M metagenome (GOLD analysis project Ga0335075, IMG submission 206723) | Soil microbial communities from Loxahatchee National Wildlife Refuge, Florida, United States - Lox_Sample_2.4 | ecosystem: Environmental > Terrestrial > Soil > Wetlands | place: USA...
GGAGAACGTGGCCGGCCTGCGGGTGGCCCAGGCCTACCGGCGCGAGCAGGTGAACTCCGACAGGTTCGCCGGGCTGTCCGGCGCATACCGCAAGTCCCGGCTGCGGGCGCAGCGGATGATCGCCGTGTACTTCCCGTTCGTCCAGGCGCTGTCCACGATCGGCGGCGCGGTCATCCTGTTCGCCGCGGCCAGCGAGATCCACAACAACACGCTGACGGCAGGGAGCCTGATCGCCTACCTGCTCTGGGTGGATCAGCTTTTCGCCCCGGTCCAGCAGATGTCGCAGGTGTTCGACGGCTACCAGCAGGCCAACGTCGGCCTGCAGCGGATCAAGGCCCTGCTGCGCACTCCGACCAGCACGCCGCAGGCAGACAACCCGGTCGAGCCTGGCCGGCTGCGCGGCCAGATAGACCTGCGTGACGTGCACTTCGGCTACCAGGGCCAGCGCAGCGAGGCCATCAAGGGGGTGACCCTGTCGATCGCTCCCGGCGAAACCGTGGCGCTGGTCGGGCAGACCGGTGCCGGCAAATCCACCCTGGTGAAGCTCATCGCCAGGTTCTACGACGTCACCTCGGGGAGCGTGGCGATCGACGGAGTGGACGTGCGCGAGTACGACTTGCCGCGCTACCGCCAGCAGCTCGGCGTGGTACCGCAGGAGCCGTACCTGTTCGCCGGCACGGTCCGCGACGCCATCGCCTATGGCCGGCCGGACGCCACCGACGCGGAGGTGGAGGCCGCCGCCCGGGGCGTCGGCGCGATCGACATGATCTCCAGGCTGCCTGGCGGGTTCCTGCATGAGGTGTCCGAGCGCGGCCGCAACCTGGCGGCGGGCCAGCGGCAGCTGATCGCGCTGGCCCGCGCCTACCTGGTGGACCCGGCGATCCTGCTGCTCGACGAGGCCACCGCCGCTCTTGACCTGGCCGCCGAGGCCGAGGTGAACCGGGCAACCGAGCATCTCGCGGCCCGGCGCACCACGATCGTCGTGGCGCACCGGCTGACCACCGCCTCCACTGCGGACCGGATCGTCGTGCTGGCCGACGGCCAGATTGCTGAGATCGGCACGCACGAAAAGCTGCTGGAGCGCGCCGGCAGCTACGCCGCCATGTGGGCCGCGTTCACCGGCGAGGCCGAGCTGGTCGCATGACGGCCTCAGCACACCCAACCCGCCTCACCGCGAGGAGCTTGTCATACCCACCGGGAATACAAGCAGGTGCACACTCAGGCGAAGTAGTGGCCTTCCTCGAGGTCGGCGATCAGCCCCTGGCGGGCCGGCTCCCACCCGGGCAGGTCTCGGGTGACCCGTGCCGAGGCAGGGCCGTCGAATCCCCAGAGCCCCCGAGGAAGCCGACGTATTCCCCGGCCTGCTCGGGGGTGACCGAGACCGCGGGAACGTTAAGCTGTGCGGCGAAGATCTCGGCGACCTCGCGGATCGGCACGCCCTCGTCGCCGACCGCGTGCAGCACCGAGCCGGCCGGCGCGGACTCCAGCGCCAGGCGGAACAGGTGCGCGGCGTCGTCGCGGTGCACCGCCGGCCAGCGGTTGGCGCCGTCGCCGACGTAGGCCGCGGCGCGCTTGGCGCGGGCGAAGCCGATCGCGGCGGGGATGAACCCGTTGTCGCCGTCGCCGTGCGTCGCCGGCGGCAGCCGCACGACCGAAGAGCGGACGCCGCGGCCGGCGAACGAGAGCGTCGGGTGGGCGTTGCCTACCCGTCCCTCCCCGCCGCTGATCGGGACCTCGTAGTCCGCGCGCTGGACCTGGGCGAGGAGGAGACCGCCTTGGAGCGCGGCGAGGAGGGTGACAGCGAGGTCGTCCGGGTCGGCGCCCTTCAGGGGGTGCCGGGTCTCGTGAAGACGGCGCAGCCCGTCGCTGATCGCGGCTGACCACTGGCCGAATCCCGCCGCGATCAGGGCGCGGGCGTGCGCGCCGGTCTCGGCGAGCTGCCCGGCGAGGGACGCCAGGGCCGGGCCTAGGCGAGGGCGCGGTCGAGGTTGAACGCGGCGCTGATCAGCGCCAGGTGGGTGAAGGCCTGCGGGAAGTTGCCCTGCTGCTCGCCGGTACGGCTGATCTGCTCGGCGTACAGGCCCAGGTGGTTGGCGTAGGTGAGCATCTTCTCGAAGGCCAGCCGTGCCTCGTCAAGCCGCCCGGCGCGGGTGAGCGCCTCGACGTACCAGAACGAGCAGATCGAGAACGTGCCCTCCTCGCCGCGCAGGCCGTCCGGGCTGGCTTCCGGGTCGTAGCGGTAAACCAGCGAATCGGACACCAGATCCGCGGTGAGCGCGTCCAGCGTGGCAAGCCACTTCGGATCGGTGGGGGAGATGAACTTGGCCAGGGGCATCATCAGAACAGCGGCGTCAAGAACGTCGCCGTCGAAGTGCTGGATGAAGGCCCGCCGGGTGGCAGACCAGCCGCGTTGCATGATCTGCCGGTAGATCGCGTCCCGGGCCTGCGCCCAGTGCCCGAGGTCGGCGGGCAGGCCACGGCGCCTGGCCATCCGCATGGCGCGCTCGATCGCCACCCAGCACATCAGCCGGGAGTACACGAAGTTCTTGCGCCCGCCGCGGGTTTCCCAGATTCCATCGTCGGGCTGGTCCCAGTGATCACAGACCCAGTCCACCAGGACGCAGACATCATCCCAGAAGTCGCTGGAGATCGGCTTCCCCCACTTGTCATAAAGGTAGACCGAGTCGATCAGCGCTCCGTATATGTCGAGCTGGAGCTGGCCGGCGGCGGCGTTCCCGATGCGCACCGGGGCGGATCCCTCGTAGCCCTCCAGGTGGGTCAGCTCGGTCTCGGGCAGTTCGCTGCGCCCGTCGATGCCGTACATGATCTGCAGCGGGCCCGAGGGGGCGCCCCCGCGCCGGGTGACGTGCCTGGAAAGGAACGCCATGAAGGCCTCGGCCTCACCGGTGAAGCCCAGCCGCAGCAGCGCGTAGACGCAGAAGGCGGCGTCGCGGACCCACAGGTACCGGTAGTCCCAGTTGCGCTCGCCGCCGAGCTGTTCGGGCAGGCTCGTCGTCGGCGCGGCCACGATCGCGCCGGTGGGCGCGTAGGTGAGCAGCTTGAGGGTCAGCGCCGAGCGGTGCACGGTCTCCCGCCACCGGCCACGGTAGCGGGACGCGGACAGCCATCGCCGCCAGAACGCCACCGTGGCGTTGAACTCCTGTTCGGCCTCGGCATCCGGGCAGGACCGCGGCGTGATGTCATCACCGACCTGGTCGAGCGCGAACACCGCTGACTCCCCCTCAAGGAGCTTGAACGACGCGGTCGCGTCCTGTGCGTCGTGCTCGACCGGCACCGTGGCGGTCAGCGCGAGCGCAAGGTCTGCGGACTCGAAGACCGTCTGGCCGGCGTACCGCCGGATGGTGTGCGGCTGCCTCGCGTAGTCGAACCGGGGAGCCACCCGTGCCCGGAAGAAGGTCGATCCGCGCACGCACAGTACCCGCCGGATCAGGCGGTGCCGGCCGGTCACCCGGGGGTCGCCGGTGATCGGCATGAAGTCCTGGACTTCACCCACGCCGTCCTCGGTGAAGAACCGGGTGATCAGCACGTTGGTGTCGGGGAAGTAGAACTGCTTGGTCTTCGCCGAAGCTTCGGCGGCCAGCTCGAACGACCCGCCCCGGTCCGCATCGAGGATCGAGGCGAACACGCTGGGCAAGTCGAAACACGAGCTGCAGTACCAGTCGATGGTGCCGTCGGTGCCGACCAGCGCCACAGTGCCGAGGTCGCCGATCAGCCCGTGGTCGGCGATCGGCAGGTACCCAGAGGCGGTGACCGGCTGCTGCATTCCGCTCATCCGGGTGTCCTTCCCACCGCGGGAGGCCGCTAACGAGCGACGAACCGAACCACCGGATCCACGCCGATGTCTGGGGCTATATGGGCTATATCGGACATATAGCGAGACCCGGTGATGCCCTCCTGCTCGAGAAAGGCGCGGGCCGCCTGGACGTAGCCCGCGCTGTCATCGACGATCAAGCAGCGCAATCCCACGTTCTCAGCATGGCGGCCGGTATCCGGGCGCGCATTGCAGCTAGCAGCAATCCTTTAGCCTGCAGGTCAGATGCCGCCGGGCCGCAACACACCTAGGCCAGGCTCAGGGCGATGGCATGCAGCGCCAGGCCTACGCCGGCTCCGACCACGGTGCCGTTGATGCGGATGAACTGCAGATCGCGGCCTAGCAGCAGTTCCAGCTGGCTTGACGTCTGCTCCGCGTCCCACCGCTGGATGGTTCCGGTGACGAGGCCGGCGAGCTCGTCGTGGAACCGGTCGGCGAGCGCCCGGGCTCCCGACTCGACCACACGCTGGAGGCTCTCCTGAAGGGTGCGGTCTGACCCGAGGCGCCGGCCGGCCGCCACCAGCGCGAGGGCGAGCTGGCGGCGCAGCTCGGACTCCGGGTCGGCCGCCTGGGCCCGCAGCGTGACCTTGGTGTGCTTCCACAGCGACGACGACCAGTCCCGCAGCCCGGCGCTGCCCAGCACGTCGCGCTTGAACCGCTCCCCGCGCTCGCGCAGCTCGGGGGACGTCTCGAGGCGGTCAGGGAGCCCGGCTATCCATTCCTCGAACTGACGCCGGGCGTCGCTGTCCGGATCGGCCGCCATCACCGCGAGCCGGTGGCGCAGGCGGTCGTACAGCCGGTCGAACACCCGGCGGTAAACCGCGTCGGGCACCCAGCGGGGTGACTCGGCCTCGAACAGCCCGCGAAGCTCCTCGTAATGATCGGCGAGATAGCGGTCGACGCCGGACATGATCTCGTTGAACAGCCCGGCGTGGTGGCCTCCGGCGATGATGACCCGCAAGGCCCGCCCGGCCAGCGGCGCCAGTTCAACGGCCTCGACCGCCCGGGTCAGCTCGGCGGTGAGCACCCGCTGGACATCCTCATCGCGGAGAGCCTCGGCGGCCGTGACCACCAGGTCGGCGGCGTGACCCGCGAAGCCGGCGGCGTTGGCGTCGTCGGCCAGCCAGGTGGCCAGCCGGGGCACGATCTGGGCGGATCGGATCCGCTCGGTCAGCACGTCGCCGTTGAGGAAGTTCTCCTGCACGAACTGGCCGAGGGTGGCGGCGAACTGGTCCTTGCGCTCGACGATCAGCGCGGTGTGCGGTATCGGCAGGCCCAGCGGCCGGCGGAACAGAGCCGTCACCGCGAACCAGTCCGCAACACCTCCGACCATGGCCGCCTCGGCGCCGGCCTGCACGTAGCCAAGGCCAGTCCCGTGCGCGCCGGCCGCGGTTACGGCGACGAACACGACCGTCACCGCCGCGAGCAGGGCGGTAGCCCGCCTGCGCGCGGCGGCCAGGCTGCGCGCCCGCAATTCCGCGGACTCGGGGCCGATCGCGGAAACCGGCGAACCCGGCATCGTCGCGGCTGGTTCCATTGGCAGCCCCCGGTCAGCCCGCAGCGCAGGAGCAATCCGCAGGCACGTCAGGCAAGCAGTCGTATCGGCAAATCAGCCCCAGTCTTGCAGGAACCGCGTGATCACCGGCACTAGGAGCTTCCCGGAGAAGGCGGGCGGGCCCACCAGGCACGGCCACGCTCGCTCCCGACGCCACGCTCGCTCCCGACGCCACGCTCGCTCCTGACGCCACGGTCACTCTTGACGCCGCCACCGGGCGGTACTAGCCTCCGGAATCAAATAGGAAACTTTCCTATTAGATAACCCGGCCCGCGGGCCGGAGTGCTCCCGTCCCTGCCAAACAGGCAGACCTCGCTCGTCCGCTTCCGCACTAGCCAAGGGATCCGCGCATGAGACGACACTCCCGCCTGGTGGCCGCGCTGGCCACCGCGACCGCCACGTTAGCTGCAATCGGATTCGGCGCACCTGGAGCCAGCGCAGGCGCCTGGCACGGCGGCGGCGTCCTGCCGCGCCAGGTGTTCGCGCCCTACTTCGAGACCTACGACACCAGCGGCGGCAGCCCGGCCGCCCTGTCCCAGGCGTCCGGCGCCAGGTACCTGTCGCTGGCGTTCCTGCAGACCGCGCAGGCGGGCTCCTGCACCGTGTACTGGAACGGTGACACGAGCGAGCCGATCTCCTACTCCAGCTTCGGCAGCGACATCTCAGCCATCCAGGCGGCAGGCGGCAACGTCATCCCGTCATTCGGCGGCTACGCCGCGGACACCACCGGAACCGAGCTCGCCGACAGCTGCACGAACGTCTCGGCCATAGCCCAGGTCTACGAGCAGGTGATCACCACCTACCACGTGCCCCGCATCGACCTGGACATCGAGGGCACGTCGCTCACCGACACGGCCGGGATCAACCGCCGCAACGAGGCGGTCGCCCAGGTCGAGTCCTGGGCCGCCGCCCGCGGGATCAGCATCCAGTTCTCCTACACGCTCCCGACGCTCACCACCGGCCTGGACTCCGAAGACGATGCGGTGATCGAGAACGCGATCGCCGACCACGCACGGATCAGCACCGTGAACCTGCTCACGTTCGACTACTACATCGGCACCGAGCAGAACATGGTCACCGATACCGAGACCGCCGCCGCAGGCACCTACACCGAGCTCCAGTCCCTCTACCCGTCCGAGCCGCCCGCCGAGGTCTGGCACATGATCGGTGTCACCGAGATGCCCGGCATCGACGACTTCGGCCCCGACGAGACCTTCACGATGCCCGACGCGATCGCGGTGCTGAACTGGGCCCGGAGTAAAGGGATCGGCACCCTCTCCTTCTGGGCACTGCAGCGCGACAACGGCGGCTGCCCCGGCACCAAGGGCGCCGGCACCTGCTCCGGGATCGCCCAGCCCACCTGGTACTTCAGTCACGTCTTCGAGCACTTCACCAGCTGACACGCGCGCGGTCGCGCCGCCCCCCCGGCGCCGTTCCATGATCTGGGTACCTCAGCAGCAAATAGCGCTGAAAATCAACCCAGATCATGGAACGACCCGCGCACCTGGAGGCTGGACGCCGGTCAGCTCTTGGGCTGCAGGGTGTAGTGCACGGTCTGCACGCTGATCTGGCCGTCCCGGAACAGGAACGTGTCGACGCCGTCGTCGGCGCGGGACCGGGCGGTATCGGCGGCCCACCCCACGAGGAGCACGTCGTCCGCCCAGGTCTCGTCCCTGACGTCCCACGCCGCGCCGGGCAGGTCGGCGAACAGTTGCCGGAAGGCTGCCCGGGCGCCGTCCTTGCCACGCTTCACGCCCGCGGGCGTGATCACCACGGCGTCATCCGCGAAATCGGCCGCGAGCTCGTCGACGTCCGCCGCGCCGAGCGCGCGGCCGTGGTGGGCGAACACCTCTTGCGGCGTGCGCGTCATCGCGGTTCTCCTCCCTCGGGAAGGGCGCTGCACATATCGTCACAGGCGTCACGGATGTCACAAGCATCACGGGCGTCACAGGCAGCCGCGGGCCGGCCTGCCGCTCACAGTCCGCCTGTCACGGAGATATCGGTGCCCGTGACGTACGACGCCTCCGGCGAGATCAGCCACGACACGGCCGCCGCGATCTCGTCGGGCCGGCCGATCCGGCCCAGCGGGCCGTGCGCTCCCCAGTCCCGCAGCTCGGGGCTTGAGGCCAGTTCTGTGTCGATGACCCCGGGTGAGACGCTGTTGGACCGGATTCCCTCCGCTCCGACCTCATTGGCCAGGCCACGGGCGAAGGTCACCATCGCGCCCTTGGTCGCCTCGTAGGGCACCAGGTGCGCCGGGCCGCGCGGAGCGTGGGCCGCGATCGACGCGATGGTCACGATCGAGCCGCCGTTGCCGCCTCGGGCCACCGACATGGCCCGGACGGCGTGCTTGGCGCACACCATCGGCCCGACGATGTTGACCTGCGTCAGCCGGGCCATCGTGTCAGCGTCCTGCTCATCCATGGGGGCCAGCTCGCCGCCTATGCCGGCGTTGTTGACCAGCGCGGTGAGCGGGCCCATCTGCTTCTGCGCCTGGCTGAACATCGCCGCCACCTCGTCCTCGGAGGCGACGTCGGCGCGCACGGCCGTGGCCCGGCCCCCCTTGGCCTTGATGGCGGATACCACCGACTCGGCGCCCTCCGCGTCCGCCGTGTAGTTGACGACCACCCCGTACCCGTCACCGGCCAGCCGTTCGGCGATGGCGGCGCCGATGCCCCGGCTGGCGCCGGTGACGATGACCGCGCCCTTGTCCTGCACAGCTGTGCTCATTTGATCGCCCCCGTCGGTCATCTCTGTTCACGACAAGCCGGGCAAGACGCCGCGATTCAGCCGGGCTCGATGTGCCCCGCTGCGGCCCCGGCACATCTGGGCTCCCTCATCCCCGCTGTCGCGACGGCGCCCGGCACTGACCCCTGCGGCCGGCTTGCGCACCATGCCAGCGGATACCTGCTCGCCACCATGCTAATCGGCCGGTCGCGGCCTGGTTCCGCCCGGTCGTGCTATTCATGGGCACGTGCGCCCCGCTCCGCCGGTTCAACGGGCGAGGTTCATGTTCGCCGCGGCCTGGCGGAACGCGGCGACGGCGGCCCGGTCGCCTTCGAGCCGCCAGTCCTGGCTCACCGTGCCGCCGCGAGCGTCCGCGTCGGACCACACCGAGCCGAGCAGGTGCTGCCGGGCGATGCCGCTGAACACCGCGGCGATGTCCTGCGGCTTCTTCCCGGTGCCCGGTCCCACGCCGACCTCGGACAGCAGGACCGGCTTGCGCGCGAACGAGCGCACCCTGTCCACCACCGAGCCGAACACGCTGCCGTAGGTGTCCGACGGCCTGACGAAGTAGCCGTCGATGCCGACCCAGGTCACGTACGCCGCGCCGGGCCAGTACGCGCGGGCCGGCGCGGTCCCGGCGTCGCTGATCGTCCACAGCCAGGTCACGTTCGTCGCGCCGGCCGCGCGGACGGCCGTGACCACGCGCCGCCACGCGGCCACCCAGGTGGCGGCGGGCACGTGACCCGCGCCCCAGCTGTACCAGGTGCCGTTCATCTCGCCCGCGAAGCCGATCACCACCGGGCGGCCGAACGCCCGCAACTGCTCGGCGTACGAGTGCAGGTAGCCGTCGTACTGCCCGGACGCGATCTTGGCCAGGCTGATGTCGGTCGGCTGGATCTGCACGACGAGCTCGGCGCCGTGCGCCCGCGCCTCGCTGGCGAACCGGGTGGGGAAACCGGAGAACCAGCGGCTGTAGTAGAGCACCAGGTCGGGCCGCTCCCCCGTCGCCGCGGTGAACTCCGTGACCGGCTGGTACGACGCCGGCGTGCCGGGCTCGTACACCCCGAGGTACCGCGCGGACGTGATGGGCGGCTCGCTGGTCACCTTGTACCCGACCAGCGCCGCGATCAGCATGGACACCAGCAGCACGAGCCCGCGCCGGGCCCGGACCGCGAGCGTGGGCCTGGCCGCCGCGGGGGCGTGCCCGGCTGTCACGTGAACCACCAGCCCCAGGACGTCACCGGCAGGTAGCGGATGCGCCAGACGCCGCGGACCGACGACCCGCGCACCCACCGTATCCACTGGCGCGGGCCGTCGCGGTGCGGCAGGCCGGCTTCAGCGCCCGGCGACGAAATCGAGGTAGGCCCGGGCCAGGGCGGCCGGGTTCTCCAGCGCGATGTTGTGCCCGGACTCGGGGATGACGGCGCCGCCGATCGCATAGTGCAGCTCCACGCCGTTGACCGTGGGATTGCCGTGCCTGAGCCGGGCACCGGCGTGGTCAGCGAGGCTGATCGGGTCTGCCATGCGGTCACCGTAGGCAGCGGCGGCAGGCGAGCGCTTCGGTCAGGTGACTGACACCGGCCCGGTGATCGCTCCTCTTCCCGTCCGGCACTCGATGACAACCGTGATAGGCATCGGTGAGCTGGAATCAACCACTAACTACCGGATACCGCCGATCGCCGGCGCGATTCATAGGGCTGCTCGGAACCCGATCCCCCGGGGAGAGTGCTACCTTTACGGTGACTACTATAAGTAGTTAGATGAATACGTAGAGCCAACGCGCCCCGGCCTTATCGGAGCGGGCGGAGCGACCCCGCAGTACCAGTGATTGGAGGGCATAATGCAACGTGAATTGATCGAGAACCTCGCAGTGCACGCCGCTTTCGATTCCGGAACCCTCGCGCACGTCGTGGACGCTCTTTCGGGCTGCGAGGAGGCCGTCATTGCGTGCTCAGCCGGCATGGTGGCTGAGCAAGACATCGACCGGATGCGCGCATCCGTGCTGCGCGACCTGGAGTGCGGCGAAGTTGTGGCGACCACCCGTCGGCTGCTCACCCGGGCGACGGCGGACGACAGCGCGCTGATCACCGCCCAGCTCGAGGCGTGCCTTATCGCATGCCGGCGCAGCGAAGAGCAGTGCAAGCTGACCGCGGCAGAACACGAGCACTGCCGGCTGTGCACGGCCGCCACGCACCGGGCCGCCGAGGCCTGCCGCCAGGCACTGGAAGCCCTGCGCGGCTGAACTACGCGGCCCCGCCCTGGCCCCGGAGCTTGTCCCTGAGCCGCCGGTCAGGAGGCGTCGCCGAGCACCACGTGCACGGTGCGCTCCTCGGTGCCCCGCACCAGCTTGAGCTCGATCGTGCCGGTGCCCGCGGCCTGGAGCGCGTCGAACAGGTCGTCGATGGTGCGGGCCGGCTGGCCCCCTGCGCTGACGATCAGGTCCCCGGCGGCCAGGCCGGCGCGTGCGGCCGGGCTTTCCTCGATCACCTCGCGGATGAGCAGGCCCTCGAGGTCGGGGAGGCCGACGGCCCGGCGCATCCGCCGGGCGACGTGCCCGGGGGCGATCGCGATGCCGATCCGCGGCGGGGTCGTGAACTCCCCGCGGCCGAGCGCTTCGATTCTGCCCCGCAACGCCTCGTCGGCGGGAATGGCCAGGTAGAAGCCCTCACCAAGGCGGTTGGTGTTGATCCCCAGCAGCTGCCCGGCGGCATTCACGACCGGGCCGCCCGAGGAGCCGGGCAGCAGCGGCGCGGTGTGCTCCACGCTGCCGGTGATGCGGCGGCCGCGCGGGCCGCGGAAGGCGCGGTCGATGCCGGAGACGAACCCGAACGTCACCCGCAGTCCGCGCCCGCCAGGGTTGGCCAGCGCGAAGACGGGCGCCCCGATCCGGGCAGGCGCGCCGTCGGCCCACGGCAGCGGGGCGGCCCCGCTGGTGTCGGTGTCGATGACCGCGAGGTCGGCGTCGACGTCGCGGCCTGCCACGGTCCCGTCGGCGGTCCGCCCCCCGGCAAAGGTGACCGCCGCCTGGTCGCCGCGCACGTTGTGCGCGTTGGTCAGCACCCGTCCCTCGCCGACCACAATGCCCGAGCCCGCGCCCCACCGCTGCCCGATGCCCACGACCGACGAGCCAGCGCCCTCAGCCAGCCGCCCGATCGCTTCCTGGACCTCATCGAGAATCGTCATCGCCGCGCCCTTCCTGTTCTGCCAGTTGGTAGTAACTTGCAATCTACTACTAACCCCGCCGGTGTCAATGCGGCTACGATCACTTGCATGACCGGACCCGAGCCCGTCCCCTCGCCGCTGGCCGAAGCGCTGGCCAGGGTCGGCGACCGCTGGACGCTCCTGGTAGTGGAGGCGCTGCTGCCCGGGCCGCGCCGGTTCAACGACCTCCTCGGCCAGGTCCCGGGCATCGCAGCCAACATCCTGTCCGAGCGGCTCAGGCGGCTCGAACGGGAGGCGCTGCTGGTCGCGCGGCCTTACTCCGACCGGCCGCCCCGGGCCGCCTACGAGCTGACCGCTGAGGGCAGAGAACTCGCCGGAGCGCTCCAGCTGCTGGCGCACTGGGGAGCCAGGCGCGCGGACCCCGCCGAGATCCCCCGCCACGCCGAATGCGGCACCCCGGTCGAGGTCCGCTGGTACTGCCCGACCTGTGACCGCCTCATCGACAGCGAGTCCCCGGACCCGGAACTGCACTACGTGTAGCCGCGGCTCCTTTCCCGGGTATCGCGATCGCCGGGAGAAGATATCGGGCGGTACATTGAGCGGTGAGCGCGAGGGACGCTGCAACGGACGACTTCCGCCACGCTCGGGCTCCCCATTTGCCCCAAGGGCGTCTTCGGTCCAGAAGGAGACGCGCGTGCGCCATAACCCGCATCACTTCGCCGATGATCCCGAGGTCGTCCGGAGGCTCATCCGCGAGAACCCCTGGGGCATCCTGGTCAGCTGCAACGGTGACCGCCTCGTGGCGTCCCATTACCCCGTGCTGCTGGACGAGGACGGCGACGGGCTGGCCGTGTTCACGCATGTGGGCCGGCCCGATGACCAGCTGCACGGATTTGGCGAGCGGGAGGTCATGCTCATCGTCCAGGGCGTGCACGGGTATATCTCCCCGAGCTGGTATGCGCCCGGAGCGACGCGGGCGCCAACCTGGAACTTCACCACGGCCCACTGCTACGGGATCCCCCAGATCCTTGACGAGCAGGCCAACCTGCGCACGCTGGCACGGCTGGTGCAGCGTTTCGAGCGCCACGCCGAGCATCCGATGCTGCTGGACCTGGAGTGGGCGGCCCCGGTCGCGAAAGGCACCGTCGGGATCCGGCTGCCGATCACGCGCTTCCAGTGCAAGGTCAAGATGAGCCAGGACAAGGACCCCGAGACCCAGCGGCGGGTGATCGGGGCGCTTCGCGCTCCGGGCGCCTACCACAATCCCCGCCTCGCCGATGAGATGGAACGCGCACTCGCGACCGGCTGAGGGCCCGCGCCCGCAAGCACGAGCGCCTCAGGGCGCCGGTACCAGCTGTGACGGTCCGTGACCGTGCTGGCTGACGCCGCGGTCCGAGATAGCGGGCATCCGGCCGGTGATCTGCGTGCCGTGGCCGGGGACGGATGCGATGCCGATGGTGCCGCCCAGTGCCGCCAGGCGGTCGGTGATGCCCTGCAGCCCGCTGCCGACCGGCGTGGTGGCGGGGTCGAATCCCCGGCCGTCGTCGGCGACGGTGAACACCAGGAGCGGGCCGTCCTGGCAGAGCGTCACCTTAGCCGCCGAGGCGTGGGCGTATTTCGCCACGTTCTGCAGTGCCTCAAGCACGCAAAAGTAGACCGCCGCCTCGGTGTCCTGCGAGTACCTGCCCACGCCGGCAGCCTCGACGGTGACCGGGACGGCCGCCTTGCGCGCCTGCGCCTCCAGCGCGGCGGCCAGCCCCAGGTCGGCCAGCAGCGGCGGGTAGATCCCGTGGGCAAGTTCGCGCAGTTCCTTCAGCGCGTCCTCGGCCTGGTGCTCGGTCTGCGCCAGCAGCTCCGCCGCCTCCTGCGCAGAGCTCGCCACCACCTGGCGGGCCAGGCCGAGGGAGATCCGCAGCGCGACCAGCTGCTGCTGTGCGCCATCGTGCAGGTTGCGCTCCAGGCCCCGCCTGGCCTCATCGGCCGCGCTGACCAGGCGCTGCCGGGAGGAGCGCAGATCCTCGATCAGCCCGACGTTCCGCAGCACCAGGCCGGCCTGGGCGGCCACGTCGCGTACCAGGCGCTCCCCCGCGGGCGTCAGCGGCTCCCGCGGTGAGCAGGTGATTCGCAGCGCGCCAAGCCGCTCCCCCCGGTGCTCCACCGCAAACGACCGGCTGCGGCCCTCGGGCCCGGCCGCGCCCGCCGGGCCGTCTGGCGGGTCTGCTGTGCCCGCCGCGGATGGCCACGCCGCCTCCAGGCGCTCGGCCCCGCCGGCGCGCAACCACACCTCCGCCCGTTCCGCGCCGGTGGCCTCGGTCAGCATCCGGGCCATCGCCGGCAGCACGTCCTCGGTGGAGTAGGTGCCGGCGATCCGCCCCGCGAACTCCGACAGCACCTCGTACGGGCTCGCCCGCCTGCCGTACACCAGCCGGTCGGCGAGCAGGCCGGCTCTTACCCGGACCGGCTGCAGCAAGACCGCTGCCAGCGCCGCGGCGGCGAACGTCAGCGCGCTGCTGCCCGCGTGCCCGGTGACCGCGCCGACGCCCACGACCACCAACGCGTAGATCGCCGTGAACGCCGCGGCCACCAGGGCGGCCACCACGGTCTTTTTGACCACGACATCGAGGTCGTAGAGGTGATACCGGAGCACTGCCACCGCGCACGCCAGCGGGATGCCCAGCACGGCGGTGAGAATCATGAACGCCCAGATCAGGGTGCCGAGCCAGCCGTTGTAATGGGGCCACATCAACGAGGCGGCGATAAGCACCGCCGCCCAGAGGGCGGTCAGCGCGCCGACGTAGCCGAGCCAGGCCAGCTGCTGGCGCAGCTCCGCGCTCGCGCCGCGCCGGCGGGCGAACACTGAGGCCACCACCAGGACACCGGTGATCACTCCGAGCACGAGGATCGCCAGGATGAAGCCGCTGAACCAGCCGTGCCGCGGAAATATCTCCAGCGGGTTAGGGTAGGTTGCCTTCGCCGCGGTCAGGGCGTTGGTGATCCCCCCGGTGACGGTCGTACCGGCCTGCAGCGAATGTGCGGCCCAGCCCACCACCACCGCGAACAGCGCCCACAGCACAGGCCGCCACCGGCGCGACGGCAGCCGGCCGTCGGGGAACAGCAGGACGAGGAAGAACAGCGAGGCAACCGCCAGCGAGGCAGTAACCGCTGACAGATATCCGGCCAACCGGGCCTCTGGCAGCGTCCCCGGGGCTGTGGCCAGCCCATACACCGCATACTGCTCGGTGAGCATGGAAGCCGCCAGGGACAGCCCGGTCAGGCACAGCAGCCAGCCAATCGCGTTGCCCGGCAGGCGCCCGGCGATCAGGCGGCCGGTGCCCGCATACGCCAGCACCGCTACAGCCAGGAAGGCGTAGGCGCCCACATTGCCCCCACCCACCCGTCCGGCGTTCAGCCCGACCAGCACCAGCGCCGACGCCAGCAGCACCACAGTGAACCCAGCAAGCGGCCAGACGGCAGCGCCCACGGCACGCCGGCCAGCTAAAGCGGCCATGGCCCGATTCTGGCCAGTTTTCGCCGTGCACCACCAGGGTGGAGGCTCCACCACCGCGCACGTGCCAGCATCCCGGCGGCACGGTTCCAGCAACCTTTTCCGCCGCTGCTCCGTCTCACTGGCGGTCCAGCCGTAAGGGTGAGGCGGATGAGCCCAGCTGACGACGAGGCGTTCGAGGCGTTCGTACGCGCGAACGCGACCGCGCTGGTCCGGCTGGCCGGCGCCTTCACCGGTGATCCCGGCGTCAGCGAGGAGGTCGCGCAGGCCGCGCTGGAACGGGTGTTCGTGCGCTGGCGGAGGCTGGACGACCCGCTGGCGTACACCCGGCAGGTGGTGGTGAACATGTGCCGGGACCGTGGCCGCGGCGCGGCCGGGTGCAGCGCGCGACCTGCGCCGTCGTCGTTGCCTGCGCCGCCGCCGGCGCCGCGGCGCTGATCGCGCCGCCAAGGCTTTCATCGCCGCTGCGGCTCGTCGAGGACGACGGGCTCGTCTACGCCACGCCAGCGGACCTGACCGCGCCCGCCCGCGAGGGCGTGCTGACCGTGGTCTGCTTCTTCGGCAAGGGAGGCTGTGGTTTCGGCAGCACAGATACCCCGGCTGGCACGTGGTCCCTGGTCAGCGTGCGGAATCAGGCGCTGGCGGTGTCCGGCAACATCGGCGAGGACAGCCCGTTCTATTCCCCTGCTCTGGCCCGGGCAATCGTCAGCGGACAGTGGCGGGTAGTGCGCCGCACCCAGATCGACGGGCAGCCGGCCATCGTGCTGAGCGAGACCGCCACGGGCCCGATCGCACCGCTGCCGTTCTTGCTGTGGGTCAGCGCACGCACCTACTTGCCGCTGAAGTTCGCCGCAGGCGCAGGCGGGACGACATCTTCGGGGATCTTCTCTTACCTGCCGCCGACGTCCGCCAGCCGGAAGCTGCTCCAGGTGCCGATCCCCCGCAGCTATCCCCGGTCCAATCCGCTCAAGAGCTGAGCCGGCGCTCAGTAAGGCCGGGCGCGATCCGGTATGGTTTGTGACGGCCTGCAATTGATTTCTCAATCGATGGATGCGATTCATGGCCGAACACGAGCAGGCACCGCCGGGCGTTGACATTCGCACTCCGAACATGGCGCGCATGTACAACTACGCCTTGGGCGGCAAGGACAACTTCGCCTCCGACCGGGAAGCGGTGCAGAACCTGTTCCGGCTCGCCCCCGAGAACGCGTACGTCCCCAAGGCGAACCGGCAGTTCCTCGGCAAGGCGGCGCGCTTTGTGGCGGAGCAGGGCATCAGGCAGTTCGTTGACCTCGGTGCCGGCCTGCCCAGCCAGGGCAGCACACACGAAGTAGCCAGGCAGGTCCAGCCCGACGCGCGCGTCGTCTACGTCGATTCCGACCCGGTCGTGCTCGCCCACGCCAGGGCACTGCTGCCCGGGCCAGACTCCGGCGTCGCGGTCGTCGGCGAGGACATCAGGAACACCGAGCGGATCCTCGGCAACCCGCACATGCGGCGGCTGATCGACTTCTCGCAGCCGGTCGCCGTCTTGTTCGTCGCCATCTTGCACGGAATCCCGGACGCGGACGACCCCGCCGGGATCGTCGCTGACTGGGTCAGGCGGGTGGCGCCGGGCAGCTACGTGATCTTGTCCCATCTCACGCGCGAGGGTCATCCCGCCGAAATCGTTCAGAAGAAGGAAGAAGTCTTCGCGAAATCCAGCACGCCGATGGCGTACCGCAGCCGCGACGAGATCCTGCGGTACTTCGACGGGCTGGAACTGGTCGAGCCGGGGCTGACGACCGTGACACGGTGGCGGGAAGACCCGCCAGACGCGCAGCTCGACGCCGCCGGCGCGTGGACCCTGGCCGGTGTGGGCCGCAAGAACTGATCAGGCGGCCTGCAGTTCTCGCTCGTGGCGAGATCGCCTCGCGGACGCCCTCGCAACCTTTCCGGCAATCTGCCCGTCGTGCTATGCGGGCGAGCCGTTTCAGTGGCGGGAGGCGGCGTGGACAGCGATCGCGAGGCGGCGTTCGAGGCGTTCGTCCTCGGCCACCAGGCCGCGCTGTTTCGCGTCGCGTTCTTGCTGTCCGGTGACCGGCATCATGCCGAGGACCTCGTGCAGGGCACGCTGGAGCGGACCTACCAGCACTGGCGGCGAGTCGCCGCCGCGGGCAACCCGGAGGCCTACGTCCGGCGCATGCTCGTCAACGCTGCCGCCGACTGGCGGCGGTCCAGGCGCTACGTGGTGGAACAGAGCCTGGACAGCGACCTGGCCCTGCCGTCGCAGCGCGATGGCGGCACCGACCGGGTCGAGTCACATGATGTCGTGGTGCGCGCGCTGCGAGGCTTGCCCGCGCGGATGCGAGCCGTCCTGGTGCTGCGCTATTTCGAAGACCTGACCGAGGCCCAGACGGCTTCGGTCCTTGACTGCTCGGTCGGCACGGTCAAGAGCCAGGCATCTCGTGGCCTGGCGCGGCTGCGCGCCGCAACGGAACTCAGGCCGGGAGCCGGCGAAATCCGTGATCGGAGCACTCCATGAGCACCGACTTCGAGCGAGAAGTCTCTGCCGCCTTCCATCACGCGGCTGACCCGCTCCCCGTGCCGCGGCCAGACCTTGATGCGATCCGCCGCGCCGGCAGGCGGCGCCGGGTGACGTCGTTCACCGTCGCGGCGCTCGCGGCGGCCGTGCTGGCAGGCGGCGCCGCGGCCGCCGTGCTGCACCTGCCCAGCGCGACCTCCCGGGCAGCCGGCCGTCCCGGTGCCAGTGCCCGCCCGCGACCGCCGGCCACCAGCCCGCCTGCGCCCGGTGCCAGCCCGCGACCGCCGGCCACCAGCCCGCCTGCGCCCGGTGCCAGCCCGCGACCGTCGGCCACCGGCCCGGCCGTACCGGCGGCTGCGATGGCAGATGTCCGGGCGTTCTACAGCGGGTACCCGGCCGCAGCCAGACAAGGCCAGGCCGCTGTGGACGCGCTGATTCGCAGTTACGCCGCTGGCTGGTACGCGCCGATCCTCCAAGCGCCCGCCCAGTCCGGTTACCCGCCGGACTGCTTTGACGTCGCCGCGCACGGCGGCCTGGACTATGCGCCCGCCGGCCTGGCCGGCGGCCAGGCGATCATCGCGGTCAGCTCGTCGGACGCCAGCGGGCAGGCTCTCTACGCCGTCGTGACGGCTGACCAGGCCACCGGGAAGATCACCGGCATCGCATGCGCGACCGGTGGCGCGCCCGTGACCGCGACCGGTGCCAGGGACTCGGCGTCCGGGCTGTACCAGGCCTACCTCACCCTGCGCCGGCAGGGAGACTCGCCGCGAGAAGCAGTAGCGCACATCGTCGGTGCCCCCGGATACTCCGGAGGGCCCGAGAGCGAAAGCCCCTACCTTGGGCAGCTGCAGCGCGCTGCGGCGTGGCCGGTCCTGACCTACGACCCGCTGCTGTGCACGCCGGCCGGCCTCCCGAACGTCTCGGTCACGGCCGCGACCGTCGTGGCCGACGGATCAGCCGGCGTGGTCGAGCTCACGCCCAGCACGGGCCTGCCGATCGTGACCGTCGTCGTGCTGGGCGCCCAAGGCTGGGCCGTCGCCAGCGTCGCCTGCCATCAGCCCTAGCCTCTGGCGCCGTGCGCGCGGCCGGGTCAATGATGAGCTGTGGGACGCCTGCCCGATGAAGGACCTGGCCGGGACCGCCGCGGCGAGATCGTGGAGTTCGGCAGCGGCCGTTCTGCTGGCAGCCGCTGGCGATCGCGCGTGCTGCTGGCGTGCCTGGTCCTGGCCGCCGTGGTGACGGTCGCCGTCCGCGGCGCCGGGTACCTGGCCCGGCCCGCCGCCAAGAGCCCGGCGCCGCCCCCGCTGCACGTCATAACCGCCGGGCACCCGCTGCTCGGCGTAACGGCCGGCTGGGAGCTGTTCGCGCGCGGGCCAGACGACCTGCTGCGGATCGAGCTCGCCCAGGGCCGGATCATCCAGACCTACGTTCCTTCGCTGGACACCGCGAGTCCTGACGTGGCGTTCATGATCGGTCCTCATGAAGCGCTTATCCGCCCGTTCGACCTCGTGCCCGGGTACGTCGTGCCCGACGGCGGTCAGGCACGGCCCCTGACCGGGCTGCTCGCAGACGGCGGCCCGCTGGTTCCCGGCCCGGCCGGCTCGCAAGCGGCCTGGGTCACCGCAGCCTCGCCGACATCCCCGGCGCTGTCGCTGGTCACGCTCACCGGGCACCGGTCCGGCCCGAGCATCCACTTCCAGCCAGGCGGCCCGCAACTGCCTGCCACGGCGGTGTCCGATGGCCGCGGGGACGTCCTGGTGACCGACGGCAGCTTCGGCGTCTACGACGCCGGCCCGGCGTGGGACCGCTCCGTGCCCGGCACGGTCGTCGCGGTCGGGCCGGCTGCCTGGCTGGTCGATGTCTGCGATGCGCAGTACCGCCACTGCCGCAATGAGGTCATCGACACCACCACCGGCTCGCGCCGGGCCCTCCCGGGCCCGGCCGCCGGCCCGCCGTACTACCTGTCCTGGCCGCCCACCGGGGTGATCTCGCCCAATGGCAGCACCGCGGCGGTGGCCGAGAACGGGCGCGACGGACGGCTGACCGTGCACCTGATCGACCTGCGGACGGGTGCCACCAGGGACCTCAACGTGCCACTCGGCGGTCCCGGCAGCAACCTCCCGCCGGCCGGCGATGCCGGCGAGCAATCAATGGCCTGGTCGCCCGACGGGCGCTGGCTGTTCGTGGCCGCATCCGGCGGCAAGCTTGTCGCGGTCGACCCGCGCACCGGCTGGGCCGGAAGCCTCGGAGTAAACCTGCCCGCGGTGGACCAGGTTGCCATCCGCACCTGACCTGCAGCGTGCAGGCCGGCGCCGCGGGTTCTTGCCCGCGGCGCCGGCCTGTCTTTGGGGCTCGTCAGGGTTAGCTGACGACGATGCCTGCCGGTGTGGCGCCGGCGGGCAGCGGGGTCGGGGAGGTGGCCAGTTCGGTCAGGCTGCCGCCGTTGACGGCGAAAGCGCCGACGGCCCCGATCTTGCTCTCATCGACGTACAGGTAGCGGCCGTCAGGGCTGAGCCGGGCGTCGACCGCGCCCACCCCGCCGTTCTGGCTGACCGAGGTGCTGCCGAGCAGGGTGAGCGCGCCGTCGGCGGCGATCTGGTAGCGGGAGATGCTCCCGGATCCGGTGTTCACGGTGAACAGGAACTGGCCGTCATGGGTGATCTCCACCCAGCATGGCGCGGTCTGCTGGTCGGCGAACGGGGAGCCCGCGACCGGGGTCAGCGTGCCGCTGGCCGAGTCGGTGAACGCGGAGACGGTTCCGGTGCCTGCCCCGACGTTGTGGGCGTTGGACACGAACAGCTGGCTGGGGTTGGTGGGCCGGAACTCGCTGCCGAACGGGCCCAGGCCCTCCGCCGGGAACGGCGAGCCGGGGGCTGGGGTCAGCCGCCCGCCGGAGCCGACGGTGAAGCTGTCGATCACGGAGGTGCCCACCTCGGTGCCGGCCAGCTTGCTGCCGGTGCTGTTGAACAGCACGTCACCGGGCGCGGCGTCCGCGGCCAGCGTGACGGTCGACCCGGGGATCGGGAACAGGCGGCCGTCCAGGCCGAGACGGAACCCGGTGTAGTTGGCGCCGCCGGCACCGGAGTTGGCCACGTACACCAGGCTGCCGTGCACCGCGATGCTGTCAGGCAGCAGTCCGCCGGAGGAGACAACGCCGCCGGGCACGGGGCTGAGCGCACCATCGCCGTGGATCTGCAGCACCGAGATCTGGTTGCTGCCCGCGTCCACGGCGAGCAGGAACCGGCCGTCCGGCGTGATCTGGATCGCGCCCTGGGAGGCCAGCCCCGCGCCAGTTCCGGCCCCGCCAGCAGGGAACGGCGACCCGGGCTCGGGGCTCAGCGTGCCGTCCGCGTGCCGGTCAAACGCACCGATCGTGTTGGCCCCGGCCGTGTTGTCGTTGACATACACGTGCCCCACCACTGGTGAGTAACTGGCCGAGGCAGAGGCGGCCGCGGGCACCGCCACGGCTGCGGCTGCCGCCACGCCGAGGATCAGCGCGCCCGGCGCGCTGCGCTTCAGGACATGCCTTGCTTCTGGTTTGACATCCCGGGCGCGGGCGGCTGCCCGCTCCCGCCGGTGTGACATGAGCTTCATCTGCTGCCCTTCCTCCGGCGAAGCCGGAATGGCCGGCGGCCGTGCGCCGCCGCTGTTGCTCGCCTTTGGTTGGTGTCCCGGGGGCAGGCAGGTCTTACGTGGGGCAGGAGAAGTAACCGCGGCCAGCCGCCGCAACGGCGTCCCGGTTATCGCGCTTCGTCGCAGACCGCGGCCAGCAGACCCTCGAAGTCGTCTCCACACGGGCCACAGGCTCGCAAGTGCGCCGCGATGCCGGGGTAGCGCTGCTCTGCCGGGGCGCCGGATGCGACCAGCTCGGCATAGACGTGCAGCATCTGCAGCGCCTCCGCGCAGCCGACGTCGCGCGGGTCAGTCCGCAAGAACCGGTCCAGCGCCGACCAGCCGTTCATGAGCGCCTTGAAGAATCATCGGGTAGATACCCGTTAGCGGCAAGAGCGGACCGCAGCTTGCGCCGGGCGTCAAACAACATCTTATAGATCGCGTTGCGGCTGGACGCTGACGAAAGAACCAGCGTATCCAGCGGGACGCCGTTCAGCACGATCGCGACGAACACCTCCCGCTGCCGCGGGGTGAGCTCGGTGTCCACCGCCCGGCGCAGCGCCGCGAGCACGTCCCGCCACTCGGCCTGGTCCGCGGGATCGAAGCCGAACCGGGCCGGCAGCCGGTCCCAGTCTTCGGCGGTCAGCCGCACGACCGGGTGATGCCAGAAGTGCCGCCCGACCTTGGCCGACACCTCGAAGATGACGAATCTGTACGCCCAGGTGGTGAACCGGCTCTCGCCCCGGAACTGCCCGAGCTTGGCGGTGATGGCCAGCAGCGCATCGGCTGCGGCCTGGTGGGCCACATCATCAAGCTCTGGTCCGCTGATCGCTAGCCGTGGCCCGCGCCGGGCGGCCTCCCGGCGCGCGACCCGCAGCAGCCGCTCATGCAGCCGCGCCAGCGCAGCCTCCCGCCGCGGGCCCGTACCGGCCAGCGCCCGCAGCCACTCCGCTGACTCGGCATCCAGCCGGGCAGCGTCGGGAAAGGCCTTCTGAACCGTATGATCACCCACTCGTCGCCGCAGAGCTACATCACCTCTTATTCGCAGCTGCGGGGCGGCCGGCTTGGTCTCGCCTGGTAAGACCCGCGCGCCACGCCGCACTAACGGCATTGACACACACCGCGCTCCTGCGCCCGGGCGACCCGTTCCCTGCGCTCACCGTGCCCCGGCCCGGCGACGTCGGCCACAGCGCCGACGGCCGCGCGATCGCAGCCACCACCGGTGCCCTGATCAACGACGGCCCGGTGTACCTCCAGTCGACCGGCTTCGTGCTTAATCCGGCCGGCCAGGTGGTGGTCAGCGTGTACTCCAGCGGCGCCATCGGGCGGCTCGTCCCTGGCGACGTCATCGGCCTGGTCCGTTACCTCCGCGAACGCACCAAGGCCGGCGGTCCCGCCTAGACCGGGCCGAACTGCAGCTTCCGCACGCGGCGGAAAGCCCGATGATCTGGCCATTCCCTGGCGGTCCGGGCTCCCCGGGCCTACGCTGCAATTGCAGGCAGGCTCTCAGCAAGGTAGGGGGATGCCATGCCAGATGACAGCGTCCATGCGGCTGACGACGCACGCAGGCTCCGGGCCAGGTTCCCGCGGTGGGGCATCCTGTTTGATCCGCTGGAAAGCGTGTGGGTCGCGGTCCGCGGCAAGCGGACGCTTCTCGCGGCCAGCAGCCCCGAGAAGCTGACCGAGCAGGTGGAGGCGGCGGCCCGGGGCGAGGCCGGGCCGGATGAGGGTGACAGGACCCAGACGTGGCGTTCTCTCCGCAGGCATGGCCGAGGCTAGCGGCTGCGGTAGAGGAATAGTGCCCGGATAGTGACACCAGATCCGGGGACTCAGCCGGCTGAACTGAGCCAGGCTGACGGCTCCGGCCAGCGTGAGCTGCTTCGCTACCGCTCCGCGCAGGGCCGGTGGGTGGTCGCGGCGATGGTCTTGGGATCGTCGGTGGCCGGGATCGACTCCACGGTGGTCGCCGTGGCGCTGCCATCGATCGGGCGGAACCTGCACGTCGGCTTTGCCGGCCTGCAATGGACCGTCACGAGCTACACGCTGACCCTGGCCTCGCTGATCCTGCTGGCCGGCTCGCTCAGCGACCGCTGGGGGCGGCGGCGGGTGTTCCTGGCCGGGCTGGGCTGGTTCACCGTGGCGTCGGTGCTGTGCGCCGCGGCGCCGGGCATCGGATGGCTCATAGCCGCGCGGGCCCTGCAAGGTATCGGGGGCGCGCTGATGACACCCGCCAGCCTGGCGATCATCGAGGCGGCCTTCCAGCCCGGCGACCGCACGCGCGCGATCGGGACGTGGGCCGGATTCAGCGGGGTGTCCTCTGCGATCGCGCCCTTCCTGGGCGGGTGGCTGCTGGAAGCCGGCGGCTGGCGGTGGATCTTCCTGATCAACGTGCCGGTCGCCGCGGCGACCGCGTGGACGACCCGGCGGCATGTTCCCGAATCCCGGGACCGCTCGCCGTCCGGGAAAGCCGACTGGCCCGGCGCGCTGGCCGGCGCCGCCGCGCTCGCTGCCATCACCTACGCGATCATCGTTCTGCCCCAGGTGGGCGTCGTGTCGGCGGGGTTCCTCGTCCCCGCGGTGCTCGCCGTGGGGTTCTCGGCCGCCTTCGCAGTGACCGAACGGCGCACGAGCCATCCGCTGCTGCCGCCGGCGATCTTCCGGCCGGCCCGGTTCCGCGCCGCGAACGCGCTCACCTTCGTCATCAACGGCGCCCTCGGCGGCTTCGCGTTCGTCTTCATCCCCGCCCTCGAGATCGTCGCCGGCTACAGGCCGGTCGTGGCGGGCTCGGCGCTGGTGCCGGTCACCGCCGTGACCTTGCTGCTGTCGGGAGCCAGCGGCCGGCTGGCGCAGCGGATCGGCCCCCGGCCGCAGCTCGTGGCGGGCTGCCTGCTGTGCGCGATAGCGTCCGCGCTCGCCGTGCGTGTCGGCTCCCACGCCGGCTACTGGACAGCCGTACTCCCGCTGGCCTTGCTGTTCGGCCTCGGCCTGGCGTCCCTCCTGCCGCCCCTGACCGCTACCGCGATGAACTCCGCCCCCGACAACCTGGCCGGCCTCGCCTCTGGGGTGAACAACGCCGTGGCGCGGGTGGCCGGCCTGCTCTGGATCGCCGCACTGCCGCCCCTCACCGGTCTCACCGGTGAGGCCTACACCGACCCGCTGCGGTTCCGGTCCAGCTTCGCGCAGATCAGCTGGATCTGCGCCGCAGCGTTCGCCTGCGCCGCGGTGCTCGCCGCAGCCTTCATCACCGGGCCGCGCCGCTCTACGCCGCTGCCGCGGCCGGCGCTCATCCAGACGCCAGTACCCCACCTCGCCTGCCCTGTCGCCTTCCGCGGCGAAGCGCGGCAAGTCCCCGAGCCCAGCGGCAGCCAACCAAGCGCCTAGCGTCTGGCAGGACCCCGAAGGCGTGCGCGCCGCGCCCGGGCACGTTAACGGCCGTGCAGATGGCGGTGATCGTTTAGGACATGTACTGCGCGAACCAGTCGAGCATGGGCTGCGGGCGGCGCGACGTCACGCCCGTCGGGTAAACCTGCCTGCGCACCGCGCTCGTGCCGCTCGGCGCGGGTCCGTGCGTCCTGACTCAGCTGAGTGACGCACTCGCCGTCCGCAGGTCTTCGAGGGCAGCGGTGGTGTAGGGCGCCAGTCCGCCCGCGGTGTCGCGGTCAGCCTCCACCCATTCGGCGTAACCCCGCTTGAACGCGAGGACGCCCATCTCACCGGCGAGGTGCGCGATCGGGTCCGGCACGCCCCGTGCCACGAGCGCATTGGTCATCGCGGCCGCGAGGCCCACGCTCTTGAGGGCGTCGCGCTCCTGAAGCTCGGCGCTGGCCGCGACCGCAGCCTTCAGCCGGGGGCCGAGCTCGCGGTTCATCGGGCCCATCGCGCTCGACGCCCGCTCGAGCCCCGCCGCGACCGCCTCGAGCGGGCTGGCGGTCTGCGGCGCCTCGGCGATCCCCTCGGTCAGCAGCCGGCTCAGCGCTTCCTGCCCCGCCACGAGGAGCTCGCGCTTGTCGGGGAAGTGCCGGAAGAAGGTGCTCTTCGTGACCCCGGCGCGCTCAGCGATCTGCGCGACCGTCGTGGCGTCGTACCCCTGCTCGGTGAACAGGTCCACAGCAGCGAGGACCATCCGCTCCCGCGCGCCAGGTTCCCATCGGGCCATGAGCCCATCCTAGGCGATGCGACCTTTGTCCCATCGCCCTGCTACAGTGATGGGACAAAGCTCCCGTCACTGTCAAGGAGAACCTGATGCAGATCTTCATCACCGGCGGCAGCGGGCTGATCGGTTCCGCGGTCGTCGCCGAGCTGCTCGGCAACGGCCACACCGTCCTCGCCCTCGCCCGCTCCGACTCGTCCGCGGCGGCCCTCGAGACCGCCGGGGCGAAGACCATTCGCGGTGACCTCGCCGATCTGCGCACGCTCCGGGCCGGCGCCGCCGACGCCGACGGGGTGATCCACCTGGCCTTCGCCAACGACTTCAGCAGCCCCGCCGCCGTCGCTGCGGCGGTCGCCGAGGAGAGCGCCGCACTTGCCGCCCTGGGTGCGGAGCTCACCGGCAGCGACCGTCCCCTCGTCACGGTCTCGGGTACGCCCTGGGTGCCCGGTCGTGCCTCCACCGAGGCCGACCCGCTGCCGACCGACGGGCCGGTCGGGGGTCGCAGCCGCTCGGTCATGGCGGTGCTGGACCTGGCCTCGCGCGGAGTCCGGAGCGCCGCCGTCCGCCTGCCTCGCACGGTCCACAACGAGGGCAGGGGCGGATTCGCCGGCCTGCTGACGGAGATGGCACGCCGCAGCGGAGTATCCGGCTACCCGGGCGACGGCACACAGCGATGGCCAGCCGTACACGCGCTCGACGCGGCCGTCCTCTTCCGGCTTGTCCTCGAGACGGCGCCGGCCGGGACAGCGTGGCACGCCGTGGATGACGAAGGCGACGCCGTGCGTGACATCGCCGCCGTCATCGGCCGGCGGCTGAGGCTGCCGGCCGAAGCGGTGCCGCAGGAGACCTTCGGCCCGCTCGGGCCTATCTTCGCGACCGACCAGCCCTCCTCGAGTGCCTACACCCGGCAGACACTCGGCTGGGAGCCAAGGCACCCGCGTCTTCTCGAGGACCTGGAGAACATCCAGCCCTGACCGGCTCGGTGTCGCGGCGGACGAAGCCCCGGCCGCCGCCTGGTTCACTGTGTAGTGTCCGGACCCGGCGGGCCAGTTTCGGGGAGGGTGCTGTGGACGAGGAGCGGGATGAGATCGTCATCTACTGGCGGCCGGACTGCATGTTCTGCCTCGACCTGCTGCTGCGCTTGAAGTTCACGCGGCTGCGCTACCGGAAGGTCAACATCCGGACGGATCCCCGGGCGCGGGCGTTCGTGCGGTCGGTGGCGGCCGGGAATGAGACCGTGCCGACCGTGGTAGTGGCGGGCCGGGCGCTGGTGAACCCATCGAAGCGGCAGCTGATCGAGGCGGTGCGGGCGTACGCGCCGCACGCGCTCGGCGCCTAGCGCTGAACGGCTCCGGCTCCGGCTCCGGCGTGTCCGCGCGAGCCCGCGCGAGCCGTGGTCAAGCCCGGCTGACGACGAAGGCCTCATCGGTGCCGGAGCGGTCCGTGCGAACGCAAACCCGACCGCACGTACCGCATGCCGGCCGACCAGCCGCAGGTGCCGCTGCTGTACTCAGCGAAAGCCACGCGGCCGGGCTACCTGCCGCTGGCCTTCAAGGAGCTCAGCCCTCACAACCGCTTACCGCTATTCTGCGGTGCTGCCGCCGTACCTGGCCCGTAAATGCAGCCCGGATCCCATGTGGAGAATGCGACCACGCGCGTGCCCGGAACCGGTTGTATCCGCTGCCAGGGCTCTGGCGCCAAGACCTCTCCGGTCTTCGAGTAGGTAGCGGTGAAGGTCTCCCCGGCGAGGCGGCTCCAGCTATTGTTCACGTACTCCTTCATGCTGTTCACGCGGTTTAGGTCGTTCCCTATGCCCGGCTCCTGGGAGGCCTGGTCATACTGGTCGGAGGCAATCACCGCGCCGCCTGGCCTGAAGAATATTGGCCCCACGTGGTAGATGTCCTGCCCATTTACGTAGATGATGTAAGCGTCCTGAACATCGTCATAGACGATGGCGTACGTCGTTTCGGTGTCAGGCGAATAGGCGGGCAGGTCGACGTAAAATGGGCCGTTCCCGGGTCCGTTTTGCCACTGTATGTGGGTATACGCGAAGCCCCCGACGTTCTCCTGCCAGCCGACCCGTACGTAGACCTGGTCCCTTCCCAGGTACGTGTCCGTTAGCTCAACCCATTCACCGGACGCGTCGGCATTGTTGTTCGGCGATACCCATGACACGGGGTTCCAAATGTCAGCGGATACGCCGTTGATGCCGGGTTCGAGCTCCTCGACCCCGGCAAGATAGTCAGAGTGATCGCTAGGGCCAGCGCTACCGGGAAACGTGCTGTCCCGATCGGGCGCGCACCCGACGGGGGGCGGGAAGTTGTGCGCGATGGCGTTGGAGAACGCGGTGACAGGGTTCTGCACCGCTTTAGCGGTCTCCACGGTGATCTGATATCGCTGACCGGCGGCCAGGTACTGGAGCCCGAGCGTTGTGCTGCCCCAGACGAGCAGGTTGCCGCAGTTCTGGTTCGGGGTAGCGCACTGCTTGAGACCTGGGATGGTTGAGTTACCCGCGGGGCAGTGCATCGTGACGGTGTCGCAATAGCTCACGGTGTAGAGCCACATGGCGACGGGATCCATCACCCAGTTGATGTCCAGCACGCCGTTCACGTTCGAGTCGAGGAACAGTGCCGGGCTGTGACCGGTAGAGGCACCTGGCTGGCAATTCTCGGCGCCGAAGTTGTCTCCTGGCCCTGTCGGGTGGAACGTCTCCTCGGACGGCGGTACGGGAGGCGTCGTGCCTGGCGGTGGCGCGGGGGCGCTGGCCAGCCGGACCGGGCCGCTGGGCCCGGGGATGTCCGGCAGCTGCACCTCGAGGAACCGCGGCCGGTAGATTGCCGCGTTGTAGTAGTTCTCGAACAGGCAGGAGTCGTCCAACCGCAGCGAGTCGGTGCTGTAGCTGATCAGCACGTCGCTGCCGTTGCTGAACTGCGGGACGATCCGGTACTCGTAGGCCAGGTATCCGTACGGCAGGCTGGGGTTGTAGACGGTGTAGGCAGGGCCTCCCGCGGAGAACCCGGTCGGACAGCTGGCGTAGTGCGCGATCGCGGCGCTGGAGTCGCTGCTGGCGGAGTTGTCGGACAGCAGCACGAACGTGCCGTCCACGTTCGTCACACTGAACCCCTCGGATACGCCGCTCATCAGCGGTGCCGCCGCACCGGGATCGGATGACCACGCTCCCGCAGCGATGGCCGGGTTACAGGTTCCGGTCGGGACGTCCCAGTACTGCCACGCCCCGGCACTGGTCGGGAACTCGCCGGACGGTATCCGGGCCAGGTAGAGCTGCGCACCGCTATAAGGCTTGACCCCGTAGATGTAAAGATAGTCACTGGTCTGCAGCAGGGCCACGCCCCATATGACCTCGTTGTCGCCCGGCCCGTCGTTGGGCACGATGACACTGCCCGTCGGGATCAGCGCGCCGGTCGCCGAATCGTAGCCGAATTGCTGCAGCACGGTGCCCACCAGCGTGTAGGAGATCCCGTCCCGGGGCTGGTTCCGGTCCGCCAGCTGCATGAACTTGTACACAAGATCCGTATGCGGGATCATGACCTGGTCCCCGTTGAGCATCTCGTACCCGTTCGCGTTGGTGTACGGAGTGGGCGGGTTGACCCAGGAGTAGTTTCCGAGGAAGGAGTAGCCGCCCTTCCCCGGGGACGCGGCGTACGTATGAACCAGCCGCAGGGTTGAGCCGCTCTGCAGCACCGCGCTGTTATGCGCGAGGCCGGTACCGAGCGGCGGCCTGGTGTAGTCCGGGTTGACCTTGCCGAGGTACGTGTCGCCGAAGAACCACATGGTGTTGCCGTTCGGAAGCAGCAGCGACTGGGCGCCGTCACCGCCGTTCCAGGAACCTGAACTGTTGCCGTAGTCCTGGAACAGGTTGTTCCAGCCCGCCACGGATACGGCGGCAGGCTTCACTAGCGGCGGGAGAGGCCTGGTGTCCGTTGCGGGGAGCCGCACCGGGCCAGGCGGCTCAGGCAACTGCACGCCGGGCCGGGTGGGCGCCTGATGTGTGGTCCCCGCGCCCGAGGCGGGTGCGGCCGCCAGCGCCGTGCCGAGCAGCATCGCTAACGCGGAGGCGCCGACGCCGAGACGCCGGCAGACGCGTGATGGCAGGAAGCAATGGAAAAAATGAGCAGCTGACCGCATGATCATTCCCCGTTACTGCGGCTCTGAGAACCCCGTATTCTCGTTCCGAGCGTCGCCCACAGTAGCACGCTTTGTTGATCTATCAGCAATCTTTTCATGATCCTGGCAAAAAGCCGGGTATGTACGGTGACGGGACAGATGATTTGGCACCGGATAGGCGCAAGGAGCTCGTGTTACGGAATCGGACTGCCTTTGCGCGGCGGCGCGCGGACCCGGTTGCGGATGGCAACGTTTCAAGCCGGCAGGAAGCGCCGCTTCGCCTTCCGGGCGAAATCGACAGCCAAGGCTGCGGCATCGCGTTTGCCGGCAGCTACGAGCCCCGCCAGGCGGCCCCGCCCCGCTCAGACGAACAGCGGCTCGGCCTCCGTCCGCTCGTACAGCGCGCGCATGGCCGCGTCGTCCGGCGCCCCGGTGTGCCGGCTGGCTGCGTCGAGCACCCTGGGGAGCAGGTCCACGTCCCCCACGCTGCAGAGGAACACCCCGGAGCGGCTCAGCGCCCACCACACCGCGGCGTCGATGTCGTCCTGCTGCTCGAGCGGCTCGTACCAGGTCGCCCGGGTGTGCGGCCGGCCCGCCCAGGGGCGCAGCGCGATCGACTTGATCGTCTGTACCGCGACCTGCCGCTCGCGGCAGGTCGCGTAAAGGGCGTCGAAGTTCCCGGCGTAATACGGGTTCTGCATGGTGACGAAGTTGTACGGGAGCAGCACCGAGTCGAAATCAAACCGCTCGAGGCTGCGCCGGTGTGTTGCGGCGATCTGGCTGCCGTGGCCGGTCACCCCGATCCAGCGGATGAGGCCCTCCTCCCGGGCTTCGATGGCGGCCTCGAGCGCCCCGCCAGGGCTCAGGGCAACGTCCCACTCGATCGGGTCGGCCAGGGAGTGCAGCTGCCACAGGTCGACGTGGTCGACGCCCAGCCGGTCCAGGGACCGGTGCAGTTCCTCGCGGGCCTCGGCCGCGGTGCGCTCGTCGCCCTTGGTCGCGAGGAAGAACCGGCCCGGTTCGCGCTGCAGCCACGGCCGGATCCGCACCTCCGCCTCGCCGTACGACGACGCCACGTCCAGGTGGTTCACCCCGTGCGCGAGCAGGAGGTCCAGGGTCTCGTCCGCGACCCGCTGGGAAACCCGCGCGAGAGCCGCCCCGCCGAAGATCACCCGGCTGCTGTGGTGGCCGGTGCGGCCGAACTCTGCCTGTTCGATGGGCACGAGACCTCCCGGAGCAGCTGAAGCCTAGGGTGTCATCATGACATCAGCCGGTGCAGGCAGGCACGCCTGGGTGGATGCGACGGCAGGTGTGGCCGGCGACATGTTGCTCGCGGCGCTCGTCGACGCCGGCGCGCCCCTCGCTACTCTGCAGGGCGCCGTGGACGCCGTGATGCCGGGATCGATCCGGCTGGCGTCCACGCTGGTCTCGCGGGCCGGGATGCGCGCTACGAAGGTAGACGTGCACCCTGCGCCGGCGGAGCAGGTGCATCGCACCTGGCGTGACGTTCAGGCCTTGCTTGAACGTGCCGACCTCGCGGGCCAGGTGCGCGAGCAGGCGTGTCTGGTGTTCCGGCGGATGGCCGAGGCCGAAGCGCGAGTGCACGGGGTCGCGGCCGACGACGTGCACTTCCACGAGGTCGGCGCCTTGGACTCGATCGCGGACGTCGTCGGCGTGTGCGCCGCGCTGGACTGGCTGGGGGTCACCTCCATGTCCTGCAGCGCCGTCGCGCTGGGCTCTGGCCGGGTCGCGGCCTCCCACGGCGACCTCCCGGTTCCCGTGCCGGCGGTCCTGGAGATGTCGGCGGGCTGGCGCGTGCTGTCCGGTGGCGAGGGGGAACTGGCCACCCCGACCGGCATGGCGCTGCTCACCGCCCTGTCGCAGGAGTCCTGCGACGTGCCCGCCATGTCCGTGCGCACGGTCGGCGTGGGGGCCGGCACCACAGATGTCCCCGGTCGCCCGAACGTCGTGCGCGTCGTTCTCGGGGACCGCGGCGACCTGCCCGGGCAGCCAGATGATCCGGTGCTCATGTCGGTGCTGGAGACCAACGTCGATGACATGGACCCGCGGGTGTGGCCCACCGTCCTGGCGTCGCTGCTGAGTGCTGGCGCGGCCGATGCATGGCTGGTCCCGATCGTGATGAAGAAGGGACGCCCTGCTCACACGCTCGCCGTGCTTGCCCCGGTGAGCAAACGTGATGCGCTGCGGCAGCTGATCTTCGAGCTGACCAGCACCATCGGGGTACGTGAAGTCGCGGTCAGCAGGATTGCGCTCGACCGGTTCTGGGTGGCGCTGCCGGTCGCGGGTGGCGAGGTCGGCCTCAAGGTCGCGCACCGCGGCGGCGAGGTACTCCATGCGACACCGGAATTCGACGATGCTGCGAAGGTCGCGGCGCAGCGATCCGTCCCGGTCCGGCGGGTGCTCGAGGAAGCCGTGGCAGCCGCGGAGCGCGAAGGTTTCGTGCCGGGCAGGCGAGTCCGGGCAGGGTTAGCCTAGGCCGGGGCCGCGATCTGGGCGGCCAGGTGCCCGGCACCGTAACCGTTGTCGATGTTGACCACGGCCACGCCGGGCGCACAGGAATTGAGCATGGTAAGCAGCGCCGCCACGCCCCCTAGCGCCGCGCCGTAGCCGACGGACGTCGGCACGGCGATCACCGGCGCGGAGACGAGCCCGGCGACCACGCCAGGCAGCGCGCCGTCCATCCCGGCGACCACGACGATGACGCGGGCCGACCTCAGCTGGTCAAGCCGGGCCAGGATGCGATGCAGCCCGGCAATGCCGACATCGGTGACGAGATCGGCGGCACGGCCGAGATAGACAGCGGTCAGCTGCGCCTCCCGGGCGACGCCGAAGTCGGCGGTGCCGGCTGCGACCACCAGAACCCGCCCGCCGGCCGGAGCCGGGGGCTCAGGCGGCCAGGCCAGTACGCGCGCGTCTTCGTCGTAGCGGGCATCCGGCAGCACTTCCAGGACCGCCTTGGTGTGCGCGGGTCCCGCACGGGTGAACAACGTCGTCGTGCCCGATGCTCTGATAGCCCGGGCGACGGCACTGACCTGACCGGGAGTTTTGCCCTCGCAGTACACCGCCTCGGGGTAGCCGCGGCGACGCGCCCGGTCACCGTCCAGCTCGATGAACGCCGCCATAGCCTCATTGGGCTGCCAGGACTCATTGACGTCCTCCCCGCCCTGAGGGACGGGGATTCCTCCTGCGCGGCTCACGCCGCGCTCCGGTGGGTTCCTGTTTCAATGCCAGCCGCCGCCGGGGATGGTGGTCTTACGCCAGTTCCGCAGGCGTTTAGCCTGTCGGCCCGCCCGGCCGCCAGGATGTTCCTCGCTGCGTTGACGTCCCGGTCGTGAACGACGCCGCAGCCCGCGCACTGCCATGCCCGGACGCTCAGCGGCTTGGGGCCGTCCTTCAGCCCGCAGGCCGAGCAGACCTGCGAGGTCGGCTCGAAGCGCCCGATGCGGGCAAACTCGCGGCCGTACTGGGCCGCCTTCTCCTCGATACACCGCAGTAGCTGCGACCAGCCAGCGTCGGCAACCGACTTGGCCAGCCGGGTCCGGGCCAGGCCGGATACGCACAGGTCCTCGGCGTAGACCGCTTGGTTGTCGCGGACCAGCCGGAGGGCGATCTTGTGTGCGTGGTCGAGCCGGGTCTGCCGCACCTTGCGGTGCACGACTGCGACCCGGTGGCGTGCCTTGGCCCGGTTGGCCGAGCCCTTCTGCTTGCGCGACAGCGCCCGCTGGGCGCGGGCGAGCCTGCGCTGCTTGGCCCGCAGGAACCGCGGGTTGGCGATCGCCTCGCCGCCGGAGGTGACCACCAGGCTGGCCAGCCCGAGGTCGATGCCCAGCTCGCGACCGCAGGCAGGCAGCGGCGTGGCCGCACGCCTGACGACGAACGAGGCGTAGTACCGGCCGTCGGGCTCCCTGATGACCGTGACCGTCGATGGCACGGACGGAAGATCCCTGGACCACTCCACCTTGACGTCGCCGACCTTGGCCAGGTACAGACGCCCGCCGTGCAGGGCGAAGCCGTTGCGGGTGAGCCGGATCGACTGGCGATGGTGCTTGCGGCGCAACGCTGGGTGCCCGACCCTGCGGCCCTTCCGCTGGCCGGACAACGAATCGAACCAGTTCTTGTAAGCCCGCCGCGCGTCCTGGCACGCCTGGACCAAGGCTACCGACGCCACCTCGCCGAGCCACGCCCGTTCCGGGGTGAGCTTGGCCACGGTGACCACGCGCCGCTGCACCTCGGTATCGGAGATCTTCTCCCCGGCCGCATGGCACTGGTCGCGTAACCGCAAGCAGTCGTTATAGACCACCCGGGCGCACCCGAACACCCGGGCCAGCGATTGGCGTTGCCCTGGTGCCGGGTAGATCCGGTACCGGTACCTGACCTGCACAATCCCACACAATACCGGTGGCCTATGACATCCGGAGCTGATGACCGCCGCGGCAGGCACGTGGTTTCGGCACTCCACGTCCACTTAGTCTTCGTCACCAACTACCGCCGGGCAGTGCTCGACCCGGCCATGCTGACGTGCAGCGAGCAGGCGATGCGCAAGGTCTGCTCCGGCTTCAGCGCCGAGCCGGCCGAATTCAACGAACAGGACAACCACCTGCACCTGCTGGTCACCTACCCGCCCAAGGTGGCGATCTCGGCGCTAGTGAACTCGCTCAAAGGAGTCTCCGCGCGGCGGCTGCGGGCCGAGTTCACCGGCCGGGTGAACCAGCATGCCACGCACGGCCACTTCTGATCGCCGTCCTACCTCGCCGCATCTTGCGAAAGACCCCCGCTCAGCACCATCCGCCACTACATCCAACAGCAGAACCAGCCGGGCTAACCCCACCCCTGAAAGGCAGGGCTTGCGCCCGGCCCAAGGTCA
>Ga0335075_10001890_pt1 | contig 34066 bp, 31 predicted proteins | sample Lox_Sample_24_FD_206723 | JGI IMG/M metagenome (GOLD analysis project Ga0335075, IMG submission 206723) | Soil microbial communities from Loxahatchee National Wildlife Refuge, Florida, United States - Lox_Sample_2.4 | ecosystem: Environmental > Terrestrial > Soil > Wetlands | place: USA...
ACCGGTCTACCCAGAGCCACCGCACACCGATTGGCCGCTGGCCTGGAGGTCCATCGCTTGCTGGCGCGTGATGACGATGGTCGTTGGCGGCTGGGCCCCGCGGTCAGCGAGCTCGCCACGCGCGTCAACGATCCACTGTTGACGGCCGGCGCAACGGTGCTGCCGCGGCTGCGCGAGATCACCGGTGAAAGCGTGCAGCTGTACCGCCGCGAGGGCAGCTCGCGGATCTGCATCGCAGCGGTGGAACCGCCTGCAGGCCTTCGCGATACCGTTCCGGTCGGAGCGCGCTTGCCGCTGACCGCCGGTTCCGGCGCCAAAGTGTTGCTGGCATACAGCGACGACGCCACGCGGCAGGCGGTACTACCCGCCGCGAGATTCACCGACCGAACGTTGGCCGAAGTCCGCCGACGCGGTTGGGCGCAAAGCGCAGCCGAGCGCGAACCCGGAGTCGCGAGCGTGTCGGCGCCGGTACGCGACGCCCATGGTGCAGTGGTCGCCGCGATCTCGGTTTCCGGCCCCATTGACCGTATTGGTCGCCGCCCGGGCGCACGCTGGGCGGCCGATCTGCTGGCGGCTGCCGATGCCCTTACTCGCCGACTGTGAGACACACCTTGATTGCCCGCCCGGCGGGCCGGCAGTAGCGACCTGACACACTGTCGCCATGGGAACCAACCAGCGCGCGAGCATCGTCATGTCCTCCGACGAAATCGCCGAGTTTGTTGTCAAGAGCCGCACCGGGACGCTCGCGACCGTTGGCTCCGACGGCCAGCCGCACTTGACCGCGATGTGGTACGCCGTTGTCGACGGCGAGATCTGGCTGGAAACCAAGGCGAAGTCGCAGAAGGCGGTCAACCTCAAACGAGACCCGCGGGTGAGCTTTTTGATCGAGGACGGCGACACCTATGACACCTTGCGGGGAGTCTCATTCGAAGGCGTCGCCGAGATTGTCGACGATCCCGACGTCTCGCACCGCGTCGGGGTCAGCGTGTGGGAGCGCTATACCGGTCCGTACAGCGACGAGATGAAGCCGTTCGTCGAGCAGATGATGAACAAGCGGGTCTGCGTGCGCATCGTGGCCCGTCGGTCACGTTCTTGGGATCACCGCAAGCTGGGCTTGGCGCCGATGCCGGTGGGTGGGTCGACCGCGCCGGCCGCCAACTAGCGCGAGCAGTCGCAAAAGCCCCCTTTTTCGATAGGAAACGGGGACTTTTGCGACTGCTCGCCACCAGATAAGTAGCCCCGATGGGATTCGAACCCACGCTACCGCCGTGAGAGGGCGGCGTCCTAGGCCGCTAGACGACGGGGCCAAAAGCGATCCGAGGAGCCAGCATAGCTCACCGGCATACGCCCGCCTAATTGCTTTGCGGCGGAAGGACCATTGGATAAACCCTGCGAAATTCTGCTGGGGTACCAGGACTCGAACCTAGAATGGCTGAACCAGAATCAGCTGTGTTGCCAATTACACCATACCCCATTGGCTGCCTAAAACTGCTGGTCAAACGCTTCCCGCAGACGATGTGAGGGTCATGCGGCCGCTGCTGCCAGCTGCCCGAGGGCCGACGTGCAGACTACCAAACAATCCGGTCGCTTCTCACGACTGTTCCCCCTCGCCCGGCTCCTCACCGGGCCGCGACACGGCCCGCATTGTCGCCGGGCGCCCGACCCGGTCGCGGGCTGCCCGCAGCCGCTGCAGACTGCGCTCGCGTCCGAGCAGCTCCATGGATTCAAACAGCGGCGGGCTGACCAAGGATCCGGTGATGGCCACCCGGATCGGTCCGAAAGCCTTGCGCGGTTTGAGCTCGAGCGCCTCGACCAACGCGTTTTTCAGGGCCGCCTCGATATCCGTCGCCGTCCAGACCGATAGCCCATTCAGCGCCGCTCCCGCGGCGTCGAGCACCGGTGCGGCGTCGGTACCCAACTCCTTGGCGGCGGCCTTCGGGTCGATCGTGTATTCGTCGTCGTTGAAGAACTTCAGCAGGTCCCACGCATCGCCCAGCACGACGATGCGGGTTTGCACCAGACCGGCGGCCACCGCGAACCGCGCATCGTCCAGCCCGGTCTGATGACCGTGCGTATCGAGGTAGTCGCGCAGCCGGCCGGTGAAATCGTCGACGGCGAGCAGCCGGATGTGCTCGGCGTTGATCGCGTCGGCCTTTTTCTGGTCGAACCTAGCCGGGTTGGCGTTGACGTCGACAACGTCGAAGGCGACCACCATTTCGTCCAGGCTGAATACATCGCGGTCGGCCGCGATCGCCCAGCCGAGCAGCGCAAGGTAATTCAGCAGCCCCTCGGGAATGAAGCCGCGGTCTCGGTGGGCGAAAAGATTCGACTGTGGGTCACGTTTCGACAGCTTCCTGGTGCCTTCGCCCAACACCGTTGGCAGGTGGGCGAATTCCGGAACCCGATCCGCTATCCCGACACGAATCAGCGCCTTGTACAGCGCGATCTGCCGCGGAGTGGATGGCAACAGGTCCTCGCCGCGTAAGACGTGGGTGATCTTCATCAGCGCGTCGTCGACCGGATTGACCAAGGTGTACAACGGATCCCCGGTTGCCCGGGTCAATGCGAAATCGGGCACGACGCCCGCTGCGAAGGTAGTCGGTCCACGGACCAGATCGTGCCAACCCAGATCTTGGTCAGGCATCCGCAACCGCACCACCGGCTTACGGCCCTCGGCGCGATAAGCCGCCCGCTGTTGGTCGGTCAGATCACGGTCGAAGTTGTCGTAGCCGAGCTTAGGACTGCGACCGGCCGCAAAATGGCGGGCCTCGACTTCCTGTGGCGTCGAGAAAGCTTGGTAGGCCTCACCCGAGGCGAGCAGCTGGGCCACCACGTAGCGGTAGACGTCGCTGCGCTGCGACTGCCGGTAGGGGCCGTAAGCTCCGCCCACCTCCGGGCCCTCGTCCCAGTTCAGCCCGAGCCAGCGCAGCGCGTCCACTAGCGCCAGATAGCTCTCCTCGCTGTCACGTTCGGGGTCGGTGTCCTCGACGCGGAACACGAAGGTGCCGCCGGTGTGGCGAGCGTAAGCCCAATTGAACAGCGCGGTGCGGATCAAGCCGACGTGCGGCACTCCCGTCGGCGACGGGCAGAACCGCACCCGCACACCGGCTGCTTCAGTCACGATTTACCTTTGCGGACAACGGGATTGGTCAATGTTCCGATTCCGGCGATGGTAACGCTGACGGTGTCGCCGTCTTCGATGGGTCCGACTCCCGCTGGCGTGCCGGTGAGAATGAGATCACCTGGCAGCAACGTCATCACCGCCGAGATCCATTCCACGATCGCGGCGACATGGTGGATCATCAACGACGTACGGCTGTGCTGTTTCACCTCGCCATTGACTTCGGTGCACAGCTCGAGGTCGGCCGGGTCGGCATCGGTGACGATCCACGGCCCGACCGGACAGAAGGTGTCGTGGCCCTTGGCTCGCGTCCACTGGCCGTCAGCCCGCTGTTGGTCGCGGGCAGACACGTCGTTGGCGATCGTGTAGCCCAGGACGCTGTCAGCCGCGTGCGCGGCCGAGACGTCCTTGCAGGGCCGGCTGATGACGGCCGCCAGCTCGCCCTCGAAATGCACCGGGGACGCATCAGCCGGCAGCCGGATCGGCACATTGGGTCCGATGATCGCCGTGTTGGGCTTGAGGAAGATCACCGGGTCGGCCGGCGCCGGCCCCGTCTGGCCGCCCATCTCGGCGATGTGGTCGGCGTAGTTCTTGCCGATGCAAACCACCTTGCTCGCCAGCATCGGGGCCAGCAGTCGCACGTCGGCCAGCGGCCAGGAGCGGCCGGTGAAAGTCGGGGTGCCGAAGGGGTGCTCGGCGATCTCACGGACAGTCATCCCGGCGGGTTCGTTCGCGTCGCCGTCGATGCTGACGAACGCGACGCCGTCGGGACTGGCAATTCGGCCAAGGCGCATTTGATGGAGCCTAATGACGGACCGGGCAGACCTGCGCAGCCGGGCCGGTTGTCGCTAGAGCCCCACCATTCACATCGCTGTGCGAGCATGGATCGATGCCGACGGACCCGACCGGCGCGGTCAAACTCAGCGCGGGCCGACGCTGGTCGATCGTGATCGTGTCGCTGGTGGTGACGGCGAGCGCATTCATCTTCATCAACGGCGTCGCATTTCTGATCCCCGCTCTGGAGGACGATCGGGGCACGCCGCTGGCCGAGGCGGGATTGCTGTCGTCGATGCCGAGCTTCGGCATGGTGGCGACGCTGATCCTGTGGGGCTATCTACTCGACAGGCTGGGCGAACGCATCGTGCTCACGGTCGGCTCGGCGCTGACCGCGGCGGCCGCCTACGCGGCGACAACCGTGCACTCGATGGTGGCGTTCGCCGCGTGGCTGTTCATCGGCGGCATGGCGGCCGCCAGTTGCAACTCGGCCGGCGGTCGCTTGGTCTCTGGGTGGTTCCCGCCCGAGCAACGCGGTCTGGCGATGGGTGTTCGCCAGGCCGCGCAGCCGCTTGGAATTGCGCTGGGCGCCTTGGTCATTCCCGAGTTCGCTGAGCGCAGCCGGTCGGCGACGTCGGCGCTGATATTTCCGGCGGTGCTTTGTGCGGTGTCGGCAATGGTCAGCATTGTGGCCATCGTCGAACCGCCGCGCAAGGAATGGCAGGAGGCCACCGACCGCGAACTGGCCAACCCGTATCGCGGATCGTGGGTGCTGCGACGGATACACGCGGTCTCGGCACTGCTGATGGTGCCGCAGACGATGACCGTGACGTTCATGCTCGTCTGGCTGATCGGGAATTACCGATGGTCGATCGCGTCGGCGGGAGCGGTGGTCACGCTGTCACAGCTGCTCGGCGCGGTGGGCCGGGTGATGGTCGGCCGGTGGTCGGACCGGGTTGGTTCCCGGTTGCGTCCGGTGCGGATCATGGCCGTTGTCGGCGTGCTGGTGCTGGTCGGGCTGGCTCTCGCCGATCATCTGCGTTCATCGATCGCCGTGCCGTTGATGGTCGTGGCGTCTGTGGTCGCGGTGCTCGACAACGGTTTGGAATCCACCGCGATCACCGAATACGCCGGACCGTTTTGGAGCGGACGCGCGCTCGGTCTGCAGAACACCTATCAGCGGTTGATGGCAGCCGGCACGCCGCCGGTGTTCGGCGAGCTGATCGCCGACCACGGTTATCCGCCGGCATTCCTGTTGTGTGGTCTTTTCCCACTGCTGGCGGTGCCGATCGTGCCGGCAAAAACGCTTCCGCCCGGCCTGGAGATTAGAGCGCGGACGCTATCCTTTCGCCGACTTCGGCGGTGGATAGCTTTGCAGTCGGGCGACTGGCCAGATGGCACGCCACGGCCCGGTCCACTCGCGCGGCGGCAGCGTCTTCGCCGACGTGGGAAAGCAGCAGCGCCACCGACATGATCGCGGCGGTCGGATCGGCGATCCCCCTGCCGGCGATGTCGGGCGCGCTGCCGTGCACCGGCTCGAACATCGACGGGTTGGTCCGGGTGGCGTCGATGTTGCCGCTGGCGGCCAGCCCGATGCCGCCGCATACCGCGGCGGCCAAATCGGTGATGATGTCGCCGAATAGGTTGTCGGTGACGATTACGTCGAAACGGGCCGGATCGTTGACCAGGTGGATGGTCGCGGCGTCGACGTGCTGATAGGCCACCTTGACCTCCGGGTACTTCTCGCCGATTTCTTGCACGGTCCGCGACCACAGTGATCCGGCGAACGTCAGCACGTTGGTCTTGTGCACCAGGGTCAGATGCTTGCGACGGCGCGTCGCACGCTCGAAGGCATCTTTCACGACGCGGCGCACACCGAACGCGGTGTTGACACTGACCTCGGTGGCCACCTCATGAGCGGTGCCGGCGCGGATCGCACCGCCGGTGCCGGTGTAGGGGCCTTCGGTTCCCTCTCGGACCACCACGAAATCGATGTCAGGGTTACCGGGCTCGACTCTCAATGGGCTCTGCACGCCCGGATACAGCCGCGCCGGCCGCAGGTTGACGTAGTGGTCCAGCGCGAAGCGCAGCCGTAGCAGCAGACCCCGCTCGAGTACACCGCTAGGCACCGATGGATCCCCGATAGCACCGAGCAGAATCGCGTCGTGTGCCCGCAGTTCGGCAAGCGCCGTCTCGGGCAGCAATTCCCCCGTCGCGTGAAACCGCCGAGCCCCCAGGTCGTATTCGGTCTTCTGCACCCCGGGCAGCACCGCGTCGAGAACCTTGACCGCCTCGGTTACCACCTCCGGGCCGATGCCGTCGCCGGCGATGATCGCGAGTCTCATAAGCGCCGCTCCTCGGCATCGCTGCGCTCTGCATCGTCGCCGGCGCGCCTCACGAGAGGTCGACTACTTTCAGCTTGTAGGCCTCGACGGCCGCGCTGATCGCCTCACGGACGTCGGCGGGCACGTCGCGGTCCACGCGCAACAGGATTGTCGCGCCCGGACCCTCGGCGTCCTCGGACAGCTGTGCCGCATGGATGTTGACCCCGGCGTCCCCGAGCAGGGTGCCGATTTTGCCCAGCACTCCGGGCTTGTCGACATAGTGGACCACCAAATTGATGCCTTCGGCACGCAGGTCGAAGTTGCGGCCGTTGATCTGCACGATCTTCTCCACCAGCTGCGGCCCGGCCAGCGTGCCGGCGACGTTGACCACCGAGCCATCGACGGCAACCCCGCGGACGTCGACAACGCTGCGGTGGTTCGGGCTTTCGGTGGCTGTGCTGAGATCGGCCGCCACACCGCGTTCTTCAGCGATCGACGGAGCATTGACGAACGTCACCTGATCTTCGATGACCGCGGAGAACAGCCCGCGCAACGCCGAAAGCCGAAGCACCTCAACATCTTCGCCAGCCAACTCACCGCGCACCTGAACCGACAGCGATACCGGCAACTCGTCGCTCAGCGCACCCACCAGCACACCGAGTTTGCGGACTAGGTCCAGCCAGGGTGACACCTCCTCGCTGACCACCCCGGCGCCGACGTTGACCGCGTCGGGAACGAATTCCCCGGCCAGCGCCAGCTTGACGCTGGCGGCCACGTCGGTACCGGCCCGGTCCTGCGCCTCCTCGGTCGACGCCCCGAGATGCGGTGTCACCACCACCTGCGGCAGGTCGAACAGCGGGCTGTCCGTGCACGGTTCCTTGGCGAACACATCGATACCGGCGGCGCGAACGTGTCCGCTGGAGACGGCGTCGAACAACGCGGCCTCGTCGACCAGCCCACCGCGAGCGGCATTGACGATGACCACCCCGGGCTTGGTTTTAGCCAGCGCGTCCTTGTCGATCAGACCCGCTGTCTCAGGCGTTTTGGGCAGATGCACCGAGATGAAGTCGGCACGGGTCAACAGCTCATCGAGCGGAAGCAGCTCGATGCCCAGCTGGGCGGCGCGGGCCGGCGACACGTACGGGTCGTAGGCCACCACGCGGGTCTCGAAGGCCGCCAGGCGCTGCGCCACCAATTGCCCGATGCGGCCCAGCCCGACCACCCCGACGGTCTTGCCGAAGATCTCAGTACCCGAGAACGACGACCGCTTCCAGGCGTGCTCGCGCAGCGAGGCGTCGGCCGCGGGGATCTGGCGGGCGGCGGACAGCAGCAGCGCCAGGGCGTGCTCGGCGGCGCTGTGGATGTTGGAGGTCGGCGCGTTGACGACCAGCACACCGCGTTCGGTAGCGGTGTCGACGTCGACGTTGTCCAGTCCGACCCCGGCGCGGGCGACGATTTTCAGCTTGGGCGCGGCGTCGAACACCTCGGCGTCGACGGTCGTGGCCGAGCGCACCAGCAGCGCGTCGGCCTCAGGCACCGCGGCCAGCAGCTTCTCCCGGTCCGGGCCGTCGACCCAGCGGACTTCGATTTTGTCGCCGAGTGCGGCGACGGTCGATTCGGCAAGTTTGTCAGCGATCAAAACGACAGGCAGGCTCACCCGGCCAGCCTAAGCGGTGATCGCCAGCGCGGCCGAGCCGGGCGCAGCGGTCGCCGCCGATGTCTACGATGACCGCGTGACGAAGCTGGCGAGCATCTACTACTCGGCCACCGGTCATGGAACGACGATGGCCAAACGCGTCGCCGCGGCGGCGGAGTCGGCAGGCGCCGACGTCCGGCTCAGGCACGTCGCCGAGACCCACGACCCGGAGTCGTTCGCGCACAACCCGGCGTGGACGGCGAATTACCAAGCCACCAAGGATTTGCCCGCGGCCACCGGCGACGACATCGTATGGGCTGACGCGGTCATCTTCGGCTCACCGACTCGATTCGGCTCACCGGCAGCGCAATTGCGCACCTACCTCGACTCGCTGGGCGGGCTATGGGCCGAAGGCAAGCTGGCCGACAAGGTGTACGCGGCGTTCACGTCCTCCAACACCCTGCACGGCGGTCAGGAAACCACGCTGGTGGCCCTGTACCTCACGCTGATGCATTTCGGCGGCATCCTCGTGCCGCCGGGCTACACCGATCCGGTGAAGTTCGTCGACGGCAACCCCTATGGTGTGAGCCTGGTCACTACCCACGACAACATCCACGAGTTCGACGAGGCGACCAACAATGCCCTGGACCACTTGGCGCGCCGGGTGGTGTCGGTCGCTGACCGCCTCACGTCGTCCTGAGTCGCCGAACGTGCACTCACGGCGAGAAAGTCGCCAGAAATTCGCCCTGAGTGCACGTTCGACGCGAGGAGTTACGCCGTTTCGGTGATCGGGCGGTCGACCCAGCTCATCAGGTCACGCAACTTCTTGCCGACGACCTCGATGGGGTGTTCGGCGTTTTCCTTCCGCAACTGCTCGAGCTGCTTATTGCCGCCCTCGACGTTGGCGACCAGCTTCTTGACGAAGGTGCCGTCCTGGATGTCGCGCAGGATGCCGCGCATCCGCTCCTTGGTGTCGGCGTCGATGACCCGCGGACCCGACAGGTACCCGCCGAACTCGGCGGTATCGGACACCGAGTAGTTCATCCGGGCGATGCCACCCTCGTACATCAGGTCGACGATGAGCTTGAGCTCGTGCAGCACCTCGAAATAGGCCATCTCCGGCGGGTAGCCCGCCTCGACCATGACGTCGAAGCCAGTCTTCACTAATTCCTCGGTGCCACCGCACAATACGGCCTGCTCGCCGAACAGATCGGTCTCGGTCTCGTCTTTGAACGTGGTCTTGATGACACCGGCCCGAGTGCCGCCGATCCCTTTGGCGTAGGACAGCGCCAGCGCCTCGCCGTTTCCGGTCGGGTCCTGGTCGACGGCGATCAGACAGGGCACGCCCTTGCCGTCGACAAACTGGCGACGAACCAAGTGCCCCGGGCCTTTCGGGGCGACCATCGCCACGGTGACGTCGCCGGGGGGCTTGATCAGGTCGAAGTGGATGTTGAGGCCGTGGCCGAAAAACAGTGCGTCGCCGGACTTCAGGTTCGGTTCGACGTCGTTTTTGAAGATGTCCGCCTGGGCGGTGTCGGGAGCCAGCAGCATGATCACGTCGGCCCACTTGGCCACCTCGGCGGGAGTGTCGACCTGCAGGCCCTGCTCCTCGACCTTGGCCCGTGACTTCGAGCCCTCCTTCAGCCCGACGCGCACCTGGACTCCGGAGTCGCGCAGGCTCAGCGAGTGCGCGTGCCCCTGGCTACCGTAGCCGATGATGCCGACCTTGCGACCCTGGATGATCGACAGGTCCGCATCGTCGTCGTAGAACATCTCGAGTGTCACTGTGTATTTCCTTCTATTGGTTGAGTTATTTGGCTGTGGCGATACTGCGCGGCCCGCGGGACAGCGATACCAGGCCGGACTGAACGATTTCGCGGACACCGAACGGCTCCAGCACCCGCAGCAGCGCCTCCAACTTGCCGCTGTCGCCGGTTGCCTCGATGGTCAGCGACTCCGGCGAGACGTCAATCACCTTGGCGCGAAACAAGTTGACCGCCTCGATGACCTGGCTGCGAGTGCCGGCGTCGGCGCGCACCTTGATCAGCGCCAACTCCCGGGCCACCGAGTTGTTGTCATCCTGCTCGACGATCTTGATGACGTTGATCAGCTTGTTGAGCTGCTTGGTGATCTGCTCGAGCGGTGTTTCCTCGGCGGATACGACGATCGTCATCCGGGACATGTCTTTTTGTTCGGTGGCGCCGACGGCAAGCGATTCGATGTTGAACCCGCGCCGCGAGAACAGCGCAGCCACGCGGGCGAGCACACCGGGTTTGTCTTCGACCAGCACCGACAACGTGTGCGTTTTGGGCGACCCGATCGCGCTCATCAGGCGTGCCCCTCGTTGCCTTCGTCGTCGAAAAGCGGGCGGATGCCACGGGCGGCCTGGATCTCGTCGTTGCTGGTTCCGGCGGCAACCATCGGCCAGACCTGCGCGTCGGCGCCGACGATGAAGTCGATCACCACCGGCCGGTCGTTGATCGCTCGCGCCTGGTTGATTACGTCGACGACGTCTTCTGCACGCTCGCAACGCAATCCGACACAGCCCAGCGCTTCGGCCAACTTGACGAAGTCCGGGATGCGGTGCGAGTGGGTCGCCAAGTCGGTCTGCGAATACCGCTCCCCGTAGAACAGCGACTGCCATTGCCGCACCATGCCCAGGTTGCCGTTGTTGATCAACGCCACTTTGATCGGCGCGCCCTCGATCGCACAGGTGGCCAGTTCCTGGTTGGTCATCTGGAAGCAGCCATCGCCGTCGATCGCCCACACCTCGGCATCCGGGCGGGCGATCTGGGCGCCCATGGCCGCCGGGATGGCGAAACCCATGGTGCCCAGCCCGCCGGAATTCAGCCAGGTGCGCGGCTCTTCGTACTTGATGAACTGTGCCGCCCACATCTGGTGCTGGCCCACTCCGGCGACGTACACCGCGTGCGGGCCCGCGATCTCACCCAGCTTCTCGATCACATACTCGGGGCTCAGGCTGCCGTCGCTTTGCGGTCCGTAGCTCAGCGGGTAGGTGGCCCGCACCCCGTCGAGGTATTCCCACCAGGCCGCGATGTCTGAGATTCCCAGGGTGCCGGTACTACCCATGTCGTGGCGCAGCGCCTCGATCAGGTCGGTGATTACGGCTTTGACGTCGCCGACGATCGGCACGTCGGCGTTCCGGTTCTTGCCGATCTCGGCAGGGTCGATGTCGGCGTGGATGACCTTGGCCTCGGGGGCGAACGAATCGAGCTTGCCGGTCACCCGGTCGTCGAAACGGGTGCCCAGGGCGATCAACAGGTCGCTGCGCTGCAGCCCGGCTACCGCCGCCACCGTGCCGTGCATCCCCGGCATGCCCAGGTGCTGGCGGTGACTGTCCGGGAACGCCCCGCGCGCCATCAGCGTGGTCACTACCGGAATGCCGGTCAACTCGGCCAATTCGCGCAGCTGCTCGGTGGCCTCGCCCCGGATGACGCCGCCACCGACGTACAGCACGGGTTTGCGCGCAGCGGCGATCAGCCTGGCGGCCTCGTGGACCTGGCGGTTGTGCGGTTTGGTGTTCGGCTTGTAGCCCGGCAGGTCCATGTGCGGGGGCCAGCTGAACGTGCACTGGCCCTGCAACACATCTTTGGGGATATCGACGAGCACCGCCCCGGGCCGTCCGGTAGCCGCGATATGGAAGGCCTCGGCCAGCACCCGGGGGATCTCGTCGCCGTTGCGGACCAGGAAGTTGTGTTTGGTGATCGGCATCGTGATACCGGAGATGTCGGCTTCCTGGAAGGCGTCGGTCCCGATCAGCGAACGCCCGACCTGCCCGGTGATGGCGACCACCGGGATGGAGTCCATCTGCGCGTCGGCCAGCGGAGTCACCAGGTTGGTGGCGCCGGGGCCCGAGGTGGCCATGCAGACGCCGACTTTGCCGGTGGCGTGTGCGTAGCCGCTGGCAGCGTGGCCTGCGCCCTGCTCGTGGCGAACCAAGACGTGGCGCAGCTTCTTCGAGTCGAACAGCGGGTCGTAGACCGGCAACACGGCGCCGCCCGGAATTCCGAAGATGACGTCGACATCCAGCTCTTCCAACGACCTGATCACCGACTGTGCGCCGGTGAGTTGGTGCGGTGCAACGTCTCTGGGTTGCGGTGCCGGCGTCTTGGCTTTGGGCAGCGTGCCGTTGAGGGGCTGCGACGGCTGCGCAGGTCGCGTAGTGGGAGCGCTCACGGGTTCCTCTTTAAGTCCTCATGGTCGGTGTCGGAGGTTGACGTTGGAACATTGACAACAAAAAACCCCCGCCAGCTCAGCGGCTGCACGAGGGTTGCGCGTTGGTGCTCGAAAGCTATCCCGGCGTGGGCTAGTCAGCCACCAACGCGCCGACCGAGTACTACGAGCATTTCGCGGCTGTCCATAACGCTCGACGGTAGCCTCCACACAGGTCAGACGTCAAATCCCGGTCAGCTGCGCCGGCCATCGCGATCTGCGCTCCAGCGCGGACCTCAGTGCAATCTCCAGGGATGACATGATGCCCGTGTGGCGAAAGATTCGCTGGAAAGACCGCCGGTGGTGATCAAGATTTCACCGATGGCCCACTTTGCGGTGGGGTTCTTCGCTCTCGGGCTGCTGATCCCGGTCTTCACCTGGCCGGCGAGCGCGCCACTGCTGGTCATCCCGGTGCTCTTGTCGGCGTTGATCATTCGGCTTCGCACCCAGGCCGATCGAGACTGCGTCACCGTGCGCACGCTGCTCGGCAGCCGTACGGTGCGCTGGGAAGACATCGACGGGCTGCAGTTCACCAGAAACTCGTGGGCGCGTGCGGAGCTCAAAAACGGCGACGAGGTGCGGTTGCCCGCGGTTACCTTCGCAACGCTGCCGCTGCTGACCGAGGCCAGCGGCGGCCGAGTGCCCAATCCGTACAGCTGATCTGGGGCAGCTCAGCTCACCGGGTTGGCTCCGTTGAGCAGCACCCACAGTGCGACGCCGGCGCCGATGCCCACGATCAGGGCCGCAAACGACCCGATGAACGGCCGTCGTGCCCAGCCGCGACCTGCGTCGAAGCCGTAGCGCCCGGGCCCGACCAGGATGATCGCGGCGGCCATGACGATCAGGGTGATTTCGTATTCGTGGCCGTTCGGCAGAAAAAACGGAAAAGACCTCCCGCTGTGCTGTGCCGAGATCCCGGCGAGCATGCTGTTGGTCAGGTACGCCAGCGCGCCCGCAGCGGCCAGCGGGGTGAATAGCCCCAGCACCAGCAATACCCCGGCGGCGATCTCGCCGCCGGCCGCGCAGTAGGTGAGGATGTCGGCGTGTTGGTAGCCGGCGTCGGACAGCGAATTCTTGAACCCGTTCAGTCCCTGGCCGCCCCACCAGCCGAACAGCTTCTGAAGCCCATGCGCGACGAGCACCGCGCCCAGGCCAACCCGCAGAATCAGCAGACCGAGATGCTGCGTGCCACGACGGGCGGCCGCGCGTATCCGCTCGTCGTCGGGGTGGTGCTGATGCTCGTCCATCGCCTCGGCGCCGAACGCCGCGTGCCGGCCGCTGGGAGATTGGGGCTGGTAGGGCAACGGTTCCTGCCCGCCGATCAGCCCGTATCCCGAGCTGGACGAGCGGACGCTGCTGGCGTCGCCGGAGTCATAGTGTGGAATCGTGGTGGTCTCGAAATCGCCTGCATATGTGGCTGACGGCAGGTCGTCCTCCGGGTCAACCAGGCTTGCTGACGCTGGCCGCACGGGTGTTGGCGCTGCGGCGTCATCCGGCCGCTGCCAATGTGAGTCACGCGATTGACTGGTCACTCGTGTCAGGGTAAGGGCAATTCGGTCCGAATTGGGGATTTGAGCGGCGCTTTCGCTGTGCCGATTAGCGTGTCGCCGCCGGCGTCTTCGGAGTTTGCGGGCAAATCCGGCAGACGCGCGCCACCCCGTCGCGGGCACCAGCTCCGGGATATCCGTAATCTGGCTGCTATGCAGTCGTGGTGGTCGGGGCGGCGCGCGCTGGCCGCGCTCTGCGCAACGCTGCTGCTGCTGGCCAATGGCCTGGCCGGTTGCGCGCAGTTCAACGATGCCCAGTCGCAGCCATTCACCACCGAACCCGACCGCCATCCACCGCCGAGTTCGACGCCTCCCCCGCCGCCGCCCTTACCCGACAAGCCATTCCCCAAAAAGTGCCCGGCGCCAGGGGTGATGCAGGGCTGCCTGGAAAGCACCAGCGGCCTGCTCATGCAGCCCGACAGCAAGTCAGCACTGGTCGCCGAGCGGACCACCGGCGCGGTCAAGGAGGTGGCGGTCAGCGCCGAGCCGAAGGTGAAGACCGTCATCCCGGTCGACCCGGCCGGTGACGGCGGACTGATGGACATCGTGCTCTCGCCGACCTATTCGCAGGACCGGCTGATGTACGCCTACATCAGCACGCCCACCGACAACCGGGTCATCCGCGTTGCCGACGGCGATGTCCCGAAGGACATCTTGACCGGGATCCCGAAAGGCGCCACCGGCAACAGAGGTGCGCTGCTCTTCACCAGCCCCACCACGCTGGTGGTGCTCACCGGTGATGCGGGCAACCCCGCGATGGCCGGCGACCCCGCATCGTTGGCCGGCAAAGTCATCCGTCTCGAGCAGCCGACGACGCTCAACCAGGCACCGCCGACCACCGCGCTGAGCGGTATCGGCGCTGGCGGCGGCCTGTGCACCGACCCCGTCGACGGCTCGCTTTACGTTCTCGACCGCGCTCCCACCGCCGACCGTTTGCAGCGCATCACCAAGGACTCGAAAGTGTCCACGGTATGGACGTGGCCGGACCGACCCGGGGTGGCCGGCTGCGCGGCGCTGGATGGCACGGTGCTGGTCAACCTGATCAACACCAAGCAGACGGTCGCCGTCCACCTCGCGCAGGGGACCGGCGCGGTCACCGGCCCGCCCGACGTCGTCCGTCAGGACACCCACGGCCACGCCTGGGCATTGCGCATGTCGCCCGACGGGAACGTGTGGGGGGCGACGGTCAACAAGACCGACGGCGACGCCTCCAAGCTTGACGACGTGGTGTTCCCGCTATTCCCGCAGGGCGGCGGTTTCCCGCGGGCTAACGAGGACAAGACCTAAAGCTCAGCGGCTCTCAGGGCTCGTGCCCCGGCTCCATATCGGCGACGTCGAGGAAGCTGACCAGGTCGTCGGCGGCCTCCACGATATTCCCGGTGACCGGCTCCAACAGGTAACCGATGTGGTCGCCGAGGTCGATCCGCTCGAGCGTCTTGCCGACGAACCATGCCGCCGCGTCGTCGAGAATCGGCATGCCCTCCGGACCGGGGTGCCAAGAGCAGCGATCGAATTTGTTGACCCGGTCCCCGGTTTGGCCGCCGAACAGCTGGGCCAGGCCGCTGCGCCTACGCGACAACACATGCACCGCCAAGTGCTCCGATCGCGCCGCCACCCGAGTGGTGTGATTTTTTCTGGACAGCCCGACGAGGAAGTGTGGAGGCCGCATGCTGGTTTGGGTGGCAAAGCCGACCAGACATCCCGCGGGTTGACCGTCGGCTTGGGTCGTCACCACGAACATCGTGTAGTCCAGCATCCCGACCAGCCGGTCGAAAGAATCGTCGCCCACACCGCCATCATCGCCCACTGTTGAAAAATGTTCGGCCGCAATCGCGATGCGTTCGTCAGTCGCGTTAATTTCCGAACACGAAGTCGTCGACGAGGCTGCTCACCAAAGCGGGGTCGTCCAGAAGCGTCGGCGTCTGAGCGATGTTCGGGCATAGCCGCCTCAGCGTCTTTCCTGATGGCGTTATGCCCCTGTTGACCGTCGGCTTAGACCCGGACCAGCCGCTGGTTGGTCACCGCGAGTTGCCGGGTGGTGGCGTCGGCCAGCACCCGGATCTGCTCGGGTCGCAGCCGCCCGCACAACCGGCCCCAGTGGATCGCCACTTCGTCACCGACCGCCACGTCGGGTACTGCGGCGTAGCCGTCGGTCCAGACCTCGAGCCGTCGCGCCGACGGTTCGGACAGACCCAGCCCGTCACCGTTCAATACCAGCTGTTGGCACGACACCTCGACGTCGTCGCCGTCACGGGAAAGTACTGTGCCCCAGGTGATCCGGCAGCTATTCAGGACACCCATCGGATGCTCATCCATGCCCTTGCCGAGCAGCCGCGACCACGGATACACCCCGAACACGTGGAAGCAGTGGTTAGCGGCGGCCTCGGGCACCAGATCCGGGCCGAGATGCGACCAGTAGCGCCCGGCCTGCGGCCCGATGATCGCGAGCAATGCGTCGACGAACTCGCCTGCGTCGAGCTCGGCGCCGACACCGCCGCCCAGCCAGTAGGACTCCACGAGCCGGTAGTCCAGCGGGTCGGCGATGCCGGTGATCGTCGCGAGCACCTGCAAATAAGGCCAGGCGCCGGAGAATTTCGTCGCGGCCGCGCGAACGTCCTCCACCGACCCGTCCCGCAGGGTAGCGCCGAGTGGTGGACCGCAATAGCCGAGCGCGTTGGGCGCGTAGGCGTAACGGGCGAACATCTCCGTTCCCCGGATGTCGGGCTTGTCAGACGGCTGCGCCGACAACGCTCAGGTCCGCCCGGATTCCACCAGTTTGAGGGCGTCTTTATGCATCCGGCCGAAGTTGTAGTAGGCCGCGCAGGCACCCTCCGGGGACACCATGCACGTTCCGATAGGAGTTTCCGGCGTGCACGCTGTACCGAAAACCTTGCATTCCCAAGGCTTCAGCACGCCCTTGAGCACCTCGCCGCATTGGCAGGCCTTCGGGTCGGCGACGCGCACCCCGGGCATCGAGTAGCGCAGTTCGGCGTCGAAGTCGGCAAAGTCGTCGCTGAGCCGTAAAGCGCTCTGCGAGATGAACCCCAGCCCGCGCCACTCGAAGTGCGGGCGCAGCGCGAACACCTTGCCCATCAGTGCCAACGCTGCCGGGTTGCCCTGTTCGGGCACCACCCGGGAGTACTGGTTCTCCACCTCGCAGCGGCCTTCGCGGATCTGGGTCAGCAGCATCGCGACCGACGCCATGATGTCCAGCGGCTCGAAACCGGCGACCACCAAGGGTTTTCCGTACACCTCGGGCACGAATCGGTACGGCCGGTTGCCGACGACCGTGGATACGTGGCCGGGTCCGATGAAGCCGGACAACCGCAGATCCGGTGAGTCGAGGATGGCCTTGATCGGCGGCACGATCGTGACGTGGTTGCAGAACACGCTGAAATTGCGCAGCCCCAGATCGCGGGCCCGCACCAGGGTCACCGCGGTGGACGGGACGGTGGTCTCGAATCCGATGGCGAAGAACACCACCTGTTTGTCCGGGTTGTCGGTAGCGATCTTGAGCGCGTCGAGCGGCGAGTAGACGAAACGGACGTCGGCGCCGCGAGCTTTGGCGTCCAGCAGGCTGCCGGCCGACCCGGGCACCCGCATCATATCGCCGAAACAGGTGAAGATCACGTCGGGTTGTCCGGCCAGCCACATCGCGTCGTCGATGCGGCCCATCGGGATCACGCAGACCGGACAGCCGGGACCATGCACGAGTTCGACGTTTTCCGGCAGCAGGTGTTCGATGCCGTGGCGGTAGATGGTGTGGGTGTGGCCACCGCACACCTCCATGAACTTGAAATGGTCACTGTCGCCCGCCAGGTGCTCGATCGCAACCAGCAGTTTGCGGGCTGCCGCCGGGTCACGGAATTCGTCAACGAATTTCATGGTGTTTCCTTCCCGTCAGACGATCGCCGACGAATCGAAGGCTTCTATTTCGCTGGTGTAGGCGTCGCCGAGTTTTTTGACGGCAGCCAACGTGAGCAACGCTTCGGTCTCGTCGATCTTGGCCATCGCGAAGCCGACGTGCACCAGCACCCAGTCGTCGGGTTCGGGCATCTCGTCTTCCAGCAGCCGTACCGAGATGGTGCGCTGCACCCCGTTGACGTCGACCTTGGCCAGATAGTTCTCGGCGTCGGTGATCTCAACGATCCGCCCCGGGATTCCCAGACACATGTGCGCTTCCCTCCTTATCTAAGTCGTCTCAGCAGATCCTCGGCAGCGGATCGCCAACGAGCATGTCGACGATCCTGGAGCCGCCGAAACCGGTTCGAACGACAACGGTTTCGGCGGGCTCGGCGACGATCTGCCCGACTTCGGCAGCTTCGGCACCCAACGCATGCGACCGGATTGCCGCCAGCCCGGCTTCGGCCTCCTCCGGCGCGACGACGGCGATGAACTTGCCCTCGTTGGCGACGTAAAGCGGGTCGATCCCCAGCAGTTCGCACGCGCCACTCACCATCGGGTGGACCGGAAGGCGATCCTCTTCCAACAGCACCCCCAGACCGCAGGCCTGGGCCAGCTCGTTGCAGACGGTGCCGACCCCGCCGCGAGTTGGGTCACGCAGCCAGCGTGTCGACGGCGCAGATGACAACAGCAACTCCACCAGCGGGCTCACCGCGGCGGTGTCGGAGTGGATGTCAGCCTCGATGGCCAGATCGCCGCGGGCCAGCATCACCGCCATCCCGTGATCGCCCATCGATCCCGACAACAGCAGCTTGTCGCCGGGACGCACCGATGCCGGCGACAACTGCCGCTCCGCCGGGATCACACCGGCTCCGGTGGTCGTGATGAACAGACCGTCGGCCGCACCTCTGGGCACGACTTTGGTGTCACCGGTGACGATCTGCACACCGCAGGCCGCGGCCGCCGACGCCATGTCGGCGACTATCTCCTTCAGCTCGGCGATCGGGAAGCCCTCTTCGAGCACGAAGGCGGCCGAGATCCATTGCGGCACAGCACCTGCCACCGCCAGATCGTTGGCAGTACCGTGCACTGCCAACTGACCGATTGAGCCGCCGGGAAAACGCCTGGGCTGCACAACGAATGAATCGGTGGACATCGCGAGCCGCTCGCCGCCGGGCAAGTTGATCACCGCTCCGTCGCCGAGCGACTCCAGCAGTGGATTACGGAACGCCTCCATAAACACCGCATCCACTAAGGCCGCCGACGCTTTTCCGCCGGCGCCGTGCGCCAGCGTCACATGATCGTCGAGCAGCCGGGGACGGCGTCTGCGGAACGCCTCGATCCGCTCGATCACCTCGCCTTCGCCGAAACGCGGGCCCGAAGCCAGGTATTCGCCCGACGACTTATTCATACAGCCTCCACTGGCTGGGTAGCCATCTGGTCGTGCACTGCCAGCCAGAGCTGATAGCCAAGCAGCGCTTGGGATTCTTGAATCCGGTGCACACTTTGCGATCGAACCACGAAGCACGCGTCGACGTCCGGGCTCTTCGCGAATGCGCCGCCGTCGTATCCGGCGAAGCCGATGGTGTACATGCCGCGATGGCGCGCCTCCTTCAAGGCGGCCATCAAGTTGGGCGAACTTCCGCTGGTCGACATCGCCATCGCAATGTCGCCGGCTTTTCCGCGGGCGATCAGCTGCCGGGCGAACACCAGCTCGAACCCGACGTCGTTGCCGAGCGCGGTCATAATGGCCTGATCGGCGGTCAATGACCAGGCCGGAAGTGGCTTGCCCACCGGCGGCTGGGCGAACAGCCGCGCCAAAGTGGTGCAGTCAGTGCAGCTTCCGCCGTTGCCGAAGGTGAACAGCCGTCCACCGTTGCTGAAACGCCGCGCCGTCTCGGCGGCGGCAGTGCCGATCAGTTCGGCGTTGGCTTCCAGCGTCGAACGGCGCAGCGACAGGCTTTCGGCGGCCTTGGCCTGCGCCGAGCCGGCCAAGTCGGCGAGCAGCGATGTGGGATCGTCTTCCTTCGCGTCGATGAAGGGGTACAAGAAGTTGGTCGGCTCGTCGGTCATCGCAGGTCCTCTTCATCGATGCGGCTGATCGCCGTGCCGGCGTGCACCAGGACCAGTTCGCCGGCGGCGACCGGGTCGACCAGTGCGGTCGCAACCGTTTCCACGCCGTTGGCGGTGCGCACGGTGGCCATGCCATCGGGCGTCGCGGTCAGCACCTCGCCGAGGCGGCCTTCGTCGCTGCAGGTGATGCAGACGTCGTCGGTGCACTCGGGGCTTTCCTTCAGCAGTCCGGGGTGCTCGAAACAAACGTGGGTCAGCTCCCACAACAGGTGGTAGAACAACACGAATCCGCCGGTGGCAGGGACTCTGGGGTCAGGGTCGTCCAGCCACAGAACGTGTTCTGCCAGGCCGGCTTTGGGCCGCTCGCCACTGCCGATCCAGACGGTTGTGACGCCCCACGCCCGGCTTCGGTGCATCACCGAGCGCACCTGCGCGTCGTCCGCGCCGGACACGGCGACCACAATGTCGCCCGGCCGCACCGACACTCGCACAACGTCGACAACGTCCGGCCCGGTGATCGCGACGGCCGGCAGGGCCCGCTTGCCCACGATCACTGGGTGGATGAACTCGACCGCGATATGCAGAGCGTGCGGCTCCCAGCCCGGGGCGATGGACCACATCGTGGCGCCCGCCGCGAACCGTTTGGCCAAGGTGAACGAAGTGGCGGCCAGGTCGGCGGCCAAGTCGGCCTCCAGCCCGCGGTCGATCGCGGTGGTCGTCACATCGTTGCCCATCGACTCATTCCTCCTCTCGTTGCTCGCCCAACGCCGTCAGTACGGAGACCGCAGCCTGGCCGAGCGCCAGCCCACCGTCGTTGGGTGGAACCATGTGGTGCGTCAAGACATCGAATCCGTTCTGCTGCAATCGTTGTCGGCACTGTTGCAGGAGCAGAACGTTCTGGAAGACCCCGCCGGTGAGACCCACCGTCCGGACCGCGCCGGCAACGAGGCTGACCACCTCCGAAACAGCGTCCGCGACGGCCTGGTGAAAGCTCATCGCCAGCACCGCCGGTTCGACGCCGGCGCGCAGCGCCGACACCATCGCCCGCACCATGCCGGCCGGGTCGATCACTCCGTCGGGATGCACGTCCATGCGTAACTGCGCCGTTTGCGTACCGGCCGAGTCGGCCAGTACCTCAAGTTCGATGGCTGCCTGGCCCTCGTAGTCGATGCAGTGCCGCACCCCGAGCAACGAGGCGACGGCGTCGAACAGCCGGCCCATGCTCGAACACGCCACACAGCCCGCGTTGCTCGCCAGTTGCGAACGGATAAGCCGCAATTCCGTAGCGGTGGCCGCGGCTACCGGGGCAAGGTCCGCAGTCCAGTCAATTCCGGCCGTCCACAACTGGGACAGCGCCATCCGCCACGGGTTACGCACCGCGGCATCGCCGCCGGGCAGCGGCACCGCCAACAGGTGCCCGGCCCGGACAAAACGGTGGCTATCCGGCCCGAGAGCCAGAATCTCGCCGCCCCAGATAGTTTCGTCGCAGCCATAACCGGTGCCGTCGAAGGACACTCCGATGATCGGCTCACCGAGCCGACCGTGTTCGGCCAGCAGCGAGACCACGTGGGCATGGTGGTGCTGGACGAGATCCAACGGGCGGTCGCCGGCATGCCGCTCGGCCCAGCTGCGGGTCTGGTATCCGGGATGCAGGTCCGCGGCCAAGCGCGCCGGCTGCTGGCGGATCTTGCTGAATTGGCCGACAGCGCGCTCGAACGCCCGCAGCGTCTCCAGGGTCTCCATGTCGCCGATGTGTCCGGACATGTAAGCGCGTGAGCCGTCGGTCAGGCAGAACGTGTTCTTCAGTTCGCCCCCGACGGCCAGTACCGCGGGCCCGTCGCGACCGAGGTCGACCGGCAGCGGCGCGTAACCCCGAGAGCGGCGGATCGGTAGCTCGCGGCCGTCGATGACGCGGACCACCGAGTCGTCGCATGGCACGTGGATAGGCCGGTTGTGGTCGAGCACGGCGTCGCACAGTGCCGAAAGACGCGACACCGCATCATCTTCGGTGAAGCAGATGGGTTCGTCGGAGCGGTTGGCACTGGTCAGCACCAGCGCATCGGGTACCTCGGAGTCGGAACCGGGGACCGGCGCCAGTAGCAGGTGATGGATCGGCGAATACGGCAGCATCAGACCCAGCAGCGGGCTGCCCGGTGCGACGGCATCGGCGACGGGAGCGTCGGCGCGTCGGCGCAGCAATACGATCGGCCGGGCCGGGCTGGTCAGCACCGCGGCCTCGGCGTCGTCGATGTGCGCATAGCGGCGCGCGACGTCGAGATCGGCCACCAGCATCGCGAACGGCTTGGCGCCGCGTGCCTTACGGCTCCGCAGCGCGCCGACCGCTGCCTCGTCATCGACGACGCTGGCCAGGTGGTAACCGCCGATGCCCTTGATCGCGACGACAGCCCCGGCGGCCAATGCCCGTTGGGTGGCAGCCAGCGCCGCGTCGGACCCGTTGACCCGGTCGGATCCCAAGGAGAGCCAGAGCGACGGTCCGCAGTCCGGGCACGCGATTGGCTGGGCATGGAATCGGCGGTTGGCCGGGTCGCGGTACTCATCCGCACACCGGTCACACATCGCGAACGTCGCCATGGTGGTGGCCGGGCGGTCGTAGGGCAGCGCGCGGATGATCGTGAACCGGGGGCCGCAGTTGGTGCAGGTCACGAATGGGTGCCGATAGCGGCGGTCCTGCGGGTTGAACAGCTCGGCGATGCAGTCGTCACAAACTGCGACGTCCGGCGGGATCGGCGTGCTGGCTCCGGCCGCCATCTGGCTGTCGATGATGCGAAAGCCGTTGCCGCCGCGCGTGTTCGCTCTGATGTCGGCGATGGATACCGTGTTGATCCGGGCTAGCGGCGGCGCCTCGGCGCACAGCCGACGGGCGAATTGGTCAATGCGGGCGTGAGGCCCCTGCACTTCGATGAACACCGCGCCGGAATCGTTGCCGACAAACCCCGCCAGCCCCAGGTCGGTAGCGATGCGGTGGACGAACGGCCGAAAACCCACCCCTTGCACGACGCCGACGACGGTGAACCGCTGCCTCACGTCGTCTGATCGCAGCATCAGGGTGTCGGTCATGCCGACCGCCAAGGGGGCCCGGACATCGGGGTACTCGGCGGCTCGGCGTCACTACCGCTCAGGTTGGCAAACCACTCAGCACACGTCGCGATCACACCGTTCTGTTGTCACGGCACCCCGACCAAAACCATCGTAGGCGCGGACGGCGCACAGCGGTTAGCGATTCCGGGACGCCGGATGCCAGATAGTGGTGACGGCTCGAACGCCCTGGTCAGCGGCTTTTCACGTTTCCATCGAAAACCTATTGATTTCCCAAGTCACCTTCAGGACGGTGGGGACCAGCCTCTGAGCGTTGGCGGTCGCCAGCCCAGAATTGCTTAACTCTGAGACCTTGTCCTTCGTAGTCCTTCGTAGTCCTTGTAGTCCTTCGTAGTCCTTGTAGTCCTTCGTAGTCCTTCGTAACCCATGCTTTCCGCCCAAGGCCCAAGGGGAAGATCGTTGGCCCATTGCCCCAAAATTCCAGCGCAATATCTCTGACTTTGCATTTCATATTCTCCCCATGTTTAATATCGTTGCCATTACGTGAGAAGGAGTCACGCCATGAGCACGAAGTCTCGCCATCGCCGGCCCCCTGACCAGCACCGTCGCCGATGGGAAGTTGCCGGCACCGGGGTGGCCATCGCCCTCGGCGGCGCCATGGCGGCTGCGTTTGTCTCGACGGGCACGGCTTCCGCTGACGACCTTCTCGGATCGGCCGGCGATGACGCCGCCAACGCCGTTACCGCAGCTGCCCTTCCCGCGCAGGACGCCAACGATGACGCCTTCACGAACCTGATCGAGGATTTCGACGGGAACGCGTTTACCGCGGCCGGCGACCCTAATGACATACTTGGAGTTCTCGCCAACCAAGTAAACACCGATCTGGCAAATACTGTTTTCGGCCCGGAAATAAACCAGATCTCCACGCAAATCGTCTGCGCGGACACTCCGAGTTGTGTTGACAGCCTTCTTATAACACCGCTGGCCACCGGCGATGACCCCTTCACAGCTCTGGAGCAGTATCTGGCGCAGGACTTCTCCGCGTTCGTTGTCCCAACCGGCGACGATGACTACCTTGGAACTCTCGCTAGCTACCTTGACTCGCAGGTGGCAGGTACTGTTTTTGGCCCCGAGCTCTACACGATCGTTGAGCAAATCATCAGCGGGTTGTCTCAGATATCGGCTGATCCTGCCGCTTTCGTGCCTTGACCGACGCGCCATCAGATCACTGAGTGCTGAGGCCGAGAGGCCCTTTCGACCAGACGATATGTGGCCGGGATGGGCGGCGGAGTTGCGCTAACTGCAGGCGGCCAGCACCAGTTCACGTACCCGCGCCGCGTCGGCCTGGCCCTTGGTGGCTTTCATCACCGCACCGACGATCGCGCCCGCGGCCTGTACTTTGCCGCCCCGGATCTTTTCCGCCACATCGGGATTGGCAGCAAGCGCGTCGTCGACGGCGGCCTGAATCAGCGAATCGTCGCGCACCACGGCCAGTCCGCGCGCAGTCATCACCTGCTCGGGCTCGCCCTCCCCGGCGAGCACACCCTCGACAACCTGGCGGGCCAGCTTGTTGGACAGCTTGCCCGCGTCGACCAGCGCCACCACCGCGGCGACCTGAGCCGGGGTGATCGGCAGTTCGTCGAGTTCGACACCGGACTCGTTGGCTTTTTGCACCAGGAAGTTGCCCCACCAGGCGCGCGCCTTGTCACTGGACGCCCCGTGCTTAACGCTGGCGATCACCAGGTCGACGGCACCGGCGTTGACCAGGTCCCGCATCACCTCGTCGGAAATGCCCCACTCCTCTTGAATCTTCTTACGGCTCAGCCACGGCAGTTCAGGAATGGTCTGTCGCAGTTGCTCGACAAGTTCACGGCTGGGCGCAACCGGCTCCAAATCGGGTTCGGGAAAGTAGCGGTAATCCTCGGCGGTCTCCTTGGTGCGGCCGGGGCTGGTGTATCCGTCCTCGTGGAAGTGCCTGGTCTCCTGCGTGACCCGCCCGCCGGAATCCAATACAGCGCCCTGCCGCCGCATCTCGTAGCAGACCGCGACCTCGACGCTTTTCAGCGAGTTGACGTTCTTGGTCTCGGTGCGGGTGCCGAACTCGGTGACGCCAGTCGGCTTCAGCGACACGTTGGCGTCACAGCGCATCGAGCCCTGGTCCATCCGGACGTCGGAAACGCCCAACGCGCGCAACAGGTCTCGTAACGCGGTCACATAGGCTCGAGCGACCTGGGGCGCGCGTTTACCGGCTCCCTCGATGGGCTTGGTGACGATCTCGATCAGCGGCACACCCGCCCGGTTGTAGTCGATCAGCGACGTCGTCGCGCCATGAATCCGGCCGGTCTCGCTGCCCAGGTGGGTCAGCTTGCCGGTGTCCTCCTCCATGTGCGCACGTTCGATGTCGACTCGCCAGCTGGTGCCGTCCTCCAGCGGGACGTCCAGGTAGCCGTTGATCGCGATCGGCTCGTCGTATTGCGAGATCTGGTAGTTCTTCGGCATGTCCGGGTAAAAGTAGTTCTTCCGGGCGAACCGGCACCACGGCACGATCTCGCAGTTCAGCGCCAGCCCAATCCGGATCGCCGATTCGACCGCCGCCTCGTTGAGTACTGGCAGCGAGCCCGGCAAGCCCAGACACACCGGGCACACTTGGGTGTTCGGCTCGCCGCCGAACGTGGTCGCGCAGCCGCAGAACATCTTGGTGGCGGTGGACAGCTCGACGTGTACTTCAAGGCCGAGCACCGGGTCGTAGCGCCCGATGACGTCGTCGTAGTCGAGCAGTTCCGCGCCGGGCGCTGTCGCAGCGCTCGCAGCAGAAGTCATGCACTCGATCCTAATTGGCCGCCGGAGCGGTGGCCGCGCCACCATCGTCGACAGCGCGTACCGCGGTCGACCGGGCTTGGAAGCTGATACCACATACGCCGCAGGTCAGGAGGGCGGTCACAGCCGTAACGCTACTGCTATCTGTTACCTAACGGGACGATTTGGTGCAGCCGGCGATCGACACCACCGGTGATGTCGCGCCTCGCCGAACGGCGGACTGAGCCGTCAGCCGAAAAAGGCGGCGGCGTCGTCGTAGCGGCTCTGCGGCACCAGCTTGAGCTGGCGCACCGCGTCGGCCAGCGCCACCCGGCCGATATCCTGCCCCCGCAGCGACACCATTTGCCCGTACTCCCCGGCGTGCGCGGCGTCGGCGGCGTTGACCCCGAAACGGGTGGCCAGCACCCGGTCGTAAGCGGTCGGCGTGCCGCCGCGCTGCACGTGGCCCAGCACGGTCACCCGGACCTCCTTGTTGATGCGCTTCTCCACCTCGAACGCCAACTGGTCAGCGACGCCGGTGAACCGCTCATGCCCGAACTCGTCGAGGCCACCTTCGCGCAGGCTCATCGAGCCTTCGGCTGGTTTGGCGCCTTCGGCCACCACGCAGATGAAGTGCGAGTCGCCGCGCTGGAACCGCCGCTTGACCAGGCGGCACACCTCGTCGATGTCGAAGGGCTGCTCGGGGATCAGCGTCATATGGGCGCCAGACGCCAGCCCGGCGCTGAGCGCGATCCAGCCGGCGTGCCGGCCCATCACCTCCACCAGCATCACCCGCTCGTGGGATTCGGCGGTGCTGTGCAATCGGTCGATGGCATCGGTGGCCACCGTCAACGCCGTGTCATGACCGAAAGTCACGTCGGTGCAGTCGATGTCGTTGTCGATGGTCTTCGGCACCCCGACAACTGGGACGTTCTCCTCGGAGAGCCAGTGCGCGGCGGTCAACGTGCCCTCACCGCCGATCGGGATCAACACGTCGATTCCGTTGTCGTCCAAGGTCTGCTTGATCTGGTCGAGTCCGGCCTTCAACTTGTCCGGGTGGACCCGCGCGGTGCCCAGCATGGTGCCGCCCTTGGTGAGCAGGCGGTCATTACGGTCGTCGTTGACCAGTTGCATACGCCGGTTCTCCAACAAACCGCGGAACCCATTCTGGAACCCGACCACCGACGACCCGTACCGGGAGTCACAGGTGCGCACCACCGCCCGGATGACGGCGTTGAGCCCAGGACAGTCCCCACCTCCGGTAAGAATTCCGATCCGCATGCCATCATCTTGCCCCGTGAGCGTCGTCGGAGCAGCGGGCGGATCTCAAATAGCGGACGGCAGCGCCCCACGGGCGGCCTCGTAGGCCGCCGCCACCCGATAGATCCGGTCGTCGGCCAACGCCGGCGCCATGATCTGCAGCCCGACCGGCAAGTCGTCGTCCTGCGATATTCCCGACGGTACCGACATTCCGCAGTGGCCCGCCAGATTCAGCGGGAGCGTGCACAGGTCGAACAGATACATCGCCAGCGGATCGTCGACCTTCTCCCCCAACCGGAACGCCGTCGTCGGCGTGGTGGGAGAGATCAGCACGTCGACGGACGCATAGGCGGCGTCCAGGTCGCGCGCGATCAGCGTGCGCACCTTCTGCGCCTGGTTGTAGTAGGCGTCGTAGTAGCCGGCCGACAGTGCGTAGGTGCCGATCATGATGCGCCGCTTGACCTCCGGCCCGAATCCGGCGGCGCGGGTCAGCGCCATGACTTCTTCGGCGCTGTGCGTGCCGTCGTCGCCGACCCGCAGCCCGTAGCGCATGGCGTCGAAGCGGGCGAGGTTGCTCGACACCTCCGACGGCAAGATCAGGTAGTAGGCCGCCAGCGCGTGATCGAAATGGGGACAGTCGACTTCGGACACGTCGGCGCCGATCGCGGTCAACTGCTCGACCGCGCCGTTGAACGATTCCAGCACGCCGGGCTGGTAGCCCTCGCCACGCAACTGCCGGACCACACCGATGCGCACACCGCTCAGATCCCCCGCTGCTCCTGCCTTGGCGGCGCCGACGACGTCGGGCACCTCGGCGTCGACTGAGGTCGAGTCTTTCGGGTCGTGACCGGCGATCACCTGATGCAGCAGCGCGGTATCCAGGACGGTGCGTGCACACGGACCACCTTGATCCAGCGACGACGCGCAGGCCACCAGGCCGTAGCGCGACACCGTGCCGTAGGTCGGTTTGACCCCGACGGTCGCGGTCAGCGCGGCCGGTTGGCGGATAGAGCCGCCGGTGTCGGTACCGATGGCCAACGGTGCCTGGAACGCGGCCAGCGCGGCAGCGCTGCCGCCGCCGGAGCCGCCGGGCACCCGGTCGGTGTTCCACGGGTTGCGGGTCGGGCCGTAGGCGGAGTTCTCCGTGGACGAGCCCATCGCGAACTCGTCCATATTGGTCTTGCCCAGGATCGGGATGCCGGCCGCCCGCAGCCGCGCGGTCACCGTGGCGTCGTAGGGAGAACGCCAGCCCTCCAGGATCTTCGACCCGCAGGTGGTGGGCATGTCGAGGCTGGTGAACACATCTTTGAGGGCCAACGGCACCCCGGCCAGCGGCGACGCCGGCTGCTCGCCGGCGGCCAGCGCGTTGTCGACGGCGGCCGCGGCCGACAGCGCCGTGTCGGCCGCCACGTGCAGGAACGCCCCATACCGCTCGTCGGTCGCCGCGATCTGGTCCAGGAAAGCCTGGGTGACCTCGGTGGACGACAGCTCTTGGGCGGCGATTTTGCCGGCCAGCGTCGCGGCGTCCAGCCGGATGATGTCGGTCACTGCGGGTCCCCGAGGATCTGCGGGACGGCGAAGCGCCCGTCGACGGCTTCGGGCGCCTCGGCGAGCGCTTCCTGCTGGGTCAGGCACGGTGTGGTCTGGTCGGGCCGGGTCACGTTGACGTCCTTGAGCGGGTTGTCGGTCGGTTCGACGCCGGTGACATCGACCGCCTGGATCTGGCTCACGTGGGTCAGGATGGCGTCGAGCTGGCCGGCGTAGCTGTTCAGCTCGTCGTCGGTCAACGCCAGCCGAGCCAGCTTCGCCAGATGGGCCACCTCGTCGCGGGAGATCTGGGACACGACCGAAAAGCCTAGCTGCCGCCGAAATGCCGCGGGCGCGTCGCTGTGCGACAGTGTGCGCGTGGCTACCTATCTGCTGCGCGTCCAGCTGGCCGACCGGCCGGGCAGCCTCGGCTCGTTGGCCGTGGCTCTGGGGTCGGTGGGCGCCGACATCTTGTCGCTGGACGTTGTAGAGCGCCAGGCCGGCTACGCGATCGACGACCTGGTGGTCGAGCTGCCGGCGCGGGCGATGCCCGACACGTTGATCACGGCGGCCGAAGCGCTCAACGGCGTGCGGGTAGACAGCCTGCGACCGCACACCGGGCTGCTGGACGCGCACCGCGAGCTGGCACTGATCGACCAAGTCGCCGCGGCCGGCGACACCACGGCGAAGCTGAAGGTGCTAGTCGACGAGGCTCCCCAGGTGCTGCGCGTCAGCTGGTGTGCCGTGCTGCGCAGGTCCGACGACGAAATCCAGCCGATAGTGGGCAGTGCGGGCGCACCGGAAACGCACCTGAACGCCGTGCCGTGGATGCCTATCCACCGGGCCACCGCCCTGGACGTTACCGACGACTGGGTGCCGCGGGTGTGGCGCGAGTTGGACACCACCCTGGTCGCCGCGCCGCTGGGCGCGCCCGACACCGCGGTGATGTTGGGCCGGCCGGGCGGCCCGGCATTCCGCCCGTCGGAGGTGGCGCGGCTGGGCTACCTGGCCGGGATCGTCGGCACCCTGCTGCATTAGGCGCGCCCGGAAACCGGGTACTGATCAGGTGTGAGCCTGCTATCCGATGCCCAAATCGCTGCGATGTCCCCTGCCGAACGGCGTCAATTGATACGACGCCTCGAGCGGCCGCTGTCCGAGCTGATGCCGGTCGCAGTCGCGCACCGGATTCGGTGGGGCTGGCTGGGGATCATGACCGGCGGGACGCTGGTGCTGATCCCTTGGATCGTCTATCTCGCGTTCGCGCTGCCCGACGAGTACCTGGTGCACGACTGGACGGCGCTGTGGGTCGGCTTCGACCTGCTGCTGCTCGCCCTGATGGCCGCGACCGTCGTCTTCGGCTTGTTGCGCCGACAGGTCATGCTGCTGACCGCGTTCGCGACCGGCACGTTGCTGATCTGCGACGCGTGGTTCGACCTGATGACCGCCGGACCCAAGGACTTCCCGGTGTCGGAGTTCACCGCGGCGGTGGCCGACCTGCCGCTGGCCGCTGTGCTGATCACCGGAACACTGCGACTGTTCCGATTCAGCGCGATTCGGATGTCGCTGCTGGAGCCACACACCCCGCTGTGGCGACTGCCGCTGACGCCCTGATCACTCCACTGATTCAGCAGGCCCCTGCGCCAACAATTTTCGGAATCCGTCCTCGTCGAGGATGGGCACGCCGAGTTCTAGGGCCCTATCGTATTTGGATCCGGGGGAATCGCCGGCGACGATATAGGCGGTCTTCTTCGATACCGACCCCGCGGCTTTGCCGCCCCGCGCGACGATGGCCTCCTTGGCCTCATCGCGCGAGAAGCCGGTCAACGAGCCGGTCACCACGATCGTCAACCCTTCCAGCGTGCGAGGCACGCTGGCGTCGCGCTCGTCGGCCATCCGCACGCCGGCCGACCGCCACTTGTCGACGATGGCCCGATGCCAGGCAGGCGTGAACCACTCGACCACCGCGTCGGCGATCGTGGGGCCGACACCTTCGACCTCAGCCAGTTGCTCGGTCGAGGCCGAGGTGATCGCGTCCAGGCTGCCGAACTCGGTTGCCAGCGCGCGGGCAGCGGTCGGCCCGACGTGGCGAATCGACAACGCCACCAGCACCCGCCACAGCGGCTGCTTTTTGGCCTTGTCCAGGTTGACCAGCAGCCGCCTGCCGTTGGCAGACAGCGCACCGCTCTTGGTGGTGAACAACTCCGTGCGCAACAGGTCGTCTTCGGTCAGGCCGAACAGGTCACCCTCGTCGCCGATCACGTGCGCTTTCAGCAGCGCGATAGCCGCCTCGTAGCCGAGGCCCTCGATGTCGAAAGCACCACGACCGGCGACGTGAAACACCCGCTCACGCAATTGCGCCGGGCAGGCCTGCGCATTGGGGCAGCGGATGTCGGCGTCGCCCTCCTTGGCCGGAGCCAGCGGCGTTCCACATTCGGGACACGTTGTGGGCATGACGAATTCGCGTTCGGACCCGTCGCGCAGATCGACGACAGGACCCAGCACTTCCGGGATCACGTCGCCGGCTTTGCGGATCACCACCGTGTCGCCGATCAAGACACCCTTGCGCTTGACCTCCGCGGCGTTGTGCAAGGTGGCCAGCCCGACCGTCGACCCGGCAACGCTGACCGGTGTCATGAACGCGAATGGCGTGACCCGCCCGGTGCGCCCGACGTTCACCCGGATGTCAAGCAGTTCGGTCTGCACCTCCTGGGGCGGGTACTTGTAAGCAATCGCCCACCGCGGCGCCCGCGACGTGGAACCCAGCCTGCGCTGCAACGCCACATCGTCGACTTTGACCACGACGCCGTCGATTTCGTGAGCCACGTCGTGGCGATGCTCGCCCCAGTAGGCGATGCGTTCCAGCGCGCCGGCAGCGTTGTCCACCCGCGTGGTGTGTTCCGACACGGGTAAGCCCCACGCGCCCAGCGCCAGATATGCGTCGTGCAGGGTAGGCGGTCGGAATCCCTCGATATGTCCCAACCCGTGGCAGATCATCCGCAGCTTGCGGCGAGCGGTGACGGCCGGATCCTTCTGCCGCAGCGATCCCGCCGCACTGTTGCGCGGGTTGGCAAACGGCGACTTGCCGTCTTCGACCAGCGCGGCGTTCAGCGCTTCGAAATCGGCGATCCGGAAGAACACCTCTCCCCGCACCTCGAGGACGTCGGGCACCGGATAGTCGTCGCTGGCGGTGAGCCGCTCGGGGACGTCGTCGATGGTGCGCGCGTTGAGCGTGACGTCCTCGCCCGTGCGGCCGTCGCCGCGGGTCGCCGCCCGGACCAGCCGACCATCGCGGTAGACCAAAGCCAACGCGACACCGTCGATCTTGAGCTCGCACAGGAAGGGCACCTCGTTACCCACCTCGGCGTGGATGCGCGCCGACCACACGTCGAATTCCTCGATGCTGAACACGTTGTCTAACGACAGCATCCGCTCTAGGTGATCGGCCTCGGTGAAATCGGTGGCGAAGCCGGCGCCGCCGACGAGCTGCGTCGGTGAGTCGGGGGTACGCAGCTCGGGATACTGCTCCTCGAGTGCCTCGAGCCGCCGCAGCAGCTGGTCGAAGTCCGCGTCGGAGATGATCGGCGCGTCGCGCACGTAGTAGCGGAACTGGTGTTCGCGCACCTCGTCGGCCAGTTCGCGCCAAAGCCTTCGGACCTCGGGCGCTAGCGCGTCAGCCTCTGCTGAGCTCACCTTGGCAGGCTATCGGAGGACGCCGACAGCTCAGTCCTGGGCGCACTTCGGCGCCGGCTAGTCGTGATAGAGGTCCGGGAACGTCGACGCGAGTCCGTTCAGCTTGGGCAGGTCGTTCTGAACGATGTACGGGTTGTTCGGATGCAGGTTGAGGAAGTCCTGGTGGTAGGCCTCCGCGGGAAAGAACTGGGCTCCTTGCGACACGGTGGTGACGATCGGAGCGGGGAAGGCACCCGCCGCGCCCAGTTGGGCGATGTAGGAGTTCGCAATGTTCCGTTGGGTGTCGTCCTGAGCAAAGATCACCGAACGGTACTGAGGACCAACGTCGGGGCCCTGGTAGTTGAGCTCGGTCGGGTCTTGCACCACGGCGAAAAAGATCCGCAACAGCTGACCATAGGTCACCTGAGTCGGGTCATAGGTGATGCGCACCGACTCAGCATGCCCGGTGGTCCCGGTGCCGACAGTTTCGTAGTCGGCCGTCGCCGAAGTTCCGCCCGCGTAGCCGGATTGGGCCGCAGACACCCCTTTGACGTGCTGGTAAACGCCCTGAACACCCCAGAAGCAGCCACCGGCCAGGACCGCGGTCTCAGGCCTGGGGCGCCCCGTCGACGGTTCGTCGACGGTGGGCGCCGGAATTGCGCTCGTTGTGGTCCCACTCGCGGACGGCGTCACCGGGCCGCGGACGAGGAACACCGTGGCGGCGAGTCCCACTGCTGTCAACGCAGCCGCCAGGATCGCTCGCGAACGAAAAACCCTGACCTTCACACTCGGTTGCACGGCATCGTCCCCTCCCCAAGAAACCATCGAACGTCGCTGTGCGCCAGCGACAGGACCCAAGCCTATACCTCTTCCTGCGATGCCGTTCCTGCCCGGGAAACACGTTGCTAGACAAGAGGAGCCGCCGACGGCACACGCCTCCACGTAGGCGCGCAGCCGGTCGATGGCGGCGCGACAGCGGTTGAGGTAGTCGCTGGCGTGGGACCTTTCGGTTGCGCTTCGCTAGATGGCGTCGGGGTCGTCGGCGGAGGCCGCGAAAGCCTCAGCGGCTCGCCGCGCCAGCCCGATGGCGGTGCGGGCCCACTCCGGTGTCGCCGCGGCCAGGCCGCACGCCGGGGTGACGCCGATGCGGTCGCGCAGCGCCGAGCGGCTGAAGCTGAGCCGGTCGGTGACCGCCACGACGGCCCCGGCGACGTCCTTCACCGAAGGAGGTAGCACCGGCGTGCTGGACGAGATGACGCCGAGGATGACCGCGCGACCCGACTCGACGAATTCCGCGATGGCGTCCAGATCGGCAGCCTCCAGTGTGGCTACATCGACGGACACCGCAGCAATACCGCTGCTCTGCAACACCTTCCACGGCAACGCTGCGGCGCAACTGTGTATTGAGACCTCGGCGCCCGCGGCGGCCACACAGGTGTCCAGCACGGTGGTGGCCAACGTCTCGTCGATCGGGGCTACCGGACTCAGCGTGGTCACTCCGGCGAGCCGCCCGGCCACCGCCGCCGGCAGCGACGGCTCGTCGAATTGCACCACCACGGGCGTATCGAGTCGACGGGCCACCGCGGCCCGATGCCCGGCAACCCCTTCGGCCAGTGAGGCGGCGATGTCGTGCACGGCGCCCAGATCGGTGATCGCCCGGTGGCCGTTAGCCAGTTCCAGCTCGGCGGCCAGCGTGATCGGCCCGGGCGCCTGGACCTTGACCGGCCGTCCGCTCCCCCGCAAACCCGCGATCTCCCACGCCTCTTCCAGCGCGTCGATGTCCTCGTCGAGCAGGCTGACCGCCCGGCGGGTCACCGCCCCGGGCCGGGCCGCCACCCGGTAGCCGCGGGGCACCGTGTCGATGGCCATGTCGATCAGCAGTGCACCGCCGCGTCCCACGGTGTCGGCGCCGACTCCCCTGGCGGGCAACTCGACGAGGTGGGCCATCGCGGCACCCAGTTCGCCCACGACGACCTCGGCGGCGGGCCGCGCCGCGGTCCCGGGCCACGACCCCGTGCCGCTGGCGGTTGCGAAAACGCTCACCGGCCAACCGTATTTGATTCAGCAGCCGACGACCGCTGCCAGGGCTCACCGGCGCGACTACGCTCGGATCAAGATGATGGCGCGTCGGCTGATGCTGTACGCT
>Ga0335075_10001891_pt1 | contig 34066 bp, 20 predicted proteins | sample Lox_Sample_24_FD_206723 | JGI IMG/M metagenome (GOLD analysis project Ga0335075, IMG submission 206723) | Soil microbial communities from Loxahatchee National Wildlife Refuge, Florida, United States - Lox_Sample_2.4 | ecosystem: Environmental > Terrestrial > Soil > Wetlands | place: USA...
CGTCAAGCGGACACTCGACCAGATGGCCGGAGCCGGTAGGAGTCTCGATGCGCTCTGTACGCTCCGCGATACATCTCGCCGCAAGCTGCTGGCCGCGCGCGGCAAGCGCCGCACGCCGTTTATCGACAGGACACTTTATACCGGTTGGAACGCGATGGCGGCGACCGCGTACTTCGAGACGGCGCGCGTGCTGCATGTGGATTCGCCGCGGGACTTCGCGCTCAAGACACTCAACCGGCTGCTCGACGAGGCGTGGGATGGGGCAACGACGCTGCGGCATGTGATCGCCTACCCGGATGGGCCCGCACCCGCCGATGAGGCCCCTGCCACCCTCGACGACTACGCCTTTACTATCCATGCCTGCGTCGATGCGTGGCTGGGCAATGGAAACATGAACTACTACCGGGCCGCATGTAAGCTGGCGGATGCGATGATCGCCCGCTTCTATGACAGCGCGGCAGGAGGGTTTCTCGATACGGTCGTTGCGCCAGGAACCGCCCCGCTGGGGGCGCTCGGGGCGCGGCGCAAGCCGCTGCAGGACTCACCCACCCCTGCCGGAAATCCGACGGCGGCCTCCGCCCTGCTTCGGCTGGAGGCGCTGAGCGGCAAGAGCGAGTATCGGCATATCGCCGAAGACACGCTGGCATCCTTCGCCGGGATTGCGGAGCAGTTCGGGCTCTATGCCGGCAGCTACGCGCTGGCGGTCGAACGTCTGTTGCTCGATCCTCTGCAGGTGATCGTAGTCGGTTCGGGGCCGGAGTCGGTCCGGCTGGAAGCCCTGGCCGTTGCCCGCTTCGCGGTGAACAAGACGGTCATGCGGATTGCGCCGTTCCGGATGGTGCCTGGCGGGCTTCCCGAGGCGTTGGCGGAGACGCTGCTGCAAGTTCCTGCGCCGCCCGGCGCCGACGTGTGGGTGTTGGTATGTCGCGGACGGACGTGCTTACCGCCGATCACGGGCGATGAGGATCTGCTCAAGGCATTGGAAAGCGGAGCCTGATGGGCGCGCGGGGGCGCGCTACTGGCTGCCGAGCGGGGCGCTCTCGCCGTTTCGGGTTGGGTCCTCGATGGGTGCGGTCGCCGGTTCTGATGCACTCACCCCTGTACCTTGGAGCTCCGAAGGCCTGAACACGCGATAGGGGTCGCCAGGTAGAATCTTGTGCTCCTCGAGGGCCAGGCGCACGCGGCGGCGGAACTCCCGGATCGGCGCGTACTGCTGGTTGGGGAGGGTCTTGAAGACCACGGGAAAGATCATCTCGGAGCCCTTGATGAGATCGACGCCCAGGACCTGGGGATCGGCCGTGAAGATGGCCTGGAATTGGGGACTGTTGCGGATCTCGAGGGCGGTGCGGGTGAGGAGCTCGGTGACCTCGGCGGGGTCGGCAGAGAAGTCGACGCTGACGTTGACGGTGGCGACGGCGAGGCCGGCGCTGAGGTTAGTGACCGTCGTGATCTGGGAGTTGGGGACGATGTGGAGGGAGCCGTCGGCGTCGCGGACTGAGGTTTTGCGGAGGGTCATGGACTCGACCACACCGGCGATGCCGGCGATCCGGACGTTGTCGCCGACGTTGAACTGGCCTTCGATGAGGATCAACATGCCGTTAAACATGTCCTTGACGATGGTCTGGGCGGCGAGGCCGATGGCGATGCCGGCGACGCCGGCGGAGGCAAGCAACGGAGCAAGGTTGACGTGGACAGCAGCGAGGAGCTGGAGCGCGGTGATGACGCCGATGACGGCCATGCCGGTGGCATGAATGACGCTGGCGAGGGTCTTGACCTCGGCCATACGCGCGGGACCTACGGCGTGGAGCTCGGCGACGCGCTGCATACGGCGCGTGACGATGCGCAGGAGCTGGATCAGTAGAAAGGCGATGAGCGCAGCGGCGAGGATGTGGGGAAGGCTGTCGCGGATGAACTGCTGTGCGTCGCTGGACCACTCGTCGAGGATGCGGCCGAAGAAGCGCTCCTGCGCAAAGAAGCCCGAGGCGAAGGTTAGGCGGAGAGCGATTACGAGCGGACTCGCGGCGAGTGCGGCGGCAAGCTGCATACATGGATTGTTCTATCAGGCGGTGCCTTCAACGGACAGGGCTGGAAGTTGGATTCCTTGTCCTCGAAAGCAGATTGATCCCGGCAGAGAAGCCCCGCGGCCATTGCTTCGGTCAAATGTGTCTTGCCAGCTCCCGTTGTGTCACCTCTTCCCGGCCGACGGGCGCGAGCACTGCCGGCTCGTGTGATTTTTGTCATAAGAACCAGTTGGGAAGCCCTGCGGGGAGTGATTTATCACACGTGTGATAGCGCGCACAGCCAGATGTGTTTCCGGCTGCGTAAGTTGGGGCACGTTGACCTGACAGACTCTCTGCACGGAAGCCCTCCCCCACGACAGAGAGGTTTGCCAAGGGCATTGTGTGAGCGAGGTAAGCATGGGCGGAACGATTTGGCAGTCGATGGAACAGAAGGGGTATAGCCGCAGGGAGTTCTTGCAGTTCTGCGCGGTGGCTGCGGCGGCCGCAGGACTGGGCAAGAGTGCCATGGCACAGGTGGCCGAGGCGTTCGAGAAGAAAGAGAAGCCGGCGGTGGTGTGGATGCACTTTCAGGAGTGCACGTGCTGCAGCGAGTCGTTCATCCGGTCGTCGCACCCCATCGTCGCGGACGCGCTGCTGGACGTGCTGAGCCTGAACTACACGGAGACCTTGATGGCCGCGAGCGGCTTTCAGGCGGAGAAGAGCCTGAGCGACACGATTGCGAACAACAAAGGTAAATACATTGTGCTGGTGGAGGGGGCGGTTCCGCTGAAGGACGAAGGGGTGTACTGCATGGTGGGCGGCAAGACGGCGGAGCAGATCCTGCAGACGGTGGCCCGGGACGCGGCGGCGATTGTGGCGTGGGGAAGCTGCGCGTCGAATGGCTGCGTGCAGGCGGCAAGGCCGAATCCGACGGGGGCGACGCCGATTGCGAAGCTGGTGTCAAAACCGGTGATCAATGTGCCGGGTTGCCCGCCGATTGCGGACGTGATGATGGGCGTGGTGACGCATCTGCTGGTGCTGGGGGAGATGCCGGCGCTGGACGACCAGGGAAGGCCGAAGGAGTTCTACGGGCGGCGGGTGCACGACACCTGCTACCGGCGGCCGAACTACGACGCCGGGCTGTTTGTGGAGGCGTGGGACGACGAGAACGCGCGCAAGGGATATTGCCTGTACAAGATGGGCTGCAGGGGCCCGGTGACCTACAACGCCTGCTCGGTGACGAAGTGGAACGACGGGACGAGCTATCCGATCCAGTCGGGGCATGGATGCATCGGGTGCAGCGAGGCGGGTTTCTGGGACAACGGGCCGCTTTACCAGCACCTCGCGTCGTTCCCGGGATTCGGCGTGGAGAGCACGGCGGATACGGTGGGCACGGTGGTGGGCGTGGCGACGCTGGCCGGCGTGGCGGCGCACGCGGTGGTGACCAACATCCGCAAGCACCAGGTGATCGCGGAAGTGCACACGGAAGACGAGAAGGAGTCGTAAGGAGCTATGGCAACACGAGTCGTTGTCGATCCGGTAACGCGCATTGAGGGCCACCTGCGCGTGGAGGCGGTGGTGGAGAACGGCGTCATCACCGATGCCTACAGCGCGGGGACGATGGTGCGGGGTCTCGAAAAGATCTTGATCGGGCGGGATCCCAGGGATGCGTGGGCGATTACGGAGCGGGTGTGCGGGGTGTGCACGACGGTCCATGCGCTGGCGAGCGTGCGCTCGGTGGAAGATGCGCTGGGCGTGAACGTGCCGCCGACTGCGGAACTGATCCGGAACATTATGCTCACCACGCAGTATGTGCAGGATCACGTGATCCACTTCTACCACCTGCATGCGCTGGACTGGGTGGACATTGTGAACCCGCTGAAGGCCGATCCGAAGAAGGCGTCGGAGCTGGCCCAGTCGTTTTCGCAGTGGGACAAAAATACGCCGGCCTACTTTACGCAGGTGCAGGACAAGATCAAGGCGTTTGCGGCCAGCGGGCTGGGGATCTTCGCGAACGGGTACTGGGGGCATCCGGCGTATAAGCTGCCGCCGGAGGTGAACCTGATCGGGGTTGCGCACTATCTGGACGCGCTGGAGTGGCAGAAGGAAGTCGTCAAGATCCATGCGGTGTTCGGGGGGAAGAATCCGCACCCGAACTACCTGGTGGGTGGGGCGCCGTGCTCGATCAACACCAACGAGGTGGCGGCGATCAACATGGAGCGGCTGAACCTGGTTTCGCAACTGATCGGCCAGGCGGACGAGTTTGTGAATCAGGTGTATATCCCCGACCTGCTGGCTGTGGCTTCGTTCTACAAGGACTGGGCGAACTACGGTGGGGGATTGCACAACTATCTCTGCTATGGGGAGTTTCCGACCAAGGGGTTCGCGCATCCTGAAGCGTTCAAATACGCGCGAGGTGCGGTGCTGAACCGGGATTTGAGCACGGTGTATCCAGTGAACCCACGCGACTCGCAGGAGATCAAGGAGTACATTGCGCACTCGTGGTACGACTACAGCGAGGGCGACCAGGCGGGACTGCATCCGTGGGCTGGGGAGACGAATATCCACTACATGGGGCCGAAGCCGCCGTTCGAGACGCTGGAGGGGTACAACAAATATTCCTTCCTGAAGACGCCGCGGTGGAAGGACAACGCGATGGAGGTGGGACCGCTGGCGCGGCTGATCGTGTCGTACGCCTCGGGACGCGCGGACGTGAAGGAAGTGGTGGACTCGACGCTGGCCAAGCTGGGTGTGCCGGTGGGGGCACTGTTCAGCACGCTGGGAAGGACGGCGGCGCGGGGACTGGATGCGGCACTGGCGATGATCTGGCTGAAGGAGTTCTACGGGGACCTGATGGAGCGGGTGAAGATCAACGAGGTCTCGACGTTCAACGGCGAGAAGTGGGAGCCGAAAACGTGGCCGGTGGATGCGGAAGGCGTGGGGCTGGTGGAGGCTCCGCGGGGGTCGCTGGCGCACTGGATCAAGATCCACGACGGGGCGATTGCGAACTACCAACTGGTGGTGCCGACGACTTGGAATGGGTCGCCGCGGGATGGGAAGCAGCAGCGGTCGTCGTTCGAGGCGTCGCTGATCGGTACGCCGGTAGCGAAGATCGAGGAGCCGGTGGAGATCATCCGGACGATCCACTCGTTTGACCCGTGTCTGGCCTGCGCCGTGCATCTTTACGATCCGCAGGGACGGCACCTTCACCAGATTTCGTTCGAGTGACGGCTATGAGCACACAGGGCGTTGGAGCAAGAGACGTTTTTGCAACGAACAGACACACTCCGGTGGAGTACCGGCGTGTGTACGTGTGGGAGATGCCGGTACGGGCCTACCACTGGATCAACGCGGTCACGCTGGTGCTGCTGTGCATCACGGGATACCTGATCGGGCGCCCTGTGAAGCTGGGGACGGCAGCAGAGGCGTATCAGCAGTACTGGTTCGGATGGGTGCGGTTCCTTCACTTTGCGGCAGCCTGGGTCTATATCTTCAACTTCTGGGCGCGGATTTACTGGGGATTCGTGGGGAACAAGTACGCGAAGTGGTCGAACTTCTTCCCGCTGAAGAAGTGGCAGCGGCAGGAGATTGCAGACGTGATCAAGACGGACGTCTTGCAGACCAAGATGCACGGGACGATCTCGACCGGACACAACTCGCTTGCGGCGTTCATCTACTTTTTCACGTTCCTGGCGTTCTGCTTCCAGATGGTCACCGGGCTGGCGCTCTACTCGAGCATGAGCAGCTCATGGATGGCGCACATGTTCGGGTGGGTGGTGCCGCTGATGGGCGGGGAGATGGGCGTGCGGTTCTGGCACCACGCGTTCATGTGGTTCTTTATCGCATTCACGATCGTGCATGTGTACCTTGCGTTCTATCACGACTACATCGAGGGCCGGGGGACGATTTCGTCGATTGTGGGCGGGTGGAAGTTTGACCGGGTCAAAGACAGTGACCACTGATCAGTGGTCAGGGCCCGGGGATGAGAGATGATTGGGTGGCATGAATGCTGGTGGCGGCTAAGGCGAAGACGCTGGTGCTGGGGCTCGGCAACGTCCTGATGGGGGACGAGGGCGTGGGCGTACACGTGGTGCGCGCGCTGGAAGGGCGCGCCCTGCCCGAGGATGTGGAGTGCCTGGATGGCGGCACGGGTGGGTTTGTGCTGCTGGAGCCTCTCGAGAATGCGGACCGGATTGTCCTGATCGATGCGGCGGCGGATGGGAACCCTCCGGGGACGGTGACACGGACGACGCCGCGGTTTGCGAGCGATTATCCGCCGACGCTGACGGCGCACGATATTGGAGTGAAAGACCTGCTGGACGCGTTCTATATGCAGGGAGGGACGCGGGAGGTGGTTTTGTACGCGATCGCGATCGACCCGCGGCAGCCGATCCGGATGAGCCTGTCGGAAGACTGCGTGCGGGCGGCTGAGGAGGCCGCGGAGCGGATTGCAGCAGAGCTGGAGGCACCAGCCGCCCCGTAGAGAAGCTCGAGGTACGCGCCCTTTCGAAACCCATTCCTGAATCGATCCTGCCGTATAATCCGCGCAGGAGTGACCAGTGCGAAAACTGTTCTTGGGCCTGTGTGCCGGTGTCCTTTTTGCTGTGCGGGCATGCTTGCCGTCCTGCTGCGCTCAGGCTCAGCTGCCGTCTTCACCCTCCGCAGCTCCCTGCTCGAACCTGCCCGATTCCGACCATCCGCACGTAACGCTCATCAGCGGCGATCTGCGTATGGTTGTGTTTCTCCCAAGCGCCACGGACGGCTACTATCGCGCCCAGCGCTTTGACTGGTCCGGGGTGATCGGCTGCGCGTCATATCGTGGACATACTTACTGGGGCGAGTGGTTTCGCCACTACGATCCTCTCGTCAACGATTCCATCACCGGGCCAGTGGAGGAGTTTCGACCTGCCGATGGGGCCCAGGGATACGACACCGCGAAGGCGGGGGGGCTCTTTGTCAAGATCGGCGTGGGGGTGTTGCGCAAGACCGCAGATGTGCCTTATCGATTCGGGGCGAGCTTTCCCATCGTCGATGGGGGGCGATGGAAGGTACAGAAGGGAAAACGCTCGATCACTCTTCAGCAGCGGCTTATCTCGCCGACGGGAGTCAGCTATCTTTATACCAAGAAGATTCTGATCAGCCGGGATGGATCCACGCTGACGCTCCGGCATTTCCTCAAGAATCTGGGCGCACGGCCGTTGGTCACCGACGTTTACGATCACGATTTCTTTATGCTTGACGGGCAGCCGACGGGGCCGGGTTTCGTATTGCACTTTCCGTGGCATCCGGTGCCGGATACGTCACTTTCTCCGGGCGCTGAAGTCAGGGGCAACGACATCGTCTATCTACAGCATGTGCAGCCGGGAGAGACCGTGGGCGCCTATCTTACGGGCTACGGCAACACGTCTTCCGACTACGATATCCGGCTTGAAGAGACCAGCAGGGGGATCGGAATCGAACAAACCGGAGATAGGCCGATCTCCCGCTTCTATCTGTGGTCGATCCAGAGCACTGTTTGCCCGGAAGCTTATATTCACCTGGAGATTGCTCCCGGCCATACCAGTGAGTGGAATATTCGGTACCGGTTTCTGACCGGTGTTCACTGACCCGACCACTTCTCAACACAGGTTTCCGACTCCTGACGCTCGGGACAGACGAGAGAATCGTTCACCCAGAAGCGGCTGAGGATCCCTATACAGCTTCTTGCCGCGAACCCGGGCCGCGGCCGCGGTTCAGGGAGTTAAGGTTGCGTTTCGTTCATCTTCCGTTTAAGATGCTGGTATGCAAGGACTGACCTGTTGTCGCTGTTGTACGCCGGATCGCGCGCACTAGTGACCTGGGTCTGAACGTCCTGCACCATCGTCCAAGGTTTCTCGAACTGCCCGCGATAGAGCTCACGCCCTCGCGGGTTTTCTATTTTGCGCGCCCGAAAAAGGATCGAATTATGAGTGAAACTGCAATTCCCAAGAAGGAAACGAAGGCGCAGCGCGCCGAACGGTTGAAGCTGGAGAAGAACCCCTGGGAGGTCTTCGAGGAAGTAAGGGCCTTTGCGCGCGAAGGACGCGGGAGCGTGCTGCCGGAGTGGGCATCGTTCTACTTCAAGTGGTGGGGCGTGTACACCCAGGGCGACGGCGCGGGGGTGACCGGCGGCAAGGGCGGCGAAGGGCTGGCCAGCGACTGGTTCATGATGCGCATCGGGATTCCGAACGGGATCGTGTCGGCCGAGCAACTGCGGCTGATCGGGGAAATTTCGCGGAAGCACGGGCGGAACCTTGCGGACATCACGGTGCGGCAGGCGATCCAGCTTCACTGGCTTTCGATTGAGGCGCTGCCGGAGATTGTGGATGCGCTGGACAAGGCGGGGCTTTCGCCGAAGGGGGCCTGCGGCGACGTGGTGCGGAACGTAACAGGTTGCCCGCTGGCGGGGGTGGCGGCCGACGAGCTGATCGATGCTTCGCCGGTGGCCCTGGGGATTGCGCACGAGCTGAAGGGCAATGGGGATTTCTACAATTTGCCGCGGAAGTTCAAGATTTCGGCGACGGGGTGCCCGTCGTGGTGCAATTACCCGGAGATTAACGACATTGCCCTGACGGCCGCGGTGCGGGACGGCGAGGTGGGCTACTCGCTGCGCGTGGGCGGAGGCCTGTCGAACGAGCCGCACCTGGCGGTTCGGCTGGATGCGTTTTTGACGCCGGAGCAGGCGGTGCCGGCGGCGCGTGCGGTGGCGGAGATCTTCCGGGATCAGATGGGGCTGCGCGAGAGCCGGGAGCGGGCGCGGATGAAGTACCTATTCATGAAAGAGGGTTGGGATGCGGCGCGCTTTTTGGCCGAGCTGCAGGCGCGGGTGCCGTTCAAGATCGATCCGGGCGTGGCGGAGGAGGTGCCCGAGGACATCGTGCGCGACCACGTGGGGATTCATCCGCAGCGGCAGCCCGGCCTCGCGTACGTGGGTGCTTCGGTGCTGCGCGGACGCGTGACAGGGGAGCAGCTGGAGGCGGCCGCAGAGCTGGCGGAGCGGTTCGGGAGCGGGGCGTTGCGGACGACGGTTGCACAGAACCTGCTGTTCATCGACGTGCCTTATGCCAAGACAGGCGAGCTGGCGCGGGAGTTGGGGCAGATCGGGCTGCACGTCGAGGCCACGAACTTTTGGCGCGGAGCAGTGGCGTGCACAGGAACCGAGTTCTGCAAGCTGGCGATTGCCGAGACCAAGGGCTTTACAAAATGGCTGGTGGATGAGCTCGAAGAGCGGCTGCCGGGGTTCGATCAGCAACTGAAGCTGCACGTGACGGGGTGCCCGAATAGCTGCGGGCAGCACTGGATCGCGGACATCGGGCTTGAAGGCAAGAAGATCAAGCACGAAGGGAAGCTGACCGACGCGTTCTATTTCTGTGTGGGCGGCGCGGTGGGCAAGCACGCAGGGATTGCGCGGCCAGTGGGGTACCGGTGCGCGGCGCCCTTGGTCCCAGAGGCGATTGAGCGGCTGCTGCGCGAGTACCTTGGGGGACGGCTGCCTGAAGAGAATCTGCGCGAGTGGTTCGGGCGGCATACGAACGAGGAGCTGCGGGCGCAGCTTGCGGGCGAGGTGCTGGAGGCGGTGGAGCGGGATCTGCCGGCGGGGCGGGTGCCGCAGGGGGTGGGAGATTGATCGAGGCAGGGACTGAGGGACTGAGGGACCGGGAGGCGGAGGTTGGGTTCACGCGGATGAGTTTGTTGCCGGTGTTTTTGAAGCTCGAGGGGCGGCAGGGGCTGGTGGTCGGCGCGGGGACGGTGGCGCTCGACAAGATCTCGGCGCTGCTGAAGACGGGTGTACGGCTGCGCGTGGTGGCGCCGGTTGCCCGCGACGAGGTGCGGGCGCTGGCCGACGAGGGACGGATCGAGTGGGTGCGGCGGGGGTTTGAGGCTGCGGATCTGGATGGAAATTTTACGGTGATTGCGGCTACCGACTCGCCCGAAGTGAACGCGGAGGTGTACCGCGAAGCGGTGGCGCGCGGCATTCCGTGCAACAGCGTGGATGATATTCCCCACTGCGACTTCTTCTTCGGGTCGGTGGTGAGCCGGGGTGAGCTCCAGATTGCGATCTCGACGGGTGGGGAGAGCCCGGCGGTGGCGCAGCGGCTACGGCGTGAGATCGACGAGCAACTGCCGCATGATGTGGGTGAGTGGCTGGAGAAGCTGGGCGAGCTGAGGCGGGAGGTGCTGGCTACGCATTCGCGGGGCGAAGAGCGGAGAGTGCTGCTGCATGAGCTGGCGCAGAGAGAGATTTGCGACTCGGCACTGTGTGCGACGAAGCAACTGGCGCGGAGGGGCAGGGAAGCGGTGCGGGCCGGCGCGGTGGCGCTGGTGGGCGCGGGGCCGGGTGATCCGGAGCTGCTCACCGTGAAGGCAGTGCGGGCGATCGAGGCGGCCGACGTGATCCTGCACGACGACTTGGTGCCGCAGGCAGTTTTGGAACTGGCGACGTGCGCTACCGAGATTGTGAATGTAGGCAAGCGCTGCGGCACAAAGAGCATCACGCAGGAAGAGATCAACGGGTTGATGATCGAACATGCGCGGGCTGGGCGCGCCGTGGTGCGGCTGAAGAGCGGCGATCCGCTGCTGTTTGGGCGGGCGGCCGAGGAGATGGCGGCGCTGCGTGAGGTGGGCGTGGAGTTCGAGGTAGTTCCAGGGGTCTCGGCCGCGTTTGCTGCGGCGGCTTCGCTGGAGCGGTCGCTGACGGACCGGGAGTGGGCGTCGAAGTTGATCTTTTCGACGGGGCATCATGCACAATCGCACAACCGGGCGGCGCTGCCGGCGATTGAGGACGCGACGCGGGTGGTGTACATGCCGGGGCGGGATATGAAGCTGCTGGCGGCGGAGTGGCTGGCGATGGGTCTGCCGGAGGATTTGCCGTGCGCGGTGATATCGCGGGCGGCGCAGCCGGACGAGCGCGTGGTGCACACGACGCTTGGCGCGCTGGGCGATCAGGGGCCGACGGCCGCGCCGAGCTTGTTAATTGCCGGATGGGCGGTCCGGACGATGGCGGCGAAGAGCACGGAGGACTACGCCGCGATCTCTGCAAAGAGTTAATACCTGAATTCGATCATGCGGCTCCTCTGCGAAATCGTGGCAAGTCTCCCTTGGCCACGGGCCAACAGGAAACTGTTACGCTAAAAATATGAAATTCGGGGTTCTGGTGTTTCCCGGCTCAAACTGCGACCACGACACCTATAACGTGATTGCGGAGATCGCCCGGCAACCGGTTGTCTACCTGTGGCATGACAGCGAAGACCTGGCCGGAGTGGACGCGGTGCTGGTTCCTGGCGGGTTCGCCTACGGGGACTACTTGCGGACGGGGGCGATTGCGCGGTTTTCTCCAGTGATGCAGGCGGTGAAGCGGTTTGCCGGGGGCGGCGGCCTGGTGCTTGGTATCTGCAATGGATTCCAAATATTGACCGAGGCCGGCCTGCTGCCGGGCGCGCTGATGCGCAATGCCGGACTGAAATACATCTGCAAGCCGGTTCATCTGCGGGTGGAAACCGCCGATAGTCCATTTACTGGGCAGTTCGCGAAAGGGGATGTTCTGAAGATTCCCATCGGACACATGGAGGGGAACTACTTTTGCGGGCCGGAGGAACTGCGGCGGCTAGAGGACGAGGACCGGATTGTGTTCCGGTACGCGACACCGCAGGGCGAGATCACGGCCGAGGCGAACCCAAACGGGTCCCTCAGCAACATCGCGGGAATCCTGAGCGCGCGGAGGAACGTATTGGGTATGATGCCGCATCCGGACCGGTCGAGTGAGGGGTTGCTGGGCTCGGCAGACGGGTGGAAGATATTTGCTTCAATGATCGAGAACATGGCAACTCATTGAGGCTTCCGGGGTAAGAAGGAGTGAGCCAAGGGCCTTGATCGATATCCATCATCACCTCATCTATGGCGTGGACGACGGCGCTCCGGACCTTGAGACTTCGCTGGCGATGGCGCAGGAGGCGGCGGTCGAGGGAGTAACGGAGATCGTGTGCACGCCGCACGCGAGCTTCGAGTATCCGTACAACCCAGAGCTGATTGCGACGCGCCTGGCGGAACTGCGTGAGACGCTGAAGGGCGTGGTGCGGCTGAGCCTCGGCTGCGACTTCCACATGACGGCGGAGAATGTGGATGACGCGGCGGCGCATCCGCTGAAGTACTCGATCAACGGGAAGGGGTACCTGCTGATCGAGTTCCCGAACATGAATATTCCGCCTCAGATGGATGCAGCGATGTACCGATTGCGGTCGGCGGGCTACACGCTGGTCATCACGCATCCGGAGCGGTATCCGGCGGTGCAGCGGGAGCCGGAGCTACTGGCGGACTGGCTGCGCAAGGGCTGCCTGGTGCAGGTGACTTCGAACGCTCTCTATGGGCGATTCGGCAAGATGGCCCAGGATTTTGCCAATGAACTGCTGGAAAGGAACTGGATTCATTTTCTGGCGACAGATGCGCATCATCCGGTGTGGCGGCCTCCCCACCTGAAAAAGGGCTACGAGTATGTGGCGAAGCGAATGGGCGAGGAGACGGCGCGCCGGTTGTACGAGTTGAATCCCCGCGCGGCGGTGGAGGGAACGCGGCTGCCGGCGCAACCGGAGCCGGTGGGTCTGCAGGAACATAAGCCGCTGAAGTTTGACGCCAGGCGTTATCAGCAGAGTCCAAGGCCACAGAAGGGCGGGTCCGCGAATCGAGACGAGGCAGGCAGCAGTGGCCGCAAGGGATTCTGGCAGCGGCTGCTGGCGCGGTGAGGGCCCGGCCCAACGATCTCGCCACGGCTATAGAAGGCTGAGGCCGCCGTCGACGGCCAGGATTTGCCCGGTGATGAAGGCCGGGCTTGCGGCGAAAAAGAGCACGGCCTGGACGACATCGTCGAGGGTGCCGTTGCGCTGCATAGGAGCCTTGGCGGCGAAGCGGGCGGCGGAATCTTTGGAATCATCTTCCAACTCAATCCAGCCGGGAGCGACACAGTTGACCGAGACGGCGGGGGCAAAGGCCTTGGCCATGGACTGTGTGAGCGAGTGCAACGCTGCCTTGGAGGCCGAGTAATGCGCGTGGGTGGCCCAGGCGCGCAAGCCTCCGAGTGAACCGATGTTGACAATTCTGCCCTGAGCGGCGCGCAGATATGGGATGGCCTCGCGCGCCATAAGAAAAGGACCGCGTGCATTGGTTTCAAAGATCCTGTCCCACTGGGCGAGGGTGAGGGAATCGAGCGGGGCCGACTCAAAGACAGCGGCGTTGTTGATAAGGACGTCCAGCCGCCCGAGCCGGGCGGAGGCGTCGGCGACCGCGGCGCGGACCGAGGCTTCGCAGCGGAGATCGCAGGGAAGCGCGCAGGTGTGACGGCCGAGGGATTCGATGGTGCCGACGGTTGCAGTGGCTTCGGAGCTGGAGCTGAGGAAGGTGATAGCAACGTCCGCGCCCGCGGCGGCGAGAGCGAGGGCGATACCGCGGCCGATACGGCGGGCACCACCGGTAACGAACGCTGTTTTGCCGTCGAGGGGTAAGCTGGGCATAAAAGAGGCTGGTGGATGACGAGCAGTACCTTCAGGCAAGAGAGACGCCGACGGCCGTCCCGAAAAGGGCGCACCGCCACGCCTAATGTTTTTGCGCGCCGCTTGACCCGCCGTTCGAAGAGCCCTGGGAACCATCCTGAGACTGATTTCCGCTGCTGGCGCCGGAGTCGGCGTCTTCGCGATTATCGTAGATGGAGTACTGCTGGCCGGGCCTCTTAAGGCGGATGTGCATGGACATCTGAGGCTTGCTGACCTTGTATTCGCCCCCGTAGGTCTGGTAGCCGTTGGCGATCACCTGCAGAAGCACCGTGTCTCCGATTGGGATCACGTCCATCACCGCGACACCGTCCTCATTGGACTTGAGCTCGAGGCCGCCTTTGTCTTTGTCACCTTCGATGGCATGGAAGACCACTGCGGCGTTGCGGATGGGCTTGCCGTCGTCGTTGCGGAGCACAGTCACCGTGATACGCGATGCCGGAGGAGGCACCTTGCACTTGCGGCAGCGATTATTGTCGGGATGGGCGCTCAGCGTAAGGGGAGCGGCAGCCAGGGTAAGAAAGGCGATCAAGGCGCTGGCGCTAAGGAAGAGAGTGCGGCGCATACCAAGCATTTTAGCGCGAGCCCCAGCTTGCGTGGGATCGAATCTCTGGCTACCTGCCAGACTCCGGTTTACGAACCAGCCACCTAAGGACCGAGGAGCATGGACCGAAGAGCGATGCGCGCACTGAGGACCGTGAAGGCTCTGCATAGTGCGATCTGGGTGTTTTTTGTGTCTTGCATATTGGGGGTGCCGCTGGCAGCCGTCGCGGGGCGCTTCCGGCTGGCTGTGATCCTCAGCGGCTTGGTGTGGATCGAGTGCGGGGTTCTGGCGGTGAACCGCGGACGGTGTCCGTTGACGGACGTGGCGGCACGATGGACACCCGACCGTGACCCGGGGTTCGATATCTACCTTCCGAAGTGGCTGGCGCGATCGAACCTGATCGTCTTTGGGAGCTTATTCGGAATTGGAGAGGTGATCCTGGCGGTGGCATGGGTAAGGCGCTAGCCTTCGGCGGATGGCCTTATCACACTTTATGAGCAGAACATGCTCATATTTTAACGAAAGCCTCTTGACAAAACTTGCCCGACTTCCCTATCGTTAGCAATTGGAAGACGAGAGTGCTAAAGCACTGGCGGCAGAGCAGGACTTGTCGCCCCGGCAGGAGAGGAACGGATTCCGGAGTTTCTGTAGTTCTTCTTGAAAAAAACCATTCAAAGACTCGGGGACGAGGCGGAAAGCCTGTCCACGTGAAGGAGAAGCGAAGCAATGGCAGCAACGTCAACATCCGTAGCGACGAAGTTCACCCCGCTTCACGACCGCATCCTGGTACGGCGGGTGGAAGAGGGCGAGACGATTCGGGGTGGAATCATTATCCCCGACAGCGCCAAGGAGAAGCCGCAGGAAGGCGAAGTGATCTCCGTGGGCAAGGGCAAGAGCAACGACGAGGGCAAGGTGTTCCCGCTGGATGTGAAGGCCGGGGACCGTGTGCTGTTCGGGAAGTACTCCGGAACCGAGATCAAGATTGACGGCGAGGAGTTCCTGATCATGCGCGAGGAAGAGGTTCTGGGGATCGTGAAGAAGTAGCTTTCCAGTGGTCAGTAGACAGTGGACAGTGATAGCGCGGTCTCCATCCGGTGCTCCAGCGACACTGAACTTCAAGTCCTGACTAACTGCGACAGTTGACTGTAATCCGAACACTGATCACTGATCACTGTTCACTCTCAGCAGTTTTTAAAAGAACTGTGAACCAGGAGAAAAAGGCATGGCAAAGCAGATTTTGCACGGAGAAGAATCCCGGCAGGCGATTCTGCGCGGCGTGAACACGCTGGCGGACGCCGTGAAGGCGACGCTCGGCCCGAAGGGGCGGAACGTTGTAATCGAGAAGAAGTTTGGGTCGCCGACGATCACCAAGGACGGCGTGACGGTGGCCAAGGAGATCGACCTGAAGGATCCGCTGGAGAACACGGGCGCGCAGCTTGTGCGCGAGGTGGCTTCGAAGACGAGCGACGTGGCCGGAGACGGCACGACGACGGCGACGGTGCTGGCGCAGGCGATCTTCCGCGAGGGCGTGAAGACGGTGGCGGCGGGTGCAAACCCGACGGCGCTGAAGCGCGGCATCGAGAGGGCCGTGACGGCGGTGATCGGCGCTGTGGACAAGGAAGGCAAGCGGACCGACGGCGGCGCACTGGGCAAGCTGTCGAAGCCGGTGAACGAGGGATCGGTGGCGCAGGTTGGGGCGATTTCGGCCAACGGCGACCAGGAGATCGGCGACATTATTGCGCACGCGGTGAAGGTGGTGGGCAAGGATGGCGTGATCACGATCGAAGAGTCGAAGACGATGCACACCGGCCTTGAGACTGTGGACGGAATGCAGTTCGACCGCGGCTATCTGAGCCCGTACTTTGTGACGGACGCGGAGCGGCTGGAGGCAGTGCTGGACGACCCCTACATCCTGATCTACGAGAAGAAGATCAGCGCCATGAAGGACCTGCTGCCGCTGCTGGAGCAGGTGGCGCGCAGCGGCAAGCCCCTCATCATCATCGCCGAGGATGTGGAAGGCGAAGCGCTGGCGACGCTGGTGGTGAACAAGCTGCGCGGCACGCTGAATGTCGCGGCCGTGAAGGCACCTGGGTTTGGCGACCGGCGCAAGGCGATGCTGGGCGACATTGCGGTGCTGACCGGCGGCAAGGCGATCACCGAGGACCTGGGCATCAAGCTCGAGGGGGTCAAGATCGAGGACCTGGGCCGGGCGAAGCGCGTGACGATCGACAAGGACAACACGACCATTGTGGACGGCGCGGGCAAGGCCAGCGACATCGAAGGCCGCGTGAAGGAGATCCGGTCGCAGATCGAGAAGACCACCTCGGACTACGACAAGGAGAAGCTGCAGGAGCGGCTGGCGAAGCTGGTGGGCGGCGTGGCCATCATCAAGGTGGGCGCGGCGACCGAGACCGAGCTGAAGGAGAAGAAGGCTCGCGTGGAAGACGCGCTGCACGCGACGCGCGCGGCTGTCGAGGAGGGCATTGTGCCCGGCGGCGGCGTGGCGCTGGTGCGGACCATTCCGGCGGTGGACGAGCTGATCAAGACGCTGACGGGCGATGAGAAGACCGGCGCGCAGATCATCCGGCGTGCGCTCGAAGAGCCTCTACGGCAGATCATCTCGAATGCCGGCGAAGAGGGCGCGGTGGTGGTGGCCAAGGTTCTGGAGTCGAAGGAACCGCACTACGGCTACAACGCGCTGACCGGGACCTTTGAGGACCTGGTGAAGGCCGGCGTGATCGACCCCACCAAGGTGACGCGGACGGCGCTGCAGAACGCGGCCTCGATCGCGGCGCTGCTGCTGACGACCGAAGCGCTGGTTGTCGAGCTGCCCGAGCCCAAGGCTGCTGCCCCGGCTGGCGGCCATGGCGGCGGCATGGACGGCATGTACTGAGGCAGGGATCAGGGGTCAGAAAGAAAGCTGATCCGGACCCGAGACCTCTGAACTCCGATCTCAGACTGAAACGAAAGGCCTCCGGCTTCGGCTGGGGGCCTTTTTCTTTGGCGGGGTCGATGGAGGGGCGCGCAGAAACAATCGACCGGCTTGTGATAGGAGCCGGTGGGCCGGGTGAGGGGGCCGGAAGGTCAGATTGCCGCGGCGCCGGAGGGGGTCAACCCGGAATCGGCGCGGACGGGTTGTGGGCGCAGAGAGCGAAGCCAGCCGGCCGATAGCCAGGAATGCGGAATGGAGAACTCGGACCAACCGCAGTCCAGACAGACCTGGACGTCGGGAGAAGGGGTCATGGGGGGATGGCTCAGCGTGCGTGGAACGTTGCGGTAGAGCCGGATCTCCGCCGGAATCAAAGAGAGAGCGGCGGAATGGCACTTGGGGCAAACCATGGAAACACCTCGAAAACCAGGGCTAGGGTCTTTTCAAGGCAAGATGTAACACGATTTCGGCCCAGGAATTGTGATATTGATCACACATTCATGGGGAGCGGATCAAATAGGGACGCGCGGGACGAATCGATCGGTCGTAGAGGCGTTGAGTGAAAGGGATGGGAAGTACGGGATCATGACGCGGCGTCAGCAAATGAAACGCGGCGGCCGAAGCCGCCGCGCCTGTAGTTCAGTGATCGATTTAGAAGTTGAATCGCGCCGCAATCTCCACCTGGCGCGGCGTATAGAGGAAGCCGGCGCTGTTTGAGTTGGTGGGAATACCCAGGGTGTTGTCGGAAGAGTTGGAAGGGCCCTGGCCGAGATAAGTGAGGGTGGAACCCGACAGGGTGTATGCAGTGGTGCCGACCGCCGTGATGTTCTGGTGGTTGGCGACGTTGAAGGCATTCAGCATGAGTTGCACGTTGCGGCCTTCACCCAGGTTGAATTCCTTCTGGACGCGAGCGTCGTCGACTATGTGGCGGGGATAGCGGTAAGAGTTGACCCCGATGTAGCCGGGGATGATCGCCAGACCGCCGGCTCCGTTGAAGCCGCTGCTGAGGGCGCCGCTTAGCTTTCCGCTCCAGGTCGCCGTATAGGGCAGACCGTTCTGCATCTGGAAGCTGTCGTCAACGCTCCATCCGTTAGTCACCCACTTCAGCGGATTGCCGGCGCGGAGGCCTGGGAAGCTGTAGAGCGCCCAGGCGACAAACCGGTTAGGAACGTTGTACGCGGAGTTGCCGTAGTTGAGGTGGGCATTGCTGTAGGGGTCGAACCAGATGTTGGTCGCGCCCTCGGTGTCGGCGTTCTGGTCGAAGTCGAGCGCGTGAGACCAGGTGTAGTTGGCGTCGAACTGGATGTTCTTGAGCGATCGATTGAGGATCTCGGCCACAAACGCGTTGTAGCTGGAATTCACGTTGCTGACCATCTCGGTGATGGAGGTGAAGTTGACGGCATTGGGGCCGAGCAGCCCCGTGTTGCCGTAGGTGGTGTAGATGTTATTGATAGTCAGCGGGCCTGCCGGGATGGGGCCTTTGCCGGATGCGTCAGAGACGGTGATGGTCTTGGATTCGCAGGCGGTGGCCGAAGCCGAGCAGGGCACGATGTTGACGTTAAGGAAGTTGGGCAGCTCACGGCCGAGCGAACCCAGGTAGCTGACCGAGAAGAAGGTGTCTCTGCCGACAGCCTGCTGCACCTGCAGATCGAACTCCTGCACCTCGGGCAGCTTCAGGTTGGGCGAGAAGAAATAGGAGCTGGGCTTGCTGGTGCTGCCGCCGCTGGCGAAGATGTTGGGGTATACCGGGCCCTCCGCCACGGAAGACGTGGGAGCGTTAAAGAACTCGGGAGAGGTTTGGGCCTTGGGGCTGCCGGAGTCGAAGAGTACTTCGAGCAGGTTGCCGTTGGTGATGCGGCCGTAGTACATGCCCCATCCGCCGCGGAGGAGAGTCTTGCCTCCGCCGTATAGGTCGTAGGAGAAGCCGAGGCGCGGACCGAAGTTCGTCCACTGGTTGGGGTGGTTGGTCAGGCCGTTGTATGGGGTAAAGCTGCCCACAGCAGACGTGAACTCGGAGCTGGGAGCCGGCAGGGCCTCATGATCCCAGCGCAGGCCGATTTCGAGGGTGAGCCGCGGGGAGAACTTCCAGTTGTCCTGGGCGAAGACGCCGGTATCCATGGTGTTGAGGCCGAAGGTTGGAGCGCCGAATCCCTGATAGTAATACTGATAACAGGGATAGCCCGAAACCACGGTGCTGCTTGCCGAGGTAGCGTACTCGGAGTAGCTTGAGTCGCAACCGTAGTTTGTGGAGGAGGTGCTGGCGGTTGGGGTTACCCCGTTCTTGAAGTCGAGCAAGTCGTTGAAGTAGGGGCCGAGGTACTGGTAGTTGTACTCGCCATTGCCTTCGTAGAGGTTGTTCTGGAAGTCGTAGTTGTGGACCGCATCCACGCCGAACTTGAAGCTGTGGTTGCCCTTATTCCAGTAGAGGACATCGCCGACCTGCCACTTGTTCTCCAGGGGATATGCGATCCGGTAGGAATAGTAGGGCGAGCCTGCGGTGAAGCCCCAGCCGGAGGAAGAGCTGGCCACTACGACTTCAGGAATGTTGCCGCTGTTGTTGTCCATGTCCGCGAGGGTATAGGCGGTAAACGGCTGCTGGCCCTCGTCGTCGAGTTCGCGGCTGTACTGGTAGAGGATCTCATTGCTGACGTTAGCGCTGATAAGGCTGGTGAGCTTCGTCAGGCCGTAGTCCAGCTTGACGAAGTCGGTGCCGTCAGAGTCGCGAGCGTAGTTGACCGGATTGCCGGTCTGCACGCCGCCGGGCGAATCCCAGCGAAGGCGATGATAGAGCACGCTGAGGTGTTCCCTGCCGTTGATCTGCCAGTCGATCTTCGGGGTGTTGATCTCCTGGTAGCCGAAGCGCGGCGTGGGGCCGATGTCGGAGTTGAGGCCGAGATCAGTCTTCCCACCGGTCAGGTTGCCGCCATTGATGAGCGAGGCCCAGTCGGCCGCCGCCTGCGCATAGCTGATACCTTGGCGCGCCGCCAGCGTGCAGGCCTCTGCGTCTTCAGTCTTGGTGGATGAAGTGTCGCCGCTCAGATAGCCGTTGCCCTTGGCTTCAGGAGTTGGCGTGAGATTGCAGTTCGCGCCGGTCGGCAATGTGGCGACGGGCAGGGTGTAGAAGTTGGCGGGATTTACCGGGACGCCAACGATGGGAAAGACGTGCGTGTGCTGGTCGTAGGTGTAAATCCAGAAGAGCTTGTCCTTGATGAGCGCTCCACCTACGGTAAAGCCGTAGATCTTGCGAAGATCCTCGGGCTTGAGAGGCTCCACGACATTGGCGCCATTCACAAGCGTGGTGACTTTGCTGTATGGGTTGATCGCGCCCCAGTTGCTTTCACGATCGTAAAAATATGCTTCGCCGTGGAGCTGGTTGGTGCCGCTCTTGGTGACCGAGGTGATCACGCCGCCGGCTGCGCGGCCGTATTCGGCGGAGTAGACGCCGGTATTGACGGCAAACTCCTGCACGGCGTTGCCGGAGGTCGAATAGGCCTCGCGGGTGCGGCCGCGCTCTTCGGAGAAGAACGCCTGGTTGTCGTCTGCGCCGTCGATCTCGACGTTGTTGAGGATCGGGCTCATGCCGCGGATGCTGACGAGACCATAGCCGTTCGAGTCCGACACGACGGCCGGGGTGGTCATGGCCAGACTGGACCACCGGCGGTTGTTGATCGGGATGGTTTGGAGCGACTTGTAGTTCAGCGTGTCGGTGAAGTCGGGCGACTCTGTATTCATCACCGGGGTCTGCTCGGAGACCACTACTTGCGTGGTGGAGCTGGCCAGAGCGAGATGCGGCGAAACCGTCGTCACCTGGCCGACGTAGACGGTTACGTTGTCGGCGCGATAAGTGCCGAAGCCGGAAGCGGTCACGGTGACGGTGTATTTTCCGGGTTCGATCAGGGGGGCTTTGAAGAAGCCGCTCGCGTCGGCGGTGAGCTTCTGAATAAATCCGGTTGCCGGATTCTGAATGGTAATTGAGGCTCCGGGAACGGCCGCGCCGGAGGGATCAAGAATGCTTCCGGCAATTGCGCCCTGCGTGGTGGACTGGGCATTGAGAGAGCGTGTACCGAGGCAAACGGTCAGCGCGAAGGTCGCCAGGCAGAGCACCGCCAGGCGGAATCGATTGTGAAACATAATGGCTCTCCAGATAGTAGTTGACGTTGGTCAGATGATGCGTTCATTTCGGGCTGCGCCGCCCGGACACGCTGCCCGACAAAGGCTGGCGCGCCAATCGCTCGTCGCACATGGATTCAGACTGACTCCGGTCGTATCGACCGGTCCTGGTTCTGTTTCGATGTACGTCTTCTCTTGACTCGAAGACTACAGAAAGACCGTTAAAATCCCGTGAATGGCGGATGCCAGTAACTTCAGTCTAGGGAGATTTACGCCAATTTTCGACTGCTACCCGCCGAAAGGGCGATTTATTTGTGGAAAACAGGGTATGAACGCAGATCGGGGTCCCCGAAGGAACCCCGATGAGGCGGTGACGTCACAAGCAGCGGATCAGTAGGTGATGTGGATGCCCATGGTGACGGCGCGGGCGCCGCCGATGACGCTGGTGATGGAGCCGAAAGTGGCGCCGTTGTTGGGGCAGCCTTTGTCGGAGGCATAGCCATAGAGGGTGCAGGAGCCCTGAAGGTTTGTGAGGTTGGTGGGGACGGTAATGGATTTGCCGGTTCCGTTGACGAAAGGAAGCTTGTAGAGATTGTTCAAGGCGGATTGCTGGTCGGTGGTGGAGTTGCTGGTCACCACCTGGCCGTAGTTCAGGTAGGCGTTGGCGCAGTTGTTGTTGCCGCCGAATTGCGTGTACGCGGAGTTGGAGCAGGCATCGGCCTGGCCGATCTGGGTCTGGTTCTGGGGCACATCGAGGCTGCTGGTGTTGGTTACGTTGAAGACGTTGAAGTCGTACTCGAGGGCGAACCGCTCGCGCACTTTGAAGGTCTTGCGAACGGAGAGGTCGAGGCGCTTTTGAAAAGGTTGGCGGAAGAGATTGCGCTGGTCGCCGGGAGCGAAGTCCGTCTCGTAGATGTCCTGGGGATCGGTGCCGGTGGAGACGGGAATGCCGTCCTGGCCAGGCGAGAGGTAGTTGATGGCGATTTGGGTCGGATCGATGGTGGGGATATAACTGCCGCCCGAGCCGCGGAAGAAGCCTTTGTTGCCGGTAAGAGCGGCCTTCGGGTTGCTCGGATCCTTGATGCCGAGAACGGGGTTCATCAGGTTGGGGTAGTTGCCGACGAAGATGCTGCCCACCGCGCCGTAAAACTCATAGAGCGAGTAGGGCTCGCCGCTCTGCGCGATGCCGACGCCGGCTAGGTTCCAGCCGTTGGCAATGTAGGAGAGGAAGGAGTTGGGCCGGGCGAGATTGGGCGCCATGGCGTCGAAGTTGACGCTGAAGACATTGGTGCGGTCGAAGTCGGCCGAGGCGTAGGACTGGCGCAGGTTGTCGGGATTGTCGCCGGTGAAGAAGATGCCGATGTCGCTTTGCTCGTCGAGGGCGTGGCTGAAGGTGTAGCTTGCGCCGCCCTGGAAGTTATGCGAGAGGCGCTTTTCGATGTGGGCTTCGAGGGCGTTGTAAGAGGAGTTGCCGACAGTCTCGAAGAGCGACGCGTTGAAGTTGTAGCCGACGTAGGGAGTGCGGAAGTCGATGTTGCCGCCGCTATAGGTGTTCCAGGGCTCGCCGGCGATGCTGTTGTAGTCCTCTCCGCCGTACTGGTCGGTGGCGGTGGAGTTCTGATTGAGGACCTGGTAGCCATAGCTGGAGGTTTCGCCCCAGATGGGGTTGGTGGTCGTAGCCAGGCCGGGCTCGTTGAAGGGGATGGGAATAACGGCATGGCGTCCGCTGTTGCCTACATAGCCGAGGGTGATGGCCACTGTGCCGCTGGGCTGCCACTGCATGCTGAGGCTGTAGTTGACGGTGTAAGGCAACACGTTATGCGGATCGTAGGCGCCGAAGTCGATGGTGGCCGTGCAGTCCTGATAGTTGACCTGGTTGTCGATGGCGCCGCAGTTCTTGCCGTCGGGAGGGTCGCTGCCGGTCATGGTGTCGAGTTGGGTCTGCAAGGCGGCTTTAATGGAGGCGGGATTGCCGCTGGGCTGAAGGAAGTTGGGCGTGCCCAGGGGGTCGGAGAGCGATGAGCCGTTGCCGTTGACGTAAGTGACGAGCGGCTCGGATTGGGTGACGCCGAACACTCCGCCGCCGCCGGAGGCGCCATAGGGCTGCGACAGATAGCTGAAGTATTCGCCGCGGTCGTAGTAGATACCGGCGCCGCCGCGGAAGACAACCGTGCCATGATTCCAGGGGGGCTGCCAGGCAAAGCCCACGCGCGGCGAGATGCCCCACTGCCTGCCCACGAGCGTGGAATCGCTTCCGGCCAGGGTGGATCCCGAGCCGTTTACGGTGCTGGCGTAGTGGTTGTTGGGAGCTACGACGAAACCGGTGTTGTTCACGGTGAAGCCGGTTTCGCTGGTTCCAGTCACGTTGTAGAGCGACGGATTGAAGGTGAAGATGTTGCCGTATTTCTCCGTAAGGCCTCCGTGGTAGTCGTAACGCACGCCGGCGGTGATGCTGAGGTTGGGCAGGATCTGCCACTTGTCCTGAAGATAGGCGCCGATCTCGGGGGAGCGATAGTAGCGATTGGCGTCGTTTCTGCCGGTGGTGGGGTCAGTGGAGTCAATTTCGTTGGATCTGTAGGAGTCGCCCGCGAGGAAGTCCTCAAAGTTCTTGGCCTCGGCATTGACCAGCCCTCCGCGATGGTTCTCGATGTTCAACTGGGTGTAGCTATAGCTGGCACCGGCGACCAGGGTGTGTTTGCCCATCGAAAAGATAACGTTGGTGGAGGGGTTGAGCCGGTTCTGGTAATAGCCGGCATTGATGGTTGTGCTCTCGCTGCTGTATGGGCCCACAGAGAGGGATGGCGCGTCGGTGGAATAATTGCTGCCAAATTCCAGCAGATCAAGGCCGGGAAGCACTCCAGGCTGATATAATCCCGTGCCCGTGCCGACGCCGAAAGTGGGGCCGAGGGTTGGATCGGGCAGAACGGTCTGCTTGTCGTAGCTGTAGGAGTACTCGCGCACGTAGCCGAGGCGCTGCTCCCAATTGAGGCGCGAGCCGATGGCGATAGTGTTGTCGATCACCCCCAACTGCGAGCCGTTCTCGTCGGTGAGCGGAAAGCCGCCGACCTGGGCAAGGCCGTAAGGCTTGGTCACGGGGGCGTACTGATAAAAGTACTTGAACGAGAGCCGGTCCGTACTGGTGAGGTTGTAGTCCAGCGACGCAGTTGCCTGGTTGGTGGTAAAGAGCGAAGTGCCGGGCAGCGTGACGTCGGGGATACCGTACTGATACGTATTGGTGTTCTGGGAGGATGGAATCATAAACTGCCCGTTGGGCAGCTTGGCGCTCATCAATGCCGCCGCGATGGGACTGATGGTTCCGGTGAATGCCTTGCCGCCCCAGTTGGTGGCCACGCAGGTCAGGTAGGCGGTGGTTGTGCGCTCATCGCTGCCGGGGCAGATGCTGTCGTTTAGCGATGCGGGCACGGTTACCTGCGAGAGGCCGGTGGCCTGATCGGAGTCGTGTCCGTACTGATAGGCGAGGAAGAAGAAGAGCTTGTCCTTCTTGATTGGCCCGCCGAGCGTGGCTCCTGTGGTCCAGCGCTGCAACTTGGGATTGGCCATGGAATCAGGGAAAGCGCCAACACCCTGGTCGGAGAGCAGGGCTTCCTGTTTGAAGAAAAGAGGGTCGGCGTTGAGTGCGTTGTTGGCGAAGGTGCCGTAGATCTGGCCATGGAGATGGTTGGTGCCCACCGATGTGTTGGCATCGATCTGCGCGCCGGCGGTAGCGCCCTGCTGCGCGTCGTACATCGACGTATTCACGCGCAGTTCCTGCAGAAACTCCTGCGGGGGCGAGGGCAGGCTGTTGCCATTCGACTCGTAGACCGAGGTGCCGGTGCCGTACTCGCCGCCCACCGGATCGGTTTCGCCCACGCCGAAGTTGTAGCGCTGCGAGTTGGCGTCGCTGGAGCTCTTGCCGTTGAAGATGTTGGTGACGTCGACGCCGTCCACCTGGAAGGTGTTGGAGGTGTCGCGCTGGCCGTTGGCCCAGATGGGCTGGTTGCCGAGGCCGGCGTTCGAGTCGAGGTTGGCGAGCAGCTCGGCGTTGACGCCTGGCGAAAGCACCGCCAACTGCGTAAAGCTGCCGGTGGCCAGCGGCACGGAGGCAATCTGCGAGGCGTCCATGGTATAGCCGTTGGTGGCATCGGTGGCGTTGAGCATGGGGTTGGCGGTGACTTCGACCGACTGCGCGACCTGGCCCACCTTGAGGGTCACGTTGACGGTCTTTGCGCCCGCTTCCTGCACCTCGATTCCGCTGATCTGCGACGTATCAAAACCGTCCTGGCTTACTGTGACTGTGTAAGTTCCGACGGGCAGATTGAAGATCTGAAAGAATCCCGTCTTCTGCGAAGTTGTCGTCCTGGTTATGTTAATCGCAGCGTCGGTCACGGTGACCTTAGCGCCGGGGACCGCGGCGCCCGAAGGGTCAAGAACAGTGCCGTTCAGCGAACCGAGGGTTTGTTGCGCCAAGGCAGGCGCCGCAAGCAGCATTGCGGCGAGCAAAGATGAACCGCACCGGGCGGCACTCCTCCACAAGGATCGATTCATAGTTATCCTCTCCAAATAGTTAAATCTTTCAGTCTTTCTTCCCGCTTTCGAGCGCAAAGCCGAGGTACACGATACGCTAGGCGCCTCGCTCGGCCAGAGGGGAAGTCGCGGCCTGGAACTGCAAGGGTACGGCGTGTCCCGGGGCGACGATCGCAGGCAACAGGCTCGCGAAGCCGCCGGGGCACTTTATCCAGATTGATCCGAAAAGATGAATGAAATGTTAATCAGACTCGAACCGTGCAGGGAGTCTCTCAACTGAGGTCAGTTTCCGGCAGGCGGCCGGGTTTTCCAAGAAGAAAATGCGGATGCGTCCCGGGAAGGATGTTCCATCTGTGGAAAAGTGTGACACGCGGATATTCTGCGAAGCCAGAACGTTCACGAGACGAGATGGGGGGAAACAGAAAGCTGTTTCCCCCGACAAAAAGCGCGCCTGCTTTGTTGGGCGCAGTATCGGCCGTTAGCGTTTGTTACCAATGCCCCAGCGGAGACGCAGTCCGGTGCGAAAGTTCATGGGCAGGCTGGGATAGCCGATGGGGGCGATGTGCTGGTCACTGAGGAGGTTGTCGGCCTGCAGGAAGATGTCCATCCAATTCAGCAACTGGTAGCTGCCGCCCAGGGCGAGATCGGCGTAGCCATAGTCGAGGTTGCGATTGGGCAAAAGGAGGCTGTTGCCGCCGAAAGCGTCGGCGTACTCGAGATAAGTGGAGTCGTCGCTGCGGCTGGCGAAGGATGAGGTGAACATGGCGGTGAGGCGCCTGGCAGCGTAGGTCGCCGTGAAGTAGCCGGTGTGGGGCGGACGGCGGAAGGGACGCGCCCCGACGAGCGGCGAGATGGCGCCGATGGGAATGCCGTTGTAAGTCGGTTCGTAGCCGCCCCCGAGGGCTTCGTTGTCGCTGTCGAAAGAGCGCTGGACTTGGGCATCGAGATAGGTGTAGCCGCCGCGCAAAAAGATATTGTGGCCGATGCCGCTTTCGACGCTCGTTTCGACGCCCTGGGCGCGGAAGGCCTCGGTGTTGACGGCCAGGCCGTAGTCGTCGGTGTAGTAGTAGCCGAGGGTGGATTCGAGCTGTTGTTGCTGGGCAGTGGTGAGACCGGGGATGAGATTAGGCAGCAGATGGCCGCCGACATACTCGATTTCGCGGCCGAACTGGTTATGGAAGTAAGTGGCGCGGAAGATGACGCGGCCGCCGAGGAAGTTCTGCGCAGCACCGCCCTCGTACATGCGGACAGCGGGCGCCGCGAGCGGGCCGATGTGCAGCTGGCTGGCGGTGGATTGATAGCCGTTGGTGACGAGGAACTGATAGAGCGAGCCGAACTGGTCGCTGAGGTCCGGCTCGCGCACGGCGTCGCCGTAGTTAAAGAGGATGCGTGTGCCGCTGAAGATGCCCGAGCGAGGACGCAGAACATACCACGAGAAGCCGGCGCGCGGCGAAGTCTGCGTGCCGAAGAGCGAATAATGTTCGAGACTGCCCGCGAGAGTGTAGAAGAAGCGGGTTTTGAAATCGCCGTGAACACTGGCGATGTAGTCATAGTTGGTGCGCTCAGCGATATCGTGCTCGGAGTAAGTGGGGACGTTCTCGAGGCCCCGCTCGTCTTCGTAGCGGAAGCCGATGAGGGCGAAGAGGTGTGGTGTGACGGTGAGGTCGCCCTGATAGATGAGCTGGTCGCGGTTGTTGACCGATTGGGACTGGTAGGGATAGGCCTGCGCGTAGTCGAGGACGGCCTGTCCCGAGGCTGCGTAACCGTTGGCGCCGGTGATGGTCACGGGGTCGCCAAGGCTGTCGCCGTAGGCGTCGTAGTCGCCGCTGCCGCTCATCTGCCAGAGGGAGTATTGTTCGCGTTTGCGGACCAGGCCATAGGTGACGGTGTTGTTGAAGCTGGCGGTGGTCTGGTTGGCGATGGAGGCGCTCAGGTCAATGTTCTGGTCTTTCTGCGTGGCATCGTCAGCGACGTGGTAGAAGTCCCAGGCGTTGGGAACTCCGGTGGCGCTGACGCCGTAGTGAATGGTGCCGCGGATCTGGGTGCTGCCGTTGGGCTGAAAGCCGACATTGGCGGCGCTGGTGGCCACGTGGTACTCGTCGTCGGGAAGGGAATTGCCGGTCTGGAGCCAACTGAAGGCGCCGAGGTAGTCGAGCTTGCGATGGGCGCCGGCGAACTCGAGCTGCTCGCGCGAGGTGTTGAAGTTGCCCGCGCTGCCCTGGAACAAAAGCGACGGAAAGCTGGTGGTGCCGCGCGGCGTGGTCAGATTGATGGCGCTGGTCATGGCGCCGGCGCCATAGAGGTTCGAGTCGGGGCCGCGATAGACCTCAGCCGATTCGACCGCGGTAGTGGAGAACGGGCCGAAGTCGAACTGATTGCCGAGGTCACCGATGTCCACGCCGTCAAGAAGGATTTTGTTGTCGTCGGAGTCGCCGCCGCGAACGAAGAGAGAGGTTTGCGCGCCGCGCTGGCCGTCCTGGGTGACGAAGGTGCCGGGCATGAGACGGAGCGAATTCACAAAGCCGGTGCGCAGGGCCAGATCAAGCGGGCTGAGGACCGTGGTGGCGGCGCTGGTCTGGGGCTGCGGCGTAGGGGCTCCGGTGGCGGCAACGACGATGGACTCGCGGACCCACGCGGGCTCGAGGACGATGTTGCGACTGAGGGAGTCGAAGCGCCCGGCGTAGAAGTCGGGGGTCTGCAACTGGCGGAAGGTCCTCGCTGAGACCACGAGGAAGAAGCGGCCCGCGGTTCCGGTGGTGATCTGGAAGCTGCCATCTGCGCCGGAGACGGCCGAGGTAACGATTTTGCCATTGCTGATCAAAACCACGAGGGCCCCGGGGACTTTGGCGCCGGTGGAATCGGTGACCACGCCGCGAATGGATGCCCCGTGGCAGAGAGTCGCGGCCAAGGCGAGCAGGAACGCTGCAAAAGCTGGGATGCGGAGATTACTGCGCCGTGGGATGCGGCGCGCGGAAACAAACATGTTCAGCTCCTTCGTTCCCCTCGGAACGTGCAAGCGGTTCGAAGCGCCGAGGACCGGTCTCCTGACTTGCGCCCGGTTCGGCCACCTTCCCAGAGATGAGGCCGTCAGGCTCGTCTCCAGTGGTTTTTAGAAGGCCAGTCCGTGCTAAGACGGAAGGCCCTCGGCCGAATCCTGCCTCCTGCGACCGTCCGTTAAGGACGCCGCCGCGGGCAGGAGCGCTCACAGTTGCGGGGCAGTGGCGGATTTACACCGCCTTCCCGAACATCCTGGCGATTGTCGTGTTGTGTCGCGCGGAGCCCGTGGGCGCCGCAGTGGATGTCATGGAATCAGTTTCGATGACATGAATAGTTATAGCGTGCGGGTGGATTCGGGGTCAAAGTGCCACCCTCCGCGATGGAGAGGAGCGAATTTCGCGATGGTTGCCCTTCGAGCGGCACCGGAAGAGACCGGCCTGACAGCCCAGCGGCCAATTGGGAGGGAGAGAGGGGAGAAAACCTAAGAAAACAAACAGTTTGTGGAACTTGTGAGCGAAATGATCATTTTTGTAGAAAAGTTGATCATTTTGAGTTATTGTTGCTTCACATCTGCGGGCAGGCATTTCACCGTTTTGAATCAGAACGCCCGCGAACCTCTTTATGAAGGAAGGCCCCATGCGAACTCTCCTCTTGAAGTGCGTTGGATTGGCGGCGTGTGCGCTGGTTTTGATTGCGACGGCTGCGCGCGCACAGAACGTGAACGGATCGATCAGCGGCGAGGTGACGGACCCGACCGGCGCAGTGGTCACGGGCGCTACGGTGACGGCGCACAACCTGGATACGGGCGTGATCACGACAGCGGCTACGAATTCGTCCGGGGTGTATCACATTGAGTTCCTACCTGCTGGCCGCTACCAGTTGACGGTGGAAGCCAATGGATTCAATACATCGACGCTCCCACCATTTTCCCTGGAGGTGCTGCAGAACGCGACGCTCAATGTGGCGCTGAAGGTGGGGAACGCGGCAACGACGGTGAACGTATCGGCCGCCGCACCGATCCTGGAGACTGACAGCATCACGCAGGGAAGCACCTTTACGTCGAACACCATCAAGAACATCCCGATCAACGGCCTGGATTTCTCCGCGCTTACCCTGTATATGCCGGGATCGGTGGACACGGCGGGTACTTCGGGGATGACGAGCTATGAGCGCAGTACCTATTACACGGACCTGCCCAACGTGGACGGCAACCGGGCGCAGGCGAACAACTATACGCTCGACGGCATCGACATCAACGAGGACTACAACAATCTGATCTCATACAGTCCTGCTCCCGAGGCGCTCGCCGAGGTGAGGGTGCAGACAGCAGATGCCGGGACCGAGTTCGGGAACGTGAACGGAGCCGGCGTGGTGAGCGTGCTGAAGAGTGGAACGAACCAGTTTCACGGGTCGGCTTATGGCTACGTACAGGATTACCGGTTCGACGCCAACTCTTACCAACATGGCCAGGCTCTGAATAGTCAGGGACAGTTGGCGCCAATTCCCACCAGTCCGTACTCCTTTGCTCAATTTGGAGGAACGCTGGGAGGTCCGATTAAGCGTAATAAGCTGTTCTTCTTTGTGGATTACCTGGGCGCGCGCCAACACGTAGGCGGCTATGGGTTCGCCAGTGTGATACCGGACGCGATGCGCAACGGAAATTTCTCAGCGCTGCTGACCGGATCGAACCCGATTCAGCTTTACGACCCGGAGAACAATTTTGCGCCGTACAACAACGATCAGGGAATTCCGATCGTGAATCCGGTGGCGAAGTTCCTGTTTTCGAACCCCAAGTACTATCCGGATTGTGGAGCGGCGAGCCCGGTGGTCCCGACGGGTGGCAAATGCCTGACTCCGACCGATGGGATCGCGGAAGACAACTATGAGGCGCCCTCGCGCAGCTATCACGCCAACAACCAGGGCGACGTCAAGATCGAGTACGATATGAATCCCCGCGACAAACTTACCGGGTTTTATGCGATGTCCACTGCCTACGACGGGCAGACCGCGGTTCTCGCCATCACGTTTCCAGGATTGAATTACTTCCCCACATGGCTGATGGGCGCCAACTGGGTGCACACCTTCTCGCCATCCCTGGTGAACTCGGCCCGCATCGGATTTACGCGGACGAAGTGGTCTGAAGGGCTGCCGACGGACCCGACAGGATACTTTGGAACCTCGGGCAACTCGAAGGTCGGGATCACGTTTGCGAACCAGGCGTATGACGGATTTACCAACCAGAGCCTGAATGCGAACGTGAGCAACGTTGGAACCTCGGCATACAACGGCAATAACCTGATCGACAACACCTACAGCTACCTGGACGACCTGACGTGGCAGCACGGGCGGCACTTCATCAGCATGGGCGTGGAGGCGATCCGGTACCAGAACAACTACCCGACGGGGAACAATGACGGCTACCTCGGTTCGCTGAACTACACGGGCGCATTTACGGCTGATCCGGACGAACCGAACGCGGGCGGGTACGGGCCGGCGGACTTTGTGCTGGACCGGGTGCAGTCAGCGGGCGTGACGCTCGGCAGCATCAACGTAGGCCAGAGGCAATGGCGCACTGCGGGATTCGCGCAGGACAACTTCAAGCTCTTTCCGAACTTGACCCTGATCTTCGGCCTGCGGTACGAGTACGATGAGCCGTGGATCGAGCAGAATAACAAAACCGGGAACGTGGATCTGGCGACTGGGCAGATTCTTTACGCCGGGCATATTCCCGCCGGCGCGCCGGCGGGATCGGGATTGTGCAGCAACCTGGCGTGCTACCAGCCGAACTATCGGCAGTGGATGCCGCACGTAGGATTTGACTACCAGGCCACGCCACGTTTTGTAGTGCGCGGCGGCTACGGAGCAACGAGCTTCTTTGAGGGCAACTCGTTCAACCAGCGGCTGACTTCGATTACGCCGTTCATTCAGGCGGTGAGCGTGAGCGTAACATCGCCGACCCCGGGCGCGGTGACCACGCCTCGGACGGCCGAAGAAGGATTCACGGGTGGGACGACGCAGTATGGCGGGACATTCAATGTGTATCCGCAGAACATCCAGCCTGCCTATGTGCAGCAGTGGAACCTGACCACGGAGTATGCCCTCACGCACACAACAACGCTGCAGGTGGGGTATGTGGGCGAACAGGGGCAGCACATTGAGGACTACGGCAATGTGAACCAGTATCTCGTTAATGGAGATCAGACTTCGGCTCCGTTCTACAACAACCAGTATCTGGGCGTGAACGGAGTCGACGCTTCGCTGGGGATCGGTCCGAACAGCCTGCTGATTACCGAATCGCGCGCGATGATGAATTACAACGCATTGCAGGCGGTGCTGCGGCAGCGGCTGGAGCACGGGTTGGAGTTTACGCTCAATTACACCTATGGCCGGGCAATGACGAACAGCTTGGGCAACTACGCACTCAACGTGAACGGGTACAGCGGCGCGTTTCAAAACTACTACAACAGTGCGGCGGACTACGGACCGGCCGGGTACGACGTGCGGCATAACATATCCGCGACGGGGGTATATGCGTTGCCGGTGGGCCGGGGGCAGATGTTTCTGCCCAATACCAACCGGGTAGTGGATGAGACGCTGGGCGGCTGGAAGCTGTCGACGGCGACGGTGTATTACTCGGGGTTCCCGGAAAGCATTACCGGCGGCTCGAATAACTCGAACAGCTATGGAGATGGTCGTGTGAACCAATACCGGACGCTGAAGATCAGGAACCGCAGCAACGCACACTGGTTTGGGACCGACCCCTCGGCGACGCCATGCACGACGGCGGGTGTGGATAACGGTGTGTGCGCCTTCGGCGTCCCGGCCGTGAACGCCTTTGGCACTTCAAGCAACGGGGCGGTGCGCGGGCCGGGATACTTTAACGTAGATCTTTCGGCATTCAAGGACTTCACCACCTACCATGAACAGACGATCGGGTTCCGATTCGATGCGTTCAATGCGTTCAATATCGTGAGTTATGGAAACCCGGATACCGGGATCACCGACTCAAACTTTGGCAACGTTTCGCTGCAGGGGCCGCGGTCGACAGAGCGGCACTTGCAGTTCGCGCTGCACTACAACTTCTGATGCACGCGTCCGCGCCGGCTCTTCGCCGGGGCGGGATTCGATGGGACTGCAAGGTCATGGTTGTTGAGATATGTGTGGATTCATTGGAAGCGGCAATTACAGCGGCCAAGGGAGGGGCGGAGCGCATTGAGCTATGCAGCGATCTCACGGAGGGCGGCATTACGCCGAGTGCCGGCCTTCTACACATGGTCCGGGCCGCGGTGCCGATTGATGTCTTCGTGATGATCCGTCCGCGCGGAGGCGATTCCTGCTACTCCGCGCGCGAGCTGGAGACCATGGAGGCCGACATCGCAGTGGCCAAGCGGCTGGGAGCGAACGGGGTGGTCTTCGGGGTTCTGCAAAGCGACGGCCATGTGGACGTGGCGCGCACAGAACGGTTTGTGAAGCTGGCCGCGCCGGTGGAGGTGACGTTTCACAGGGCGATTGACATGACTCCCGACCTCGAGCGGGCTTGCGAGGATGCGATTACGGCCGGCGCGCATCGAATCCTGACCTCTGGAGGCAAACAGACGGCACGGTTGGGGGCAGAACAGATCGCACGGCTGGTAAAGCGCGCAGACGGGCGGTTGGGCGTTATGGCGGCGAGCGGGATCAACGCCAATAACGCCGCTGAACTCATCCGCGCGACGGGCGTGAGAGAGCTGCACGCCTCCCTGCGTCGGCGCACGGCGAGCCCGTTGCAATATCGCAATGGCGGAGTCAGCATGGGAGCGCGCAGGGATTCGGAGTTTGTGCGGTACGAACTGATGGAGGATGACGTCCGCGCGCTGCGACGAGCTGCGGATGCGGCGGCCGCAGCAAACGGGGAGCGTTCCATAAAATGATCGGAGGCAGTCCGACTACGGAAGGGAGAATGCTTCTCACGCCGCCATGTCCTCAAAAACCGACACACGCGCCAAAGAGATTCTTCGATTGTTGTTGCGCCACGGCAAGACCTCGGTCGACGAACTGACAGGGGCGCTTTCGGCTTCGCCGGCAAGCATACGGCGCGATCTGGCCCGGCTTGAGGCCCGTGGCCTGGTGCACAGAACGCACGGCGGGGCGATGCTCTCGGCGGGGGCCGTGTACGAGCCGTTTCGGTTCGACGCTTCTTTCCATGTCCGCGAAGACCGCTTTGCCGCCGAAAAGCAGCGCATTGCGCACGGCGCGGCCGCCCTCGTAAAAGAACGGGAAACGATCGGCCTTTCCGCCGGCACCACGACGACCCTGCTGGCCAAGCAGCTCCAGCACCGGCGCGACATCCACGTCGTGACCAACGCCGTGAATATCGGCATGGAATTGAGCTCGGTGAAGAATGTCGAGACGACACTCACCGGCGGCG